>HHCFC01400__coassemble_890_pt1 | contig 22703 bp, 15 predicted proteins | sample HHCFC01400__metabat2_low_PE_042 | metagenome-assembled genome bin HHCFC01400 | reverse complement strand
GCCCTTTCGTAGGCGCCTGCCACGCCGCCTGCGAACCCGTTGAACGGCAGGATCGAGCCGAAACCGCTCACAGCGCCTATCCTCTGCTGGATGCCGGGAAGGTACAGCACGAGGGCTACCGCGCCCATCCCCAGCAGCGTGAGAGGTCCGAGATAGGGAAAATCGGCTCCCAGGGCGCCGGCGAATATGTTCCAGATAATCTGTCCAATAACGGCATACAGGCCGCCGACGGCGAATGCGAGTGCCCATCCCTTCACTTTGTCCATCGCTTCCTCCTTCTAAGGGGCGCCGCCGTACATGCTGTCGTGTCCGCACGGCGGCGCGGCCGTCCCATGTTAGATGTTGAACAACACGAGTTTCTTCTTCGATGCGATCTTCTTGGCCAACTCATCGATAGGACCGACTTCCAGACACTGTGCCTGGCAGTGGTGCTGGCAGGTAGGCAGCTTGCCCTTCGCCTGCCGCTCGGCGCAGAAGTCGCACAGGTCGGTGGGCACCGGCACGTAGGACAGCTGCCAGCGGTCGGGGGCGTACTCGAAGGGGCCGATCTCGTTCAGCTTGATGCCGAACTGGCCGACGGGCAGGTGGTGCTCCATCTGACAGGCTGTCTCGCAGCTATGGCAGCCGGTGCACCATTCGTAGTCGATGAGCATGCCGTATTCCGTCATGATTATTCACCGTCCTTTGCGGGATAGATTTTGCAGAGCATGGACTTGTAGTTGGCGCCGAACCCGGATTTGCCGGGAACGTACGAATTCAGAAGCTTGTTGACGTTCAGATCGAGCATGCCGAACAGCCCGTCCTTCTCCTCGCCGGGAGCCTCGGGGAACCACCAGCCGTGATCGGACATAACCACGCGCTCGTCCATGATGTTCGTGCACTCCACGACGCGCTTGCAGCGACCGCGCTCGTTCTCCAGCCATACCCACTCGCCGTCGTGCACGCCGATGCGCTCCGCGGCCTTGGGGTTGATCTGCACGAGGGGCCAGGGGCGGCCGGCTCGCAGGTGCGGGACCTGCCGATGCTCGGAGTGGAACATGAACCAGTTGCGCGCGCCGGTGGTGAGCACGAACGGGTACTCGTCGTACAAGTCGGGTGTCGCGGCCGGGCTCTCGGTTGGCTCCTCGAAGTAGGGCACGGGGCTCAAGCCCGCATTGTGGTAGAACGTCGACCACAGCTCGATGCGTCCCGTCTGCGTGTTGAAGCCGGGTTGGCCGTCGGGGCGCAGCAGGCCCTTCTCGTGGCGGCCGTACTCGAAGGGGATGTAGGCGGGCGCCACCTGCTGCAGCTCCTCGAACGTATAGCCCGTGCAGGCGATGACGGAGCTGAACATCTCCTTGTCGTCCTTCCACGGCCACGCCTCGGGGTTGAAGCGCTTTCCCAGTTCCAGGTTGATCTGCATGTCCGATTTGCATGCGCCCACCTGGCACACCTTGTTGATGGTCTCGCCGCGCTGCGCGCCGTCGCCCACGCGGATGCCGTCGCGCTCGGCATAGGTGCAGGCTGGCAGGAACACGTCGGCCAACGCCATGGCCGTGGGCGTCATGAACATATCCACCACCACGATGAAGTCGAGCGTGCGCCAGGCCCTCATGGAGCGTTCGGGGTCGGGGGAGGTGCAGGTGAGGAAGTTCGTCGTTTGCAGCCAGGCGCCGTGCAGCTTGTAGGGCTCTTTGGTCTCGAGCGTTTTCATCACCTCGTCGGAGGACGCCACCTGGAAGCCGAACTTCAGCAGGGAGTACTTGTCCAGTCCGATGCGGTGCGCATCCATCTCGGGCGTGACCAGCTCGCCGCCGAACCCGCCGGAGTAGGCCAGGATCTCGGGCGGTACGATCATGCAGCCCGGTTTCTCGCAGAAGCCGCATACCTGCCACAGCGCCCCGATGGCCTGGGCCGCCGGTAGCGACTCCTTTGTGGTGTCCACGGCCAGGCCCCATTGCACGATGCCGTTCTCGGCACCCGCCCATGCGCGGGCCGCGCCGACGATCTTCTCGGCGGGCACCCAGGTGATCTCGGCCACCTTGCCAACGGGGTAGGCCGCCGCGGTCTGGGCCAGCTCGTCGAAGCCATAGCACCAGCGGTCCACGAAATCGTGGTCGTAGAGGTCCTCGGAGATGATGACGTTCAGCATGCCGAGGGCGAGGGCCGCGTCCGTTCCCGGCCGCACCTGCAGCCACCACTCGGCCTTCGAGGCGAGCCACGTCAAGCGCGGGTCCACCACGATCAGCTTCGAGCCGCGCTTCATAACGTCGACCATCCAATGACCGTAGAAGCCGTCCGAGTTCGCGACGAGCGGGTTGTTGCCCCATACCATGATGTACTCGGCGGGGACCCAGGCGGGATCGTCATAGCGGTCGGGGAACTGCTGGGAGAAGTCGCCCACCCAGAAGTTGCCCGTCGTGGCGGCGCAGCCGGCCACGCGCGGTAGGTAACAGGCCATGCCCGACATGTTGAACATATAGTTTGGGCTGCCGAACGACCAGGCCAGGCGCGTGATCCAGGCAGCTATGTCGCGCCCCGTGCCCTGCACGAACGGGATGGACCAGGCGCCGTAGTTCTCCTTGATCTCGGTGAACTTCTCGTACACGAGGTCGAGTGCCTCGTCCCAGGTGATGTCCACCCACTTGTCCTGACCGCGGTGCGCAGGATCGCGCCTCATGGGCGTGGTGACGCGGTCGGGGTTGTACACCACCTCGGTCAGCGCCAGGCAGCGGTTGCAGAGCCTGCCTTGGTTGTAGGGGTTCTCCGGGTCGCCCTCCACCTTGACGAGCTTCCCCTCGTCGTCGGTGTACAGCAGCACGCCGCAGCCGATATGGCAGCCGGGGCCCGACCAGGCGCTGCCGCGCGTGACGTGCAGGCCGTCCTCATCGTACTTGAACGGCTTCTCGTGCTCTACGAGATGGTACTTGTTCTCGCTCATGCTGTTCCTTCCGCTCGCTTCTTTCACTCGCCCTGTCCCGCTTTCGTCATTCGCGGGACAGGGCGATTCTAGGCTCGTCCGGAGTGCGCATCTTCGCTCGATTGGATTGAATGCGCGTTTCATACGTTTCCCCCTAGGTGTCGGTGTCGGTATGAGAAAATTCATACTCCGATGTAATGGCAGGTGGCAAAGCCTATGGGTGCTGCGTTGGCTCCGGGAGACACTTATTCTGCGGTCTTCGAGCGCCGTGCCCCATATAATGGGCGGGTACACTGGGCGCAGCGGCATGCCGAACGCTTCGGGCGGGCATGTCGGCGCCGAAAGGGGGCGTGTCATGTCGGAGAAAGCACAAGCGCGCGTGACCGAGGTCTCGTACGGCCAGTTCGCACCATTCGTCGTGGTGGGGTTTGGCCTTTGCTGGGCCGTCATGTACATCATCGCCTACAGCTTCGTGTTCACGCCGCTTGACGCGTTCTCGTCCTTGCAGCGCGATGTGGGCCGCATCGGTTACCTTGGGGGCATCGTCGTATTCGAGATGGCGCTCTATGCGCTGTTCGGACGCTTCTGCTCCACGCGATTCCGCATCCCGCTCGCCGTCGCCGCTTATATTGCGCTTGCGGCCATGGTGGTGGTGAGCGCCTTGGGCGAAGCGCTCGGCTTGGGCGGTTGGCCATGCGCGATCGCCATGCTGGCGGCGGGTATGTGGCAGGGTGCCTTCCATATCCTGTGGGCCGAGGCGTTCATGTATCTGGACCGCAAGAGTGTCCGGCGCTACCTGTACCTATCCATCGTCATTGGGGCGATGCTGTTCTTGCTCACTACGCTGGTGGCCTCTTCCGCCGGTATGTTCGTTACGCTGCTGCTGGCGTTCCTCTCGCTTGTTTGCTATGTGTTCACGCATCAATTCTGGCCGAGCCATGCGTTGGGCGATCGACCTGTGACAAAGGATGTCGCACGCTCGCTCAGAAAGAGCAACGTTGTCCTTGTCATCTACGGGGCCGTGTTCGGCGTGGGCATCTATGCTTGCATGGCGCCTGATCTGCCAGTGTACGTGAGTTACCCCCTGACGGGCTTAGCGCTTGCCGCAGGCGTGGGCGGCCTGCTGCTCTTCGAGGTGCACACGAAGCGCGCCATTGCGTTCGAGACGTTCATTACCGTGCTGCTACCTGCCGTGGCAGTTATCCTTATGGTGCTCACCGGTGCGTCGGGAACCATGAAATGGGTTATGTACCTGCTGCTGCTCATGTTGCTCACCGCGTTCGACGCGTCCACGTTCTGCTTCTTGTTCGATCTGACGGATCGGCTGCGCCTCACGCCCATCAAGAGCATCGCCCGAGGCAGGATATACATTCAGTGCGGCATGGTGGCGGCAGGTGCCGTCAACCTAGTCCTCGTGAACTTCCTCGACTTGTCGCGCGACTACGCTTTCGTCATGCCGTTTTTCTTGGCCGTGCTGCTGTTCGTCATGGTGGCGGCCAGCGGCAAGATCGATGTCATGCCCCACGATCCGGGTATGGCATCGGCGCGTGCAGAGAGGGAGGCAGGCGGCGTAGACGGCGGCGTCGCCAAGAGCAAGGCCATGGCCGAGGAGTTCGGCCTGTCGCGGCGAGAGACCGAGGTGCTTGTGCTGCTAATGCAGGGCTACGATACGAATGCCGTCGCTGAGAAGTTGTTTCTGTCGCCCCATACGGTGAAGTCCCACACGTACCATATCTACCAGAAGGCGGGGGTCAACTCGAGGCGGGAGCTGCTGGAGAAGCGCGACGGCGGGTAGCCTGGCTCGCTTCGCATCGCCCTAGTCGGCGTCTTCGCATGCCGAGGCATTTTCCACAAGGGTGAGCAACTCCTCGCGGGAGTTCGCGTCCAACTTGCGGTATATCCTGCAAGTGTGCGATTTCGCCGTCTCCCTGCCGTCCCCGTCCTCCGTCTTTCTTTTGAAATATGATCGGCGCGCTTCGCCGTTTGCTACAATACGGGGCATCGATGGTATGTCGAAAGGAAATCACTCATGAACATCGTGTTGTTGGGGGCGCCGGGTGCCGGGAAGGGCACGCAGGCGGCCAAGCTGGTTGAAGAGTTCGCCACGCCGCACATCTCGACGGGGGACATGCTGCGCGCGGCCGTCAAAGCCGGCACGCCGCTGGGCAAGAAGGCCAAGTCCTACATGGACGCCGGCGAGCTCGTGCCCGACGACGTCATCATCGGCCTGGTGACCGAGCGCCTGCAGGACGCGGACACCGAGAAGGGCTTCATCCTCGACGGCTTCCCGCGCACGTCCGCCCAGGCCGTCGCGCTCGACGCGGAGCTCTCCAAGCTGGGCCGCCCGCTGGACGCGGCGCTGCTCGTGGACGTGGACCCCGAGGTCATCGTCAAGCGCCTCACGTCGCGCCGCATGTGCCGCGACTGCAACTACATCGGCACCGCCGCCGACGAGACCTGCCCCAAGTGCGGTGGCGAGATGTACCAGCGCGACGACGACAACGAGGCCACGGTGCGCAACCGCCTCGACGTGTACGAGAAGTCCACGGCGCCGCTCATCGACTACTACCGCGGCTGCGACCTGCTCGTCTCCATCGACGGCGACCGCGACCCGAACGTGGTGTACGCCGACGTGAAGAAGGCGCTGGCCCTGTAGGCGCCGAACGCGGCGTTTTGCACGCAATCTTGAAGGCGGATAGGGCTTGAGCTGCCCTGTCCGCCTTTTTTCATCTATAATTCGTTACCAGTATGCCCACCGTCCGCCAGAACATATCCTACGCCTACACGGGCTTCATGCGCGCGCATCGGCCGGCGGTCAGGCACCTGGCGAAGAGCATCCTCGCCATCCTCGCCGTGGCGTTCCTGCTGGAGACGTTCCTGTTCAACCTGAACTACTTCACGTCTGCCGGCTACAACTCCATCAGCCTGAACGACAAGCTCAACCTGCAGGAGACGACCGACGAGCAGTACAAGCTCACGGCCGTGAACCACACGCTGGAGTTCTCGAACCTCAACACCGAGGTGCACAATATCTGGCTCAACTTCGACTACCGCCAGCCCGCCCAGGAGCTCACGGTGAAGATCCAGTTCACCGACGACGCTCACCACACGTACTTCGACTCCACGGAGTACACGGTGGGCGTGCCCGACGTGGCGGTGTCCACCCTGTCCGACCAGAGCGAGTACATCAACCTGAACACGGCGGGGCTCGTGGACAACCTGAGGATCGAGATCACGGGCGAGAACGTGAGCTATCCCATCAAGCTCTCGGACATCGTGCTGAACGCGCACCATCCGTTCGACTTCAACACGGGGCGCTTCCTGGCCACCGCCGGCATTCTGCTCCTGGCGTTCGCGTTCCGCCCGCGCTCGGCCATCTACCGCATCCACATCGTGGACGAGCCGCGCAAGTCGAAGGCGGCCATCATCGCCACGGTGGTCATCGAGGTGTACCTCATGTCCGCGTTCCTGTTCATGGGCTCGAACCTTGTGGGCGTCGCCACGCAGGGCTACAACAGCGGCTCGTGGGACGGGCACAGCATCGTGAATACCTTCGAGGTGGGCGGCGACAACGCCCAGCAGTATGCCGAGCTTGCCAAGGCCATGGCGCACGGCCAGCTCTACCTCGAGGAGGAGCCGCCCCAGTGGCTGCAGGACATGGCCGACCCCTACGACAAGGGCGCGCGCGACGAGGCGCAGAAGGAGACGGGGGAGCCGTACCTGTTCGACGTGGCCTACCATGACGGGCACTACTACGTCTACTTCGGCGTGGTGCCGGTCGTGTTGTTCTACCTGCCGTTCTACTTGCTCACCGGCGCTAACTTCCCCACGGCTATCGGCGTGCTCATTGCGTGCGTCGCCTTCGTGCTGGGCTGCTCGGCGTTGCTCGACCGCTTCGCGCGCTATCACTTCAAGCGGGTGAGCCTGGGCCTGTACCTGCTGCTGCAGATACCGCTCGTCACCTGCTGCGGCATCCTGTACCTGCTGAAGTTCCCCACGTTCTACTCGCTGCCCATCATGCTGGGGCTGGCGTTCTCCGTGTGGGGGCTGTATTTCTGGATGCGCGGCCGCGCGTCGGCAGCGCGTTCCACCGGGCCGGAGAAGTGGTACCTGGCAGGGTCGCTGTGCATGGCGCTCGTGGTGGGCTGCCGCCCGCAGCTCGTGGTGCTGTCGCTGCTGGCCTTCCCGCTGTTCTGGCGCCCCTACATCACGGAGCGCCGGCTGTTCACGCCGCGCGGCGGACGCGAGTTCGCCTGCCTCGTGGCTCCCTATGCGGTGGTGGCGGCCGGCCTCATGGGCTACAACTACGCCCGCTTCGGCTCGCTCACGGATTTCGGGGCGAACTACAACCTCACGGTGAACGACATGACGAAGCGCGGTTGGAACCTGGGCCGCCTCGCGCCGGCGCTGTTCGCGTACTTTCTGCAGCCTCCGTGCGTGACGGGCGTGTTCCCGTACGTGCAGCCGGCTCCGTTCGACACCACCTACATGGGGCAGACCATCAAGGAGGTCACGTTCGGCGGCATCCTGGCGTGCCTGCCGGTGCTGTGGGTGCTGCCGTTCGCGAAGCGCATCCTCGCGCTGCGCATGCGCCAGCGCTCCACGCGCACCATCATGGGCGTCATCGTGGTGCTGCTGGCGTCGGGCGTCATCGTGGCGCTCTTGGACGCGCAGATGGCCGGCATCCTGCAGCGCTACTTCGCCGACTTCAGCTTCATGTTCCTAGCGGCCGTCGTGCTGCTGGCGTTCATCGTGAACGAGAACCTGTCGCCTGGGACGATGGCGCAGAACCTGCTCATGAAGGTGCTGCTGGTGCTGGTGGCCGTTTCGGTGGTCTACAGCGTGCTCGTGTGCTTCGTGCCCGAAACGGGCTGGTATTCCGATGTGTACTCGTGGGCGTACCAGGACGTTATCGAGACGGCTCAGTTCTGGACCTAGGCACCAACCCCTCCGGCTCCGACCGGGGCCGAGGGAGGCGCCGCGCCGCCGTTGCGGCATGCGCGGCATAGAAAGCAATAAACGCAAGGGAAGAGAGGGTTCCATGGAATTCATCATCGCCGAGAGCACCGAGGACATGAGCCGCCAGGCGGCCGACCGCATCGCCTCGTACGTCGACGCCGACCCGTCCTGCGTGCTGGGGCTGGCCACGGGCACGACGCCCATCGGCCTGTACGCGTGCCTCGTGGAGGACTGCGCGGCCGGCAAGATCAGCTTCGCCGACGTGACCACGTTCAACCTGGACGAGTACCGCGGCCTCAACCCCGAGCACGACCAGAGCTACCGCTACTTCATGAAGAAGCACCTGTTCGACCATGTGGACATCGACCAGGCTCGTACGCACGTGCCGGAAGGGTTCAATCCCGACGCCGATGCCGTGTGCGCGGCCTACGAGCAGGCCATCGCGGAGGCGGGCGGCATCGACTTGCAGCTTCTGGGCCTAGGGCCGAACGGCCATATCGGCTTCAACGAACCGGAGGACACGTTCCCGAAGGCCACGCACTGCGTGGATCTCACTGAGAGCACCATCCAGGCGAACAGCCGCCTGTTCGACAGCATCGACGACGTGCCGCGCCAGGCGTACACCATGGGCATCGGCACCATCATGGCCGCGCGCAGCGTGCTCGTGGTGGTGGAGGGCGCCCACAAGGCCGAGATCGTGAAGAAGGCCTTCTTCGGCCCGGTGACGCCCGAGGTGCCCGCCTCCATCCTGCAGTTCCATCCCAACGCCACGGTCATCGTCGACCCCGCTGCCGGCGAGCTCTGCCGCGATTTGGCGTAAAGCGCCCAAAGGAGCCGCTGTGCCGGGGGAGGATCGGCGCAGCGGCTGTCGCAGCGAGAGGGGGCCGCATCGCGCGGCTCCTTCTCGCTGCGAGCGAATCAAAGGTGTGTTTCGAAAATACCGCCCCTTGGATGCACGGAAATCGCCGCTCTGAAGCTCACGGAGCCGGCATGGACGAGCATCGTATTCCACGAACTGGGCAAACGTATCGGATGGCGATGCCGGGCGGCGCAAAAGGGCCTTGCAGGCTCCTCCAGAGCTTCAGAGCGGCGATTTCCGTGCAATTCGAACCTCGAATTTGCGAAGAAGGGGCGAATCGGAGGCAACCTTCTCGGAGCAGAGGACGAAAAATGGCCGATGGGGCAGTATAATGTCCCTGCTAAAATCACCTGCTTGAAGCAGTTCGGAAGGAGAATGCCCTATGCGCATCATCAACGGAAGCGTGTTCGTTGGCGAGGGGTTTGTCGAGCGCGACGTGTTCGTGGCGGACGGCCGCTTCGTGGGGGAGGCCGCGCGAGCGGAAGGCGGCCAGACCGTCGACGCGGCCGGCTGCTACGTGATCCCCGGTTTGGTGGACCTGCATTTCCACGGTAGCGCCGGCGCCGACATCAGCGACGGCGACCTGGCGGGCCTGCACAGGATGGGGGCCTACGAGGCCTCGCGCGGCGTCACGGCCATGTGCCCGGCCACGATGACGCTGCCCGAGGACGTGCTCGTGCGCGCCGCGCAGGCTGCGGCGGCCTACGAGCCGGCTGCGGACGAGGCGGCGCTCGTGGGCATCAACATGGAGGGCCCCTTCATCTCGCCGAGCAAGGTGGGCGCGCAGAACCCCGACTACGTGCGCAACCCCTCGGCCGAGGAGTTCCGCCGTCTGCAGGAGGCGGCTGACGGCCTGTTCAAGCTCGTGGACATCGCGCCCGAGGAGCCGGGTGCCGAGGAGTTCATCCGCGAGATGGCGAACGAGGTGCGCATCTCGCTCGCGCATACCTGCACGGACTACGACACGGCCGTCCGTGCGTTCGAGCTGGGCGCGCGCCAGCTCACGCACCTGTACAACGCCATGGACCCCATGCACCACCGCAAGCCCGGCCCCATCCCGGCCGCCGTCGAGCACGGCGAGGTGACGGCCGAGATCATCGCCGACGGCGTGCACATCCATCCCGCCATGGTGCGCCTGGCCTTCCAGCTGTTCGGCGACGACCGCATGATCCTCATCAGCGACACGCTGCGCGCGGCCGGCCTCGAGGACGGCACCTACGATCTGGGCGGGCAGGACGTCACCGTGCGCGGCCCCGTGGCCACCATCGACAACGGCGCGCTCGCCGGCTCGGTGAGCGACCTCATGCGCTGCCTGACCGTTGCCGTGCGCGACATGGGCATCCCGCTGGCGAGCGCCGTGAAGGCGGCGAGCGCGAACCCGGCGCGCGCCCTCGGCCTGGATGCCGAGCGCGGCTCCATCGAGCCCGGCAAGGTGGCCGACGCCGTGCTGCTGGACAAGGAGACGCTCGACGTGCGCGCCGTCGTCCTGCGCGGCGAGCTGCTGGCGTAGCGCACCATCGGATGCCGCGAGAAGCGCCCCGCTGCGAGCGATCGCGGCGGGGCGTTTTGCCCGAGAGGGGGATTGCCCCGATGCCTGCATGCGGGGCGGGCATCGGGGCAGCGGCCGCCTGAAGCGTCACGAAGGCTGGCATTGCTGACGCCGAAACGGGCCCTTAGTGTCAAAAACAAGGCGGTTTGGCAATCCACGGTAGTTCGCTCGGATTATCATCACAGAACGCTACCTGGGAAAACACTGTCCAGGACTGCTGTTCCATCGAAGAATTTGTCTCATGCGGCGCGCTACGATTGCCAAACCGCCCCGTTTTTGGCAGCAACCGGCTCTTTCGGCGTCAAGGCCCTTGAACGAGATCGGAGGAGGCCGGAAAAAAGCCCGCGCCATGCGACGCGGGCCTCGTCTAAACCATGAAGGGGGAGTGCCCCTTGCGCCTTTTTACGCCTCGGGGAGCGACGCAGCGGCCACGGACTGGCCCACGCGGCGCATCATCTCGTCGGGCAGCGTCACGTTGATCTGCGCATCCAGCTCGGGGTATTCTTCGGCGAGCACGCGGTTGCACTCGCTGATCACGAGGTCGCCGCCCACGCCGGAGGCCACGCGGCCCAGCACCAGCAGCGTCTCGATCTCGTAGAACGAGCTGTACAGCACGAGCGTGTGCGCCAGGTACACGCCGATGGAGCGGAAGATGTCGAGCGCGCCCTCGTGGCCCTCGTTGGCCAGGCCCTGCACCACCTTGAGCTTCTCGGCGGGGGAGAGCTCCGGGTCCAGCTCGATGCCGGCGGCCGGCGCCAGCTTGATGACGGCGTCCTGGCTGAAGTACTTGCAGCCCACGCCGAAGTCGCCGGACCACTCGTCCTGCATGGCCTCGGGCGACAGGTCCACCGGCGCGAACGCCAGCTCGTTGATCCATCCGAGCACGTTGCCCTCGTCGTTCACGTAGCCCACGGCCTCGCTCGTGCCCATGGCGATGCCGAGGATGTCGCCCTTGCCCGTGCTCATGAAGCCGGCGAGCGCGGTCACGTCGCCGTCGTTGGCCACCACGAGCGGCACGTCGCCGATCTCCAAGCCGGCGCGGTCGTAGATGCTCTTCACCTCGTCGCGGCGATCGCGCGGCACCTTGATGAACAGGGAGGCCACCATGGGGCTGTTGCCCACGAACGTGCCGGCCGACGACACGCCGATGGCGTCCACGCGCGGCATCTTGGAGGCGGCGGTCTTGAACGCGGTCACGATCTCGTTGAAGTGGTACTCCGGGTCCTCCGTCACCTTGGGGAACCACACGACCTCCTCGGAGTACACCGACTCGCCGTCGATGACGGCCGACACCTTGCGGTCCGACCCGCCGGCGTCGAAGCCGATGCGGCAGCCCTTCAGGTGGCCGCCGATCTTCTTGGCGGCCTCGTTGGCGGCGGGGAAGTCGGCCTCCGTGCACGCCACGACCTCGAGCGGCTTCTCGTACACGTCGCCCACGAAGCCGTAGTCGAACGAACGTGCGCCCTCCGGCGAGTACGCCTCGGCCAGCTTCGCCGCGATGTCATCGCAGCCGCGCAGGTACACCCGGAAGCCGCCGATGCTCCACAGCTCGAACTTCACCAGGCGCTCCACGTAGCGGAAGTCGGCCTCGGCGAACTCGCCGCCGCGGATGAAGCTCTCGCGCACCGAGATCAAGCCGTCCTCGCGCTCAACGGCCACGGCGATGGGCTGGGTGGCGCCCTCGAGGTACGCCTTCATCCACACGCCGAAGGGGATGAAGCCCTCGTCCAGGACGGGCATGTTCTTGACGTCGTAATCGATACCCAGGTAGTTCATGTCGTCAGTCTCCTATCAGCTCGGTCAGCACTCGTTCGGTCATGGACAGGGCGCGGGGCACGTGGAAGGGGCCCTTGAACGTGGAGCCCTTCGTGGGGGGCATGGTGGGCAGGCCGTCGCGGCGCAGGTAGCCGTACCATTCGCCGAACTCGGGGTCGGCGAAGTGCTCCTTGCAGTAGTCCACCGTGCGCAGCAGCCAATCCAGGTAGTACTCGTCACCGGTGTCGCGGTACGCCTTCGACGCGGCGATCATGATCTCGTTGTGGGGCCACCACAGCTTCATGTCGTGCTCGTAGGCTTCCGTCGGCTTGCCCAGCGCGTCGATGAAGTACAGCAGGCCGTCGTACTCGTCGTCCCATCCGCCCTCGATGGCCAGGCGGAAGATCTGCTCGGCCGTGCGGTGCAGCTCCTTGTCGCCGCGGTAGTTGGCCTCGTCCATCATGAACCAGCTGCACTCTATGTCGTGGCCCGGGTTCACCACGCGTCCGGCCGTGTACTCGAGCTCCGGCTCGCCCTGCGCGTTCACGCTCTCCAGCGTGCATCCCAGCTCCGGGCGGTAATGCCAGTTCACGATGCGGTCGGTGCACTCGCGCGCGTGCCGGTCGTACTCCTCCGCGTTCGCGGGGTCCACGCGCCGCATGATGCCGATGATGTTCAGGAAGATCATCGGGTCGCCCAGCGCGTAGCCCGAGCGCGTTTCCGCGATGGTCTTGGGCCCGAGCCCTGTCGGGTCCTCGATCAGGCCGTTGTTCAGGTTGTGGATCATCTCGTACGCCCGGCGCGCGCGCTCCAGATGCTCAACCTCGCCCGTGAGCCCGTAGTACTCGGCGTTCGCGATGGCGTAGAAGCCCTCCGAGAAGCAGTAGCGCCTCTGGCGCAGGGGCTTGCCCTCGGCCGTCACCGTGAAGTACAAACGGCCGCCCGCCTCGCGGTTGATGCAGTGCTCCTCCAGGAAGTCCAGGCAGCTCTTCGCGGCCTCCATCCATTCGGGGCGCTCGCCGTACAGGCGGCACAGGTGCGCGAACGTCCAGGCGCAGCGCCCCTGCATCCACACGCTCTTGTCGGTGGAGTACACCTCGCCCGTGCGGTCGAGGCAGGTGTACACGCCGCCGTTCTCGCGGTCCATGCCGTGCGCGAGCCAGAAGTCCACGCAGGCGTCCAGCTCTAAGCGGCACCAGTCGCGCGTGGCGGTCAGCTTCTGCAAAGTTACGTCGGTCATGCGGCCCCTCCTACTTCGAACAGCCGAAGACGGGGCAGGCGCTCCAGGTGGACTCGCGCGTGGGTGCGTCGGCGTCCATGAGGCCGGCCTGCTTGAGCACGGTCACGATGTGCTCCACGTCCTCGCCCTCGAGCGCGCACACGGGCTCGCGCATCTGGTTCGTGTTGAACACGCCCATCTGCCACAGCGCCGTCTTGAACGCGCCCACGCCGGCGCCGAAGCCGACGGTGGCCTTCACCTCGCGCGTCACGAACATGAGGCGGGCCAGATGGTTCTGGATCTCGCGCACGCGCTCCCAGTCGCCGGCCTGCGCCGCGCGCCACTGCTCCACGTAGCTCGCCGGGTCGAGGTTCGCGAGTCCCGGCACGGCGCCGTCCGCACCTGCGAGGTATGCGCCGTCCACGCATACCTCGTGGCCGGTGAGCAGCTGCAGCGGATGCCCCGCATCCTCGTTCTCCAGCAGCAGCCAGCGGAAGGTCACGTCGTCGCCGGAGGAGTCCTTCACGCCTTGCAGCACGCCGTCGGTGCCGAGGCGCACGAGCATCGTGGGGTCGAGCTTCGTGTGCACGCACACGGGCAGGTCGTAGGCGAACAGTGGCAGGTCGGTGTGTTCGCGGATGGCGCGGAAGTGACGTTCCACCTCTTTCGGGCCGCCGAGGGCGTAGAAGGGGGCGGTGGCCACGAGTGCGTCCACGCCGTAGCCGGACGCGCGCTTGGCCTGGTCGACCACGCGCAACGTCTCCATGTCGATGATGCCTGCCAGCACCGGCACGCGGCCATGTACCATGGCCACGGCCTCCTGCAGCACGTGATAGCGCTGCGCATCGGTGAGGAAGGCCACCTCGCCCGAGGAGCCGAGGAAGAACAGGCCGTCCACGCCGGCATCGATCATGCGGTTGATGGAGCGCTCGAGTGCCTCGAGGTCGAGTTGGCGCTTCTCGGTCAGCGGTATGACGACCGGTGGGATCACGCCGCGAAACGGTGAGTCAGTCATGGGAGCTAATCCTCTTTTCCGTTGTTCGAATCTAAACGATAGAACTTTAATTCCCCTGATGGTCGCCGTCAACGCACGGTAAGGGGCGACCACAAGAAAAGCGCCCGGATCGGCGTGCATGGCTAGCGATACAACGCGGCCCCCGGATCTCTCCGGGGGCCGCGATCCGCCGAATGCGCCGGATTCGGGCCTACTTGCCCAGTTCGGGATGCAGCAGCGAGGGCGCTGCACCCAAAAGCAGCTTCGTGTACTCGTCCTTCGGGTTCGAGAACACCTCCTCCGCCGTGCCGTTCTCCACGGCCACGCCGGCGTTCATGACGATGATGCGGTCCGATATGTAGCGCACCGTCTGTATGTCGTGGCTGATGAACACCATCGACAGGCCCAGGTCGCGCTTCAGGTCCATCAGCAGGTTCAGGATCTGCGCGCGCACCGACACGTCCAGCGCGCTCGTGGGCTCGTCGGCGATGATGGCGTCGGGCTTGAGCGACAGGGCGCGGGCGATGGCCACGCGCTGCCGCTGGCCGCCGGAAAGCTGCCCCGGTAGCGCGTCGAGCACCGATCCCGGCAGGCCCACCATCTCGATGAGTTCCTGCACGCGTGCCTCGCGCGAGGCCTTGTCGCCGATCTTGTGCACCACGAGCGGGTCCATGAGCTGGTCGTGCACGCTCATGCGGGCGTTCAGGGCCGTGGCCGGGTCCTGGAACACCACCGAGATCACGCGGCCGATGAGGCGGCGCTCGGCGGCGGTGCGCTTCGTCACGTCCTTGCCTTTGAAGAACACCCTGCCCGACGTGGGCTGCTGCAGGCCGCACATGACGTTGGCCGTGGTGGACTTGCCGCAGCCCGACTCGCCCACGATGCCCAGCGTCTGGCCCGGCATGAGCTTGAGCGTGAGCCCGCGCACGGCCTGCACCTTGTTCGGGTGCAGGATGGAGCCGGTGCGCGTCTTGAACGTCACGCGGATGTCGTCGAGGAAGATGATGGGGGTGGGCTCGCCGTCCGCGCCCGCAGGCGCGGCGGCCGTCCCGTTCAGTTTCTCATCGCTCATATCAGCGGACCTCCTGGCACGTAGGGCTTGATACCAAGTCGTTTGAGCTCGCTGTCAGGCAGCTCGCCGTAGTAGTGGTCGGTGCCCTCCACGCGCTTGAGCACGGGGCGCAGCTGCGAGACCTTGTCGGGATGGCTCGAGCGCGGCGTGAAGCGGTCGCCCTCGGGGAAGTCCTTCGGCGAGGGCACGGAGCCCGGCACCTGGTGCAGGCGGGCGCCGCCGGCCTCGATGGACAGCACCGAGCCCAGAAGGCCGCGCGTGTACTCGTGCACGGGGTGGCACAGGATGTCCGTGACAGGGCCCTGTTCCACCACCTGGCCGGCGTACATGACCGTGATGGAGTTCGCCACCTCGGCCACGAGCGCCAGGTCGTGGCTCACGAACACCATCGCGAAGCCCAGCTCCTTCTGTAGACGGTTCAAAAGCTCGATGACCTGCTTCTGCACGGTCACGTCGAGGGCCGTGGTGGGCTCGTCGGCGATGACCACCTTCGGGTCGCGCGTGAGCGCCATGGCGATGAGCACGCGCTGGCGCTGGCCGCCGGAAAGCTCGTGCGGGTAAGAGTCAAGCGTGCGCTTCGGATCGAGGCCCACCAGCTCCAAAAGCTCCTCGGCGCTGCGGGTGCCGCCGCGCTTGGTGAGCTGCTTCATCTGCGACTTGATGAGCATCGAGGGGTTGAGCGACGACAGCGCGTCCTGGTAGATCATCGCGATCTCGCGGCCGCGCAGCGCGTTCATCTGGCGTTGGCTCATGGCGAGCAGGTTCTGCCCGTCGTAGAGCACCTCGCCGGTGACGGTGGCCTTCGGGTCCAAAAGGCCCATGATGGTGAGCGAGGTGATGGACTTGCCGCAGCCCGACTCGCCCACGAGGCCCATGGTCTGGCGCGGGCGCACCACGAAGCTCACATGGTCGACCACGTTCACGTCGCCATGGCGCGGGAACTTGATGCAGAGGTCCTTGACCTCCAGGATGGGCGGCACGTCCGTGCGCGCCTCGAAGCGGTCGGTGCGCGTCTTCTCCACGGCTTGCAGCTGGGCCAGGCGCTTCTCCAGCATCTCGGCCTGGGCGGCGTAGGCCAGCGTCGGGTCGGCCACCATCTTGTCGGCCTCGCGGTTCGCGGCGAGCGCGTCGTCGGCGGCCTTGACCGGGGCCTTGGGGGCCGCGGCCATGGCATCGGTGATGCCCTCGGACAGGATGTTCAGGCAGAGCACCGTGATCATGATGGCCAGGCCCGGGAACAGCGCCTGCCACCAACGGCCCGCCAGCACGCCGCCGCGCGCGTCGGACAGGATGTTGCCCCACGTGGGCGTGGGCTCGGGGATGCCGGCCGAGATGAAGGACAGGGATGCCTCGAACACGATGGCGTCGGCCACCAGCACGATGGTGAACACCATGACCGGGGCGATGCAGTTGCGGATGACGTGCTTCACGAGGATCCACGGCGCGCGGGCGCCGGAGACGACGACGGCGCGCACGTAATCCTGGTTGTACTCGCTCACCACGTTGGCGCGCACGATACGCGCGATCTGCGGAATGTAAAGGAAGCCGATGGCGAAGATGAGCGAGGGCACCGAGCTGCCGAACGCGATGACGAACGTGGCGGCCAGGGCGATGCCGGGGAAGGACATGACCACGTCGAGGACGCGCATGATGACTTCCGACACCCACTTGCGCGACACGGCGGCGATGGCGCCGATGATGGAGCCGCAGATGAGCGCGAACGCCGTGGCGCCGAGGCCGATGATGAGCGAGTAGCGCGCGCCGTACATCATGCGCGACAGCACGTCGCGGCCCTTGTCGTCGGTGCCGAACAGGAACTGGGCGTCGGGCGCTTGGCGGGCGGTGAAGATGGCGTACGGGTCGTGCGGCGCGAGGATGTTGGCCAGCACGGCGATCATGACGATGAGGACCAGCACGATGAGCGAGATGCGCGACCCGATGGACATGGCCTTCCAGCGGCGGAAGTGCACCTTGCCGGGGTTGGACTCGAGCTTTGCGGTAGTGTTCTCTCGTAGCTTAACCATGTCACACCGTCCTGATACGCGGGTCGATCAGGATATAGAGCATATCCACGATGATGTTGATGATGATGAACGTGATGGCCACCACCAGCACGACGCCCTGGACGAGCATCGTGTAGCTGGACTGGATGCCCGAGAGGATGGCCATGCCCATGCCGGGCAGGTTGAAGATGACCTCGATGACCACGGCGCCGCCGATGAGGTAGCCGATGCGCAGGCCCAGCACCGTCACCGGGGTGATGAGCGCGTTACGCAGCACGTTGCGGGCCACCACGACGCTCTTCGGGATGCCGGCGCCGAGCGCGGTGCGCACGTAGTCGCGGTCGAGCTCCTCCACCATTGACGTGCGAATGACACGCGTGAGCTGGCCCGATACCGGCACGCCCAGCGCGATGGCCGGCAGCGCCATGCGCGCGAGCCATCCGCCGGGATCGGAGAACAAGGAGGGCAGGGGGCCCGAGGCGGGCAGCACGTGCAGCATGGACGAGAACAGCAGGATCATGAGCACCGCCAGCCAGAACGACGGGGTGGCGATGCACGCGATAGAGAACACGCGGATGATCTGGTCGGGCCATCGGTCGCGGTACAGCGCCGAGACCACGCCCAGGATCACCGCCACCACCACGCCGATGATGAGGCCGAAGAACGTCAGCTGGAGCGTGACTGGCAGCGCCTGGCCGATGCGCTCGGCCACGGAGGCGTTGTTCGCGCCGTAGGTACCCAGGTCGCCTTGGGCTAGGCCCACCATGTAGTTGCCGTACTGCACGAGGATCGGGTCGTTCAGCCCGTGGTCCTCGCGATACTGTTGGACTTGCGCCTCGGTCGCGTTCTCTCCCAGGACCGAATACGCTTGGTCGATAGGCGAGAGCGCCATGACGAAGAATACGAGGATGGTGACACCGAATATCATGATCGGCAGCGCTATGAGGCGCCGTCCGATCATACGCAGCAGGTTGCTCACCGCACCCTCCTTTCGCTCTTGGCTCTGATCGGTTACCGTTACTTGTTGGCAGCTGCCCTTCTCGCGCGCATGGTGACCATGACCCCTCGTGGAGCAGCTTTCCCTATTCTATATGAGTCTTTGGGGTTTCTCTGTGAAAATTAGGGAGCAAAGTGAGAAAGGGGACGCAGGTGGGGCCGACAATGTGCGGCCTGTTGCCGCGTGGGTCGCACACCCGAAAAAAGGGCCTGCACCAAATGGGCAGGCCCTAAGAAAAGCATCGTGCGCGAGCAGCAGTTCCCTTACGCCTTGGGGCTGGCGCCCAGGAACACGAGGCCCGTCGTGGCGATGGGCTTGAAGCCGGAGATCATGCTCTCCTGGTAGCCCGTGGCGATCTGACGGTGGAACAGCGGGTACAGCGGCACCTGCTCGGCCAGGAGGTCGAAGCACTGGTTCCACAGGTCCTGCTGCTTGGAGGAATCCGCCTCGCGCGCCTGCTGCATGAGCTCCTGCAGCTCGGCCCACTTGCCGTCGGCGGCCTTGCTCCAGCACGTGCGGCCCTGCGTCCAGATGTTGTCGCCGTACCACCAGCTCATGAGCAGGTCGGGGTCGTTGCCGAAGCAGGTCGGGTCGCCCGGGGTGAGCATGACGTCGTAGGCGAGCGTCGTGTCGGAGGCGGCGTACTCGCTCCAGTTGATCTTCTGCTCGTCGATGGTGCAGTCGACGCCGGCGGCCTTGAGGTCTTCCTTGATCTGCGGGGCGAGGTCCTTCACCCAGTTGTTGTTCACGACGAGCGTGAAGGCCAGGTTCTCAACGCCGGCCTCGGCGAGCAGGCTCTTGGCCTTCTCCACGTCGTGCGTGTAGACCGTGGCGGCCTTGTGGTAGTTGGCATGCTCTTCCGGCAGGAAGCCCGTGACCGGGGCGGCATGGCCGTTGAGCTGGTTGGAGATGAGCTTCTCCACGTCCACGGCGTAGTAGAGCGCCTGGCGCACGCGGTAGTCGTCGAACGGGGCCTTCAGCGTGTTGAACATGAAGAACGCCTGGTTGAAGCCCTGGGCGTACTCGACGGTGGCGCCGGCGCCCGAGAGCTGGTCGGCGTTGGCGTCGGGCACGTTCTCCATGACCTGCACCGTGGCCTCCTGCAGCGCCGTCGTGCGGGCGGTGCCGTCCAGCAGGATGTTCCACTCCATGGCGTCGGCCGTGGGCTTGTACTGGCCCTCGTAGTTCGGGTTGGGGACGAACTTGATGGTGCCGCCGTCGTCGCCGTTCACGCTCTCGTACATCCACGGGCCGGAGCCGATGGGCATGGTCTTGAGCTGGTCCTCGGTGAGGGAGGCGGGGAACACCTTCGCCACGGTCAGACGGTCCTTCAACAGCGCGAAGGGGTACTTCAGCTTGATGGTGACCGTCTTGTCGTCCTTCTCGGCGACCGAGTCGATGAACGACAGGAACGCGCCGCAGGTGGCGTCGGCCATGTTGACCTCGAGCGCGTTCACCACGTCGGCCACGGTCACGTCCGTGCCGTCGGAGAACTTGGCGCCGTCGCGCAGGGCCACTTCGTACTCGGTGTCGGAGACCTTCGTGGGGTCGCCGGCGGCGAGCGCGTTGTAGGTCTTGTACGTGTGCAGGTCGAGGTCGTACAGGCCCTCGAACACGTGCCACGTGGCGGCCAGCATGAGCGCGGAGCCGCCGTTCAGGCCCACGGGGTTCACGTTCGTGGACGTGTAGGCGCAGGCGCCCGTCAGGGTGCCGCCCTCGGCAGGGGCGTCGGTGCCGGCGTCCTGCTTGGGCTCTTCCTTGGGGGCCTCGCCGCCGCCGCAACCGGCGAGCGCGAGTCCGGCGGCCGTCGCGGCGACGGCGCCTCCCGCCAGGAACGTGCGGCGGGTCAAAGGTGCTTTCAAAGGCTGTTCCATAGGTTTCCCTCCATTCGGTGACGGGGCCTTCCTAGCCCCGAGCATACGCACGTGCTTGCGCACGCGCACAACAGCTTTGCCTATTATGGTGTAAAACGCCGAGAAAATAAAGAACTTGTAAACTCAATATTGGGATTATCATTCTAAGAAGAGAATATATGAACTGGGAAAACACGTGCTATCATGCGGCGCATGAGCGTAAGTAAACAGATGGGTAACGGGGTGTGGAACCGGGGCGAGCGAGCAGGTTCCGCGGGCTGCGAGGCGGCCGGGCCGGGCGCCGGGCCCTTCCGGGCGCGCGTGGAGCTGCTCGCCGGCCGCGCGCTGCCCGCCCCGGCGCGCGTGGCGGCCCCGCCCGCCACGAACGAGAACGTGCGCAAGTCCATGCGGGGCAACAAGCGCGCCGACACGAGGCCCGAGCTCGTCGTGCGGGCCCGCCTGCGCGCGGCGGGGCTTTCGGGCTACCGCCTGCAGTGGAAGGTGCCGGGGCATCCCGACGTGGCCTGGCCGGGCAAGAAGGTGGCCCTGTTCGTCAACGGGTGCTTCTGGCACCGCTGCCCGCACTGCAACCTCTCGCTGCCCAAGAGCAACGTGGAGTACTGGGTAGTGAAGTTCGCGCGCAACGTGGAGCGCGACGAGCAGAGCCGCGCCGCCCTGGAGGCCCTGGGCTGGAAGGTGCACGTGGTCTGGGAATGCCAGCTGAAGAAGAAAACCATCGACGCCACGATGGCCAAGCTCCTGCCCGCGCTCGCCGAGGAGCTAGGGAAGGAGCTGGCTGCCGGCTCGGATGGTCGCCCTGGTTGATCTCGGTTGCCCATGGGAAACGTGCGGAGGCCGGCGCGAGATCCGCACGAGCCGGACGGCCCGCCGTGCCGTTCATGCGAGCCCAGGGTTGCCCAAGCGCCGTCCCCTGCACACCGTCCCCCGCGTCTCTCCACGTCCTCGCCATAATTTCCACCGCTTGCCGATGCGGGCGACCGTGCCGTGCCAGCCACTGCACCTGCGGCGCTCGATGGCGAACCCCTACTGGTATCATAGGCGAGGTGTGTTCTCCAGGCGCGAGGTTCGGCCCTGGTCGAAATCCCCTTAAGAGGAGAGGAAAGCATGACGAGAGAATTCAAATCCATGGACGGCAACAACGCCGCGGCGTACGTGTCCTACGCGTTCACCGAGGTGGCGGGCATCTATCCCATCACCCCGTCGAGCCCGATGGCCGACCTCGTTGACCAGTGGTCCGCCGCCGGCCAGAAGAACATCTTCGGCACGAAGGTGAAGGTGTGCGAGATGCAGTCCGAGGGCGGCGCCGCGGGCGCGGTCCACGGGTCGCTGGCCGCCGGCGCGCTCACCACCACCTACACGGCCTCGCAGGGCCTGCTCCTCATGATCCCCAACATGTACAAGATGGCTGCCGAGCAGCTGCCGTGCGTGTTCCATGTGAGCGCGCGCACCGTGGCCACGCAGGCGCTCTCCATCTTCGGCGACCACTCCGACGTCATGGCCTGCCGCCAGACGGGCTTCGCCATGCTGGCCGAGACGAACGTGCAGGAGGTCATGGACCTGTCCGCCGTGGCGCACCTCGCCGCCATCAAGGGCCGCGTGCCGTTCATCAACTTCTTCGACGGCTTCCGCACCTCCCACGAGGTGCAGAAGATCTCCGTGTGGGACTACGACGACCTGGCCGAGATGTGCGACATGGACGCGGTGCGCGCCTTCCGCGAGCACGCGCTCAACCCCGAGCACCCCGCCATGCGCGGCAGCCATGAGAACGGCGACGTGTTCTTCCAGCACCGCGAGGCCTGCAACGGCATCTACGATGCGCTGCCCGCCGTGGTCGAGGACTACATGCACCAGGTGAACGCCAAGCTGGGCACGAACTACGAGCTGTTCAACTACTACGGCGCGCCCGACGCCGACCGCGTGATCGTGGCCATGGGCTCGTTCTGCGACGTGGTGGAGGAGGTCGTGGACTACCTGAACGCGCACGGCGAGAAGGTGGGCCTGGTGAAGGTGCGCCTGTACCGCCCGTTCGTGAGCGAGAAGTTCATGGCGGCGCTGCCGGCCACGTGCAAGAAGATCGCCGTCATGGACCGCACGAAGGAGCCGGGCGCGCTCGGCGAGCCGCTGTACATGGACGTGGTGAACGCGCTGGCGCACGAGGGCCGAGGCGACCTCACCGTGGTGGGCGGCCGCTACGGCCTGGCCTCGAAGGACACCCCGCCCTCGTCGGTGTTCGCCGTGTACAAGGAGCTGGAGAAGGACGCCCCGGCGCGCGAGTTCACCGTGGGCATCGTGGACGACGTGACTAACCTGTCGCTTCCCGAGGACCCGGCGAGCCCCAACACGGCGGCCGCGGGCACGGTGGAGTGCAAGTTCTGGGGCCTCGGCGGCGACGGCACCGTGGGCGCGAACAAGAACTCCATCAAGATCATCGGCGACCACACCGACAAGTACGTGCAGGCCTACTTCCAGTACGACTCGAAGAAGACCGGCGGCGTGACCATCAGCCACCTGCGCTTCGGCGAC
>HHCFC01400__coassemble_965_pt1 | contig 22868 bp, 19 predicted proteins | sample HHCFC01400__metabat2_low_PE_042 | metagenome-assembled genome bin HHCFC01400 | reverse complement strand
TCCCGCGTTTCAGGGATAACACGATCAGGGGAATCATTAATAATTGGGAAACATCTTCTTAAGAAACACTCAAGGTGGCGGCCATTGCTATTAACGCCGCCGGTTTGTAGTCTCATCGCAAGGCGCCGATAAGGTGCTGCTCCAAGGGGAAAGCACGAAAAAGGAGGGAAGAGATGACGAGCTACATGGAGAAGGTTCGGCAGTCTTCGGAGCTGAGCAGAAGAGGCTTCGTCAAAGCCAGCGCCGCCGCCACGGCCGCCCTGGCCGTAGGCGGCCTGGCCGGCTGCGCGCCCAACAAGGTGGAGCCGGCGAAGAAGGACGAGGCCGCCGACGCGCGCAACATCACGGACGGCACCTGGGTCACGGCGGCTTGCTGGCACAACTGCGGCGGTCGGTGCCTCAACAAGGCGCTCGTGAAGGACGGCGTGGTCATACGCCAGAAGACCGACGACACCCACGAGGACAGCCCCGACTACCCGCAGCAGCGAGCCTGCGTCCGCGGCCGCGCCCAGCGCAACCACGTGCTGTCCGCCGACCGCCTGAAGTACCCCATGAAGCGCAAGTCTTGGCAGCCCGGCGGCGGCGAGAACGCGCACGGAGACCTCCGCGGCAAGGACGAATGGGAGCGTATCTCCTGGGACGAGGCGAATACCTACATCGCAGACGAGATCAAGCGCATCAAGGATGCCCATGGCAACCGCGCGTTCTTCGCCGACGGCGGCCCCGTTTCCAAGTTCCTAAGCCTCTACGGCGGCTACATCGGCCACTGGGGCACCACGTCGCGCGGCGCGTGGACGTACACGCCCGATGTGGTGGGCATCGCCCCGCAGCCGAACGAGGGCATCAACGACCGCCTCGACATGCGCAACAGCGAGGTCGTGGTCATGTTCGGCACGAACCCGGCCTGGTCGTCCGCCGGCAACCCCGCCTACCATCTGCTGCAGATGAAGAAGGCCGGCGCGAAGTTCGTTGCGGTCGATCCGTTTTACAACGACTCCTATGCGCTCGTGGACGCGGAGTGGATTCCCTGTCGTCCCTCGACCGACATGGCGTTGTTCTTGGGCATCGCGAACGCCATGTTGGAGCTTGACGGCGAGAAGGGCCTGATAGACTGGGATTACCTGAACACCCACACCGTAGGTTTCGACGCCGACCACATGCCCGAGGGCGAGGACCCGGCCGGCAACTTCAAGGACTACGTCCTGGGAACCCACGACGGAACCCCGAAGTCGCCCGAGTGGGCCTCCAAGATCTGCGGCGTGAGCCCCGAGAACATCCGCTACCTGGCCGTGCTCATGGGCAAGGACAACAAGGCCGCCATTCTCATGGCCTGGGCCTCCGCCCGCACGCACAACGCCGACTGCCTTCCCCAGCTGGTCATGACGCTGGGCGCGATGGGCGGCCACTTCGGCAAGTCGGGCCACATGTGCGGCCTGTCGTGCCATTCGCGCTCGTTCAACGGCGGCACGTACCTGATAGGCGCCGGCTCGAGCGAGCTCCCGTCCATCAAGAACCCGCTCGCTGCCACCGAGAGCATCAACGACACGGAGATGTGGAACGCCATCGTCGACGGCAAGTACACCTATGCGGGCGGTTCCACGAAAAAGGTCCCCGGCGAGCCGCGCGAGGTGGATATCAAGCTCATCTACCACGACAGCATGAACGCTAAGCTCCAGACCACCGACGGCCAGGCCAAGGGTATCGAGGCGCACCGCAAGGTCGACCTCGTGGTCACGCACTCCCTGTTCATGACCACGAACGCCGCCTACTCCGATTTCGTGCTGCCCATCGAGTCCTACTGGGAGAAGGAGGGCGGGTTCCTCCAGGGCAACCGCGAGGCGCTCATCTACCACTCTAAGGTGATCGACCGGATGTACGAATGCCTTTCCGACGAGGAGATCGCCAGCGAGATTGGAAAGCGCTTGGGCCTCAATCCCGAGGAAGTGTTCCCCTTCGGAGTGAAGCAGCAGCTGTTCAACCAGTTCGTGGGAGCGTACATCGTCGACGAGGCGGGCGAGAAGAAGCCGCTCGTCACCATCACCGAGGACGACATCAGGGAATGGGAGTGCGAGGGCGAGCCGCAAGAGGGTGTGATCGGGATGAAAGAGCTCATCGAGAAGGGTATGTACCAGATACCCCGCTCGCCCGACGACGGCTATAGCTACATCGCCTACGAGAAGTTCGTACAGGATCCTGAGGCGAATCCGTTGAAAACCGCCAGCGGCAAGCAGGAGATATACTGCGCGCCCCTGCGTGACGCCATCAACGGCATCGGCTACAGCAAGATCGAGGCCATTCCTACCTACGTCCCCCCGCAAGAAGGCGTCGAGGCCACGTTCAGCGACTTCGAGGCGGGCGTGAAGGGCGACTATCCCTACCAGGTGTACAACCCCCATTACCTGCGCCGCTCCCACACCGTGTTCGACAACGTGCAATGGCTGCGCGAGACCTGGCCGAACCCCGTGTTCATCAGCGTGCAGGACGCGCAGGAGAAGGGCATCCAGGAAGGCGACACGGTGCTGATCACGAGCCCCCACGGCAAGTGCCTCCGCACCGCGTGCCCCACGCAGCGCTTCATGCCGGGCGTTATCGGCCTGCCCCACGGTGCATGGGTCGATATGGACGAGGAAAAGGGCATCGACCGTGCCGGATCGGACAACATCCTCACGGGGCAGATACAGTCGGGCCAGGGAGTGTCCGGTTGGAACACCTGCATAGGCAATATCGAGAAGTACCAAGAAGAGCTCGCACCCGACAGCGAGCAGCCCCCGCGCATCCCCGAAGCGCAGATGTAGGAGAGGTGATCGACGATGAGGAACGGATTCTACTTCGACATGACCGCCTGCATCGGCTGCAGGACGTGCCAGGTTGCGTGCAAGGACAAGAACGACCTTGAGATGGGCGTGATCTTCAGGAGGCTGTCGGACTTCGAGGTGGGGGAGTACCCCGCCGTGCAGACTTACCATTACTCCGGCTCGTGCAACCATTGCGAGAAGCCCGAGTGCGTGGCGGCCTGTCCCAACGCCGCTATGTACATCGACGAGGAAGACGGCACGGTGCAGCACGACGATGAGAAGTGCATCGGCTGCCAATACTGCGTGAAGGCGTGCCCGTACGGCGTGCCCCAGCATATCGAGTCGATCCAGAAGACGCACAAGTGCGATGGCTGCATCGAGCTCCGCGCGAACGGCGAGCAGCCGGCCTGCGTGGCGGCGTGCCCGATGCGCGCTCTTGAGTTCGGGCCGATCGACGAGCTGCGCGCCGCGCATCCCGATGCGGTGAACGCCGTTGCGATCCTGCCCGAGCCGAAGACCGAGCCGAGCATCGCCATCGTGGCCAAGCCGGCGGCGCTCGAGCCCGACCCCGTGTCGGCGCTCATGTAACATCCGACGACAAGCTGCAGCGGCCTTCTCCCTCCCAGTCGCTGCAGCTTGCCCGTAAGGGGGACGATATGCGCTTCGATGATGCGGCGGGCACCGTGCTCGCCAACCGGTGTTTCCTCTACCGCTACCTTTGGCGGGCCTTCGCGGCCGAGCCCGACGACGCCCTGCTCGGCATCGTGGCCGACGCGCACACGCGCGAAGAATGCGCGCTGCTCGACGGCCAGGGCGGCGAGGGCGCGCGCCTGCAGGATGCGATCGCCGAGGCGGTTGCAAGCGGTTCCGATGGACTGTGCAGTGCGTACACGAAACTTTTCATCGGCCCGGCGAAGCTCCCCGCACCGCCATGGGAATCGGTGTATGCTACTGGGGAGCCGCTGCTTTTTCAGGAGAGCACGCTTGCCGTGAGGTATGCTTACCGTCGGGCGGGCTATGCCGCCGCGGGGTATCCCCACGAGGCCGACGACCATCTGGCGGTTGAGCTCGACTTCATGGCCACGCTTGCGGCCGATGCGAGCGCCGCATTTGAGGCGGGCGACGAGGAGCGCTGCGCTGACCTGCTCGCCGTGCAGCGGGATTTCCTGCGCGAGCACCTGCTCACGTGGGTCGGGGCGTTCGCGGAGCGGTTGGCGGGCAGCGCCGGGGACGGGGCCTTCTATCCGCGGTTCGCGGAGCTGGCAGCCCTCGTCTGCGCGCGCGACGCCGACGTGCTGGAGGAACTCGCGGCCTCCGCGTGAGGCCGGGCCAAGGCGCTTGAGGGGAGGGGAGCGTCATGGGGAATATAAAGCTGAAGACGAAGTTCGCAGGCCTGATCATCGTGCTGATCGCCGTGTCGCTTGTGGCCAACCTGGCCTGGACGTCCGAGAACAAGCGTGCCCAGATGGAAAACGAGCTGCGCGAAAAGGGCATGGTGCTGACCCAGCAGATGGACGCCGTCTGGGAGTTCATGGCCTCGAACCAGGACCGCCTCGAGCAGATATCCTACACCGACGACGGCGTGTACCAGGGCCTCCACTGCGCTATCGCCGGTCGCAGCATAGGACAGCTCTTCACGTCGCAATCCAGCTACACCACGCGGTTCGTGAACTTCAGCCCGCGCAACCAGGCCGACGAGCCGGATGCCTTCGAGGCCCGCGCGCTCGACGCGTTCTATGCCGACCCGACCTGCCGCGAGTTCTACGAGATCGCGCAGTACCAAGGCGAGGAGGTGTTCCGTTACCTGGCGCCCATGCGCATAGAGAGGAACTGCCTCGATTGCCACGGGGAGCCCGCCGGCGAGATCGACGTGACCGGCTACGCCAAGGAGGGATGGCGCTCGGGCGACGTGGGCGGAGCCATCAGCATCGTCATCCCGCTCGATGTGTACATGGACAATGAGAAGAGCGCCGTGGTGCAGGACGTCATCTTCTTCGGGGGCATGCTGGTGGCATGCCTGGTTATCATGTACCTGGCGCTCACCTACCTCGTCACGCGGCCGCTCAGCAAGATCCAGGCGGGCGTCGAGCGCATTCAGACGGGCGATCTGGACGTGGAGCTGGCGCACACGGAGTCGTCGCGCGAGATGAACACGCTCATGACCGAGTTCAACGAGATGGCGCACGAGCTGGCCGGCATCTACAGCAACCTGGAGGCGCAGGTGCAGGTTCGCACCGCGCAGCTGGCCGAGGCGAACGCCGTGCTCGAGCGGCAGCGCGCGCAGCTGGAGGAGGCCAACGGCCGCCTGCGCGACGAGAACCGCTACAAGTCCGAGTTCCTTGCCATGATGAGCCACGAGCTGCGCACGCCGCTCACGTCCATCATCGCGTTCACGGAGCTGCTGAACCGCAACAGCGAGCCCGCCGACGAGAAGGAGGCGGAGACGCGGCGCGAGATCGAGGCGAACAGCCGCGCGCTCCTGCTCATGATCAACGACATACTGGAGATGAGCCGGCTCGACGCCGGAAGGATCGAGATGAATAGGGAAACGGTAGACTTGGGCGACATCGCGGGCATGGTGCAGGCCGTGGTGCAGCCGCTGGCGAACCGAAAGAACATCGCGTTCGCCTACGAGATCGACCCCGACGTGCCGCTGATCACAGCCGATTTCGAGAAGCTGCGCCACGTGTTGGAGAACCTGTGCGGCAACGCGGTGAAGTTCACGCCGGAGGGCGGCGACGTGCGCCTGTCCATCAGCTGGCATCCCGAATGCGGCCAGGTGTGGCTGCGCGTCGCGGACACGGGCATCGGCATTGCGAAGAAGGACCAGCGGCGCATCTTCGACCGCTTCGTGCAGGCCGACTCGTCGGCGTCGCGCCGCTACAATGGTACCGGGCTGGGGCTCTCGCTGGCGAAGGAGTACGCCGAGATGCACGGGGGCACCATCTCCGTGGAAAGCGAGCTGGGGCACGGCAGCGTGTTCGCGGTGCGCATTCCGGTGGACGGGCCGACCGAGGCCCGAGCGTGAATGCGGCGCTGTTTTCTGGCGGCGCGTCCTAAAGGGGGCAGTGCCTCGCGGAGCGAGGGAAAGCTGCAGGATGGGCTGCTCGGGTGCGCAGCACGAGCGGAAGGGGAGGAATCGTATGGGGAATGCGGCGAAAGTGATGCTCATCGACGACGATGAGAGCTTGCACGTGCTCATGAGGCGCATCGTGGAGGATGCGGGCTATGCATTCTGCGCGGCGTTCGATGGCGAGGAGGGGCTGACCCTGCTGGCCGGTGAGAAGCCCGACCTGCTCCTGTTGGATGTGATGATGCCCGGCATGAACGGCTTCGAGGTGTGCCGCCGCATGCGCGAGGACGGCCGGCGCATTCCCATTATCTTCCTGTCGGCGAAGGGCGATATCGTGGACAAGAGCATCGGCTTCAAGGCCGGGGGCGACGATTACGTGGTCAAGCCGTTCAGCCCTGACGAGCTCTTGCTGCGCATCGAGGCGCATCTGCGCCGCCACAAGGACGACCTCGCGTTCGCGAAGGCCGTGAACCGCGAGGGAAGCGCTACCACAGGCGACCTGGAGTTGTTCTTCAACCAGTACGAGGCGCGCCTGCACGGGCGGAAGGTCGACCTCACGGCAAAAGAGTTCGAGATCCTGGCGCTTTTGGCCGCGAACCCCGGGCAGGTGTTCACGCGTGCGCAGATATTCGAGCATATCTGGGGCGTGGACAGCGAAGTGGATGAGAGCAGCATCACCGTTTTCATGCGCAAGATCCGCGAGAAGATAGAGGAGAACCCCTCCCAGCCGCAGTACCTGCTCACCGTATGGCGAGTGGGCTACAAATTCGCCGAGCGCCGGTAGAGGCCGTAACGAATGCTCCCAAGCGCAGGCCCCGCTTGGGGATCGTCCCGTAGGGCAAGGGCTCTGCCCTTGCCGCAATCCGTTGCACCGTCCTGTTGCGCGCCCAACCCGCCAGAGGCGACCCCGCCGCCTGCGGATCGCAGGCGGCTACGCCAAGCGCTGTCCCAGCTCCTTGGCGGCGGCCGCTTTGTCGAAGTTGCCGGAGGTTTTCTGCGTGAGGGCGCCCATGACGCGCCCCATGTCCTTCTTCGTGGAGGCGCCCGTCTCGGCTAGCACCTCGCCGATGAGCGCGGTGAGCTCGTCGCCTGTCACCTGCTTGGGCAGGTAGCCTTCCAAGATGGCAACCTGCTCGGACAGCATGTCCGTGCGCTCCTGGTCGTTGCCGGCCTTGATGGATCCGTCGAGCGTCTCCCGCGTTTGCTTTATGAGCCGCTTGATCATGGCGTCGACGTCTGAGTCCTCGATGTCGCGCCGCTCGTTGACCTCGATGTTCTTGATCTCGCCATGCACCTGCCGCAGGATGGACAGCCGAACCTTGTCCTTCGCCTTCATGGCGGCCTTGATCTCGTCCTTCAGCTCGTCGTACTTCATCTTGCCCTCGCTTTCGTCGTGCGGTCGCTTTGAGTTCAAAGTATACTGCACGACGCGCGAAGCCAAAAAATGAGAACGAATGTTTCACGTGAAACGCTCGTTCTCGTAGCGCCTTCGTTTAGGTGGAAGCCGGCGCTGTCGAACGGGCTGCATCGGACCCTACGGCTTGGCGCCACCTGCTCCGTTGCACGGGAGCCGTGCGAAGGGATCTGGCCGCATCGGCGGGTAAAGCAAAAACCACGTTACAAGCTGGGCGATCGCATCGGTCGCAAACGGGTGCTCTGGTATGATAAGGACGCATATAGTTCGAGTGGAGGACGTTCATGAGAGACCTGCCTGCAAACCAGCTGAATCCTAAGATAAAGAACGTGTGGCGCATCAACGATGCCATATGGCTCACGGTGGTGTTCCTGTGCTGCTTCGTGCCGTTCGCCATCGCCGCGGCGGTGGATTCGGCGGGGTGGATGTTCATCGTGCTGGCGGCGCTGGCTGCTCTGTACGTGGTAGGCATGGTCGTATGGCTGGTCGTGCTGCCGCCCATCCGCTTCATGCGGTGGCGCTACGAGCTTTCGGACGACTACCTGGACATCGCGCGCGGCATCGTGTGGCGCAAGCGCTTCGTCATCCCGTTCATCCGCGTGCAGAACACCGACACGCGCCAGGGGCCCATCCTGCGCGCGTTCGGCCTGGCCAGCGTTACGGTGGCCACGGCTGCGGGCGAGCACGAGATACCGGGGCTCGACAGCCAGACCGCCGAGCAGCTGCGCGACAAGGCGGCCGAGCTTGCGCGCCTCGCCCAGGAGGACGTGTGATGGCCGACAACCAGCAACCTGCACGGCCCCCTGTCGGCCAGCCTCAGCCCGGTTTCAGCCAGCAGCCGCCGAACCAGCCGTATCCCGGCCAGCCCTGCTGGAACGATCCCGTCACGGGGCAACCGCCTGCGCCCTCGGGGCAGCCGTATCCCCCGCAGCAGCCGGCGCCGTATCCTGGCCAACCGTGCCCGCCGCAGGAGCCGCCGCGCCACCATGTGCATCACAGCTACATCTGGCTCGGCAGCATCCAGGCAGGGGCCGCCATGTTCTTCGTGGTGCTCGTCTCGGGCTTCTCCGGGTTCGTGGGGGCGTTGGCCGATGGCGAGACCATCGGCGGCGACCTTCCCCTGCTCATGCTGGTCATCGGCGCCATCGTGCTGGGCCTCGTGCTCATCATCGGCTTGGTGGCGCTTTTCCAGTGGCTGTCGTACAAGCACCTGTACTACGTCATAGGCCCCGAGGAGTTCAACCTGTACTCGGGCATCTTCAACAAGAAGCGCGTTCACGTGCCCTACCAGCGCATACAGTCGGTCGATCAGCGTGCGTCGCTGCTCCAGCGCCTGTTCGGCGTGTGCACGGTGAGCATCGACACGGCGGGCGGCTCGAACAACAAGGCCGTTCAGGTGCCCTACGTGCAGAAATCGCAGGCCGAGCAGCTGCGCACCGAGCTGTTCGCGCGCAAGCAGTACGCGACGGCCGTCCAGGAGGGCATGGCGCCCCAGGAGGCTGCCGTGGCCGTGGCGGCTGCAAGTGGCGTGGTGCTGCCCCAGGCGGGAGCGGCCGGCCAAGCGGCGGCGGCGGGAGCGGGAGCCGCCGGGCAGGCTCCCCACAACGTGCTGGACGCGCCGGCCGAGATATGGACGGACGTGCGCGGCGTGTTCGGCGGGTCGGCCGTCGACACCGGCAAGGTGACCTACGAGTACGGCTTGAGCAACAAGGAGCTTTTGTTCACCGGCCTTTCGAACAACACGGCGTTCGTGCTCGTCATCTTGGGTATCCTGGGCGGGGCGGCCCAGTTCGCCAGCCAGATGGCGCCGGTTCTCACCGGCATGGTCGATCCCCTCGTCGGTCAGTTCATGCTTTTAAGCGGCCAGCTGTTCGGCGGCAACCTCGTGGCCGCTGGCGTGGCCTTGGTGCTGGTGGTCGCAGCCGTGATGTGGCTTCTGTCCATCGTGGGCAGCGCCATCTCGTTCGGCGGCTTCCGCGCCTGTCGGCGCGACAACCGCATAGAGGTGGAGCGCGGCCTGCTGCAGCACCAGTTCCAGGGCGTGAGCGTCGACCGCGTTCAGTCGGTCATCGTGAAGCAGAGCTTCATCCGCCGTTTGCTGGGATACTGCGAGCTCTCGCTCGGCAAGATCGATGCGGCGGCCGAAGGCTCCGACGAGCAGCAGAAGAGCCTGAGCCAGGGCCTGGTGGTGCATCCCTTCGTGAAGATGAGCCGCGTGCCCGAGATCCTCGCAGGGCTGGTGCCCGAGTTCGCCGGCGTGCCGGTAGAGAGCACGCCCGTGGCGCCCGTGGCCCTGCGCCGCGCGCTCATCCGTCGCGGCATCATCCAGGGAACGGGGCTGTGGCTCGCCGTCGTCATCGCCATCGGGCAGGTGTGCTCGAACGCATTCATCGTACCTGACGCCGATGGCCTCACGATCCTCTTCTATATCAACACCGGCGCCTTCATCGGCTATGCGCTGTGCCTCGTGCTGTTCGTGTTGGACTTGGTGGGTGCCGTTCTGTGGTTCCGAGGCTCCGGGTTCGCGTACAACGAGCATTTCATGCAGGTGAGCAACGGCGGCTTCGCCCGTGAGACCGTGAGCTTCCCGCGCAAGAAGATCCAGTTCGGCTACACGAAGACGAACCCGTTCCAGCGCCGCGCCCGCACGGCCACCGTGAGCGCCCGAACCGCGGCCGGCATCGGCGGCACCACGATTCGCCTGATCGACGTCTGTGAAGAAGATGCCCGCAGCTGGCTCGATTGGCTCAAGCCGCGGGGAAATGTGGTAGAGTGAGGCATTATGAGCGCACAGGTAACACCCGATGCATCGGACAGCCGAAGTAGCACTTCCCCTTTGCCGGAGCCTCCGGATGAAACCCCCGCGGGTTGCGAGCCCGCCGCGGCCACGGCGCCCACCGTGGCCCATTCCTCGGTAAGCGCGTTGGGCGAGGGCCACGTCGTTCGCGAGTACACCGTGGGGGAGGAGATAGCCAACTCCATCTCGCATGGCATAGGCATCGTGCTCGCCCTGGCGGCGTTGCCGTTCCTGGCCGTGCGCGCAGCCGCCCATCCCGAGAGCACCTATCTTGTGGCCGCGCTCGTGTACGCCTACTCCATGCTGCTCGAGTACACCATGTCCACGCTGTACCACGCCATCGCCGTCGACAAGGCGAAAAAGATATTCAAGGTGCTCGACCATAGCTGCATCTACCTGTTCATCGCCGGTTCCTACACGCCGTTCTGCCTCATCTCGCTCGCCGATTCGGGCGGCATGTGGCTGTGCGCGTTCGTGTGGGCCGTGGCGCTGGCGGGCGTGGCCAGCGAGACGTTCTGGGTGTTCCGCCCGCGCTGGATATCCGCCGTGCTCTACCTGCTCATGGGGTGGTGCGTCGTCTGGTTCCTGCCGCCGCTCGTCGCAGCGCTGTGGGGGCCGGGCCTGTGGCTGCTCGTGGGCGGCGGCGTGTGCTACACGATAGGCTGCATCTTCTACGTGCTGAAGAAGGTTCCCTATATGCATTCCATCTTCCACCTGTGGGTGCTGGCCGGAACGGTCTGCCAGTTCTTGGCCATCGCCTTCTATATTATGTAAGCGGCGCGTGCACGAGCGCGCGGGCATGACAGCCCCACGGTTGCCGGGGTGGAAGCGGCTCCGTACCCCTTCCCATCCTCCGGCGAGGCGCGAAAGCGCGAACGCGGGCCGCAGAGGCGGCTTCGCATGCATCCGCATCGCTTAGAAGGAGTGAGTTTCGCTTTCATGGACATAGGGATAAGCATCGTCGTCACGTTTTTGCTCGTTCTGGTTAACGGCTACTTCTCCATGTCGGAGATGGCCCTGGTCAACGCCAAGCACGTGCTGCTGCAGAAGGAGGCCGACGAGGGCGACAAGAAGGCCCAGCGCGCGTTGGGACTGGCAAGCGACTCGGGGCAGTTCCTGGCCACCATCCAGGTGGCCATCACGCTCGTGGGCTTCTTCGCGTCCGCTGCGGCGGCCACGAACCTGTCAGATCCGCTGGCCCAGTGGCTGTCCGGCTTCGGCGTTGGCTGGCTCTCGGTCATCGCACCCGGCTTGGCCCCCGTGCTCATCACGCTCATCGTGTCGTACCTGAGCATCGTGGTGGGCGAGCTCGTGCCGAAGCGCATGGCGCTGGCCGATGCCGAGCGCGTGAGCAAGACGGTGGCCGGCCCCCTGATGGTGTTCCAGAAGGTGGCGCGCCCGCTCGTGGCGCTGACCTCGGCCTCGGCCAACGGCCTGTCGCGCCTGCTGCGCATCAAGAACGCCGACGAGCGCCAGAGCGTGTCCGAGGAAGAGATCAAGTACATGGTCACGGACAATGACGAGCTGCTGCCCGCAGAGAAGCGCATGATCCACGATATCCTGGACTTAGGGGACATGACCGTGCACGAGATCATGCAGCCGCGCGTGGACATGATCCTCGTGGAGGACACGGAAACCGTGCGTCAGGCCGTCGACCGCATGCGCGGCACCGGCTACTCGCGCCTGCCCGTGTTCCACGAGGACATCGATCGTATCGTCGGCATCGTGCACTACAAGGACCTGCTCGCGCCCCTCATGGACGGCAAGGAGAACGAGCCGGTGGTGGCCTACGCCTACGAGGCCCTGTTCGTGCCCGAGACGAAAGACCTCTTCCCGCTTCTTTCCGAGATGCAAACGAATAGGCAACAGATGGCCATCGTGGTTGACGAGTACGGTGGCACCGATGGTTTAATTACCGTCGAGGACATTGTGGAGGAGATCGTCGGCGAGATCATCGACGAGTCGGACATCGAGAACAAGTTCATCACGCCGCTGTCGGACGGAACGTGGCTCGTGGACGGGCGCTTCCCCGTGGAGGACGCGCTGAAGCTTGGCTGGCCCGTCACGGAGTCGGACGACTACGAGACGATGGCCGGGTGGCTCATGGGCATGATCGATTTCGTTCCCCAGGTGGGCGACGAGTTCGAGTTCGGCGGGTACCGGTTCAAGATCCAGGCCATGCGGCGCAGGCGCATCTCGAACATCCGGGTGACGCGCGAGGTGGGTGCGGACAATGCGTCGGCCGTGCAGGCCGAGGAAGACGCGGGCCGCGGTCCTGCCGAAGCCGTTGCCGAAAAAGCCGAGCATCCTGCCTCCCACTGATAGTGCGGCGCCGAAGGTTCGACCAGGAGGCAGCGTGAACACCGAGAAGCGACTCTACCGCTCGCGCAATGCGCTCGTCGGGGGCGTGTGCGCCGGCGTTGCCGAGTACTTCAGCTTCGATCCGCTGGTCGCCCGCATCCTCACGGTGGCGCTCACGCTGTCCACGGCGGGCCTGTTCGCCGTCGCCTACGCGGCGCTGTGGGCCATCCTGCCCCTGGCTCCCAACGAGGCCGGCCCCGTGGAGGTCGAGCCCCATTCCGTGCACTCGGACACGTACGGCTCCGTGGATGTCGGCGCATCGCGGAACCGCGCCGACGACGCCGCTCGCGCCGCCTCCGAGGCGGCGGCTGCGCAGCAGCACCTCCCCTACGACGCCTATGCGGGCACGGGCCACGTGCCCCCCGAGCCGCCCACGGCCGAGGCTGCCGCGTGGGCGCACCGGGCGCAAAGCCAGGCACCCGGCTGGCAGGCGCCCGGTTGGCAGTCGCCCAACTGGCAGGCGCCGCCGAATGCAGGACGGGAACCGGTGGAAGGGGGATCGCCCCAGGTGCCGGGCGGCTACGCAGATCCGCTGCAGGCCGGGGTGCCGAGCAGCTGGCGCGCACCGGACGGTGCGGCCGTGCCGCCGCCCGTGACGATGCAGCAGCCACGGCGGAACGGTGGGGTGAAGGCGGCCGTGTTCACCGGGTCGTTCCTGCTGTTCTTCGGCATAGCCGCGCTGTTGGCCGAGAACATCGACGGGGTGTCATGGTGGCAGTTTTGGCCGCTTGTCCTTGCCATCATCGGCATCGTGCAGATGGTGGTCCCGGGGGTCCCGGGGCGCCGCATGCTCCAATTCGTGGACGGTCTCATGCTCTTCAGCCTGGGTGCCACGCTGCTGCTCTTCAGCCTGGGCGTAGTGGGCTGGACGTCCTTGCAGCTCATGTTTCTGAACCTATGGCCGCTGCTGCTCATGATGGCGGGGTTCTTCGTCATTGGCGGCGCGCTGCATGCGCCGTGGTGGACCCTGCTGGCAGGGCTGTGCTTCGTGGCGTTCTGCGTCTTGGGGGTGCTGTGGTTCTCGGTGCCGGGGCCAAACGACCTCATCGTGCTCACGTTGCCCTACGGCCGCGAGTTCGCCTTCCCCTTCGAAGTGAGCATTGCGGTTGTTCGCTAGCGTTGTCGCTTGCCTCCGCGCTCCGTCAACCGTGGCTCTGTTCGAAAAACGAGCGCCCGCCGAGGATGCATAACCACCTGCGCATCTGCGGCTTTCCTGTTTGTCAAGCGAACAAAACGTGGAGGCCGTCTCCACACTTTTTTGCCTACGCGGGGTCCCATGGGCTAAAATACACCTCGACAAAACAGCATATCGCCCCTTCGGCAGCAACCACCCCTTACAACCTACTACGCTGTCACCGCTCCGGCGGCGTGGTCGTGCGCTGTTCATTGAAAGGTAATCGAGGTTTGACTGACAGACGATACAAGCAGCGGAAGTCGAGCATTGTCGCGAAGATCGCGGCAGTCGGGTGCGCGTCCATCGTGCTCGCCGGGTGCATCGGCTTCGGCATCGCCTCCGCTGGCGGCAGCGCGCAGGAAGTTGATGCGTTCGGCATCGACGCCATGAGCGCCCCCGTGTCCGAGGCGGATACCGCGACGTTCGCCGAGAGCGCGACCGATTCTTCCGCGCACGAGGCCACGGTGCTCGCCAGCACGGCGAAGCGCGACATCTCCAAGGGCATCGAGGCCATAGAGGCCGAGGAGGAAGCCGCCCGCATCGCCGCCGAGGAGGCCGCCCGCGCCGAGGAGGCCGCCCGCGTGGCCGCCGCCGAAGCCGCCAAGGCCGAACAGCAGGCGAGGGCCGCCCAGGACAGCGCCGCCTCCGCGCTGGCCAGCTTGCCCGATGTGGACTTCTCCGTGGGCAAGGAGGCCTTCATCTCCACGTGGTCCCAGCGCATCGACGCCTATCTTTCCGGCTCACCGCTGGCGGGGCAGGGCGTGACGTTCGCCACGGCCGCCTGGGAATACGGCGTGGATCCGCGTTGGTCGCCCGCCATCTCCAACACCGAGAGCTCGAAGGGTGTCGTGTGCTTCAAGCCTTACAACGCCTGGGGCTGGGGCCAGTCGAGCTGGGGGAGCTGGGAAGAGGCCATCAACGCCCATGTGGCCGGACTTGCGAGCGCTTACGGATACTCAATCACGTACGGCGCGGCGATGAAGTACTGCCCGCCGAACTACGACCACTGGTTCAACGCGACGCTGGGCCAGATGCAGATGATCTAAACGTTTCGCCGGCCGCCGGGCCGGCGAAACTGTTTTCCGCCTCGGAACCCATGATGCCAGCCTGCCTGTAGCTGCTCTACGGGCGGGTTTCGCCGCTTTCCTGCGCGCGGGGCTTGCAGTATGCTAGGGCACGGCAGGAAATCGGCGCACGGGCGCTTGGTGAAAGGATCGGTATGAGCAACGTGATCGTCGTCGGCTGCGGCCGCGTGGGCTCGCAGTTGGCGAACATGCTGTCGGACAACGGCAACAACGTGTGCGTCATCGACAAGAACGCCGACGCGTTCGCGAACCTGGGGCGCAACTTCAACGGCTCTACGGTGCAGGGCCTCGGTTTCGACGAGGAGACGCTCGTGAAGGCCGGCGTGGAGGACTGCGACGTCATCGCGGCCGTCACGCAGTTCGACAACACGAACCTCATGTGGGCCGAAGTGGGCAGCCGCCTGTACGGCGTGCCCCATGTCATCGCCCGCCTGTACAACCCCGACCACGAGCGCGCCTACATGCAGCTGGGCATCGACCACGTGTGCGGCACGTCGCTCGTTGCCGAGGACGTGTTCAGCAAGATCGTGTCGGGCCACGGCGCGCACATCGACACGTTCGGCGAGTTCGAGGTGCTGCGCTTCTCGCTCGACCTGAGCTGGCGCGACACCGACCATCCCACCATCCGCGTGTCCGAGATGGAGCGCGACCACGACATCCGCATCATCGCGTTCGAGCGCGCCGACGGCTCCGCCTCGTCCATTCCCACGCGCGACTCGATCCTCTACCAGGGAGATTCCGTGCTCGCCTGCGTGCGCCACGAGCTGATCGGGGCGTTCTCTCGCTACATTCAGGACTAGGAGAATTCCATGTACATCGTTATCGCCGGCGGCGGCAAGATCGGGGAGTACCTGGCCAGCGTGCTGCTGGGAAGCGGCAACGACGTGGCCGTGATCGAGGAGAACCTGCAGACGGCCGACCATCTGTCCATCGTGCTGGAAGGACGCTACCTCGTTATCCACGGCGATGGGTGCGACTCGAAGTACCAGGAGGATGCCGGCATCCGCAAGGCCGACGTGTTCGTGGCCACCACGGGCCAGGACGACGACAACCTGGTGTCGTGCGAGATCGCCCAGCGCGTGTTCAATGTGCCGCGCTGTATCGCGCGCGTTAACAATCCGAAGAACCTGCGCATCTTCCGCGAGGTGGGCATCGAGAGCGTGTCGTCCACCACGCTCATCGCGAACCTTATCGAGGAGGAGACGCTGTTGGGCAGCGTGAGCGTGGCCTCGTCGCTCACGCACGGCAACGTGGTGCTCACCGAGATCACCGTGCCGCGCATGCGCTACCATTCCAACGAAGCCGGCATTTTGGCCGAAAGCGTGCCTATGCCGGAGAACAGCCTGATAGCCGCCGTGTCGCCCAAAGACGACGACAACGTGGAAGTGGTGGGCGAGGAAACCGTGCTCTACCCCGGCGACAAGGCCATCGTCGTAGCCGACACCGAAGTGCTGGACGAGGTGCGCTCCCTGTTCAAGGGGCTCTAGGCTCCGGCGGCGCTAGGTTCCGGCGGCCTGCTGGCCGCCGGAACGTTGCCGACGCTGCGGCCGGCCCCGTTGGTTATCGGCGCAACATGAGTGTGCTCCTCCTATCCCTCGCGCGCCGCGCGCAGCTCCTCGAGGGCCTCGGGCGGGGTGTGGGCGCAGGTGCCGTCGCCCAGCGCGACCACCTGCACGGAGTCGCCGGGCTTCACCTCGCCGTCCTCCAGCGCCACGAAGAACACGCCCTCGCGGGGGAAGATGCAGTCGCCGGCCAGGTGGTAGATGGCGCACTTCGTGTGGCACACCTTGCCGATCTGCGAGAGCTCCAAGAGCGCCCCGCCCACGCGCAAGCGCGTGCCCAACGGCAATGCCAGCAGGTCGATACCCTCGGTGGTGACGTTCTCCGCGAAATCGCCCTCGGCCACGTCGAGGCCCATGGCCTGCGCCTTCTCGATGGACTCCCATGCCAGGAGCGACACCTGCCGGTGCCAGTCGCCGGCGTGCGCGTCGCCCGCCACGCCGCGGTTCGCCTCGATGGCGGCACCGCCCGCACACGGCGTCTTGCGGCCGCCCTTGCGCCGCGACGTGTTCACCGACCGCACGCGGCCCTCCCTGCACTCCTCCATCTCGCCCGCCCTTCTCTCGAATGCCTAGTATTTCTATAGGAAATATATACTACTTGATCGAGGATAAGCAAGTCAAGGGCGTCGCGCCCAAGGCTCGACACTTTCCGTGAAGTGCGCCGCTCGGGGGCTTGTTTGCGGTATGCTGGTTGCCATCAGGTACGACGTGGGAAAGGGACCGGCGTGATCAACCGTTACACGCGCCCGGCTATGGGCGCCATCTGGGAGCTCGAGAACAAGTTCTCCATCTGGAAGGAAATCGAGGTGCTGGCGTGCGAGGCGCAGGCCGAGCTGGGGAAGTCCGGCATCACGAAGGAGGAGGCCGCGTGGATCCGCGCGCACGCCGACTTCACCGTGGAGCGCATCGACGAGATCGAGAAGGTGACGAACCACGACGTCATCGCGTTCACCACGAACATGGCCGAGTACATCGACGCCGACGTGCCCGAGGGCCAAGAGCCGCCCAGCCGCTGGGTGCACTACGGCATGACGTCGTCCGACCTGGGCGACACGGCGCTGTCCTACCAGATCACGCAGGCGATCGACATCATCCTCGAAGACATCAAGCAGCTGGGCGAGACGTGCAAGCGCCGCGCCTTCGAGTTCCAGGAGACGCTGTGCGTGGGCCGCACGCACGGCATCCACGCCGAGCCGATGACGTTCGGCATGAAGTTCGGCAGCTGGGCCTGGGCCCTCAAGCGCGCCCAGACGCGCATGGAGGAGGCCCGCAAGGTGGCCGCCACGGGCGCCATCAGCGGTGCCGTGGGCACGTACTCCAGCATCGACCCGTTCGTCGAGCAGTTCGTGTGCGAACGCCTGGGGCTTGAGGCCGATCCGCTGTCCACGCAGGTGCTGGCGCGCGACCGCCACGCGCAGGTTATGGCCGGCCTCGCGGTGACGGCGTCCACGCTGGAGTCCATCGCCATGCAGGTGCGCCTGCTGCAGCAGTCCGACGTCATCGAGGCCGAGGAGCCGTTCGCGAAGGGCCAGAAGGGCTCAAGCGCCATGCCGCACAAGCGCAACCCCATCACGGCCGAGCGCGTCTGCGGCCTGGCCCGCACCGTGAAGTCCAACGCGCAGGTGGCCTTCGACAACGTGGCGCTGTGGTACGAGCGCGACATCAGCCACTCCGGCGCCGAGCGCGTGGCGCTGGCCGACAGCTTCATCGCGCTCGACTACATGTTCGGCAAGATGCAGTGGATGCTCGACGGCCTGCAGACCTACCCCGCCAAGATGGAGCACAACCTGTGGCGCACGAACGGCCTCATCTTCAGCTCGAAGGTGCTGCTGGCGCTCGTGGACACTGGCATCAGCCGCGAGGACGCCTACGTCATCGTGCAGCGCAACGCCATGAAGGTGTGGGAGGACATCCAGAACGCCGTGGACGGCCCCACCTACCGCGAGAACCTCGAAGCCGACCCCGAGGCGAACCTTAAGCCCGAGGTGCTCGACGAGATCTTCGACCCCTGGGACTTCCTCACCCGCAAGGACGTGGTGTTCGACCGCCTGAAGGAATTGGAGTTCTAAGCGTTCCGTTTCGCCACACGAACGCGAGCAAGGAGCTTTCCATTCGGAGGGCTCCTTTTTTCAAGAAGCGCAGCGACGTTGCGTCGCCTTCCTGCCAGGCGCGCCTTTCCCTTACCCGACCGGCTTCCACACCCTTACCAGGCAGTACTTCTTCGGCTCGCCGTCGATGGGCTTGTCGTCGATGTTGGCGTAGGTGACGATGGAGCCTTGCGAGCCGGTGGTGGCCAGGTACTCGCCGTAGTCGTCGGCGCCGTTCTCGGGCTGGAGGGCGAAGTACTCGTTCGTCTCCAAGTCGATGCCGCACACGGTGCGCTTCGACTTGACGATGAAGCATCCGCCGCACCAGGCGGGGGCTGCCGTGGGCGCGAGGCTGAACGAGAACCAGGGTGCGCCGCTGTAGTTGCCGTCCGCAACGGGGGACGCGGGCGTGTACGTGCCGATCTGGGAGATGCCGTCGCCGTAGTTGTACCAGGCGTCGAACGAGAACGAGAACCCGTTGTCGCCGTAGCCCGCCTCCAGCGGGCGCATGGAGCGTGGCAGCACCATGGTGTCCAGCACGCTGCCCGATGCGGCATCCAGGCGGGTGAGCTGGTAGTACGTGCCCGCAGTGTCCGCGCGCGGCGTGATGACCACGGAGTCGGCCAGCGCGTAGGGCGGCGTGCACGGCCTACCGTGGGACGTGTAGACGGTCTCGACGTCGCCCGATCCCAGGGAAGCGCGCTTGACCAGGGAGTCCTCGGCGCTGTAGTCGCCGTCGACCTTGGGCAGGACCTGCCAGAACGCGTAGGCGCCGGATGCTGCGATCGTGGGGGTCTCCCACTGGCCGTCGCCTTCGTCCGCCAGGCGCGGATCGCCGGCCACGCCGTCGGTCAGGCGCGCCGTGTACACGCGCCAGAGTCCGTCGAGGATGTCGGCCTCCGTCCACACGAGGCCCGACGCCGTGGCGCGCACGTCGTAGATCTCGAAGCCCTCGTCCTGGCCCACGGCCTTTTCCAGCACCGTGGACAGGTTTCCGCTGCCAAGCGACAGCAGCCCCACCTGCGCGAGCGGCTTCGCCTCCTCCGTGGGCAGCAGGCAGGCGGCCACGTCGTCGCCGCTCGCCCAGACGAGCGAGCCGTAGGGCAGCTCGGCTCGCACGGACAGGCCCATGCGGGTGGCGGCATCCTCCACGAGGGCGAACGCGCTCTCGGAATCGGACGTGTTCAACGTGGTCACGGCCGAGGCGGGCACTTCGAGCACCGTCACGTTGCCGGCAGCCTCCTCACGCTGCTTGAGGACCACGGAGGCCGCACCGCCGGCCGCCGCGAGCGCGGTCACGCCGATGGCGCCGAACAGGAAGTGGCGGCGCGTGAGCAGGATCTCCCCGCCGTTCGGCGTGGGAACGTGGACGCCGCCACCGCCGGAACCGGAGCCTGCGCCTCCTGCGCCGCGCCGGTGCACGCCTCCGGAGCCGAGCGCATCGCCGGGCCCGACGGAGGCCTTCTGCGCGGCGCTCCTGCGTGCTGCTTGCCGCGAGGCGCCCGATCCTCCCAGGCCGCCGCTGCCAAGGCCGCCCACGTTTCCCACGTGGCCGCCGCGGGGGTTGGGCTTGCCGCCGGCGTAGGTGCCGCCGCCTGGCCTCGCATTGCGGCGCTGGGCGTTGCGCGCGCCGACACGGCTGGGTTTCGCGTGGTGGGCATGTGTTGATCTGCGGGTTACCATGGTGGATATTGTGTCATTTCCCGCACAGGTTCCAGCTGCTTCAGGGGTAATTGCTACAATAAACGCAAACACGACCTGAACGCTCGGAGCGGAGCGCGTATGGGATACGCGGCCAGGTGGGATCCGAGCCGGTGACGACTTGAGGTGGTATCCATGAGCAACGAGACGCGACGTATACTGCTTGTTGAAGACGAGAAGGCCATCCGCGATGCCGTGACGGCGTATCTCGAACGCGAGAACTACTGGGTGACGGCGGTCGGCGACGGCCAGGAGGCGCTCGAGGAGTTCTCGAAGCACCATTTCGATCTGGTCGTTCTCGACCTCATGCTTCCCCGTGTGCCGGGCGAGCGCGTGTGCCGCGCCATCCGCGACAACTCCGACGTGCCCATCATCATGCTCACCGCGAAGGGCGAGGTGGAGGACCGCATCATCGGCCTGGAGCTGGGCGCCGACGACTATCTGGTGAAGCCGTTCAGCCCGCGCGAGCTCGTGGCCCGCGCCCGCGCCCTGCTGCGCCGCGTGCACGCCGACAGCGAGCCGCAGCGCGAGGTGCTGGAGTTCGGCGAGCTCACCATCGATGTTTCGGGCCACAAGGTGCTGGTGAACGGCGAGGAGATCGACCTCACGGCCAGCGAGTTCAAGCTGCTCACCACGCTGTCGCGCTACCCTGGCCGCGTGTACTCGCGCATGGAGCTGGTGGAGAAGGTGCTCGGCTACGACTTCGAGGGCTACGAGCGCACCATCGACTCGCATGTGAAGAACCTGCGCGCGAAGATCGGCGACAACCCGCGCAGCCCGAAGTGGCTGCATACCGTTCACGGCGTGGGCTACCGCTTCGAAGACCCGACCAAAGTCCAGCAGTAAGCACCGCGTGAGCGCCTCGAGCGTGATCGCATAACCGTGCAGGAGGAGCGAAGCGTGCAAGACTCGGCGACGACCGGACCCATCGGCAAGGCGGGCGCGGACGACGCCGGTGCGGGCAAGCACAAGCGCCCGGGTTGGGACAACCTGTCGTATACGACGCGCGTGACGGCGGCGTTCGCCTTCATCGCGGCCATGACCGCCCTGGTGGCCATCGGCGTGGTGTCGTTCGTGTGGGAGCAGCATTTCCAAACGTACACGCGCGAGAACATGGTGTCGACCGCCGAGTCCGTGGCCAAGGACATCGCGGCGAACTACGAGAAGTCGGGCACGTTTGACGCGCAGACGCTCGCGCCCGCGCGCTACATGGTCAACGTCACGCCGAGCATCGGCATGCGCGTCGTGGACAACACGGTGCCCGCGAACAGCGAGCAGTCGGTTGTGTTCGACTCCACGCTCGTCGAGAATGGCGAGGACGCCGCCGACGGGGTGTCGCTCGTGCCCAAGCATGCCAAGCCCGAGCAGATGGTCACGGTGCCCATCGAGGTGAAGAGCCCCGACAACGAGATGACCCAGGCCGTGGGCTCGGTGAGCGTGTGGGTGCTCGGCTCCGATACGCTGCTGCGCTCCACCGACGAGGAGTTCCGCAACAAGTCCTACCAGGCCATGTTCTTCGCGGCCGCCATGGCCATCCTGCTGGCCTCGTGCATCGGCTTCCTGTTCGCCCGCAACCTGGTGGGCCCCATCAACCGCATGACCAAGACGGCTAAGGCCATCAAGGAGGGCGACCTGTCCGCCCGCACCGATCTGCACGGCGAGGACGAGATCGCGCGCCTGGGAGAGACGTTCGACGAGATGGCCGACTCGGTGGAGAAGGACCGCGAGCTGGAGCGGCGCCTGACCACCGACGTGGCGCACGAGCTGCGCACGCCGCTCATGGCCATTCAGTCCACGGTGGAGGCCATGGTGGACGGCGTTTTCGAAGCCGACCCCGAGCACCTGGAGACGGTGAACTCGGAGGTGCAGCGCTTGAGCCGCCTGGTGGACTCCCTGCTGAAGCTCTCGCGCCTGGAGAACCGCGCGAACCCCATGAAGGAGGAGGTCGTGGACGTGGGCCAGCTCATCAGCGGCATCATCGCCACGCACGACGCCTTCGTCACCGACTCGGGCCTCACGTTGGAGTACCAGGCCGACGAGGGCGTGCGCGTGCTGGGCGACGCCGATATGATACGCCAGGCCACGGCCAACCTCATCTCGAACGCCGTTCGCTACACGCCCGAGGGCGGCCACATCACCGTGCAGGTGAAGCGGGGCGACCTCATGGCATCCATCGCGGTGCGCGACACGGGAATCGGCCTCTCGCCCGAGGAGTGCAAGATGGTGTTCTCGCGCTTCTGGCGCGCCGACGCCGGACGCAACCGCGAGAGCGGCGGCCTGGGCATCGGCCTGGCCGTGGTGAAGGAGATCGTCGACCGACACGGCGGCTGGGTGCAGGTGGAGGGCCGCAAGGACGAGGGCGCCTGCTTCACCATCCACATCCCGCTGTACGACGAGGGCCGCACGCCCAAGGCGCGCCAGCAGAAGCCCAAGCAGGCAAAGGTGCCGAAGGTTGCGAAGGGCAAAGAAAAACAGCGCCCGAAGGGGCATAGATAGCCAAACTGCGCGATAATGAGGCGCGCATGAAAAACGCTGCGGCCCGAGGAGAGCGCGCGGCGTGTCGATGAAAGGACAGAGCAGCATGACCGGAATGGACATCAAGCCCGACGCGCAAGGCAAAGTGCGCGACCTCTACGACTTGGGGGACAAGCTCTTGTTGGTGGCGTCGGACCGCATTTCCGCGTTCGACTACATTCTGGAAGACGAGATCCCGCACAAGGGCGCGGTGCTCACGCAACTGTCGTGCTTCTGGTTCGAGCTCCTGGACGGCGTGGTGGAGAACCACCTGATATCCGCCGACGTGGCCGACCTGCCCGAGC
>HHCFC01400__coassemble_871_pt1 | contig 23201 bp, 19 predicted proteins | sample HHCFC01400__metabat2_low_PE_042 | metagenome-assembled genome bin HHCFC01400 | reverse complement strand
CGAGGAGGTGCGGCGCATCGCCGAGGCGGCGAGGGCCGCGAGCGGGGCGCTGGCGCAGACGAGCGCCGAGGAGCGCAACGCGGCGCTGGCGGCCATGGCGGCGGCCTTGCGCGCGCATGCGGCGGAGATCGTCGCGGCGAACGCGGAGGACGTGGCGGCCGCGCGCGCGGCGGGCACGAAGGAGAGCCTGGTGGACCGCCTTATGCTCGACGAGGGGCGCATCGAGGACATGGCGGCCGCGCTCGAGGAGCTGGCCGTGCTGCCCGACCCGCTCGGCCGGGTGCAGGACGCGCGCACGCTCGAGAGCGGCATCGGGCTCGAGCGCGTGAGCGTGCCGCTCGGCGTGGTGGCCGTGGTGTACGAGGCGCGCCCGAACGTGACGGCCGACGCGGCGGGCATCTGCCTGAAGTCCGGCAATGCGGCGGTGCTGCGCGGCGGGAGCATGGCGGCCCGCTCGAACGAGGCCGTGGCCCGCGTGCTCGCCGACGCCGCCGAGGGAGCCGGCATGCCGCAGGGGTGCATCGGCCTCGTTGCCTCCACCGACCGCGCGGCGGCCGACGAGCTCATGGGGCTGCATGGGACGGTTGACGTGCTCATCCCGCGCGGCGGCGCGGGGCTCATCCGCCACTGCGTGGAGACGTCGAAGGTGCCGGTCATCGAGACGGGCACGGGCAACTGCCACGTGTACCTGCACGGGAGCGCCGACCTCGAGCGGGCCCGCGCCATCGTGGTGAACGCGAAGTGCCGCCGCTACGGGGTGTGCAACGCGGCCGAGACGCTGCTCGTGGACGAGGCGGCGGCCGGGGCGCTCCTTCCTGCGGTGCTGGCCGACCTGCGCGAGCAGGGCGTGGTCCTGCACGCCGACGAGCGCGCCCGCGCCGTGGCGGCGGCGCACGGCATCGAGGCCGAGCCGGCGACCGAGGACGACTGGGAGACCGAGTACCTGGCGCCCGAGCTGGCCGTGAGGTGCGTTTCCGGCGTGGACGAGGCCGTCGCCCACGTGAACCGCTACGGCACGAAGCATTCCGAGGCCATCGTGGCCGACCCGGCCGACCCGGCGGGCGCCGCGGCCATCGAGGCGTTCCTCGCGCGCGTCGATGCGGCCGCCGTGTACGCGAACGCCTCCACGGCGTTCACCGACGGCGGCCAGTTCGGCCTGGGTGCCGAGATCGGCATCTCCACGCAGAAGCTCCACGCCCGCGGGCCGTTCGCGCTCGAGGCGCTCACGTCGTACAAGTACGTGCTGCGCGGCGACGGGCAGGTGCGCGCGTAGTGGCAGTTGTCTGCGAGCGGTTCGACGACCTGGGGGAGGACGGCGCGCCGGCCCGCCTCGGCATCATGGGCGGCACGTTCGACCCCATCCATATCGGGCATTTGGCCACGGCCGAGCAGGCGCGCGAGGCCTTCGGGCTGGACGCCGTCGTGTTCGTGCCGGCCGGCAACCCCGTGTTCAAGAAGGACCGCGCCGTCACGCCGGCGGCCGACCGCCTGGCCATGTGCCGCCTCGCCGTGGCGAGCAACCCGGCGTTCTGCGTGAGCGCGATGGAGATCGAGCGCGGCGGCGACACGTACACGGTGGACACGCTGCGCGAGCTGCGCGGCCACTACCCGGGAAACGTGGAGCTGTTCTTCATCACGGGGGCCGATGCCGTGGCGCACATCGTGCAGTGGCGGGAGAGCGCCGCCATCGCCGACCTGGCGCGCCTCATCGCCGTCACGCGGCCGGGCTACGCGCTCACGGTCGAGCGGAAGCGCGAGATCGAGGAGCACGGCCGCTTCGACGTGACGTACCTCGAGGTAACGGCGCTGGCCGTGTCGTCGAGCGACCTGCGCGCGCGGGTGCGCGCCGGGCGCTCGATCCGCTACCTCGTGATGCAGCGCGTATTGGACTACATCGCCGCGCACGGCCTGTACGCCCCGGAGGCCGAGGAGGGGGTGTGCCGATGAGCGGGGAGGACGAGGCAGCCTGCTGCGCCGATGCGCTGTCGGACGCGTTCCTCGAGGCGCGCGAGCGCGACCTGCGCGAGCGCTTGGGGCGCCGCCGGTTCGAGCACACGCTCGGCGTGGCGGGCACGGCCGCGCGCCTGGCACGCACCTACGGCGTGGACGAGCGCAAGGCGCGGCTCGCGGGGCTTCTGCACGACTGGGACAAGGGCTACGACGACGCCGGCATCCGCGCCCGCGTGGAGGAGCTGGGGCTGGCGGTCGACCCCTACGTGTTCGAGGAGATGCCCTGGCTGCTGCACGGCCCCACGGCCGCGGCGGCGCTCGCCCGCGCATTCCCATGCCTGCCGCGCGATGTGGTGCAGGCCATCGCGCGGCACACGGCCGGCGCGGTGGGGATGACCGGCCTCGACATGGTGGTCTACGTGGCCGACGCCCTCGAGCCGGGGCGCGACTACGCGGGGCTCGACGAGATCCGCGCGCTTGTAGGTCGGGTGCCGCTCGAGGAGCTGTACCTGGCAACGTTCAGGCACGTGTTCCTGAGCCTGGTGGAGCGGCGCAAGCGGATCCATCCGCAGAGCATCGAGATATGGAACTACTACCTCGCCCGCTCGCACGACGCGGCGGACGAACGAAAAGGGAGGAAAGGAACAGCGTGAGCGAACCGAAGAAGATGGAAGAGAAGACCTCGCGGGAGCGCGCCCTCATCGCGGCGCGCGCGGCCGACGAGAAGAAGGCCACCGACATCATGGTGCAGGAGGTGCGCGACCTCATCGGCGTGACGGACTATTTCGTCATCGCCACGGCGGCGAACAACCGCCAGGTGGAGGCCATCGTCGACGAGATCGAGGAGGCCGAGCGCGTGCAGGGCGGCTGCAAGCCGCTGCACCGCGAGGGCACGCAGGACGGCACGTGGTCGCTTCTGGACTACGGCGACATCGTGGTGCACGTGTTCCAGCCGGAGACCCGCGAGTACTACCGCCTGGAGGCCCTGTGGAACGACGCCCCGGTCGTCGACCTGGCCGAGGAGGCGGGGCTCACCGAGCTCGAATACTCCGACCGCATCGCCAAGCTCCTGGGCAGGGAGTAGCGGGGCTGGTACCTTAAGCCCCGGACCGCGCCTCGCCGAGGGGCGGGGCCTTCCCCCTCTTGGAAGGAAGGCCCCGCAGCCTCTTAGGCGCTGCGGCGGGATGCTTCCTCGTCGAGGCGCTCGGCGATCCATGTCTTTATGACGGCCTGGCGGCCGATGCCGATGCGCCGCGCCTCGCGGTCGAGCGCCTCCACCACCCAGGCGGGGAAGTCCACGTTCACGCGCCGGGTCTCGGTTCCAGCTATCCGGGGATGCTCGGTATCGAAATACTGGAGGATGTCCTCCTTCCCCTCGTCGAACAGACGGTCGAGCTCTTCAGCGTCGATTCGCTTCGTCATAGCACGCAGCCTCCTTCTTCCTTGAGCGGCGGACCGAGATGATGCGCACCGCAGCCGACCGGTACGTCACGATCGCGGTCCAATGTTTGTCGCCGATCATTCCGATCACCAAGTAGCGGTCTTCCGAGCTGAACGGTGAGGCCAGCTCGATGCAGCGTTCGTCATCCCACAGCCTCTGCGCCTCGCCGAAGCCTATTCCGTGCTTCGCGAGATTCCGCGCGCTTTTCTGCGGGTCGTATTCGAATTCCATTATAACCCCTTATCAATATAATTACTATACCATGAAAGCACCTTTCAATCCTTGTAACCATCCTGTTGTACAAGGGCGGTGCCGCGCATGCATCACTCCAGCGGCTCCTCCGTCTCGATGATGCTGCGGTAGAGCTCCATGGTGGCCAGCGACGGGTCGATGCCCAGCTCGGTGGTCAGGAAGCGGCGGCACTCGAAGTACGTCTCGAGGGCGGCCGTGCGCTGCCCGGCCGCGATCTGGGCGCGCATGAGGGCCGTGTACGCGTCCTCGCGAGTGCGGTCGCGGCGCAGCGCGGCGCGGGCGAACCACAGCCCCTCCTGCGCGTCGTCCGCCGCGACGAGGCGCTCGGCGGCTGCCACCAGCGCGTCCACGAGCTGCATGCGGCGATCCTTGCGCGCCTGCATGACGAACTCGTTGTCCTGCTCGCTCGGCATGAGGTCGTCGGCGAACGCCTCGTCGATCTCCGCATAGAGCTGCGCCCATCCGTCGGCTCCGGGCTGGCCGAACAGCAGCATGCGGCATACGGTGTCGAACCGCGCGACATCCGTGACGATCAGGCGCTCGTCCAACCGGCAGCCGTTCTGCTGGCGCACGAGGTAGGGGCATGCGCCCGACGGCCCCGAGAGCGCGCGGCGCAGATGCGACCATACCGAGTAGAAGTTCTTGCGAGCCGAGTCCACCTCGCTCTCGGGCCACATGATGCCCACGAGGCGGTCGCGCGGGAACTCGCGGCCCCGGTTCAGCACGAGCAGCGTCAGCAGCGTCTTCACCTTCTGGCGGCGAAAGCGGCCCGGATCGACCGGGGTGTCGCCGATGCGCACGTCCAACCCGCCGAACAGGTTGACGGTGAGCAGGGGCACCAAGGTGGGCGCGCGGCCCTCCTCGGGCAGGTAGCGCCCGTCGAGGTACGCATCGGGATGCGTGGCCGCGCGCTCCGCCCGGCGCTCGGCGCTCTCGCGGGCGGAGCGCTCGAAGGCGCGGCGCTGGGAGAACAGCTCCATCTCGGCGCGGTGCAGCGCGAGGGCCTCGGCGGCGCGCAGCGGAGGGGAGGAGGGGAGAAGGCCCCTCTCGCGGACGCGTTCGAGAGCGAGGCCGGCCGCAGCGGCGAAGAGGTCGCCCCCGGGCTCTTCCAGTTCGGCGAGGCGCATGCGGACGTACCGGTCGATGCGGCCCAAGGCCGCGGCACCCTGCTCGGCCCCCTCGGCGCCCACGCCCTCGCGGCCCTCGGCCACCTCCGCAAGCGCCCAGGCCGCCGCGATGGCGAGGGCGTCCCCGTCGGCCTCGAGAGCCCCGCCCCCGTCGACCGCGGCGGCACCGTGCACGAGCCAGGCGGGGTCGTCGAGCAGGGCAAGTTGCGCCTGCGCGAGCGGGCGCCAGAAAGCGGGGTCGGGCCGCGCCGCGCCGCCTCCGCCCGCCGCCGCCACGACGTCGGGCGCATCGCCGGGGCCGGCGAGCCGCGCGAGCTCCTCTCGGGCGCGCTTGCGCACGGGGCCCTTTCCCTCCCGCACGACCACGAGCGCCGCAAGGGCGCGGACGCCGGCGGGCGCCCCCAGGTCGAAGGCGATGCGCCGCGCAGGGGCAAGGGCTGCGGCACGGTCTCCGAGCACGACGAGCCGCAGGACCTCCCCCAGCTCGAGCAGGGAGTTCCCGGAGGGGGCCGACGGGCCGAGCGAAGCGTACAGCCGATGGGCCGGCAGCATGCACGCCTGCCGCGCGAGCGCGCGCGATCGTTCCGCGAGCCACGCCGCCCGCGCACTGCGCGAGCACAGCGCCCCCACAAGGCCGCAGGCACGCTCTCCCTGGGCGCGGGACAGCAGCACGTCGGCCCAGCGCCCGGCGAGCGCATCGCGGTTGGCAAGGTGCGAGCGCGCGGCCAGGACGTCCAACCTGCTCCCGACCGCCCCCGCCACGGCCTCCACGGGGAAGCAAGGCGTCTCGAAACGGTCGCATCGCCGATCGATGCCCAGGTAGGGGTAGCCCGTCGCCATAAGCGCCGCCAGGTCCTCGCCGCACGGGCCGAACGCCTCGACGTCGGGCAGGGAGCCCCGGCCCAGCACGAGCATGGTGGCCATGGCCAGCAGCATGTCGGCCGGCAGCTCCTCGCGCAAGGCGCCCTCCAGGAAGGAGCCCTCCCCGCCGAGAGGCCCCCACACCAAACCGGGCACGCGCTCGGCCGGCGGGACGGCTGCTGCCGGGCGGGAAGCCCGATCGTCGGCGGGGCGGGCGGCGTCCAGCTCGGCGTCGGAGAGCAGCAGGTCGGCGGCGGAGAGCTTCAAGCGGTCGTGCTGCAACGGCCCGTAGGCGTCGCACGAGGGCGCGCACGTGGCCAGCACCTCGCATCCGCGCCCCAGCAGCTCGTCGAACACGCCGGAGAGCGCGGCGGCCCGGGTCGCATCGAGGGGCGGCACGTCCTCCACCACCACGAGGAACGATGAGGCGTCCGCCGCCGTCAGCGAGGACGAGATAATGCCCCGGTCGAGGTCGCGTAGGAAGCAGGGGCTCTTCCCGTTGATCCAGAACACGTGGTCGAACGAGAACACCACGTCGGCGTACTCCATGGCGAGCCCCGTCTTGCCGAAGCCCTCGGGCGCCACCAGGAAGCGCGCCACATGGCGCTCGCGCAGCAGGCGAGCGATGAGGTCGGGGCGCGGGTAATGGCGGCGCGATGCCAGATGGTTGGGCCGATGGCCCTTGCAGGACGATTGCTTCAGGAATCCGGTCATAGGGAAACGCTCCTCTCGCGGAGGCAGCGCATCGGCCCGGTTGGATTCGATCATCATAGCGGCGAGGTCAGCATTTAGCAAGACCGGACATTCGTTCGCCGCGTTACGCAAACGGCCTTTCGGGATGCGAACAACGCCCGACCGACCGTCCGCCGGGCGCGGCGGGCGGTGTACAATGGCTGCAGCCTGCCCCTGCCGCCCGATCCGAGCAAGGAGAGAACCATGTTCCGAACCGCCTCCCTCGCCGACCTGCCCGCCTTCCGCTGCGGGCACGCCCAAGACCCCGAAGCCGCCACCGGATGCACGGTGGTCGTGGCGCCCGAGGGGGCGGTATGCGGCGTGGACGTGCGCGGCGGCGGCCCTGCCACCCGCGAGACCGACCTGTTGCGCCCCGAGAACATGATCGAGGCCGTGCACGCCGTGGTGCTCGCCGGCGGCAGCGCCTTCGGGCTGGCCGCCTCCACCGGCGTCATGGACGAGCTCGCGGCGCGCGGCATCGGCTTTCCCGTCGAGGGCGCGCGCGTGCCCATCGTGGTGGGGGCCTGCCTCTTCGACCTGCTAGTGGGGGAGAGCGCCCACCCGGATGCCGCCATGGGCGCCGAGGCCTGCGCCGCGGCGTTCGCGCGCACGGCGGAAGAGCCGCTGGCCGAGGGAAACGTGGGCGCCGGCTGCGGCGCCACGGTGGGGAAGCTCCTGGGCGGCGAGCGCGCCATGAAGTCGGGCCTGGGGACCTGCGGGCTCGCCCTCGGCGAGCTGGCGGTGGTGGCCATCGTGGCCGTGAACGCGCTCGGCAACGTGCGCGACGGGGACGGCGCGTGGATCGCCGGCTGCCGCGACGACGAGGGGCGCGTCATGGACCCGCTCGCCGCGTTCGGGGCGATGGCGGCGGCCGGCGACGGGACGGCTCCCGCCGCCGGCGGGCCCTGCGCCAACACCACCATCGGCGTCGTGCTCACGAACGCGCGGCTCACGAAGGCCCAGGCGAGCAAGACCGCCTCGACCGTGCACGACGCCTACGCCCGCGCCATCAAGCCCGTGCACACCCTGAACGACGGCGATACCGTGTTCGCGTTCGCGTCCGGCGAGGTGGAGGCGCTGCCCGACGCGGTATCGGTGCTGGCCTGCGAGGCCATGCAGGGCGCCATCGTGAACGCCGTGCGCCAAGCCGAGGGCGCATGCGGCCTGCCGGCGGCCCGCGACCTGATCGCCGGCCGGTAGGGGGCGCGCATGAGGCTCGCCAAGCTCGCGAACCGCACGTTGTTCGTCCTCTCGGTCGTGGTGACCGGATCCGTGGCCGGCGCGTTCGTCTGGGCGCTCCTGTTCGTCATGAACCTGGGCATCTCGTTTGTCTGGGACAGCGTGGGGGCCCGCTTCGGCATCTACTTCCCCTTGGCCGCCTGCCTCGTAGGCGGCCTCGTCGTCGGCCTCTTCGCCAAGCGCTTCGGACCCTACCCCGAGGACCTGGACGCCGTCATGGCGAAGGTGAAGCGCGACGGACGCTACGACTACGACAAGCTGGGGGTCATGTCCATCGCCGCGCTGCTGCCGTTGTTCTTCGGCGGCTCCATCGGCCCCGAGGCGGGCCTCACCGGCGCCGTCGCGGGCATCTGCACCTGGGTGGGCGACCGCATGAAGCGCTTCGGCGCCGACTTCCAGCAGCTCACGTCCGTGGGCACCATGGCGGCGCTCTCGGCCATCTTCACCGCCCCCCTGTTCGGGTTCGCGGCGCCGCTCTACGGCGACGGGAAGGACGGCGGCGAGAACGGGGACGGTCCCAAGGGGGCGGCCACCATCACGCTGCCGAAGAACTCGAAGATCGTCGTGTACTTCTGCGCCATCGCGGGCGCGCTCGCCGCGTTCATGGGGCTGGGAGCGCTGTTCGGCGGCGGCATGTCGCTGCCGCGCTTCACCGACATCCACGTCGGCACGGCGGAGCTCGCCTGGCTTTTGCCGCTCGCGTTCGTGGGCGCGGCGGCGGGATGGCTCTTCTGCGTGTTCGACGGCCTGTTCGAGCGCGCGGCGGGAAAGATGGGCGACCGTCCCGTGGCGAAGGCGCTCATCGCCGGGCTCGTGCTGGCCGTGCTCGGCATCCTGCTGCCGTTCACCATGTTCGCCGGCGAGGTGCAGGCCGAGCAGCTGGGCGAGGTGTGGGCCTCCATGGGCGCGCTCGCGCTTCTGGCCACCGGCTTCGCGAAGGTCATGGTCACGCCGCTGTGCATCCGCTTCGGCTGGCGCGGCGGGCATTTCTTCCCCGTCATCTTCGCGGGCGTGTCGATAGGCTACGGCATGGCCGCCCTCACCGGCGCCGACCCGGTGTTCTGCCTCTGCGCCTGCACGGCCGCCCTCGTGGGCGCCGTCATGCGCCAGCCCCTCATGGCCGTGCTGCTGCTGTTCCTGTGCTTCCCCGTCAAGGGCGTCGTGGTCATGTTCCTGGCCGCCGCCCTGGGCGCCGCCATCCCGCTCCCGAGGTCCCTGCGGAAGGACAAGGGCGGAAACGGCGGCGGCCAGGCGGAAGGCGCCATGCCCGATGCCGGGCAGGGGACCGAAGGCTAGGGAGCGCCGATGCTTGCGGGGTCCGTGCCGCTTCTCTTCGAGGCGGCAGGCCGCACGGGAGGCGTCGCCCGTGCGGCCGCCGCTTAGGCGGTCGACCGCCGGCAGCGCCTTGCGGCCACTGTGGATTTCCTTTGAGGCCAGGCGCGTTATGCTAGAGTAGCAAGTACTGTTCAAAGCCAAGAAAAGGACGGCGCATCACATGGCAGGATTCCTATCCAGGCTGCTGACGCTCGGCGAGGGCAAGCAGTTGAAGAACTACGAGGCGCTCGCGCAGAAGGTCAACGCCCTCGAAGGCGGGATGCAGGCGAAGTCCGACGCCGAGCTTGCCGCCCTCACCGCCGCCTTCCGCGAGCGCGCCGACAACGGCGAGGACCTGAAGAGCCTGCTGCCCGAGGCGTTCGCCGCCGTGCGCGAGGCGTCCGTGCGCACGCTCGGCCTGCGCCACTTCGACGTGCAGCTCATCGGCGGCATGGCGCTCAACGACGGGCAGATCGCCGAGATGAAGACCGGCGAGGGCAAGACGCTCGTGTCCACGCTGGCCGGCTACCTGAACGCGCTCAACGGCAACAACGTGCACATCGTCACCGTGAACGACTACCTGGCCCGCCGCGACAGCGAGTGGATGGGCCAGATCTACCGCTTCCTGGGCATGGACGTGGGCCTCATCCAGAACGGCATGCGCCCCGACAAGAAGATCCCCGCCTACCGGGCCGAGGTCACCTACGGCACGAACTCCGAGTTCGGCTTCGACTACCTGCGCGACAACATGGTCACGCGCGCGGAGGCCCGCGTGCAGCGCGGCCACCACTTCGCCATCGTCGACGAGGTGGACTCCATCCTCATCGACGAGGCCCGCACCCCGCTCATCATCTCGGGCGCCGGCACGCAGGCGGCCGAGACGTACAACAAGTTCGCGCGCGTCATGCCCGGCCTCGTCCCCGAGGTGGACTTCGACATGGACGAGGCGAAGAAGACCATCAACGCCACCGAGAGCGGCCTTGAGAAGATCGAGGCGATGCTCGGCATCGACGACATCTACGCCGATCCGTCAGGGCAGCTGGCGAACCACCTGCAGCAGGCCCTGAAGGCGCAGTTTCTGTTCCATCGCGACGTGGACTACGTGGTGGCGAACGGCGAGGTGAAGATCGTCGACGAGTTCACCGGCCGAATCATGGAGGGGCGTCGTTGGTCCGAGGGCCTGCACCAAGCCGTCGAGGCCAAGGAGCGCGTGCTCGTGCGCGAGGAGAACCAAACGCTCGCCACCATCACGTTGCAGAACTACTTCCGCCTCTACGAGAAGCTCTCCGGCATGACCGGCACGGCCATGACCGAGGACGCGGAGTTCCGCCAGATCTACAAGCTGCCGGTCGTGGCCATCCCGCCGAACCGCCCGGTGGCCCGCAAGGACGAGGACGACCTCATCTACCGCACGGTGGAGGCGAAGTTCAACGCCGTGGCCGACGACGTGGCCGAGCGCAACGCGAAGGGCCAGCCCTGCCTCATCGGCACGGTGTCCATCGAAAGCTCCGAGAAGCTCTCGCGTCTGCTCGACAAGCGCGGCATCAAGCACGAGACTTTGAACGCGAAGAACCACGAGCGCGAGGCGCACATCATCGCGCAGGCTGGTCGCGTGGGCGCCGTGACCATCGCCACGAACATGGCCGGCCGCGGCACCGACATCCTGCTCGGCGGCAACCCCGACGTCATGGCCGAGGACGCCCTGCGTGCACAGGGGCTCGACCCCGACCGCAGCCCGGAGGACGTGGCGGCCGAGGGCGACGAGGCTGCGGCCCCCGCGCCCACCGAGGAGCAGCGCGCCGCGGCGCTCGCCGAGGCGAAGCGCGTGTGCGCCGCCGAGCACGACCAGGTCATAGCCGCCGGCGGCCTCACCGTCATCGGCACCGAGCGCCACGAGTCGCGCCGTATCGACAACCAGCTGCGCGGCCGCGCCGGACGCCAGGGAGACCCGGGCACCACGCAGTTCTACCTGTCGCTCGAGGACGACCTCATGCGCCTGTTCGGCGGCAACCGCATGGACTCCATCGGGCGCATGATGGAGAAGACCGACATGCCCGACGACATGCCCATCCAGGCCGGCATGGTGTCGAAGGCCATCGAGAGCGCGCAGCGCCAGGTGGAGAGCATGCACTTCTCCGCCCGCAAGAACGTGCTCGAGTACGACGACGTCATGAACCTGCAGCGCGCCGCCATCTACGGCGAGCGCAACGCCATCTTGGACGGCAAGGACCTCTCCGAGCGCATCCCCGAGATCGTGCGCGACGCGGCCGAGGCCGTGGTCGCGGAGAACTGCCCCGACAAGGCGCCTTCCGACGACTGGGATGTGAGGCCCGTGGAGACGTGGGCCGCCAACATGACGGGCCGCGACGACTTCAAGGTGGCCGACGTCGACCACGAGGACGATCCCGGCCTTCTGGCCGACGCGCTCGTGGAGTACCTGGACGGCGTGTACGCCGAGAAGGCCGAGCAGCTGGGCGAGCCGGTCATGAAGATGCTGGAGAGCCAGGTCATGCTCCGCATCATCGACACGCGCTGGATGGCCCACCTCCAGGAGATGGACTACCTCAAGTCCGGCATCGGGCTGCGCGCGTTCGGCCAGCGCGACCCGCTCGTCGAGTACAAGAACGAGGCCTACAACGCCTTCCAGAACCTCACGTCGTCCATGTACGAGGACTACCTGCGCACGCTGCTGCGCCTGCAGGTTGCCGTGCAGCAGGCCCCGCAGCTCGCCGAGGAGAAGAGCCCGCTCGACGGCAAGGTGAGCTACTCGTCGCCCGAGCAGGCGCTCGAGCAGACGGGCGTGGCCGCCGCACGCCGCCAGGCGCCCGCCGCCGCGCCTGGCGGCCAGTCCGCGCCGCCACCGAAGCCGGCGGCCGCGAAGCCGCAGACGTTCGAGAAGGACAAGGACGACCCCTTCGCGAACGTGGGCCGCAACGACCCGTGCCCCTGCGGCTCGGGCAAGAAGTTCAAGAAGTGCCACGGCGCGAACCAGTAGGACGAACATGGCAGACAGCGAACACGATATCGAGCAGATGGCGGCGCGCGTGGCCGACGCGCGCGGCTTCCTGCACATCGACGACAAGACGGCCGAGCTGGCAAGGCTCGACGAGGAGATAGCCGCGCCCGGGTTCTGGGACGATGCGGCGCATGCGCAGGGCGTCTCGAAGCAGGCCTCGAACCTGCGCGAGACCATCCGCGAGTACGACGAGGCCGCGGCGCTGCTGGACGACGCCCGCGCGGCGCTCGAGCTGGCGGGGGAGGACGAGGCCTTCGCCGCGGAGGCCGACGACGCCCTCGCGCGCCTGTCCGGCCTGCTCGACGCGCTGGAGATCACCTCGTGGTTCTCGGAGCGCTTCGACGGCGGCGACGCCATCCTCACGGTGAACCCCGGATCGGGTGGCCTCGAGGCGCAGGATTGGACCGACATGCTCTACCGCATGTACACGCGCTACGCCGAGAAGCGCGGCTGGAAGGTCACGATCCTCGACGTGGTGCCCGGCGAAGGCATCGGCCTCGACAAGGCCACCATCCAGGTGGAGGGCCGCAACGCTTTCGGCATGCTCAAGAGCGAAAACGGCGTGCACCGCCTCGTGCGCATCAGCCCCACCGACGACAAGAAGCGCCGCCACACCACGTTCGCCGGCGTGGAGGTGCTGCCCGTGCTGCCCGACGACATCGAAGTGGACCTCAACCCTGCCGACGTGCGCGTGGACGTGTACCGCTCGAGTGGACCCGGCGGCCAGTGCGTCAACACCACCGACTCGGCCGTGCGCCTCACGCACCTGCCCACGGGCATCGTCGTGACCTGCCAGAACGAGAAGTCCCAGCTGCAGAACAAAGAGGCCGCCTTCCGCGTGCTCAAGGCGAAGCTCTACGAGCTGGAGGAGCAGAAGCGCGCCGAGGAGCTTGCGCAGCTGCGCGGCGAGCGCATGGACAACACGTTCGGCAGCCAGATCCGCAACTACGTGCTCTATCCCTACCAGATGGTGAAGGACGTGCGCAGCGGCGTGGAGACCGGCAACGTGGACGCCGTCCTCGACGGCGACCTGGAGGAGTTCGTGATAGGCTACCATAAATGGAGGGTGTCCCAATAATGGAAGGAACCGGTATGACCGAGCTTGAACGGCGTGCTAACGACATGCGCGCCGACATCGTGCGCATGATCGCGGAGGCGGGGAGCGGGCATCCCGGCGGGTCGTTATCATGCGCCGACATACTCGCGGCGCTGTACTTCGGCGGCGTGCTGGAGCACGACCCGCGCAACCCGCAGTGGGAGGGGCGCGACCGCTTCATCCTGGCCAAGGGGCACGCGGCGCCGGCGCTTTACGCCGTGCTCGCCCAGGCGGGCTACTTCCCGCGCGAGGAGCTGGCCACGCTGCGCAAGCTGGGCAGCCGGCTGCAAGGCCATCCGGACTCGAACCAGGTGCCCGGCGTGGAGGTGTCCACGGGCTCGCTCGGACAGGGGCTGTCCGTCGCGGCGGGGGCCGCGGCCGGCCTGAAGCTGGACGGCGCCCCCCAGACGGTGTTCGCGCTGCTGGGCGACGGCGAGTGCCAGGAGGGCCAGGTGTGGGAGGCCGCCATGTTCGCGGCGCACCGGCAGCTGGACAACCTCGTGGCCGTCGTCGACCGCAACGGCCTGCAGATCGACGGGCGCACCTGCGACGTGTGCGACCCCGGCGACCTGGGCGCGAAGTTCGCGGCGTTCGGCTGGGACGCGGCGGAGGTCGACGGCCACGACCTGGACGCCCTCGTAGCGGTGCTCGGGGCTGCGAAGGCCGGTCGCGACGGCAGGCCGCATGCGGTCATCGCCCGCACCGTCAAGGGCAAGGGCGTGCCGTTCATGGAAAACGAGGCGGGTTGGCACGGGAAGGCCCCGAATGCCGAACAGGCCGCCGAGGCGCTCGCCGCGCTCGAGGGCGGCGCGGGGAAGGAGTCGATCCGTGGTTAAGCTTGCAGACGGGGCCCAGGCCCAGCAGAAGAAGGCCACGCGCGCGGCCTACGGGGCGACGCTCGCCGAGCTCGCGTCCGAGGGCGTGCCCGTCGTGGCGGTGGATGCCGACCTCACGGGGTCCACGACCACGAAGAAGCTGGCCGACGCCGGCTTCGCCGACCGCCTGTTCAACTGCGGCATCGCCGAGCAGAACATGGTGGACGTGGCGGCGGGCCTGGCCATCACGGGGCACGTGGCCTTCACCGGCTCCTTCGCCGTGTTCGGCACGGGGCGCGCCTACGACCAGATCCGCAACACGGTGTGCTACAGCAACCTGGACGTGAAGATCGCCCCCACGCACGCCGGCATCTCGGTGGGCCCCGACGGCGGCAGCCACCAGATGCTCGAGGACGTGTCGCTCATGCGGGGCCTGCCGAACATGCGCGTGCTCGTGCCGGCCGACTACGCCGCCGCCCGCGCCGCGCTGCGCCTGGCCGCCGCCACGCCCGGCCCGGTGTACGTGCGCATGGGCCGCGCGAGCGTGCCGTGCGTCTACGCCGACGACGTGGAGCTGGAGCTCGGCCGCGCCTACGTGCTGCGCGAGGGCGCCGACGCCACGATCGTCGCCTGCGGCGTGGAGGTGGAGCAGGCGCTCAAGGCGGCCGAGCTACTGGCCGCGGAGGGTATCGAGGCCGAGGTCATCGACGCGCTCTCCGTGAAGCCGCTCGACGAGGAGACGATCCTCGCCTCCGTGGGCAAGACGGGCTGCGCCGTGGTTGCCGAGGAGCACAGCGTGATGGGGGGCCTCGGCTCGGCCGTGGCCGAGACGCTGGCGCGCACCCGTCCGGCACCGGCGGAGTTCGTGGGCATGCGCGACGCCTTCGGCAAATCGGGCGAGTTCGACGAGCTGATGGCGTACTTCAACCTGGACGCGAGGGCGATTGTCGAAGCTGTGAAGAAGGTTATGGCCCGAAAGCAAGTCTGATAGAATCGAGCCGTCTCAGTACATCACTATTCGAACGGAGCATTCTGTGACGAACGATACCAGCCAAGGGGTTCCTGCGCGCCAAGCCCGGCGCGGCGGCGCCCATGCGGCGCCGGCGCCTGCGCGCCAGACGGCATCGCAGCTCTCGGCGTCGCTGCCCGTCTTGGAGGTCGACGACATTCCCCAGCAGACGGGCACGCCGGTCATCACCTTCGACCACGTGACGAAAGTCTACCCCGCGCAGCCCAACAAGCCGGCGCTCAACGACATATCCCTGCAGATCTACGCGGGCGAGTTCATCTTCCTCGTGGGCCATTCCGGCTCCGGCAAGTCCACGTTCATCCGCATGCTCATCCGCGAGGTGAAGCCGACGCAGGGCCATATCTACGTGGCCGACGAGGACCTGACCACCATGCGCAACTGGCGCGTGCCGTATTTGCGCCGCAACATCGGCTGCGTGTTCCAGGACTTCAAGCTGCTGCCGAACAAGACCGTGTTCGAGAACGTGGCGTTCGCGCTCGAGGTCATCGGCAAGAGCCGCCACGTCATCAAGACGCAGGTGCCCGAGGTGCTGCGCCTCGTGGGCTTGCAGGACAAGCTCAACAAGCGCCCCGACCAGCTCTCCGGCGGCGAGCAGCAGCGCGTGTCCATCGCGCGCGCCATCGTGAACCGCCCGCCGCTGCTCGTGTGCGACGAGCCCACCGGCAACCTCGACCCGCAGACGTCGCGCGGCATCATGGACCTGCTCGAGCGCATCAACCGCACGGGCACCACGGTGCTCGTGGCCACGCACGACCGCGAGATGGTGGACAACATGCGCCGGCGCGTCATCGCGCTCGACCGCGGGCATCTCACCCGCGACCAGGACCGGGGGGTGTACGGCTTCGATGTCTAGTTTCGCTTACTTCATACGCGAGTCGCTCAAGGGCTTCACGCGCAACCTCTCGACGACGCTCGGCTCCATCGTCACCATCTTCCTGTCGCTTATGATCATCGGCGTGTTCCTCGTGGGCGGCCTCGTCATAGAGAACGTCGTGTCGGGCGTGGAGAACGAGGTGTCCATCGCGGCGTACGTTGCCGACGACGCCTCGCAGGCCGACATCGACAAGGTGGAGGACTACGTCCGCGGCCTCGAGGGCGTGGCGTCGGTGACCTTCACGGACAAGGAGCAGGCGCTCGAGAACTTCCGCTCCTCGAACACCACCGATATCATCGATGCCCTCGACGGCCAGAACCCGCTGCCCGCGTCCATCGACGTGGAGCTGTCCGACCCCCAGCTGGTCGAGCAGGTGGCCGGCGCGATCTGGGACAATTCCACGTACCAGCAGATCCGGGACGGCGAGACGAAATCCGAGTCGCTCAAGTACGGCCAGCAGACGGTGGAGAAGCTGTTCACGCTCACCAACTACGTGCGCTACATCGGCATCGCGCTCATCGCGCTGCTCATCTTCATCGCCATGGTGTTCATCAACAACACCATCCGCCTGGCCATCCTCGCGCGCCGCAAGGAGATCGCCATCATGCGCCTCGTGGGCGCGTCGAACGGGTTCATCCGCGGGCCCTTCCTCATGGAGGGCGCGCTGCATGCGCTCATCGGCTCGCTTCTGGCAGTGGGCGTGCTGGAGCTCTTGCGCAACACGGCGCTGCCGAAGCTGCAGGGCGCGCTGCCGTTCCTGTCGTTCGACGTGAGCCTTAACATGTTCCTGCTCATCTATGCCGCGCTCGTCGTCGCGGGCCTGCTCATAGGCCTGCTGGGCTCGGCTCTGGCCATGCGCCGCTACCTGAAGGTGTAGCGGGCGCTCGGGGCGGCCCCTTATGGCCAAGCATGGCGACAACAAGCAGGTTGCGGCGTCCGCGCGCAAGGCGCGGCTCCGCAACCTGCGCCTCATGCGGGCGTTCGCGTTCGTCGTGATACTGTGCACGGCCTTCGTGGCCGGCTTCGCCGTGCGCAGCAACGACGCGCTGCTCGAGTCGCTCGGCTTCACGGCGCTGCTCGAGAGCGGCGATTCCACGGCCGGCACGGCGGCCTCGAAGGACAAGAACACCTACAATGCGCTGTCGGCGCGCGTTGCCGAGGTGGAGGACGCGCTCGCCAACGACTCGCTGGACTCCTACGACTTGGACGCGGCCACCATGAGCGTGCTCGATGCGTTCGCCGACACGACCGAGGACGCCTACCTGCGCTACTACGATCCGGCGCGCTACTCCTCGCTCATGCACGACAGCTCGGGCAGCTATGCGGGCGTGGGCGTGCTGTTCTCGGAGTACAACGGGCTGGCGTACGTCGTGGACGTGTTCGACGGCTCCGTGGCCCAGGCGGCAGGCGTGCGCCAGGGCGACTTCGTGGTGGCCATCGACGGCGACCGCGGCCAGGAGTGGTCCATGAACGAGGTCACGGCCTCGCTCGACCGTGCCGAGGGCGACACCGTCGTGGTCACGTGGCGGCGTCCGGCCACGCTCGAGGCCGAGGGCGGGGAGGAGTTCACCACGACGCTGGCCTGTTCGAAGTACGACGTGAAGAACGTCACGACGAGCCTCGAGGGCACCGTGGGCTACCTGAAGGTGCGGCAGCTGACGCAGACGTCGGCCGACCTCGTGAAGCAGGCGCTCGCTGATCTGGGCTCCCAGGGCGCGCTCTCGTTCGTGCTCGACATCCGCGACAACCCGGGCGGCTACCTCACGCAGGCCGTGGACCTGGCCAGCCTGTTCGTGAAGAGCGGCTCCATCGTGCAGATCGAGACGAAGGACGGCAAGAGCGTGAAGTCCGCCACGGGCAACGTGGCGACGGACAAGCCGCTCGTGGTGCTGGTGAACGAGAACACGGCCGCCGCGGCCGAGGTGCTGGCGGCGGCGCTGCAGGAGAACCAGCGCGCCACGCTCGTGGGCGCCTCCACGCTCGGCAAGGGCTCCGTGCAGGTGGTGCGCGACCTGAGCTTCGGCGGCGCGCTGCGCTACACGGCGGCCTACTACCTAACCCCCCAGGGGCGGACCATCAACGACGTGGGCGTGACGCCCGACGTGTCGGTGGGCCTCGGCGGCGAGGCCGGCAGCGACAACCAGAGAAGCCTGGCCCTGGAAACCGCCCAGTCGCTCGCGCGGGAGTAGCGCCATGGCGCGCAAACGGTCGCATACGCGACGCAGCCCCCGCAGCAACCCGCGCGGCGTGCTGACCGTCCACGGCGGCGGCTTCGGCTTCGTGCAGACGGCCGAGGGCGCCTACTTCGTTCCCGCGTCGAAGATGGCCGGCGCCTTCGACGGCGACCTGGTGGAGGTGGCGCCGCTGCCGCCCACGGGCGGCAAGGGCGTCGCGCGCCAGCCGCATCAGGGTGCTGCCCGCCCTGGCGACCAGCCGGCCGCGCGGGTGCTGCGCGTCGTCGACCGCGCGCACGACACGCTTGTGGGCCGCTACGAGGTGGCCGAGCCCTTCGGCGTGGTGGTGCCCGAGGATGCGCGCATACCCTACGACATCTTCACCATGCGCTCCGACCATCCGGACGTGCCGGACGGCTCGCTCGTGCGCGTTCGCATCACCGCGTTCCCTACGCGCCACACCGCGGCCACCGGCGTGGTGGAGGAGGTCATCGGGCGGGCGGGCGACGAGGGGGTGGGCGTGGACCTCATCGTGGCGCGCCACAAGCTGGAGACGGCGTTCTCGGACGGTGCGCTCGCCGAGGCGCGTGCCGCCGTGCTGGACGAGGCGGGCGCGCTCGTCGAGGGCTACCGCGACCTGCGGGAGCGCTTCACGTTCACCATCGACCCCGCCGACGCCCGCGACTTCGACGACGCCTTGTCGTTGGATCCCGTCGTTCTGGCGAACGACGGGATGCCCCGCAGCGTGCGGGTTGCGGATGGGCGCGGGCTTGCGGCGGCGCGCTGGCGGCTGGGGGTTCATATCGCGGACGTGTCGCATTACGTGCCGTGGAACTCGTCGATCGACCTGGATGCGCGACGGCGGGCGACGAGCGTGTACTTGGCCGACCGCGTGATACCCATGCTGCCCGAAGAGCTGTCGGGCGACCTGTGCTCGCTCAAGCCCGGCGAGGTGCGCCGCACGATGACGGCCGACCTGTACCTGGACGACGACGCGCGCCTCGTGGGCTACGAGCTGTACCCGGCGCTCATCCGCTCGGATGCATGGTTGACCTACGACGAGGCGCAGGCCTTGCTGGAGGAGGCGGCGGGCCGCGACGTCGACGCGTCGGGGGACGATGCCCTCACAGGCCGGCTCGCGAGGCTCTCGTGCTTGGCGAGGAGGCGCGCGGCGGCGCGCGAGGCGGCCGGCGGGTTGGACTTCGCCACGGTGGAGGCGAGGGTGCGCTTGGATGCGGAAGGGCATCCTGTGGGCATCGACCTGCGCCGCAAGACGGATGCGACGTCGCTTGTGGAGGAGGCCATGATCCTGGCGAACGAGACGGTGGCGCGCCACCTGCGCGATGCCCGGTTCCCCGGCATCTTCCGCGTGCACGACAAGCCCTCTCCCGACAGCCTGGCCGCGCTCGTGCCGGTGTTCCAGGAGTTCGCCTGGTTCGGCGGCATCGACCAGAACCGGCTCGTGGCCGGCGACCCGCATGTGCTCGGCCAGGTGCTCGAGGCGAGCGCGGGGCGCCCCGAGGGCGAGCTCGTGTCAACGCTCGTGCTGCGCTCCATGAAGCGCGCCGTGTACCGCCCCGCCTGCGAGCCGCACTACGGGCTGGCCAGCGGGGCGTACACGCACTTCACGAGCCCCATCAGGCGCTATCCCGACCTCGTGGTGCATCGCATGCTCAAGGCGCAGCTGACGCGCCGCCCCGAGCGCTTCGACCAGGAGGTGGCGGCGCTGCCGTGGATAGCCGAGCACTCCTCGAACATGGAGCGCGTGGCCGAGAAGGCGGCGCGCGAGTCGCAGGAGCTCAAGATCGTGGAGTATATGGAACGTTCGGTGGGCCAGGCGTTCCCGGCCGTCGTGTCGGGCGTGACGAGCTACGGCGTGTACGTGCGGCTGGAGAACACGGCGGAGGGCCTTGTGCCGATGAAGAGCCTGGGCCGCGAGTACTTCGCGTTCGACCCGGTGCTGCACCGCCTGACGGGGGAGGACACGGGCACGGTCTACCGGCTGGGGCAGCGCCTGCCCGTCATCCTCGCGGCGGCCGACCCGCGCGCCGGCCGGCTCGACTTCCGCCCGGCGCGCGAAGGCGGGCGCTGAGCGCGGCGCCAGGAGGGCGAAGGAGGGGAAGATGGGGCGGGTACGCGAGAAGGCGCAGGCCATGGGACGCGTCATGCGCCGCAGCAAGAAGGCGCTCGCGCTCTTCGTCGTGCTGCGCCTCATCGTGCTGGCCTGCGCGGTGGGCGCGCTCGTGTTCGGCAACTACGAGGCGTTCTTCCTGTGCCTGCTCACGCTCGTGCTGTTCCTGGTGCCCCCGTTCATCGAGGCGAGCTTCAGCATCACCATCCCCGAGACGCTCGAGGTGGTCATAGCGCTGTTCATCTTCGCGGCCGAGATACTGGGCGAGCTGTTCCACTTCTACACCCTCATCCCGTTTTGGGACACGCTGCTGCACACGTTCAACGGATTTCTGGCGGCGGCCATCGGCTTGGCGCTCGTGTCCATCTTGAACCGCTCCGACCGCATCGCGTTCTCGCTGTCGCCGTTCTTCTGCGCCGTGGTGGCGTTCTGCTTCTCCATGACCATCGGCGTGCTGTGGGAGTTCTTCGAGTTCGGCATGGACTGGGTGTTCGGGCTGGACATGCAGAAGGACACCGTGCTGGGAGGGATCGCGAGCGTGCTGCTGGACCCCGAGGGGCTGCAGCGGCCGTTTCGCATCGACGGTATCCAGACCGTGGTGGTGAACGGGCAGGACCTGGGCTTGGGCGGGTACCTGGACATCGGGCTGGTCGACACGATGGAGGACCTGCTGGTGAACTTCGTCGGCGCGTTGTCGTTCTCCGTCATCGGGTACCGCTACCTGAAGAGCAAGGGCGCCGGAACGTTCGCACGCCGCTTCGTGCCGGTGCTGGACGCGCCGGGGAAGGGCGGCTGGACCGACGACGCCGGCGGTCCGGCCGACGTGGCAGGATGCGGTGATGCTTTGGACGACGAGGCGGATGATGCGGGTGCGGCATGAGGCAGGCGCGTGGGCGGCAAGGCCTGGAGGCGCCTCGGCTTCCGGTGGCGGGCACGAATACTTTGATCATCTAACCAATTGCGGTATGATGCTGGGAACGGAAACGACAATTGGGAAGGAAGGAGGGGCAATGGACGGTTCCTCCGGGGATGCCGATGCCGTGTCCAAGCGGCGCGAGGAGATCGACGATCTGCTGTCCGGCACGTTCAACTCCATCCTGCGGATCGAGGAGCAGTCGCTCGACAACCGCCTGACGCACGGGCTCACTATCACCGAGGTGCACACCATCGTGGCCATCGGCCTGCACGAGCGCAATCCGATGAACGTGGTCGCGGCTCGCCTGAACGTGACGCTGGCCACGCTGACCACGGCGGTGGGCAAGCTGGCGAGCAAGGGCTTCGTGGAGCGCACGCGCGCCGAGGACGACCGGCGCAAGGTGCTCGTGTCGCTCACCAAGAAGGGCCGGCAGGTGCTGCGCGCCCACAACCTGTTCCACCACCAGATGATCGACGAGGCGCTGGCCGATCTTTCCGAGGAGGAGGAACGCGTGTTCGCCGAGGCGCTTTGCAAGGTGAAGGCGTTTTTCGACTCCCAGGCGTAGGGCCGGGGCGGTGAGGCGTGCGGGCATCGGGCGAGGGCGGGCCGGTGCGGACGCATGCGGTGCGCGGAGCAATGAAGGGTCCATCGCGGAAAAGAACCCCCGAAGTCACCGTCTTGGCCGCTGTGAAGCGTTTTCGCGGCCGCGGGAGGTGCTTTCGCGGTTCGGGCGGTCTCGGTAGCTGCGTTTGCGCAGGTCGGTGATCGCGCCGCGTTCCGACAATCTGTCGTAGGGCTTCACCGGGGCCAAAACGGTGACCTCGAGCCCGTCGTTTCGCGAACCTCCCGTTTCCCGAGCGGGGACGTCGGCCGCACGACGCCTGCGACGCGCAGAAATCGTGGAGGGCTTGCCGCGGGGCTTGCCGCGGGGCGAGCGGGTCCGTATCATTACCTCTGCGGAAATACTTTGATTATCAAACTAATCTGAACGCGAAAGGACACCCCATGGCTACCATCGACACCGTCAAGGAAGTGCTCGTGGAGAACCTCGATCTCGAGGCCGACAAGATCACCGAGGAGGCCACGCTCGAGTCGCTCGGCATCGACTCGCTCGACATGGTCGAGCTCATCTGCGACCTCGAGGAGAAGTGCGATGTCGAGTTCGGCGAGCCCGAGGGCATCGAGACGGTGGGCCAGCTGGTCGCGCACATCGACTCGCTGTAAAGGTGCGTTGACCGGGCCCCGTCACGGGGCCCGCTTGCTTGACGGGCCCTGCGCAATGCGGCTCGTTCGCAATGTTCGCCCGGCGGGCTCGGGCGCGGTTAGAGGAAAAGGGAGCATGGGCATGAAAACGAGGATTACGGAACTGCTGGGCATCGAGGTGCCCGTCGTGCAGGGCGCGATGGCGCGCATCGCGGATGCGAGCCTTGCCGGCGCGGTGAGCGAGGCCGGGGGCCTCGGCATCATCGCGTGCGGCGGCGCGCCGCTTTCTTGGGTGGAGGAGCAGGTGCGCATCGCGCGCTCGATGACCGACAAGCCCATCGGCGCGAACGTCATGCTCATGGATCCGAACGCCGCCGAGCTGGCGAAGCTTCTGGCCGATCTGCGCGTCGACGTCGTCACCACCGGCGCGGGCAGCCCGGCGAACTTCATGCAGATGTGGAAGGACGCCGGCATCAAGGTGGTGCCCGTGGTGGCCTCGAGCGCGCTTGCGGCGCGCATGGAGCGCCTTGGCGCGGACGCCGTGGTGGCCGAGGGCACGGAGGCCGGCGGGCACATCGGCGAGCTGACCACGATGGCGCTCGTCCCGGCCGTGTGCGACGCCGTGTCCATCCCCGTCATCGCCGCCGGCGGCATCGCCGACGGGCGCGGCGTGGCGGCCGCCTTCGCGCTCGGCGCCGAAGGCGTGCAGGTGGGCACCCGTTTCCTCACGGTCGAGGAGTGCACCATCGCCGACGCGTACAAGGAGCGCGTGCTGGCCGCGAAGGACGCCGACACCATCGTCACGGGCCGCGGCAGCGGGCATCCCGTGCGCTGCCTCAAGAACAAGTTCGCCCGCACGGTGCGCAAGCTCGAGGGCGACGTGGCGGCCAACGGCGACGAGCTGGAGGCCATGTACGTCGGCTCGCTCAAGCGCGCCGTCGAGGGCGACGTGGACAACGGCACCATGATGGCGGGCCAGTCGGCGGCGCTCGTGCGCGAGCGCGCGACGGCGGCCGAGGCCATCGCTCCC
>HHCFC01400__coassemble_1120_pt1 | contig 23748 bp, 14 predicted proteins | sample HHCFC01400__metabat2_low_PE_042 | metagenome-assembled genome bin HHCFC01400 | reverse complement strand
CATTTCCTCCTTTGCTGCTTTCGGTTTTGGCTCGAAGCTTCGATAGCATCATTATGCTCGGCAGAAACCTTTTCGACATGGACGCTCGGCCGAGGAGTGTCCGATTATCAGCCTCTCGGAACAAGGCGACCGCCATGCATCCTCCTTGTCATGCCGTTCGCCATCAGCCGGCCATGAGAAATCGCGATGGCAGGCAGGAAAAGTGTTGCCACGCCAACAGGCTTTGCCCGAGCGCGCATGGCTTAATAGAAGGCACAGGAACGGGGTCCCGAAGTGAGCAATCGAATAGAAAGGCGGTGTTTGCCTTGGCTCATCAGCGGGTTGACGGCAAAGACAAGCGGTTCGCTTTGCAATTCTACGGCACGCAAGGTTTCGCGGCTCTTCCGATCCTTCTCTACATGGTCATTGCAGCGGTCATCTCCATCGGCATACGCTACTACGGCATGGAGGCGCTCATCTTCGCCTCGGTCATCGGCTTGCTTGCCGGCTTCTTCCTCTGCCGGAACAAGCTGGAGTACTGGGCCTCGTGCGTGCGCGGCCTCACCCAGTTCGGCAATGCTAACCTCATCTTCATCTTCATCATCATCGCCGTGTTCGGCAAGGTGCTCGTTGCCGGCGACATCGGCGGGGGCCTGCTCTGGATAGGCCTGAACTGCGGGCTGCAGGGCGGGGCGTTCGTCGTTCTGGTGTTCGTCGGCTGCGCCGTCTTCGCCACGGGATCGGGCGCCCCGTTTCCCGCCTTGCTGGCGCTCGTGCCCATCTTCTACCCGTCCGGCGTCATGCTGGGGGCGGACCCGACCGTGCTCGTGGGAGCCATGATCAGCGGCGTGTTCTTCGGCGACGCGCTCTCCCCCAGCTCCCAGGTCATCCACGTGACCATCAACTCGCAGCATGACCCGGGAACGGGCAGGCCGGCCGACCTCGTAGAGGTGATGAAGGCCCGGTCGCCCTACCTCGTGGCCATCGCCCTCGTCTCCGCGGTGCTCTTCTTCCTTCTCGGCGGCGCCGGCGCGGCAACCGTCTCGCCGCAGGAGCTGGCCGGCATGGCGGATGCCCGCGGCCTGCTCATGTTCGTCCCCATCGCGCTTCTGCTGGCCGTCTGCGTAAAGACCCGCAACCTGCTCATGGGCGTGAGCTGGGCCATCCTCGCAGGCGTTGTCCTCGGGCTTGCGAGCGGCCTCATGGAGCCCGCAGCGCTCGCCTCCTTCGACTTCGCCAAGCAGCAGATGCACGGCGTGTTCATGGACGGCGTGGCCAGCTCGGTGAACCTCGTGTTCGCCAGCATCCTTTTGTTCGGCATGATCCAGATCGCCGTGGAGGGCGGCATCCTGGAGAAGTGCTGCGACTTCCTCATGGGCCTCAAGATGGCCAAGAGGCCGGCAGGCGCCGAGGGCATCGTCGCGCTGGGCACCGGCGTCATCTGCTGCCTTCTTTCGGGGTCCGAGCTGCCCACCGTCATCATGTTCAAGGACGTGGTGGAGAACATAGGCCAGAGGTCGGGCATCTCGGCGAACCGCCGCAGCATCCTGCTCACCGCCATGGCCACGAACATCCCGGCCATCGTGCCCGTGAACTCCATCTTCATCATGGGCTCCATCACCCTCGTGGCGGGCCTGGCCGGCGCCAACCCGGCGCTGCCCCTCGTGGCGCCCGTCCCGATATTCACCTGCTGCTTCTATCCCCTGATGCTGGCTGCGGTCTGCTTCGGCTGGGTCGTGTTCGGCTGGGGACGGAAGGCCACGGCATGCAAACCCGCAATCGAGAAGAAGGACCTGGTGGCGAACAATGGCTGAGACGTACGACATGATTATCGTAGGCGGGGGTGCCGGAGGGCTTTCGGCCGCCGTCTACGCCGGGCGGGCCGAACGCAAGGCGCTCCTCATCGAGAAGGGAAGCTACGGCGGGCGCATCAACGAGACGCGCGAGATACGCAACTACCCGGGCACGATCGGCGACACCGGCATCGGGCTCATGGGGAAGTTCAAGGCCCATGCGCTCGCCTTCCCCACCAACGAGCTCAAGCGCACCACGGTTACCGGCATCAAGCAGCTGGACAACGGGAACTTCCTCGTGCAGACGAAGCGGCGCGGCGACTTCGAGACGCGCTGCGTCCTGCTGGACCTGGGCACGAAGCCGCGCGTGCTGGGCATACCCGGCGAGCAGGAGTTCGCCGGCCACGGCGTGGCCTACTGCGCCACCTGCGACGCCGAGATGTTCAAGGGCAAGGAGATCTACGTGCTGGGCGCAGGCGACCAGGCCATCGAGGAGGCCGACTACCTCACGGGCTTCGCGTCGAAGGTGACGGTGATCGTGCTGCATGAGGAGGGGCATCTCGACTGCAACGAGGTGGCCGCCGCAACGGCGTTCCGCAACCCGAAGATCGACTTCGTGTGGAACTCGACCCTAGAGGAGATCAAAGGACGCGACGAGGTGGAGGGGCTCGTCATCAAGAACGTGGTGACGGGCACGTCGAACGAAGTGGAGACGGACGGCATCTTCTTCTTCGTGGGCATGATACCGCAGACCGAGCTGATTCGCGACCTGGTGGAATGCGACGACAAGGGCTACATCGCGGTCAACGAGAAGAAGGAGACCAGCGTGCCCGGCATCTACGCCGTGGGCGACTGCACGCAGACCTTCCTGCGCCAGGTGGTCACCGCGGCAGCCGACGGCGCCATCGCGGCGACGGCCAGCGAGCGCTACGTGAAGGAGAAGAAGCAGATCGACTCCCTGCTCACGCCCGACGCGGGCAAGGTGGCGTTCGTCTTCTACGACCCCTACGACAGCGAGCAGATAGAGCAGGTGTCCGCGCTGGAGGAGAAGCTGCGCGGCGAATGGCGCGTCGAGCGCCAGGACATCACCCGGCAGTCGCTGCTGTACGGCCGCCTGGGACTGCACGCCTCCCCCGCAACCGCCTTCTACTTCGGCGGCAAGCTGATGGGAACGGAGGTGTAGGCCCGACAACCAGCAGGAGCGCCGATCGCCTCGCGGGCAGGCTTTACGCCCCCTCGGGGTGATCGGGACGAACCGAACGATGAAAACGACCAAGGCAACCAGAAGCGACGAAAACGGAGGAACGAACCATGGGTCAACCGAGCGTATTCCCTCACGGCACCACCATCTACAACCCCGAGAAGTGCTGGAACGGGTACACCATCGTGCCCCTCATCAACGACGGCGTGCTGCTGTTCGACATGAACGGCAACGAGGTGCGGCGCTGGAACATGCAGGCCATGCCGCCGAAGCTGCTGCCGGGCGGCTACGTCATGGGCTATGCAGGCACCCGGCATCCCGACTACGGCATGCAGGACGGCGTGAACCTGCAGGAGATCGACTACGACGGCAACATCGTGTGGCAGTTCGACCGCTTCGAGAACATCGACGACCCCGGCCGCGACCACCGCTGGATGGCGCGCCAGCACCACGACTTCCAGCGCGAGGGCAACCCCGTGGGCTACTACGTGCCGGGCATGGACGCCAAGCCGCTCGAGGGCAACACGCTCATCCTCGCCCACCAGACGCTGCACAACCCCAACGTCTCCGACAAGAAGCTGCTCGACGACTGCATGTACGAGGTGGACTGGGAGGGCAACATCGTGTGGAAGTGGTCCATCACCGATCACTTCGACGAGCTGGGCTTCGACGAGGCGGCGAAGAACGTGCTGGCCCGCGACCCGAACATGCGCACCTCGGACGGCGGCGTGGGCGACTACCTGCACGTGAACTGCATGAGCTACCTGGGGCCGAACAAGTGGCACGACCAGGGCGACATGCGCTTCAAGCCCGACAACATCATCTTCGACTCGCGCGAGGCCAACATCCTGGCCATCATCGACAAGGAGACGGGCAGGATCGTGTGGAAGATCGGCCCGGACTTCAACGCCACCCCCGAGCTTAGGAAGCTCGGCTGGATCATCGGCCAGCACCACCTGCACATGATACCGAGGGGCCTGCCGGGCGAGGGCAACCTGCTCGTGTTCGACAACGGCGGCTGGGGCGGCTACGGCGTGCCGAACCCCGGCTCGCGCGATGGCTCCAAGAACGCCCTGCGCGACTACAGCCGCATCATCGAGTTCGACCCCACCACGCTCGAGATCGTGTGGAAGCTCACGCCGAAGGAGCTGGGCCACGCCATACCCACCGATGCGAGCAAGTTCTACAGCCCCTACGTGTCGAGCGCCCAGCGCCTGCCGAACGGCAACACGCTGGTGGACGAGGGCAGCGACGGCCGCTTGATCGAGGTCACGCCCGACCACGAGATAGTGTGGGAGTGGATCTGCCCTTACTACAGCCACAACGAGGAGGGCCCGCGCAACAACATGGTCTACCGTGCCTACCGCTACCCCTACAGCTACGTGCCGCAGGAGCCGGTGCCGCAGGAGGTGCCCGTGGAGCGCATCGACAACGCCACATGGCGCCTGCCCAACGCTGGCGCATTCGGCGCCAAGACGGTGGTGGACGTGGAGGGCACACTGCCCTACTACCCGGACGTGGCCCTCTGCGTGGCCACGGACGACGAGGCCGACCTGAGCCTGCGCGAGAAGGTGTTCTCCGTGGACACCGACGTGTTCGTGCCCGTCGACACCATGGGCGCCTGGAACGACGAGGTGCTGAAGGCCGAGGGGAAGCCGGTGCTCGTGCTGTTCGGCGCCGAGCGCTGTGTGCACTGCAAGGCGCTCCACCCCGTGCTGGAGGAGGCCTTGGGCGAAGAGTACGAGGGCATGTTCCGGATCCGCTACGTTGACGTGGACAAGAGCCCCGAGATCGCGAAGGGCTGCCAGGCCCTCGGCATTCCGGTGGTGGCCGTGTTCAACCAGGGCAAGGAGGTGTTGCGGTTCGCCGGCGAAAGAGATTATGATGACGTCTGCGAGCTGCTGGACCGCGCGCTCGCGTAAGAAGGCCTGAATGCGAAGCGGCGGCCTCGCACCCGCGGGCCGCCGCAAGGCCGCCGTCCCCGCCGCAAGGCGGCAAGCTGCCGGCGGCCCGCCCAACGAGAGGGGTCTGACGTTGATCCGGAACGAGCTTGGGAAGCCCTTCGCCCCCGCACCCCCTTCTGCAGGGGGCTGGGGCTCCTTGGAGCGCGATGCCGCAGGGCTGCCCTCGTTCGCCAGCTCCTGCCTGGCGCATCCCGTGTACGGCGACCTCCTGCGGCGCCAAACGTACAAGACAGCCGAGACGGTCCACGCGCAGGGGACGCCCATCAGGGAGTTCGGCATCGTGACCGAGGGGTGCCTGAAAACGGCACGCTACACCGTTGACGGCCACGAGCTGTGCAACGGGTACTTCGAGAAGGACGACGTGTTCCCCGAGCTGCTCTACTTCACCGGCGAGAAGGTGTACACCTACAACCTGCTGGCCGTGAGGAAGACCACGGTCATGTGGCTGGACACGTCGTTCTTCGAGCTGATGTTGAGGACGGACAGCCAGATGCTGTACCGCTTCATGCTCTACCTGTCGAGGAGGGGGCTGAAGAACCAGATGCTTCTGTGCTGCCTGCGCTACCAGACCATACGGGAGCGCATAGCCTTCTGGGTGCTGTGGATGGACGACATCGCGCAGGACGGCTTCGTGGAGCTGCCCTCGTCCCAGACGATCTGGGCGAACGAGCTGCGCGTCTCCCGCCCGTCGCTCAACCAGGAGGCCAAGCGCATGGAGAAGCAGGGCTACTTCCGCATGGACGGCTGCCGGCTGGAAGTGCTCGACCGGGAGGGCCTCGAGCTCTTGCTGTAGCCGTTGCTGCAGGCTTTCAGCGCATGAGGCGCAAGCGCTCCTCCACCAGGTCGATGAGCTCCTGCTGGGCGTGCACGCCCACCTTCTGGTAGATGTGGTACACGTGCGTCTTGACCGTGTGGTACGAGATGTGCAGGTCCTTGCCGATGCGATCGGTGCTGTAGCCGCGCACCAAGAGCTCCATGACCTCGCGCTCGCGCGGCGACAGGCCGTAACGCAGCACGATGGCGTCGTGCACGCGCCCCACCGTCTCCTCCGGCACATGGGCAGACCCGCCCGCCGCGTCGCTGTACCTCCACACATAGCGCGTGAGCATGGCCACGATGGCCACCACCAGCCCTACGCACACGGCCGGCAGCAGCACCCTGAGCGCGTCGTCGGTCATCAGCATGCCGTAGCCCGCGGCCCATCCCAGCACGAGGCCCGCAAGCTGCGGGTAGCGCCCCGTCGCCCACGACTTCGCCTCCGGCAGCCGGTTGGCCGCGATGATCTCGCGCAACCGCACCACGTTGAGCACGTCGTAGGTGGTGAAGCACATGACCAGCAGGCTGCAGCACAGCACGAGCCCGAAAGGGTTGCTGAACGGGAGCAGGAGCAGCAAGAACGCCGCAATGGGGAACAGGAGCGTCAGGAGCACGCGCACGGACACGCGGTCCTTCAGGAGCACGCTGTACAGCACGAGGAAGATGCCGGGCACGCACAGCGACAGCCAGATGAACTCCAGGCTGTTCGACATGATGCTGAGCGATATGCCCAGGCAGTACGCCAGGCCGAACACCACGCTCAACAGGAACAGCTCGCCGCGGAAGCTCAGGAGCGCCGCCACCGCCGCGTTGCCGGCCTCCGGCGACGGCACGTCCCCGCGCGCGGAAGGGGCGCGAGCGGCGCCCGGGGCCTCCTCGGGCGGGCGCAGCGGCGCGAAGGCCGCGATGCACACCACGAACACCGTCAGCACGAGCCGGATGCCGTCCTGCAGGCCCAGCAGAAGCAGGTAGAAGAACCCCGAGAGGAAGAGCGCGAGCGCGTTCACGGCGCAGAACCTCCCCTGCCCCGCATCCTGCAAACCGCTGAAGAGGCGCAGGAACGCCGCCGCCGTGCCGGCGCCCATGAGCAGCCACACGGCCAGCACCACCGGGAACGCCACGGGCACGCCGGCGCGCGCGAGCGCTGACGCGACGACGATCGACGCGCCGGAGGCCGCGGAGAAAAGCGCCAGGAACGGCGTGCGCTCGAAGAACGAGGCCGTGCGCAGCAGCGACACGGCCGCCATGAAGAGCGCGGCCCCCAGGAAGCCGAACCCCTTCTGCAGGATGTCGAAACGCACGAACGCGTCCGAGGAGACCACGAACACGTCGAGCGAGTAGGCGAGGTACAGCCATATCCAATAGCACGACACCGCAACGGTCGGAAGCACCTGCCATTCATGCACGAGCGAGTCGGCAGACGCTCCCCGGCCGGCGGCAAGACCGTGCAACGCGCGCGAGACGCGCCCCTTCGGTTTCCGCTCCTTCACCTCGCACCCCCTTCTGCAAGGCCGCCGCACCGAACGCCGCCGAGGCGGCGCAAGGCGCGAGCGACGGGCTAACCTGAGTCGCTACCTCATTGTTTTACCTGATCACAAGCATATTCTAACAGTTCTTCCGACGTCGCTCCCGGAGGGACCGCCCGAGGGGCGCCCCGTTCCCCGAGAACGCGGCGCCCCGCCTCCTGAAGGGCCCCGCACACGGTCGCCCCCGTTGTCGCGTCGACGGACGGGCCGTCTTCCTTCCCATCCCGCATCGCCAACCTCCTTCGCCGTCCCATCGCCCTGCCGCCTCGCGCCGCAGCAGCCCTCTCCGGGCGCCCGGAACCCCGGCCTGCGCCGTTTCGGACGCGGGCCGGGACGGAACGCCGCGCCGCGTCAGCCCAGCGCCACGAGCGCCTGCTTCGCCTTGGCGCCCAGCCTGCCCGCCAGCTCGTCGAGCGGGCCGTACTCCAGGCACTTCGCCTGGCAGTGCTTCACGCACGTGGGCACGCCGCCCGCCGCCGTGCGCGCGGCGCACAGGTCGCACTGGTCGGTGAACGCCGGCTGGTAGCCCACCTGCCAGCGGTCGTTCTCGGGCCCGTAGCTCCACGGCCCCACCTCGCACACCGCCACGCCGCATTGGCCCTGCGGGAACCCATGCTCCACCGCGCACGCCATCTCGCACGAATGGCATCCCGTGCACCATTCGTAGTCCACCAGCAGCCCGTATTCCGCCATGTCACTCGCCCTCCTTCATCTTGTACACCTTGCACAGGTTCGTCTTGTAGTTGCCGCCGAAGCCGCTCTTGCCGTTGCCCCAGGCTATGAGATTGTTGATGCACAGGTCCCCTATGTCGTAGAGGTTCTCCGGATCGCCCTCCGGGTTCCACCAGCCGTGGTCGGCCGCCACGATGCGCGGGTCGAAGATGGGCGTCTCCTTCACGCGGCGCTTCGCGCGCCCGAGCATGTTCTCCACCCACACCCAGTCGCCGTCCGCCACGCCCAGCTCGGCGCACGTCTCGGGGTGGATCTCGATCCACGGGTCGGGGTGCATGGCCAGAAGGCGCTTGGCCTGGCGGTGCTCCGAGTGGAAGAACGGCCAGCGGCGCGCGCCCGTGCACAGCACGAGCGGGTACTCGTCCAGAAGCTCCGGCGTGGCCAGGGGGCCGGGAGAAGGCTCGTCGAACACGGGCAGCGGGTCGAGCCCGGCGTTCTGGTAGTACGTCGACCAGAGCTCGATGCGGCCCGTGGCCGTGTAGAACCCGGGGCTGCCGTCGGGGCGCAAAAGCCCCTTCTCGTGCTTCTTGTACTCGAACGGCAGGTACACGGGCGCCGCCTCGCGCAGCTCGGGGAACGTGATGCCCGAAGTGGCGATCATCTCGGTGAACATGTCCTCCACGTTCTCCCACGGCCACGCCTCAGGCGCGAGCCGACGGCCCAGCTCCAGGTTCATCTCCATGTCGGACTTGCACTCGCCCACCTGGCACACCTTGTTGATGGCCTCGGCGCGCTGCGCCCCGTCGCCCAGGCGTACCCCGTCGCGCTCGGGGAACATGGCCGCCGGCAGCACCACGTCATAGAACGCCATGATCGTGGGCGTCATGAACAGGTCGGCGCCGGCCACGAAGTCCAGCTTGCGGAAGCACTCCGCCACCTCCGTGGAGTTCGCGGACATACAGGCCAAGAAGTTCGACGTCTGCACCCAGGCGGCCTTGATGGGGTACGGCTTACCCGTCTTCATAGCCTCGATAGTGGTGTTGGGGTGCGCCGCCTGGAAGCCCAGACGGAAGAGTGAATATTTGTCCAGGCCGAGGCGCTTCTCGTTCTGCTCGTCGCCCAGAAGCTCGAAGCCCCAGCCGCCGCCGTAGTTCAGGATCTCGGGCGGCACGATGATGCCGCCGGGCACCTCCACGTTGCCCGTCACCTGGAAGAGCGCCATGATGGCCTGGCCGGCCGGCAGCGCCTCCTTCGTCATGTCCACCGCCACGCCCCACTGCAGCGTCGCGGGCTTGCTCGCCGCCAGGATGCGCGCGGCTTTGCGGATGCGCTCGGCCGGGACCCACGTGGTGGTCTCGGCGTACTCGGGCGTGAACGGCTGCACATGCTCGCGCAGCTCCTCGAAGCCGTAGCACCAGCGGTCGACGAAGTCGTGGTCGTACAGGTCCTCGCCGATGATCACGTTCATCATGGCGAGCGCCAGCGCCGCGTCGGTGCCCGGGCGCACCGGCAGGTGCACCTCGGCCTTGGCGGAGAGCCACGTGACCTTGGGGTCGATCATCACGATCTTCATGCCGCGCTTCATGAGGTCCACCACCCAGTGGCCGAAGAAGCCGTCCGAGTTCGCGATGAGCGGGTAGTTCCCCCACACGAACATCGTCTCGGGCATCTGCCATGCGGGGTTGTCGTAGCGGTCGGGGAACTGCTGGGCGCAGTCGGCCACCCAGAACGCGCCCGTGGTGGCGATGCAGCCGGCCACGCGCGGCAGGTAGCACGCGTTGCCGGAGAAGATGTTCACGAAGTTCGGCGAGCCGAACGACCAGCACAGGCGCGTGATGTACGGCGCGATGTCGCGCCCGGTGCCGCACGAGAAGATGACGGACTCGGGGCCGTAGGCCTCCTTCACCTTGTTGAGCTCGGCGGCGATGAGGTCGAGCGCCTCGTCCCAGCCGATGCGCTCCCAGCGGTCGTGGCCGCGGTCGGCCTTCGCGCGGCGCAGCGGGTGCGTGAGGCGCTTCGGGTTGTTCACCATCTCGGGCAAATCCAGGCAGCGCACGCACAGGCGCCCCTCGTTGAACGGGTTCTCCGGGTCGCCCTCCACCTTCACGAGGTCGCCCTCGTCGTTCGTGTAGAGCAGCACGCCGCAGCCCAGGTGGCACCCCGGCCCCGACCAGGCGCTTCCGCGTGTGACCGTCAGGTCGCCGTCTCGATACGTGTAGGGATTCTCGTGCTTCACGAATCGGTAGTCTCGCTCTTCCATAGTCCTCTCTCTTCCTCGTTTTTCTCGTTTTTCTAACGACTGGCGGTTTCCGCCTCGGCCGGATCCGCAGGCGCGTCGGCGGACGCCGCCGCCTCGGCCGGGTCCTTCAGGAACTTGAGCAGCGCCAGGCAGGCGATCACGCCCACGACGCCGATGCCCACGAGCAGCACGATGGCCGCGCCCCAGCCGGACGTCTCGATGAGCGTGCCGATGGACGCGTTGCCGAACCCGCCGATGGAGCGGCCGAGCGCGATGACGCCGAACGTCGTGCCGATGTAGACGGGCGCCACGGCAGCCGACGGCGCGATGGGCCAGATGACGGCTGGCACGAGCTGCAGCACGATGCCGGTGACGATCATGACGGCCACGGTGGCCTGCGGCGGCACGTTAAAGGCCAGGATGGCGATGAGCGCCGTGAGCACCATGCTGGCCACGAGCAGCCAGATGCGGCTCTTCAGCCTCACCACCTTGTTGAGCACGGGCGTCATGAGCACCACGCCCAGGATCATGCCCACCGTGATAAGGCTCGAGTACAGGTTGGAATCCTCCAGGCTGTAGCCCAGCTCCTCCATGCAGTACGTGGGCGCGAACGTGGACACGGCGTACATGATGAACGCGAACATGGCGAACACCACGGCCAACAGCCACGTGGAGGGCGACTTCATGCCCGCGACCAGCGATATCTTCGGCGCATCCTCCGCCGCGTAGCCGTCGGGCGCCTTCACGAATACCAGGTACAGCACGGCGGCCGCCACGAGCAGCGCCGTGGAGAGCCACCACACGTTCGTCCACGTGCCGGGGTCGTCGGCCGCGATGAACAGGTTGGCCCCCGTGAAGATGGCGAGCATGCCGATGGGCACCCACCCCGACCAGATGGCCATGGGCGCGCCGCTCTTCTCGGGCGAGAACCACAGGGCGATGATAGCCGGCACGGCCACGCCGATGAGCGCGAAGCTCAGGCCCTCCACGAAACGGCTGAACAGCAAGAGCTCGATATTCGGCGCGAACGACCCTATCAGGCTGCCCACCGCCGCCGAGAGGATGGCGAACAGGCCCACCTTCTTCGGGCCGAACCTGTCGGTGAGCCCGCCCGACGGCAGCGCGAGCACGAGACCCGTGACGGTGGGCACCGTCATGAGCCAGCCTCCCAGCGCCGGCCCGATCCCCAGGTCGGCCATGAGCAGCCCCATGGTGGGCGGCACCTTGAACATGTTGATGGCGATGGCCACTGCAGCCAGCATTCCCACGAGCGTGACGATCCAGCTCCTCGCCGATGACGGCCTTCGTGCTTCCATAAACCCCTCCTTCTCCCGTTTTCCTCCGGTTCGTCCTGCGGCCCTCTTGCGGGCCGCGGCTTGCCGAGGACTCTAGGAGCCGGGCGAGGGGGTGTAATCGGGAAAAAGCGCGTATTAGGGGCGCGAGGGCATCGGAAAAAACGTAGTAGGAAGGTCCTATCAGGCAAAACCGCTCGCCGCAGACGCGACGGGCGGTTTTTTCGCAAGGGGGCTAGGCACGCCTCACAAGGTAGCACTGGTGGATCTTGGGGTTGCGCTCGAAGTCATGGGGGATCGTGGACGCCGTGATGTCCTGCAGGGCCACGCCGTACTTGGCCAGCGCCTCCACATCGGGCTTGAACGTGCGCAGGTTGCACGAGAACACGGCCTCGCCGCCCTCGGTGAGCAGGCGCGTCACGCCGATGAGCAGCTCCACGTGGTCTCGCTGCACGTCCCACGTGCGGCTGCCCATGGCCTTCGAGTTGGAGAACGTGGGCGGGTCCACGAAGATCAGGTCGTAGCGCAGGGGCTTGCGGCGCGTCTCGGTGATCCAGGCCATGACGTCGGCGCGCTCGAAGGAGTGCTCGGGCCCCGAGAAGCCGTTGCCGGCCATGTTGCGCCGCGCCCAGTCCAGGTAGGTCTGCGAGAGGTCCACCGTCGTCGTCTCCACCGCCCCGCCTCCGGCCGCGTGCACGGTGGCCGTGCCCGTGTAGGCGAACAGGTTGAGGAAGCGCTTGCCCGCCGCCTTCGCGCCAACGAGCTCGCGCGTGGCGCGGTGGTCCAGGAAGATACCCGTGTCCAGGTAGCCCGACAGGTCCACCTCCATGAGGTAGCCGTCCTCGTCGATCTGCGTCACGTAGCTGCGCCGGCCGGCATCGCGGTACTGCGAGCCGCCCTTGTCGCGCCGGCGCGTCTTGGCGAACACATGGTCCGGGCGGATGCCCAGCGCCACGGGCGCCAACGCCAGAACGTCGTCGAAGCGCCGACGCGCGCGGGCAGGGTCGACCGAGGAGGGCGCGGCGTACTCGGCGATGTGCAGGTACGTGTTGCCCTCGGCCTCGCCCGCGCCCGCGTACACGTCGATTGCCACGGCGTAGTCGGGCAGGTCGGCGTCGTAGACGCGGTAGCACGAGACCCCTTCGCGGCGCGCCCACTTGCGGCGCTCCTTGGCAACCTTGAACAGGCGGGACGAGAACTGCTCGGAAGCGGGTTCCAGCACCTCCACGCGGTGCTCGGCGCCGCCAGCGGGGTCGGGCACCACGACGACGGCCGCCTCGGCGGGCGGCGCGTAGAACACGAGCGCCTCCGTGGCCACGCGGTCGCGCCCGAGCTCGACGCGCGTGCCCGGCGCCGTGCCAAAGCGGTCTTCCACGGCCTCGCTGCCCGCCACCGCGAACACGGAGCCCGCCGGGGCCGCCGTGGCGGCCGCCACGAACGCGGCGGCGTCGGCCTGGGCGCTCGCCTCCGACGAGCGCTCGCGGGCGCCCAGCACGCTCGCCACGAGGCAGCCGGGGGCCTCAGCGCCGTCCGGTACGCCCGCCGTGTCCCGCGCGGCGGCGGCAGCGGCGCTCACGCGCTCCACGAGCGCGCCCGCCTCCTCCGCCCCGCCCGGCTCGATGCTCACGGCCTGCCGCAGCCCCGCGCGCTTGGCGCGCCCGCGCGCCCGCGCGATGGCCGGCGAGGACGCCGACAGGCCCGCGAAACGCACGACGTCGAGGTCGGGACGCGCGGACGCCGGCGCGTCGAGCGCGTCGGAGGCGCAGGCCGCGGCCAGCCCCGCCTCGAAGCGGTCGTCGGCCTGGGCGATGAGCTCGTTCCAGATGGCGGGACTGGATTGCGCCCACCCGAAGAAGCCCCAGCGCTCGCGCGTGAGGCCCGGCGCCAGATCGCACGCCACCGCAGCAGCCTCCACCACCACAGCGCCGTCGCCACAGGCCGCATCGACGCAGGCGGCGCCCGCGCGCGCCCGGCCGTCCCATCCGGCCAGCGCCAGCAGGCCGGCCGCGAGCGCGCACTCGAGCGGCGCCTCGGCGCCGTCGTCGGGGACCAGGTAGGTGCGGTGGTAGAGCGACGCACCCGAAAGGTCGAGCGAAATGGTGGCGCGCTTCTCGCGCACGCGCACGTCGATGGCCGCGTCGGGGCACTCGGCGTCCACGTCGGGGCGCTCGCCCCGCGCCTCGCGCAGGCGGTCGCACACGGCGTCCTTCACCTTGAGCGCGGTGAAGCGCGTGTTGCGCAGCTCGTCGTTCATGCCATGGGCCGACACCGCGATGCTCGCGCCGGGAGCCACCACGTCCTCCCAGGGCAGCTCCAACGCGTCCTCGAACAGCAGGTCGGCCATGCGCGCGTCCACGCGCCCCACCACCAGCATGATGCGCGACGCCAGCCGCGACCACAGGCACGCCTTCAGCGCATGGCGCACGTCGCAGAAGAAGGCCACGCCGCCGCCGAGCGGCCGCACGCTCCTGATGCCAAGTGCCTTCAGCTCGTCGGCGAGCGGCGCCTCCAACCCGGCAAGGCAGCTGGCGAAGAACTCGAGTTTTTCCTGTTGCATGGTGCAATCCCCTCAACCTCGGCGTACCTGCGGCCGATTCGCGCGAAGCGCGAACAGGAGCTCGCAGGTCCGTATGCCCAACCGCGCAGGTTGGCGTAGTAAGTCAGCGAGAAGGGCCCTGGTGCCCCGAATTGACGGGATGGGGAAGGCGAAGCGTACTTCAGTACGCGAGTCTTCGCCATCGCGGCAAGGCGGGGTGCCAGGGCCCTTCGCAGCATCGGCTTCGTTCCGGCGGCCATCAGGCCGACGGAACCTTAGTCTTCCAGATAATCCTTCAGCTTGGACGAGCGGGTGGGGTGGCGCAGCTTCGCGAGCGTCTTGCTCTCGATCTGGCGGATGCGCTCGCGCGTGACGCCGAACTCGCGCCCGACCTCCTCGAGCGTGCGCGGATGGCCGTCTTCCAGGCCGAAGCGCAGCGAGATGACCTTGCGCTCGCGTTCGGCCAGGCCGTCGAGCACCTTCGACAGCTGCTCCTGCAGCATGCTGAACGAGGCGGCGTCGGGCGGCACCACGGCGGCGTCGTCCTCGATGAAGTCGCCCAGCTGGCTGTCCTCCTCTTCGCCGATGGGCGTCTCAAGCGACACTGGCTCCTGGCTGATCTTCTGGATCTCGCGCACGCGCTCCGGCGGCAGACCCATCTCCTTGCCGATCTCCTCCGGCGTTGGCTCGCGGCCCAGCTCTTGCAGAAGCTGGCGCTGGATGCGCACGAGCTTGTTGATCGTCTCCACCATGTGCACGGGAATGCGGATGGTGCGGGCCTGGTCGGCGATGGCGCGCGTGATGGCCTGGCGGATCCACCACGTGGCGTACGTGGAGAACTTGAAGCCCTTCGTGTAGTCGAACTTCTCCACCGCGCGGATGAGGCCGAGGTTGCCTTCCTGGATGAGGTCGAGGAACAGCATGCCGCGGCCCACGTAGCGCTTGGCGATGGACACGACGAGGCGCAGGTTCGCCTCGATGAGCTGCTGCTTCGCGTCCAAGCCCACCTGTTCGATGCGGCCGAGGCGGCGCTTCTCGCGGCGCTCGAGCTCGATGCCCTCGTCCTCGGCGCGGTCCAGCTCCTCGGTGGCCGCCACGCCGGCCTCTATCTTCATGGCCAGGTCGATCTCCTCCGCGGCGGTGAGCAGCGGGACCTTGCCGATCTCCTTCAGGTACATGCGCACGGGGTCGCCCGTGAGCATGGTCACGCCGGCGTCGGCGCTGCGCTTGCGCGTCGTGCGGGTCTTGCTCTTCGTCACCTTCGGCAGCTGCACCTCGACGGTTGCCTTGAGCTCCTCCTCGGGAATGCCCTCGAGCAGGTCCTCGTCCTCGTCAAGGCCGGCTTCCAGCTTGTCGTCGTCCAGCGTATCGGCAGCGCCGACGTCGGGCTCCACGTCCAGCGCGTCGTCATCGTCCAGTATCTCTTCGGTATCGATCGGGGCTTTCGCACCTTGCTCGGTGTCGGGCTCGACAGCTTGGTTCTTAGAGGCTTGGGCCACGTGATCTTCCTTTCCAACTGGATGCGCTCGGGCATGCGAAAGCATGCGCGCCGGGCGCAAAGATACAGCGGAGCAGTATACCATAGATCAAGCGCTTTCGCAGCGTACTTTTCGCACGCTTTTCCGATTCGCCAAAGCCCGCCAGGAGCGGTCGGGCAATCATCGGCGACGTGCTACTCTTCCGGAGGCATGAAGGAGCGCAGCGTTTCGTAGAGCTGCCGGGCGTCGAAGGGCTTCGGGATGAAGCCGTCCATGCCGGCGGCGGCCGCATCGTCGCGGTCCTCTTGGAACGTGTTGGCCGTCAAAGCCACGATGGGCACGGCGCGCGCATCGTCGCGGGGAAGCGCACGGATCTCGGCGGCGGCGCCCAGGCCGTCCAGCACGGGCATCTTCACGTCCATGAGCACGAAGTCGTAGCATCCCGGCTCCGCAGACGCGAACAGGTCCACCGCCTCGCGGCCGTTCGCAGCGCGGTCGACGGCTACTCCCTCCATGTCCAGCAAGGCCGCGGCTATCTCTGCGTTCAGGTCGTTGTCCTCGGCCAAGAGCGCGCGCGTGCCGGCAAGCGAGCGCGGCGCAGGGTCGTCTACGCCCTGCGCGTCCAGGTCCTCCGGGCGTCCCGAAGGCAGCTGCAGCGTGAAATGGAACTCGGAGCCTGCGCCCACTTGGCTCTCCACCTCCAGCTTGCCGCCCATGAGGCGCACGAGGTTGCTGCTGATGGCCAGTCCCAGCCCCGTTCCCTGGGCGTTGCGGTGGTTCTCGGCCGCCTGCTCGAACGAGTCGAAGATGCGCTCGAGGTCCTCCGGACGGATGCCGGCGCCGTCGTCGCACACGGAGAACCGGTACGTCGGGCCCTCCCCGCCCCCGCCAGGCTGCGCCTCCTCGATGCGCAGGGAGATGGTGCCGCCCGCGTCGGTGAACTTGAAGGCATTGGACAGCAGGTTCGCCAGCACCTGCTGCAGGCGCACGTCGTCGGCCACCACCACGGCATCGGTCTCGCACACAACCTTGAGGGAGATATCCCTCTCCTGCGCCTGGATGCCGAACATGCTCTCGAGGCGCGAGGCGAGCGACGCAAGGCGCAGGGGCGCCACCTCTATGTGCATCTTGTCGTTCTGTATCTTGGACATGTCCAGGATGTCGTTCACGAGCGAGAGCAGGAACTGGGCCGACGTGTTGATCCTCTCCAGGTCCGAGCGGATGGCGGGCGTGGCCTCGCCCGATAGCGACGCCACGTTCGACAGCCCGATGATGGCGTTCATGGGCGTTCGTATCTCATGGGACATGCGCGAGAGGAAGTCGGCCTTCGCCTGGCCCGTCTCCTCGGCCTTCTCCAGCTTGAGCGCCATCATTCGGCTTCGCACCTTCGACCCGGTGACGATGATGGCGATAGCGCCCACCAGCAGGAAGAACACCAGCGACAGCACCACCACGAGCAGCGGGTTGTCGGACACGAACGACTCCACCGTGGCGGATCGGTTGCCCAAGGCCACGGCGTTGCGGGAGTACAGGGCCTCCAGCTCGTCGTCCGTGAAGCTGTTCACCGCCTTGCTCAGCACCGAGTACAGGCCCGAGTCCACCGGGCGCGGCAGTGCCAGGGAGAACGAGGTCTCGGAATGGTCGGCCGTGGCCGGGGCCACGTTGCCGTAGGAGCGTTCGGTGAACAGGCACTCGGCGAACGAGGCGGGCATGCTCGTGAGGTCGGCGCGCCCGGTGTTCACCGCCTCGAGGCAGTCGGCGTACGTGGGGAGCCACACCACCTTCGCGCCCTCCTGCCCTTCGGGCGCGGCGCGGCCCTGGAGCTGGGCTATCACGGGGCCGCCGGAGGACTGCGCCGAGAACTTGCTGCGGAACACCACCTCGCCGAGCGTCGCATACCCCTTGGTCAAGGCAAGCCCCTGATCGCCAGCCGTCTGCTCGTCGTCCATGAAGCAGCCCGCCGCATCGGCCTCGCCCGCCGCCACGAGGTCGAGCGCCCCTTGGTAGCTGTCCGCATGCACGAAGCGGAACGAGAGGCCCGTGCGCTCGGCGATGCGGTCGAGCACGTCCTTCGCAATGCCCTGGTACAAGCCGTCATGCTCGTAGTACAGCGGGTACTGCCCCGCCGTCACGGCCACCCGCACCTCGCGCGCCTGGGCCACGTAGGCGCGGTCGGCCTCGGAGAACGCGATGGGGCTGGCGTAGTCGTCGGGGAAATAGCGGGCGTAGAGCGAGCGGGAGAAGTTGGGGTCGGCCGCGTAGATCTGCCTCATGGCCTCGTCGACGCCCGCCATGAGGTCGCTGCCCTCGGGCACGGCCAGGTAGTGCGGCTCGCCGTCGAACTCGGCCACCACCTTGCAGCCGTCCCTCATCTCCACGTCGCTGCCGAGCATGAGGTCGGCGGTGCCGTCGTCCAGGCAGCTCTCGTACGAGGCCAGGTCGAGGCGGAGCACCGTGCAGTCCAGGCCGTTGAACTCCAGGAAATTCTCCAGCCGGCGTATCTTCTCCGTGGCGTTGGCGTAGGCGCCGATGGTTTTGCCGTCCAGGGAGCGCAGGTCGAAGCCGACGACGGATTCGTCGTCGCTGGAACCGATGACGAGGGAGCGATTCGAGCCCATGCTGAACACGGAGTAGTCGAGGCTCTCGTCGAGCTGCTCGCGGTAGAACATGCCGCCCATCAGATCGACGCCGCCCGTCATGGTCTGCTTGACGAGCTCGTCCACGCTGCCTTCCACGAACTCGTAGCGCCAACCGGTGTACTTGGCTATCTCCACGAGCCAGTCGTAGAACACACCGCTGCGCCGCCCTTTCTCATCTACCATGCTCAAGCCTTCGGCCTGGGGAAACGCCACACGTACGAGGCGCCCTTGATCCTCGCCGCCCGCATCGGCGCCTTGAGTCCCCCCGGTGCCGGCAGCAGCCGGCCCGCCTTCCGCGCCGACGGCCGCCGGCGCCTCGTCGGAAGCGGAGGCGGCCCTTTCCTGGGCGAACGCGAGGGATGCGAACGGAGCGGACAGCGCCGCAGCGAGTGCCAAGCATACGATACGCGCAGCCCACTTCCCCATTTCGTCCTCCTCCGGCTCCCACGCGTGCATCAAGCAAGCGCTCAGGATACCATGGGTTGGCGCGAAGGCCCCTGGGCCGGTGCTATTATATGGTCGAAAACCGTCAGCAGCGCCCTTCGGGGCCGAGGAGGAGGCAGGCATGGACGCACGTCGACACCGCAGGCTCCGCGCAGCCCCGAGCGCCCTCGCGGCTGCCATACTCCTTTCCTGCTGCCTGCCCTCCGCGGCGCTTGCGCATACCGACGGGGACGATGCGGTCCTCGGCCGCAGAATGGCCGAACTGGGGATTTCGGAAGAACTTCAGCCCAGCATCGACGCATCGCATGCGGCGCTCATGGACGAGGAGGGCACGCTCTGGTACGGCCGGGCGGCCGGCGAGCGGGCCCAGATCGCCTCGCTCACGAAGATCATGACGGCCATCGTGGCGGCCGAGCACCTGGATGCCGGCGACCGCATCGTCGTGACGCCCGAGGCCGCCGCCGTGGGCGAGTCGAGCGCGGGGCTCGCGGCCGGCGACGAGATGTCGTTCGGCGACGCGCTCAAGGCCGTGCTCACCGCGTCCGGCAACGACGCCGCGAGCGCCGTGGCGCAGGCGGCGGGGGCCGTCATACTGGGAGGGCGCGGGCAGGACGGAGGCGCAGCCGCGCGCGAGGCCGCGTTCGTGGAGGCCATGAACGCGAAGGCGGCCGAGCTGGGCATGGACGGCACGTGCTTCGCGAACCCCCATGGGCTCGACTTCGACGCGTACGCCCAAGGGCAGTACAGCTGCGCCCGCGACGTTGCCGTCATGCTGCGCTGCGCCATGGGAAACGACCTCGTGCGCTCGAGCATCGGGCACGCGCGCACGACCATCGCGGTGTCGCGCGGCGGCGGGACGGTCGCCGTGGAGCTGGCGAACACGGACACGATGATCGAGGGCTACCCCGGCACGTGCGCCGCCAAGACCGGCTACACGCTGGCTGCCGGCCCCTGCGTCGCCACCGCCCTGAACCGCGGCGACGGGCACGAGTACTACGCCGTGGTGCTGGGCTCGTCCTCGAAGCCGCAGCGCTTCGCCGATTCCGAGGCGCTCTACGACTGGGTGCTCGCCCACCGCGACGAGCTGCAGGCGGCCGCGCAGCCGGCCGATGCCTCCGCCGGGCCCGCCGCGCCGCCGGCATCGGCGGAGGCGACCTACCAGCTGGTGTCCGCCCCGCACTCCGTGCGCGCCGAGATCGGCGGCGTGCAGGCCGCCTGGCCCGTGATGGCCGAGGTGGCGCACGCCGACTGGACGGACCGCACCGTGGCGGCCACCGTGCTCGACCCGAACGCCACGGCCACGGTGCCGCGTGAAGGAGGGCGCCTCGAGCAGGAGGCCGCGCTCGATGCCGTGACGGGTCATGTGGCGCCCGGCGACGTCGTGGGGCGCTTGGCGTTTCGCCGCGACGGCGCCGTGGTGTGGGAGGCCGACCTCGTGGCCGCAGAGGACGTGCCGGCGCCCACCTGGTGGGAGGCCGCCGGCATCGCCGTCGAGCGCTTCCTCGGCGGCTTCGCCGGGCTGCCCGGCACGGCGCGCAGCGAGCTTCTGAACCTGGGCGCCATGGAGGTTTCCTGACACCCCCTTCCGCGTAGGCGCCGCATGCGCGCCGCCGTTCCGGCCGGGGAGGCTGACGGCAGGCGGACGGCGCAGGGCCTCTACAGGAGGTCGTCCGGGTCCACGTCCACGGCCACGTTCACCTCGCGCTCGGGCTTGCGGGCGCGGAAGTACGGCAGCAGCACGCCCGACAGGTCGCCGTCCAGCGGGCACTTCACCACCAGGTGCCAGCGGTACGTGCCGCGCAGCTTCGCCAGCACGCACGGCGTGGCGGGCAGCACGTCCCAGCCCTCGCCGCCGTAGTCGCGCACCCGGGCGGCCAGCCCCTCGTAGAGCGCGGCAGCCGAGGTGCGCACCGCCTCCTCGTCCTTGCCCCACACCAGCACGTTCGCCATGCGCACGTAGGGCGGGTAGCGCAGCATCCGGCGCTTCGGCAGCTCGTCGCGCAGGAACAGCGCGCGGTCGTAGGCCGCGGCGGCGCGGATGGGCGCGGCGTCGGCCTCGTAGGTCTGCACGAGCACGCGGCCCGGCAGCTCGGCGCGCCCGGCGCGGCCGGCCACCTGCTCCACGAGCGCGAAGGTGCGCTCGGCGGCGCGGTAGTCGGGCAGCCGCAGCATGGTGTCGGCGTTGATGACGCCCACGAGCGTGACGTCCTCGAAGTCGAGCCCCTTCGCGATCATCTGCGTGCCCAGCAGCACCGCGGCGTCGGCGGCGGCGAACTCCTCCAGCAGTCGCTGGTGCGCGCCCTTGCCGCCCGTGGTGTCCGCGTCCATGCGCACGATGGGCACGCCGGGCCCCACGCCGGGCGTCGCGTCCAAGAGCACCCGCAGGTCGGCCTCCACGCGCTGCGTGCCCGCGCCGAACTTCTTCAGGTAGGGGCTGCCGCACTCGGGGCACGCGGGCGGGGCCGTCACGCGGTAGCCGCAGTGGTGGCAGATGAGGAAGTTGCCCCGCTCGTGGAACGTGAGCGACGTGGAGCACGACGGGCACTCCGGCACGAAGCCGCACTCGCGGCACAGCAGGAACTTCGCGAAGCCGCGCTGGTTCAGCAGGAGCACCGCCTTGCGGCCCGCCGCAAGCTCCTCGGCGAGCGCGCGCGAGAGGGCGCGCGAGAACATGGAGCGCGACCCGCCGCCGAACTCCTTCGCCATGTCCACCACCTGCACGGCGGGCAGCGGGCGGCCGTTGGCGCGCTCGGGCAGCTCCACGTGGTGCCAGCGCGGGTCCTTCGCGCACGCGTAGAGCGCCTCGATGGACGGCGTGGCGCTCCCCAGCACCACGGCCGCCCCCGCGCGGCGCGCCATCCACACGGCGACGTCGCGCGCATGGTAGCGCGGCGCGCTGTCCTGCTTGTAGGAGCCCTCGTGCTCCTCGTCGATGACGATGAGGCCCACGTTCGCCAGCGGGGTGAACAGCGCGCTGCGGGCGCCCACCACCACGCGGGCCGCGCCCGAGCGGATGAAGTCCCACTGGTCGTAGCGCTCTCCCGCGCCCATGCGCGAGTGCATGACGGCCACCGTGTCGCCGAAACGCCCGCGGAACCGGCCCACCGTCTGCGGCGTCAGCGATATCTCCGGCACGAGCACGCACGCCGTGCGACCCGCGGCGAGCACCGCCTCGATGGCCTGCAGGTACACCTCGGTCTTGCCCGACCCGGTGACGCCGTCCACGAGCACCACCTCGCCCGCCCCGCGCTCCCGCGCCGCGTCGATAGCGGCGAGCGCCGAAGCCTGCCCCGCCGTGAGCGGCGGCTTCGGGGAGGGGGTGAAGCCGCTGGCTCCGGATGCGCCGGGCCCTGCCGGAGCGCCCGGGACATCCGGAGCCATCCCCCGCATGCGCCGGCGGCGCTCTATGCGCACGACGCCTTGTTTCTCGAGCGCCTTCAACGTGCTCGACACCGCGCCGAACTCCGCCGCCAGCTCCGCCACGCGCAGCTCGCCCGCCTGCAGCGCCTCCACGATGGACGCCTGCTTGACGGCGTTCTTGCGCGGCTCGAACCCGTCGAAGGCGGCACCCGGAAGCACCCAGCGGTCGTCCACCTCGCCCACGGCCGGCTCCTCGAGCCGCCAGTACCCCGCCTGCGCGCGCACCATGCGCGGCACGCCGCCCGGCGGCGTGAACAGGCGCACGCACGACGACAGCGGCGCCAGGTAGCGCTCCGAGAGCCACTGCGCGCAGGCCGCCCCCTCCTCGTCGAAGTAGGCGGGGCTCACGGCGCGCACGACGGGCTTGACCTTCGCCGCGTCGATACCGGCCGGCGCCTCGCCGTCGGGAAGCTCCTGCAGCCCCACGACGAACCCCACCGCCTGCCGGTGCCCGAACGGCACGAGCACGGCGCACCCCACCTCCACGTCGTAGCCGCCGGCCTCGGCCGGCGCCTCGGGAACGGCGTACGTGTAGGGCGCGTCGAGCGCCTGCGTGGGTATGTCCAGGATGACCGATGCGAATCTCATGGCAACCAGTATATCCCACGTCTGCAACCGGACCGCATCGGCTTAGCCCTCCGACGCGGGAAACCCCCGCGCCTCCTGCTCCAACCTGCGCGTCTCGACGGTCACGCGGCGCTCGATCCTTCTCACGTCCTCCTCGGGCGGCAATTCCTCTGGCCTGATGCCGCGCCGGCCGAGCAGGTCGCGCACGCCGGTGTTGTTCTGCACGTGCTCTTCGGCAATGGAGGGCTCGCCTCGCAAGTCCTTGTCCTCGACGTTGTGGTTCGTCATCTCGGTGGCAAGCTGCTTCGCCGCAAGGGTGACCGACGGCAGGTGGTCCGCAAGGGGCCTCGACCCTTTGACGCCCAGCCGCTTCTTCATATCGGCCGTCGTGTGGCCGCCGAACAGCGCCGCATCCCCCTTGGAGCGGATGCGCGCGAAGCCCGCGCCGTCGACGCCCCGCTCGTAGGCGATGCGCGAGAGCTCCTTCTCCGCCTCGGTGAGCTGTCCGCGGATCGCGATGCGCGCAAGCGCTCGCATCCGCTCCTCGATGAGCTCCTGCTTGCGCGTCTGCAGCGCGAAGTAGCTCTGCGCGAAGGCGATCTCCTCCTTGCGCGGGTCGCCGTTCTGCGCGATGAGGTAGCAGGCGTAGCGCGTGAGCTTGTAGTCCTTGACCTTGCGCTTGGACCCGCTGCCGAGCTCGACCATTTTGCTGACGCCAGCAAAATGATGTTCACCTGCGGTTTTGCTGCTTTCGGCCGAGACCATCGCCTTCTTAACCGCCGCCTCGAAGTTCCGCCACTGGGTATATCCCAGAAACCCCATGATGTCGCGCGCGTACCAGAACTCGACGCCGCTTTCCGCGTCGGTGTGCGCCAGGTCGTCCAGCGTCAGCTTGCGCCTCTCGATGTCGTGCAGCTCCATGAGCGCCCCCCTTTCCCGCCCTCGCCGCTCGGGCGGCCGCGACCGCGCGCCGACGGCCCGCAGGCAGGCTCCGTCTGTTGAGAGGATCTTGCGGACGTGGTGCGGGCGACGCGGAGACCGCCGCCATCTATGGGCATCCCTTGCGAGGCCGTTCGCCGGCCGAGGGGAAGCATCCGCACTGGCTCTTTCGATAGCAGCATCATAGCATAAATAAGGAACGTTTGTTCCCTTATTTGCAGAATAGCAGAACAAAAAACACCC
>HHCFC01400__coassemble_950_pt1 | contig 24110 bp, 20 predicted proteins | sample HHCFC01400__metabat2_low_PE_042 | metagenome-assembled genome bin HHCFC01400 | reverse complement strand
GAGAGCGTCGGGGCCGCGGCGGGCGGTCCAGCGCGCAGCGCGCTCGTGCGCATCGCCGACTTCCACACGAACATCGTGCGCGAGGAGCGCGACGGCGAGGTGCTGCGCGACGCCGCACCCACATCAGAGGGCGGCGCGGCCGAGGGCATGACCGACCGCGGCCTGCTTTCGATGGCCGGTATCTGGGACTTCGCCATGACCGTGGACGTGGACGACGTGCGCGAGCTGCTCGACCGGCAGATCGCCTGCAACGGCGCCGTGGCTGACGAGGGGCTGGCCGGCGACTGGGGCGCGAACATCGGCAGCGTCATGCTGGGCGCCTACGGCGACGACGTGAAGTCGCGCGCGTGCGCGTGCGCCGCAGCGGCGTCCGACGCGCGCATGAGCGGCTGCGAGCTGCCCGTGGTCATCAACTCGGGCAGCGGCAACCAGGGCATCACCGTGTCGGTGCCGCTCATCGTGTACGCGCGCGAGCTGGGGTCGAGCGACGAGCAACTCTACCGCGCGCTCGTGTTGTCGAACCTCGTGGCCATCCATCAGAAGACGGGCATCGGTCGGCTCTCGGCGTTCTGCGGCGCGGTGTGCGCCGGTGCGGCGGCGGGCGCGGGCATCGCGTACTTGGACGGCGGCGGCTACGAGGAGGCCGTGCACGGCGTGGTGAACGCGCTGTCCATCACAGCTGGCATGGTGTGCGACGGCGCGAAGCCCTCGTGCGCCGGCAAGATAGCCTTCTCGGTGAACGCCGGCATCCTCGGCTACGTGATGTACCGCGACGGCCAGCAGTTCTACGGCGGCGACGGCATCGTGAAGAAGGGCGTGGAGAACACCATCGACAGCATCGCCCGCCTCGGCCGCGACGGCATGCGCGCCACCAACGACGAGATCATCAGGATCATGCTGGGCTCGTAGGGGAGGGGAAGGGGGCGGAATCACGCCCCCTTCCCGAGAGATCCGGCCTAGTTCGCGCGCGTGGCGTTGGAGGGGTCTATCGACATGCTCTGGAAGCGCTCCTGCATGTACTCGTTGTCGAAGTTGCGGTCGAAGAACTGGGCCATGGCGGTCTCGGAGGGCTTGCCGGCCATGCGCTGGTACCAGCAGTCCAGCGACAGCAAGGTCATGGCGCCGTCCACGATCATGAGTGCCGCGCACACCGTGGTGAGGGCGTAGCGCCAGTTCCAGGGTATGAGGTTCACCAGCTTCAGCATCCAGGGCAGGCACAGCTTGATCCACACCACGCCCAGCACGCCCCACATGGCCATGAACATGCCGTTGGTGCGCCCGTCGATGGACAGGAACGTTCCCGAGTAGTCCCAGGCCACGATGCCGAACGCGAACTGCATGAACCAGCTGGTCAGATACTCGAACGCCCCGCCAATGACGGCGCTCACCAGGAAGATGAGGACGACGTTCTTGTCGTGGAAGCGGTTGAGCGCCACGGTCATAAGCACGGCGCCGAACCCGTAGATGGGCGAGAACGGCCCGAACAGCAGGCCGGCGCGGTCCTGGTAGTGGCCGGGATCGACCACGGCGAAGTGGTACACCGTCTCGATGATGAGGCCCAGCACGCAGCACACCGTGAATATCCAGAACAGGTTGAAGAAGTTGAGGGCGATGAACCCCTTGCCCGTCTCGTCGCGCCCGAGCGTGCCGTCCTCGGCGTCCTCGCGCGTCTCCATGTCGCGCAGCTTGCGCTGCAGCTCGCGCTCGTCGGCGAGCGACGGGTCCAGGTAGCTGGTCAGCACCACGAGGAACACGATGAAGGCCACGAAGAACAGCACGGTGCCGTCCAGGCCGAACAGCATGATGTCGCACAGGATGCCGGCCACCATGAGGCCGGTGAGCAGCTCGGCGGTCTGCGCCGCAAAGCGCCGCTTGTCGCGCAGCAGGCGGATGCCGAACACGATGAACGCCACGGTGAGCAGGGCCAGGATGGCTAGCAGCGCGAAGAACAGCACCGTGGACGCCGTCGAGTCGTCTGCGAGCGCGCCCTCGCGGAACGCGATCACCATGGCCACGATGACGAACCCGATCATGGGCAGGATGGCGACGCCCGCCACGATGCACAGGATGGCGAACACTTTGAGCGGCAGGGGAATCTTCTTCTTGAGCGTTGCCGCCGCCTCGGCTTCCTGGGACGTCAGCGCCTCTATCTCGGCTTCGAGCTCGGCATCCGTCTCGGCGTTGCTTCGCTCGTCGCGGTGGTTGTGCATCATCGGTACCTCTCGTGCCCATGCCGGCGCGCGCCGCGCCGGCCGTGTCCAGCTTGCAGGCACCCACGATACCATAACCCGATGGGCGGACGGTTACGGGGCGGATGATGCGCATCGCGCGCCCATGAGCGTGCAGGTCGAGGTGGTCGTGTCCGGCAGGTGCCGGTGCGGCGTCGCTCAGGCGTTGCGCGCTTCGGCCTCTATCAGGTCGATGAGGCTCTGCTGCGAGTGCACATCCACCTTGCGGTAAATGCTCTTCACGTGGCTCTTCACCGTCTCGTCGCCGATGACCAGCTCCTCGCTGATGTAGGCGCGGTTACGGCCCTTCGCCAGCAGGAAGAGCACCTCTATCTCGCGCGGCGACAGGCGGCAGCGCCGGGCGATGCGCGTGCCGGCTTTCTCGAAGTCGGTGGCGGCATCGGCCTCCTCCATGGGCTTCACGTAGCCCCAGCCCGTGCTGGCCTGCCCGCTGCCCAGCGCGAACAGCGCGATGATGAGGATGGCGAAGATGATTCCCGCCGAGAGCATGGCCATCCCCAGGTCGGTGTCCACCACGCTCACGGCCAGCGCCGCGGCGATCGACCCGGCGAACTGGCCCAGCTGGATGGACAAAAGCCCCCATCCCGCTATCCAGCCGGCCGGCACGCCGCGCGAGGCCAGCACGGGCCACAGCGCCCACAGCACGATGTAGAAGTACTGGTAGCCCGCCTGGTGCACCGCCGTACCGATGACGTTCCACGGCTCGTGCAGCGGCAGGAACAGGAAGCCCGCCGCCATGAGCGGCAGGGCCACTTGGTACGTCAGATGGTCGAAGTCCATCTTCGCCCAGCTCATGGTTGCGAAGATGGCCACGGATCCGCCGACGATGGCCGCGATGTTCAGCAGGTCGCGCACGGCCAGCCAGTCGCTCTCCACGGGCGCCATGAGGCCTTTCATCGCGCCGAACGACACGCCGAAGAAAAGCGCCACGGTCACGAGCCGCAGCGGCGGGCGCGCCTTCACCCGCACGTTGCGCTCGCGCCGGGGCAGGCGGGGCACGCTGCGCTTGTAGTGCAGGAAGCAGCCCATGCTCGCCGCCGGCAGCAGGGCCACGGCCAGCTGCGCCGCGTCGACGGGCAGCAGCCGGATGGCGAAGTACGCGACGGCGGCGATGAGCAGGGCGACCACGGAGTAGTTCACGGTGCGCTTCGATCCGAGCGAGGCGAACAGCTCGGCCCACAGCATCACCACGATGGCGCTGCCCACTCCCGTGACCAGCGCGCCTGCCAGATAGACCGGCGCGGCGGCCCCGCCGGCTGCTACGAGCACCGGGTGCGAGAGGGCGAGCGTGCCGATGGCGGTGAGCGTGCCACCCGCATGGGGCAGCCAGCGCACATCGGCCAGCGGGTTGCGGAAGTACGACAGCATGAGCAGAAACGCGATGGTCACGACGTTCGCCAGCAGCGAGATCACCCACAGCGGCTCGAGCGCGAGCGGGCCGGCCAGGCCGCTGAAGACGTCGAGCAGCGTTCCCTCGCCGTAGAACAGCGAGCTCCAGAACACGCACCATATCCAGATCCAATGCGCCGCGAACCCCAGCAGATCGGGCGTGCGCCACAGCTCGTCCTTGAACGACGGCATCGCCGCTCCCTCCCGTAGCGGGCCGCGAAGCGCCGGAGCGCGGCGCGGCTGATCTCCCCATGCTCATTATAGCGCCTAGGTCGCGTGTCGCGCCCTGCTCGCAGGCTGACCGTCCGGCTTGTATGCCTCTGGCTCGTGGCGTTGTTCCGGGCCTCGCGAGCGCGCAGCGCCCGCCGCGCGCAGGGTAGCCTGACCGGACGCGTACGGGCATCCCCCCGGCAGGGGGAAATGCACGTGGGGAGGCATTTCCCCCTGCCTGCGGGTTGATGACGGGAAGCGTCGGCTTTAAGGTGGGCTCACGGGCAGCGGCAACGCTGCGCTCCGGCGCGCAAAAGGGGCGCGCCGGGTTCGCGAGTCGAATCAAGGAGGGATTCTCATGGAGGAAGAGAAGGGCATGGGGAAGAAGGGCCTGTCGCGTCGCGCGTTCTTGGGCCTGGGCGGCACGGCGCTCGCCGGTGCGGCCATGGCCGGCGTGGCCGGCTGCGCGCCCCAGTCGAAGTCCGACGCCAAGGCAGACGCCGCCGCGGGCGGCGAGGGCGGCGTGCCGGTGGCGGAGAGCGGCGCCTCGGCCGGCCCCGACGTTGCCGGGAAGCACAGCTGGGAGATCGCGCCCGAGCCCATCGCCAAGGACAAGATCAAGGGCACGGAGGAATGCGACGTGCTCGTGATCGGCGCGGGCCTCGCGGGCTGCTGCGCCTCCATCTCGGCGCTCGAGAAGGGCGCGAAGGTCATCACCATCGACAAGAACCCCGAGACCGTGGTAGCGCGCGGCGTGCACATCGCCGGCTTCCACACCAAGGTCCAGCAGAAGCTGGCGGGCGAGGGCCTGGTGGAGGAGCCCGACTACAACAACGTGGTGCGCCGCTGGATCAACTGGGCGCAGGGCCGCGTGAAGGAGCCCTTGCTGTGGGAGTTCGCGCACAAGAGCGGCGCGTGCTTCGACTGGCTGTATGACCTGGCCACGAAGAAGGGCCTCGAGGCGCTTCTGTGGGACGGCTACTACAAGGGCCCCGACTACACCGAGTACCCGGTCACGCACATCTTCTACCAGGCCGACAAGTACGAGGAGACCGTGAACTTCACGTTCTACCAGGGCTCCGGCGTGGGCGACGTGTACGGCAACGCGGTGCTGGTGCCGGCGCTGTACGAGACCATCGCCGACATGGGCGGCGAGATCCGCTGGGAGACGAAGAGCGAGCAGCTCGTGCGCGAGGGCGACGGCCCCGTGACGGGCGCTGTCGTGTCCACCGGCAAGGACGAGTACACGCAGATCAACGCCAAGTCGGTCATCATCGCCTCCGGCGACTACGCGGCCGACAACGAGATGTTCCAGTACTACTCGCCCATGACGGCCTACGCTATGGACGGCCGCTTCTACAACCCGCCCGACTGCGACACCGGCGACATGCACAAGCAGGCCATCTGGGCCGGCGGCGCCATGCAGAAGTCCGAGCCGCACGCGGCGGTCATGCACCTGGACTTCGGCGCGGCCAGCTACGGCTTCCTCCATGTGAACTGGGAGGGCAAGCGCTTCAAGAACGAGGATGTGAACACCCAGTCCAAGAGTGTGACGAAGGCCCTGCAGACGAAGAAGGACGCCTGGACCATCTACGACTCCCACGGCCTGGAGCAGGTGAAGGCCCAGATGGACGCTGGTTTGGGCGGCGGTCTGCAGTGGGGCCAGCTCACCCAGCCCGTGGGCGGCGAGTACAACCTGGAGGCGCAGAAGAAGGTGCTGGAAGGCGAGCTGGAGAGCGGCCAGACGGTCGAGGCGAACACGCTCGAGGAGCTGGCGGAGAAGATGGGCGTGCCGCCTGAGAACCTCGTGGCCACGGTCGACCGCTACAACGAGCTGTGCGATCTGGGCAAGGACTTGGACTTCGGCAAGCGCCCCGAGGTCATGGGCAAGGTCGTCGACCCGCCGTTCTACGCCGGCAAGCTGGTGGCCAGCATGCTCACCATGTGCGGCGGCCTGCGCACGAACCTGGACGCCCAGGTGCTCGACGCCGAGGACCAGCCCATCGAGGGCCTGTACGTGTGCGGCTCGGCCGCCGGCGAGTTCTTCGGCGCGGGCGACTACCCCACCTACGTGCCGGGTATCGGCCACGGACGCTGCGTGACGTTCGGCCGCATCGCGGGCATCAACGCCGCAGGCGGCAACGCCGACGAGGAGATCCCGAGCCTCGACCTCTAGCCATGGGGCAGGCGAGCGGGCGTCGTGCCCGCTCGCCGCTCCTTTTCAGGGCCGCCGATCCTCTCCCTCCCGATCGGCGGCCTTTTTGCGCGACCTAGCGCCCGTAAGGGTCCCAACCGCCGGGCGGCGTGACCTTCTCGGCCTGCACCACCGCCGAGGCGTACTGGATGCGGGCGACCAGATCGTGCTCCGCCTCCGACACGTCCTCGTAGTCGTCGCGCGAGCGGAAGAGGGCGTACACGTCCTCCATGAGCGCTCCGATGGTGATGTGCTCCTCGCCGTCGTGCATGGGAATCCCCCGTCCCTCGCCGACGCTCCCCAGGGACCGCCGACGCCGTAGTGTGCCAACCGTTCCAGTATAGCCGATATGTAACCTGCTGAATACGTTGACGCTTATAGCGGCTGTCTGCTGCGTGCTTCGCTCGACGGTTTGCCTGCGGGTGATGGGAGCGCAACGGTTGCGTCACGCTCGCCATCCACCCGTTCGGCGGCCTGCGGCCGGGGCGACAATGCAGCGGATACCGAACCATCCCGCGGACGCGCCCGTCCGCGGTCGACGAAAGGAACCGCCATGCCCGCATCGATCCACCCCGAACTGAAACTGAACATCGTGCTCGACGAGGAGAGCTTCCAGGGCGACGCCGACGCCGAGATCGAGCGTCGCTTCACGGCCGTCGCACCTACGGAGGTCGTTCGGGCCGAGAAGGGCTCGCAGCGTGCGAACGTCATCGAGTTCGACGTAGGGATGAACGCGGTGGACGAGGATGCGGAGGACCCGCTGTGGGAAGGCGCGCTCACCACGTGGCTCGACGAGGAGTTCGCCGAGACGTCGGCCCTGGTGGCGCGCGAGAACGATGCCCGCCGCAACAACGGCGACCCCGTGCTGCCCTTCTCGTGGGCCGAGGTGCGCTTCGGCACGGGCCCGGCCATCGCCGTGCGCATGGTGGAATCGTCCATACCGGAGGCGGCCGCCGGCTACGTGGGGCGGGCACGCACCCTGCTGCGCGCGGGTGCCCTGGGCGCGGATCCCATCGAGGTGATCCGCATTCCCGCCTGCGCGAGCATCGCGGCCCAGCGGCAGGGCGCCGGCGCGGCGCAGGGCGACGCAGGGGCGGGCGCCGCTGCCGACGGTGCGGGCACGACGGCGGCCGTGCGCGCAATCGGCAAGGAGGAGCGTGGCTCGTCCTCGGCCTCGGACATCATCGCGGCCGTGACGGAGGCCGCCGGCATCGATGACGAGGCGCAAAGCGGCTGGACCGCTGCCGACCCCGATGGCGAGAACGCGTGGGAGGGTTCTGCGCGCGAGACCGAGGAGCCTACGCGCGCCGAGCTGGACGACGCCCTGGCCGAGGCCGAGGCGGCGCTGCGCCGTGGCGACGACCCGGCCGACGCATCGGCCGAGGATGCGGCGGTGGATGCCGAGGAGAGCGCGCCGCCGGCCTCGGTCGTCACCGACGAGCCCGCGCACGGTGGCGACGCGGTCTCCAACAGGCAAGGCGGCGACGATACCGAGGTGGACACGTCAGGCGAGGGCTGCGCGCTCTCCGACGAGGACGTGCCCCGCTCGCTCGACTACCGCATCTGGAACGTGGCCTACGCCGACGGCACGTCCGTGCGCTTCGACTCCGTGCTGGGAGAGGCTATCCTGGACTAGCGGGCAGGGATAGGAGGGACGGGGGGACGGTTGCCTAGCCCCGTCCCGTCCCTCCTGTCCACCTAGCTTCCCTACAGGAACAGCTCCGGCTCCTTGCGCTCCATGCAGTTGCCCTCGAGCATGGCCACGATGGCCGCCGCCTGCTCGCCCTCGAAGCGCTTCGCGCCCTGCGGGCAGCCCTTGACGCAGGCGTTGCACTGCAGGCAGCCATCCGCGACTTTGGCAGGGTCGTCGGCGTCGATGATGCCCATGGGGCACAGCTTCACGCAGATGCCGCACTTCGTGCAGGCGTCCGTGGTGGCGGGGCGCGCGCCCGTGTCGGGCATGCCGTCGCGGTAGGGGCGGTTGCCCTTGATGGCGGGCGTTTCGGTTGCGCCCTGCTCGATGAGGGCGGCCACGTCGTGACCGAACTGCGCGGCTACGGCCAGGTCGTCGGCATCGGGACGGCCGGCGCCCACGCGCGGCGCCATGGAGTGCTCGCCGATGAACGCGCCGGCGGCGATGACCTTGAAGCCGCGCTCGGCCAGCAGGTCGGCGGCCTCCAGCAGCGCGTCATCGTAGTGGCGGTTGCCGTACACGCCCACGACCACGGCCTTCGCTCCGTCGCCCTCGAACTGGTCGATGCAATCCATGAGCACGGCGGGGACGCGCCCGCTGTACACGGGGAAGGCGAACAGGAACACGTCGTTCTCCTGGCCGCCGGCGCGCACGGGACGGCTCTTCGGCTTCGTCAGGTTGATGGCGATGCTCGTGAGGTCGCGGTCGGCCGCGATGGCGTCGGCCACCTCGTAGGCGATTTTCTGAGTCGCCTTCGTCGGGCTGAAGTACACGTTGTAGATCGAGTTGCGAACCGGATGGTCCTTCATGGTTTCCCCCTCATACACCTCTCTGCCTTTGCTGCTGTCGGCGCAGCGGCCTTGCGGGCCTGCTGCGCTGCGTGTCCGATGGTACCCCTTTCGGCGCCGTCTGGCTATGGCCGGTGCGGCGTTTTGTCCGGCGACCGTTGCCCCTGCGCATCGGTCGGGTCCTGCCAACGTCCTGCGTCCGCCTTCGCGGGCGCCTTGCGCGCCAGGGCCGGTTATACTGGTGCCGAAGGCGGGGCCGTGCGGGGCCCGCGCGTCCTCGGCGCCGGTGCGCCGTTCCCGGCGGAGAGGAGCCCCCATGGGAGAGCAGCGCTATTTCGAGTACGACGAGCAGGCGATCGCCTACCTGAAGGCGCGCGACGAGCGGCTGGCCGAGGCCATCGACGTTATCGGGCCGGTGCGCCGCGAGGTGACGCCCGACTTGTTCGCGGCGCTGGTCAACTGCATCGTGGGCCAGCAGATATCCACGAAGGCGCAGGTCACCATCTGGAGGCGCCTGACCGGTGCGTTCGGCGACATCACGCCCGAGGCCATGGCCGCCTGCCCTGACGACGAGTTGCAGCGGTTCGGCCTGTCGTTTCGGAAGGTGGGCTACATCAAGGGCGCGGCCGAGCGCGTGGTAGCCGGCGAGCTGGATCTGAAGGGGCTGGCCGACCTGCCGGACGAAGAGGTGTGCCGCCGGCTGTCGGCGCTGCCGGGCATCGGCGTGTGGACGGCCGAGATGCTCATGACGTTCTCGATGCAACGGCCCGACATCATGAGCTACGGCGACCTGGCCATTCTGCGCGGCCTGCGCATGCTGCACCACCATCGCCGTATCACGCCTGAGCTGTTCGCGAAGTACCGCCGCCGCTACTCGCCGTACGGCTCCGTGGCGAGCCTCTACCTGTGGGAGATCGCCGGCGGCGCCGTTCCCGGCCTGCGCGATTGGGCGCCGAAGGGCGGCGGGGCGAAGCGCCCTCGGCCGGGCGGGGCGAAAGGCGGGTCGCGGGGGGACTAAACGGGCGGTTGACGATCGTAACGGTTTCATTGCTCACGTGCACAAAAGAAGCCGAAAGGGTTCAGTTTGCAGGGAAAAGAGCCTATAATCCGGCTTGTCCGACAGTAGAACCAAACGCAATGGTAAGCGGAAAAGACTATCTTCGCCAAGTACAGTCTCGTGATGATTGCGGCGCCGCAGAGCGGCAGGGCTTGTGGGTGAGCTACGTTGAGGATACGCCAAGCACGCTGTCGGCATTCCTTTCGATGAGGCCGGGGTTCCCCCGGCCTCATTGTGCTCACCGGCGGCCAGCCGCTCGCGGCGCCTGCGTTTGCGTCGGGCTGCTCACCTGCGGCGCTCGAACTCGCCGCGGCCAATTCATTCGCGATGCCCGCGAAGGCCTCAAGGACCCAGCCCCGCCCCCCCCCAAGAGGTGCACAACGTGCGGGGCAGCTCGGTAACGCTGGGAAAATGCGGACGCTTAAGCCGACGAAAAGGCTTACACTTGATGCCTCGAAGATGAAGGCGCCTGCTGCTGCGCTCCTGCGGCGGGCGAGCGATACGATAGGAGGGCGCTCATGCAAACCGCGCTTCTCTGGGCTGCGTCGGGCACCGGGTTCACGTTCCTGATGACCACGCTGGGCGCGGCCTCGGTGTTCCTGTTCCGCAAGCGCAACAGCATGGCTATCCAGCGGGCGTTTCTGGGGTTCGCGGCCGGCGTCATGATCGCGGCATCGGTGTGGTCGCTGCTCATCCCCGCCATCGAGCGGGCCGAGGAGGCGGGCCAGGTGGGTTGGATTCCCGCGGCGGGCGGGTTCGTCATCGGCGTGGCGTTCCTCATGGTGCTGCACCAGCTGCTGCCGCACCTGCATCCGGGCGAGAGCAAGCCCGAGGGCCTGCCGAGCAAGTGGGAGCGGCCCACGCTGCTGTTCACGGCCGTGACGCTGCACAACATTCCCGAGGGCATGAGCGTGGGCCTGCTGTTCGCCATGGCAGCGCAGAACGGCGGCGACCCGGCCATGTTCGGCATGGCGGTGGCGCTGGCCATCGGCATCGGCATCCAGAATATCCCCGAGGGCGCCGCCGTGGCGCTGCCCATGCTGCAGGAGGGCATGAGCGCGCCGAAAGCGTTCGGGCTGGGGGCGTTGTCGGGCCTGGCCGAGCCTGTGTTCGGCATCCTGGTGGTGCTGTTCGCAGGCCTCATATCGCCGTACATGCCGTGGATGCTGGCGTTCTCGGCCGGCGCCATGATGTACGTGGTGGTGGAGGAGCTGATCCCCGAGGCGCACCTGGGCGAGCATTCGAACGTGGGCACGCTGGGCGTCATGGCGGGGTTTTTGGTCATGATGGTGCTGGACGTGGCGCTGGGGTAGGCGGGCCTGCCGCTTGACTGCACTCCGGCGGGGAGGTGCAGCCGACCCCGGCGCATTTCGGCGAAAGCCCCGGCGGTGTTCCGGCGGCTCTCGGCAACACCTCGTCGGCGCTCTTGTGGAGAACCGCTATAAGCGGCATCGGCTCCTTCCGCGCAGCGTTTTCGTTTGCTATAATGCAGGCGAGCCGCAGGGAGCTGCTAACTCCCCACGGCTCTCGGATCGTCTTGGCGGTTCGGATGCTATGTGCTGTGCCCCGGATCGTCCTTGTCGGACGACCGGGGCAAATCTTTCGACACGAGCTTGACGACAAGCCCGGCCGCCCCGAGCAGCACGTTCAACAGCGCAACGTGCAGCCCGAGAACCTGCAAGATCACTCCGGTAAGGGCAAGCAGCATATCATCCATAGAGGGTCACCCCCCTTCCAAAATCGGAAATGGGTGTGAGGGGTGTCGGTCCTCCCCGCCTGGACGAATCCGTGTGGCCATCTTAGCTCCGCAACCTTGCCGCCCGACCGTAATTCGACCGTTGCGGAACCGCGCCGACCTTGCGCGTTCATCGCATTCCGGCCGTGCGAACCTTGCGGGGATCTTACGACGTTTCAGCACGCTCCCATCGTATTTTCACCGTTTCCGCTTGCCTGCCGTCGTCCGGCCCTGCTTCCGGCGAACGCGGCGCATGCCGGGGCGGGGGAGCGGTATACTGGTTGGCCAACGACGAAGGCTTGCGGAAAGGACTGCTGCCATGGAGGATTTCGAGTTCGTATCGCCCACGCATTTCGTGTTCGGCCGCGGGGCGGAAGAGCAGGTGGGCCCGAAGCTGGCCGGGCGCGGCGCGCGCAAGGCGCTCGTGCACTTCGGCGGGCAGAGCGCGGTTGCCAGCGGCCTCATCGACCGCGTGAAGGCGTCGCTCGACGCGGCCGGCATCGAGCACGTGGAGCTGGGCGGCGTGCGGCCGAACCCGGAGATCGGCCTGTCGCGCGAGGGCATTGCGCTTTGCAAGGAGCACGGCATCGACTGGGTGCTGGCCGTGGGCGGCGGCTCGGTCATCGACTCGGCGAAGGCCATCGCCGTGGGCGCGCACTACGACGGCGACGTGTGGGACTTCTTCGAGACGAAGCAGCAGACGGACGACGTGCTGCCCATCGCGGTGGTGCTCACCATCCCGGCCGCCGGCAGCGAGGCGTCGAAGAACACGGTGATGAGCAACGACGAGCTGGGCCTGAAGTCGGGCTATCCGAACAACGCGCAGCGCCCGAAGCTCGCGTTCATGAATCCCGAGCTCACGTTCACGCTGCCGGAGTACCAGACGGCGGCCGGCCTCACCGACATGTTCTGCCACCTGCTGGAGCGGTTCTTCGACGACGTGGGCGCCGTGCCCGTGACGGACAACCTGTGCCTCTCGCTCATGAAGACGGTGCGCGCCGAGGCGCCGCGCGTCATGGTGGAGCCCGATAACTACGATGCGCGCGCGAACGTCATGTGGGCGGGCATGCTGTGCCACCAGGGCCTCGCGGGCGTCGGCCGCCACGAGGACTGGGCCACGCACGGCCTGGAGCACGAGCTTTCCGCCCTGAACCCGGGCATCACGCACGGCGCGGGCCTGGCCGTGATGTTCCCCGCGTGGATGGAGTTCGTCTACGACGCGAACCCGGCGCGCTTCGCCCACTACGGCCGCGAGGTGTTCGGCCTGGCGCCCACGGGCGACCTGGAGGCCGACGCGCTGTCGGCCATCGACGAGACGCGCGGCTTCTTCGCCTCGCTCGGCATGCCGGTGACGCTCGACGAGCTGGGCGTGGGCGAGGACGACATCGAGCGCATGATCCCCACCCTCAAGGAGAACAAAGGCGAGCCCTTCGGCAGCTTCAAGAAGCTCACCATGGACGACGCGAGGGAAATCTATAGGATTGCACTTTAGGGTTCCGGCGGCCTGCCGGCCGCCGGAACGACTCGACGCTGCGAAGCCCCCTGGCACCCGATCTTGCCGCGATCCCGGAGGTTCGCGTACCGAAGTACGCTTCACCTCCGCGATCCCGCCAATCTCGGGCACCAGGGGGCTTCTCGCTGACTTACTACGCCAACCTGCGCGGCCGTTATGCGCCCTCCGGGCGCATGGGCGGATCGCTTCGCTCCCGCCCGGTCAACTTGGGGTGGGTGCCGTCGCTTGCGCTTCGCTCTGTTCCTTTGGTGAAACCCCCAGCGTGGATGCCGGGGGGAGGGCGGCCTGCGGTACCATGACCCCCATGGAAACCATCAAGCGACATGACACCGGTGCTGCCGTCGAGGACGTGCAGCAGCGCCTGGCCACCATCGGCCTGCTCGACCAGGCCGCCGTCGACGGCTCGTTCGGCGAGCAGACCGCCGCCGCCGTGCGGGCGTTCTGCATCCAGGCGGGCCTGCCCGCGGGCGAGGACGTGACCGGCAAGGTGTGGTCGACGCTCGTGGACGCCTCGTACTTCCTGGGCGACCGAACGCTGTACCTGCGCATGCCCCACTTCCACGGCCACGACGTGGAGGAGCTGCAGCAGGCGCTCGGCGCGCTCGGGTTCGCTTGCGGGGCGAACGACGGCATCTTCGGCGCGTACACGGAGCTCGCGCTGCGCAAGTTCCAGCTGAACCTGGGCTTGCCGTCCGACGGCATCGCCGGCGCGTACACGTACGCGGCCATACGCAACCTCCACCATTCCTGGGAGGGCAAGGAAGCCGTGCACGAGGCCGTGCACCTGGGCTTCGCGCGCGCGGCCGACGTGCTGGAGGGCAACGCGCTGTGCCTGTTCGGCACGCACGAGTTCACGCGCAGCGTGGCGTCGCGCATGTCGAACCTCGCGCTGGCCACGAGCCCCGCGTCCAAGATCGTGAGCGCCGACTCGCTGCTGGTGAAGCCCGACCAGGAGATGCTGCTCGTGCACATCGTGCTGGCCGAGGAGGCCACGGCCGAGGCCGTGCCGCGCGTGAGCTTCGACGACGAGGCCACGCTGCCCCTGCGCCTGGAAACGGCCATCGGCGTGGCCGACGCCGCCGCCCCGTCGCGCATCGCCGTGGAGCTGCCCGGCACCATGTGGGAGGATGCCGGCGAGGGACGCTCCGCCCAGCACTTCGCCATCACCCTGCTCGACGCCCTCTGCTCCGCGCTCTCGTAGGTTCCGTCGGCCTGTCGGCCGCCGGAACTCCTCGACCGGCTCGGTAGCGCTTTCGCGCGCTCCTACACCGGATGGAGTAGCCAACGTGTCAGTTCGATGACGGATTTGCCGGTCGAAGCGGGGGTGCGCTAGGGGCCTTTTATACTTGCTGGCAAGCAACTTCGATGAAAGCAGGTTCATTATGGCCGACGATACGAACAACACCGAGCAGGGCATCCCCACGCCTCCCTCGTGCGACGCCCCGGATGCCCCGTCCCAACCCGTTCCACCCACGCAGCCGCAGCAGCCGCCGGCGGGCCAGCAGATGCCGCCGCAGCAGCCCTACCAGGCTCCGCAACCCGGATATCAGCCGCAGCCCCTGTACATGCCGGCGCCACTCATGCAGCTTACCGGCGGCATGAAGTTCGGCTGGTTCGTGGTGGGCGCCCTCATGGGCATCCCGGGCATCGTCATCTCGTGGCTCGTGAACGTGGACAAGCTGCCGCAGGTAAAGAGCGAGGCCCTGAAGTGGACCATCATCGGCTTCGTGGTGTGGATCGTGCTGGGCATCCTCATCAGCTTGGCGATCGGCGGCATGATCACGGCGCTGGTTGCGGGGGCCATGGGCTCGGCCGGTTCCTACGGCTACGACTACGGCTACCACGGCTCCTGGTAAGCCGGCCTGAAAGGGCGCTGTTCCGGCGAAACATGGAAAATCGCTTCACAACGAAGGGCCCTTCGGGGCTCTTCTCTTTTGCACGCTAAAGCGAGTGCTACAATGGTGGGCGTTTTCCACCTGCCCGCCCCGCGCGGGCTCGCACGGCCCACCGCAAACCAAGGAGCAACCCATGCCACGTCCCATGACCATGGCGGAGAAGATCCTCGCCGCCCATGCGGGGCTCGACGATGTGGAGCCGGGTCAGCTGATCGAATGCGATCTCGACCTCGTGCTGTCCAACGACGTCACCGCCCCCATCGCCGTCAAAGAGTTCCGCAAGATCGGCGTCGAGCGCGTGTTCGATCCCACGAAGATCGCCCTCGTGCCCGACCACTACGTGCCCAACAAGGACATCAAGAGCGCCGAGCAGGCCAAGATCGTGCGCGATTTCGCGCGCGAGCAGGGCATCACCCACTACTACGAGGTGGGCTGCATGGGCGTCGAGCATGCGCTGCTTCCCGAGCAGGGCGTCGTCGGCGCGGGCGACCTCATCATCGGCGCGGACAGCCACACCTGCACGTACGGCGCGCTGGGCGCGTTCGCCACGGGCGTGGGCTCCACCGACGCCGGCGTGGGCTACGCCACCGGCAAGGCGTGGTTCAAGGTGCCCGAGTCGCTGCTGTTCAAGATCGAGGGCGAGCTGGCCCCCGGCGTCACCGGCAAGGACGTCATCCTGCACATCATCGGCATGATCGGCGTGGACGGCGCGCTCTACCAGGCCATGGAGTTCACCGGCAGCGCCATCCGGAGTATGGACATGGACGAGCGCATGTCGATTTCCAACATGGCCATCGAGGCGGGCGGCAAGGCCGGCCTCATCGAGGTGGACGACGTGACGCGCGCCTATATGGACGGCCGCACCGAGCGCCCCTACACCGAGTACCACTCCGACCCGGACGCTGTGTACGCGAAGGTGTACGAGATCGACGCCGCCTCCATCGTGCCCACCGTGTCGTTCCCGCACCTGCCGTCGAACACGCGCCCGGCGGCCGAGGCGCGCGACGTCAAGATCGACCAGGCCGTCATCGGCTCCTGCACGAACGGCCGCATCGTCGACATGCGCCAGGCCGCCGACGTGCTGCGCGGGCGCAAAGTCCATCCCGACGTGCGCTGCATCGTGATCCCCGCCACGCAGGCGGTGTACCGCCAGTGCATGGAGGAGGGCCTCATGGACGTGTTCCTCGACGCGAACTGCGCCGTGTCCACGCCCACGTGCGGCCCGTGCCTGGGCGGCTACATGGGCATCCTCGCCGCGGGCGAGCGCGCCATCGCCACGACGAACCGCAACTTCGTCGGCCGCATGGGCGACCCCACGAGCGAGGTCTACCTGTCCTCGCCGGCCATCGCCGCGGCGAGCGCGGTGCTCGGCCACATCGGCCTGCCGGAAGACTTGGACTAGGAGGGACTGCGACCATGCAATTCAAAGGAACCGCGCACCGCTACGGGCGCGACATCGATACCGACGTCATCATCCCGGCCCGCTACCTTACCACGTCCGATCCGGCCGAGCTGGCGAAGCACTGCCTCGAGGACCTCGACACGTCGTTCATCGAACGCGTGCAACCCGGCGACATCATCGTGGCCGACGAGAACTTCGGCTGCGGCTCGTCGCGCGAGCACGCGCCCATCGCCATCAAGGCGGCCGGTGTCGACGTGGTCATCGCCAAGAGCTTCGCGCGCATCTTCTACCGCAACTCCATCAACACGGGCCTCGCCATCATGGAATGCCCCGAAGCGGTGGACGCCATCAGCCAGGGCGATGTGGTGAACGTGGACGCCGACGCGGGCGTCATCGTGAACGAGACGACGGGCCAGACCTTCGAGGCCCAGCCGTTCCCCCCGTTCATCCGCGAGATCATCGAAGCCGGCGGCCTGATCAACCGCACGAAGGCGAAGCTGGGGAAGTAGATTCGCACGCAATGCCCGTTCGCTTTGCTTTGCGTAAGGAGAATGGCGGATATTTGAGCAGAAATCACCAGATTGTTGCACATTTTTGCATCTGACGGTGTTTCTTCTCAGCCACTCGCCAAAGATGAGAGCATTTTCGCAGGTCGCTACAAGCTGATTGTGCGAGATGCTCTCGAAGCTGCAACAAACTGGTGATTTTTGTGCAATCGCGGCCCCTTTGCCATGCCCCAAGGGGTCACCGAGGTGCTTTTGCTGAAAACCTATATCCGAAAGAAGATGTCATGACCAAGAACTACCAAATATGCCTGCTTCCCGGCGACGGCATCGGCCCCGAGATCATCGCCGAGGGCGTCAAGGTGCTGGACGCGGTGGGCGCGAAGTACGACACGGCGTTCGCCTACACCGAGGCGCTGCTGGGCGGGTGCGCCATCGATGCGACGGGCACTGCGCTGCCGGACGAGACGCTGCGCGCGGCCGAAGCCTCCGACGCCGTGCTGCTGGCGGCCGTCGGCGGCCCGAAGTGGGACACCACCGATCCGGCGAAGCCGCGTCCGGAGCAGGGCTTGCTGGGCATCCGCAAGGCGCTGGGCCTGTACACGAACCTGCGTCCCGTGCAGATCTTCGGCGCGCTGGCCGGCGCGTCCACCTTGAAGCCCGAGATCGTGGACGGCGTGGACCTGATGATCGTGCGCGAGTTGACGGGCGGTTTGTACTTCGGCCGCCGCGAGCGCTTCTACGACGAGGAGGGCTGCGGCACGGGCGGCGTAGCGGGCCAGCGCGCCTACGACACGCTCGAGTACCGCGAGTACGAGGTGGAGCGCATCGCCCGTCAAGCTTACCAGGCCGCGCGCAAGCGCCGCAACAAGGTGACGAGCGTCGACAAGGCGAACGTGCTCGAGACGAGCCGCATGTGGCGCGAGATCGTGCATCGCATCCACGACGAGGAGTACCCGGACGTGGAGCTTGAGGACCTGCTCGTGGACAACACGGCCATGCAGCTCATCAACCGTCCGGCCGACTTCGACGTCGTGGTGACCGAGAACATGTTCGGCGACATCCTCTCCGACGAGGCCGCTCAGATCACCGGCTCGCTCGGCATGCTGGCCAGCGCCAGCCTCGGCGACGGCACGGCGCTCTACGAGCCCAGCCACGGCAGCGCGCCCGACATCGCGGGGCAGGGCATCGCGAACCCGCTCGCGCAGATCCTGTCCGTCGAGATGATGCTGCGCTACAGCTTCGACCTGGGCGAGGCCGCCGACGACATCCGCCGTGCCGTGACCGCCGTGCTCGACGAGGGCTGGCGCACCGGCGACATCAAGGGGCCGGGCACACCGGCCGACAAGGTGGTCGGCACCGCCGCCATGGGCGACCTCGTGGTGGAGCGCCTGTAGACGGAACGCGGCCCGGCAGATCGGCAGGTCTGGCGGTGCAGCAGGCATGGACAGGGCGGGGCCCGATCTGGCGGCAGATCGGGCCCCGTTTTTCGTTATGCCAGGGTCGGATGTTTCACGTAAAACATCCGTTCGTGTGCTAGCCGTTGGGCTACGCCTTAGGAGCGCGAGCCAGGTCGGCCTTCGTCACGTCATCGGGCAGTCCCGCCTTCGGCATGTCGAGCGTGCCCTCCTTTTCGCGACGATGCAGGTCGCGCAGCATGAAGGCCGCCACGACGACGAAGGCGCTGCCGCCGATGATGCCGACGGGCAGGGGGCCGACGAAGGGGTTGCCGCCCGTCACCGAGAACAGCAGCGCCGCGCTCACGAAGCCGTTGATCGCTCCGTGGCCGATGGCCGCCGCCAGGCAGCTGCCCGTGCGCACGGTGACGTACGTGAGGAAGATGCCGACGACGATGCAGAACAGGCACATGGCCGCTATGCCGCCGATGGGCCAGGTGGGATAGCCGGTGCCGTAGTTATGCCCGATGATGGTGAGCGGTGCGTGCCAGAGCCCCCAGATGACGCCCGTGACCAGCAGCGTGGGGACGATGCGCAGATGCGTGGACACCTTCGGCACGAGGTAGCCGCGCCATCCCCATTCCTCGCCGAACGTCGTGAAGATGTTGAGCACGGGCGCCAGGAAGATGGCGAACGGTAGCTGAGCGAGCAGCATCATGGTGATGGTATCGGCGGGCAGCTCGGCGCCGGTCGCCGCTGCCTGTTGCTGCGTCGAGGCGACGAAGGCGCTCATGGAAGGGTCGAAGTCCTGCGGGAACACGAGGAAGTACACGGCTGCGCCGATGACGGACAGGACGGCCGGCCCGAACCAGGCGACGGCGAACCACGGCAGCGACTTCTTGAACCCGCGCGGTTTGACGACGCTGTTCTTGAACCCCTCCCGTGTGACGAGGCGCGTTACGATCACGCCGATGGTGGGGAAGAACATGGCCGCCCCGGTGACGAACTGCGCCGCGACCGGCGGGATGCCGGTGAGCGCCCCCGACGACGCCGGGTACACCACCCCGAACTCGTACGCCCATGTCAAGGCGAAGGTGACCGCCAAAAAAATCGCTATGCGCCTCATGGTCGTGCTCCCCTTCTCTCTTCATCGCCGGGGTGCTTCACGCGAAGTGTCAGTTCGTGCAAACGGATGTTTCGCGTGAAGCACCCCGGCGTGCGAGCGTATGCTTCCGAGCAATCGATCGCAAATACGCCCCTTGCATCTTTGTTCCATCTGTTATAGCATAAATATAACAAACAGGCAAGTAAAGGAAAATCGGCATGGCATCTCCGGTATTGTCAGTCAACCATGTGGTGAAGAAGTTCGGTGCGAAGCGCGCAGTGGATGACGTGACCCTCGACGTCATGCCGGGGGACATCTTCGGCTTCGTCGGTCACAACGGCGCAGGCAAAACCACGCTCATCCGCGCCATCGTGGGCGTCACGGGCTTCGACGAAGGCGACATCCGCATTGCCGGGCAATCGGTGCGCACCGACGCGCTCGCTTGCAAGCGCGTCACGGCCTATGTGCCCGACAACCCCGACATCTACGAGTTCCTCACGGGCATCCAGTACCTGAACTATATCTCGGACATCTTCCAGGTGCCCGCCGACGTGCGCGAGGCCCGCATTCGGCAGTGTGCCGATCGCTTGGACCTCACCTCCGCATTGGGCGACCTCGTGTCCTCGTACTCTCATGGCATGCGTCAGAAGCTCGTGCTCATCGGCGCGCTCGTGCACGAGCCAACGCTGCTTGTGCTGGACGAACCCTTCGTCGGCCTCGATCCCGAGGCGTCCTTCCAGGTGAAGGAGATGCTCCGCGAGCTGGCCGACGGAGGCGCGGCCGTGTTCTTCTCGAGCCACGTGCTGGAAGTGGTGGAGAAGCTCTGCGACAAGGTGGCCATCATCAAGCAGGGGCAGTTGCGGGCGTGCGGTCGCACGGCCGAGGTTGTGGGCGACGAGAGCCTGGAAGACGTGTTCCTCGACATGATCGACCGCAGCGCGGCCGCTTCGGCCGCCGGCGCGCGGTAGGGGGCGGTAAGCATGCGCTCGTTCATCCTTCTGCTGAAAATCCAGCTGTTGGGGCTTTTCGGCATCAACAAGACGCTGCACGCCGACCCGGCTAAGGCGAGGCGCACCTTGGCGCTCGATGCGTTGGCCGTGGCGGCCATCGTGCTATTCGCCGCGGCGTACTCGTCGGGCGTCGCGCAGGCGCTCGTGCAGATGGGGCTGCCCGAGGCCATCCCGCTTGTCGCGGTGCTCGTGGGCGCCGTTGCCGGCGCGGTGGCGGCGTTCCTCAAGACGAACGGCGTGCTGTTCGGCTTCAAGGACTACGATCTGGTGATGTCGCTGCCGGTGCCCACCTCGTCGGTGGTGCTCTCGCGCATCGCGTCGCTGTACGCCATGAGCTTGGCGTTCGGTCTGCTGGCGATGGTTCCGGCGTTCGCCGTGTACGCGGCGAACGCAAGCGTGACCGCGGCGGGCGTTGCGTGCATGGCGCTTTCAGTGGTGCTGGCGCCACTGCTTCCGCTGGCCGCGGCCATCGTGCTGGCGGTGCTCATCGCGGCGGTGTCGGCGCGCTTCAAGCATGCGAACGTCGTGGTGATCGTGCTCACCCTGGCGGCCACGCTCATCGCGGTGTTCGGATCACTGGTGTTCTCGTCGCAGGCCGACGACATGGCGGCCATGACGGCGCTTGGCACCGAGCTCGTGGCCCAGCTTGCTGCCGCATTTCCCCCGGCGGCATGGGCGACGGCCGGCATCGTGGAGGGCGATCTCGGGCAGTTCCTGGCGTTCGCCGCCGTGAACCTCGTGGCGGCGTGCGCAGTGCTTGCGCTCGTCGTGCGCCTGTTCGTGCCGGTAAACTCGATGCTCATGTCATCGCGCCCTCGCGGGCCGTTCTCTTTCGACGGCAAGGGCGCTGCGGCGGCGAAGGCGGGCTCCCCGCTGCGGGCCCTCATGGCGAAGGAGGTGCGCCTTCTCGTGGCCACGCCCATCTACTTCATGAACGCCTGCATCGGCTATGTGCTCGTGCTGGTGGCGGCCATCGCCGTGGCGGCGGGGACGCTCACGGGCGCGCTTTCGCTCGACCTGCTGCCGCCCGAGCTGGCCCCTGTCATCGGGCTCGTGCTCCCGTGGGGCCTGGCGTTCTTCTGCAGCATCTCGTCCACCACGGCCGCGTCGGTGTCGCTCGAGGGCTCTTCGCGCTGGCTCATGCTGACGGCGCCCGTGCCGCCGTCGACCGTCCTGTGGTCGAAAGCGGCGGTGAACCTGGCGATCGGCCTGCCGTTTTTGCTGGTGTCGGCCGTGCTCGTGGCGGTTTCGCTGCCGCTCGACGCGCTGTCCGTCGTCGCGCTGTTCGCGGTGCCGTCGGCATCGTGCCTGCTGGCCACGAGCTTGGGTCTGGCTATGGATGCCCGTCGGCCGCGCTACGACTGGACCACCGTGTACGAGCCGGTGAAGCGCGGCATGCCGGTGTTCGTGGTTGTCTTCGCCGGCATGGGCCTCGTGGCGGTGGGCATGGCGGCGGCGTTGTTCCTGGGCCAGGCGGGATCGCTGCTGGCGGCGTGCGCGGTGGCTGCGGTGTCGGCCGCGCTCTACCGCAGCACGGCGAAACGCGGGCTTTCCGCGTGAATCGGCGCAGGAGGCGGAAGCATCATCGAAGAGAGGGCGAAAGGCGGTATCATGGGAGCAAGGGAAAACGGGACGCGCAATCGGGGCACGGTGCTCGAAGGACGCAGCGGGCTCGTGGCGGCAATCGCGCTGGGAATCGCGGCAGTCGCGTTGGCCGTAGCCCAGTGGGTGCTGCTGCCTGAACAGGTGGCGACGCACTTCGGCATCACGGGAGACGTGAACGGTTGGTCGCCGAAGTGGTTCCCCGTCCTGCTTTCAGCGGGCCTGGGGCTGTTCGGCTCGGTGTGGCTGGGCGTTTCGCGCGAGAAGCTGGGGCTGCTGTTGGCCGGCATCGGCGTGCTGATCGGGGTCATCGACCTCGCGGTGAACGGGTTGCTGATGTAGCGAAGGAGGGAGCCGTATGATCATCCGCATTGACCAGAAGGCGGAGGAGCCGCTGTACCTGCAGATTCGCAGCCAGATCATCGCGGCCATCGCGCGCGGCGAGCTGGTTCCCGGCGCCGCGCTGCCATCCGTGCGGTCGCTCGCCAGCGACTTGGGAATCAACCTGCACACGGTGAACAAGGCTTACGCGGTGCTGCGCGACGAGGGCTACGTGCTCATGCGCGGCCGCAGCGGCGCCTACATCGCCGACCCCTGCGAGGACGATCGGGCCGATCGTGCGCAGATCGAGCTGGCGAAGATGGAGGACAGCCTGTTCGAGCTCGCGCTCGCACACCGGGCGCGCGGCGGCACGCGCGGCGAGTTTCTGGAATGCGCGAGCGCCCAGGCTGCCCGCGCCTACGCCGCCCTCGAGCGCGCCGATGCCGACCCCGTGCTATCCACCCAGGCTGCGCGGGCGGCCGGAGCCGGCAGGCTTCCCATCGAGGCCGGTTTCGCCCCTGCTTGCGGAAAGGACGCGTGACGCGCCCATGGAGGGAAACGCAACCGAGTTCGCTGCGACGATGCTTGCCTTCACCGTCGCGCTCGTGCCCTTGACGGGCATCATGACCATCGTAACGCCGTTCCTCATGAGGCGCGGCGAGGTGTTCGCCGTCACCGTGCCCGACACGGCGGCGCACGACCCCTACCTGCGTCGGCTCAAGCGGCGTTACGCCCTGCTCATGGCCACGCTCACCGCCGTCCTCACCGCGGTAGGCGCTTTTGGGGCGTTCACGGGCGATGCCGGTTTGGCGTTGGCCGTGCTGTGCGTGGGCATGCTGCTGCTGTGCATCGGGAGCTACGGCCTCATGCTGTATTTCCGGTCGAAGGTGCGGTCCTACAAGAAGGAGCAGGGCTGGCAGGCCAGCGCACGTGAGTCGGTGGCCGTGGTGGGCGACGCGCCCGTGCCGCGCGCGGTCTCGCTCAAGTGGAACCTGCTGTACCTGCCCGTCATTGCCGTGACGCTGGCCATCGGCGCCGTCGGGTACGCGCAGATGCCCGACTTGATCCCGCAGCACATGAACTTTCAGGGCGAGGTGACGGAGTACATGGAGAAAACCCCGTTCACCATACTGGTTCCTGCGCTCATTGTGGCGTTCGTGGCGGCCTGCATGGCGTTTGCGCACTGGACCATCCTGCGCTCGAAGAGGCCGTCGAACCCGTCCGCACCTGCCACCTCGGCGCTGGCCTACGGCATGTTCGCGCGCGCCCAGAGCATCTTGCTGGTGGCAGGCGGCCTGGCTCTCAGCCTGCTGGGCCCCGTCATGGAGCTTTCGTTCATCGGCGTGATAGGGTTGGAGCAGGCAGGCGTGTTCGTGGTGGCCTTGGCGCTGGTGATAGTGGTGGGCTCCATCGTTATCAGCCTGGTTTACGGCCAGGGAGGCTCTCGCGTGTTCTCGCGCATGGCCGCTTCCGAAAGGCTGCTGGCCGACGACGACGAACACTGGAAGCTGGGCGTGTTCTACTACAATCCCGACGACGCCAGCCTGTTTCTGCCCGAGCGCTTCGGCATCGGTTGGACCATGAACTGGGCCCGTCCTGCTGTCTGGGCTATCATGCTTGCCGGTCTCGTGCTCACGGTGGCTTTCGTGGTGGTCGTGATGATGCTGATGTAAGGAGGCACGGAAGGTCGGTTGGAAGAGGAAGGTCCTTTCGGACGGGTTGAACCTCGCTCTTGAGGGCGGCAATGCGTCGAATGCGGGAACCGGGCGCCTTGGCTCGAAAAGCGCCGAAAGCCCTCATCGCCGACGACGGCGTTCCCCGCCTGGTATTCCTACAGGTTGTCTTCCAGGTCCATCTGCATGAGGGCCACGTTCTCGCGCAAGCGCTTGTACGAGGCGCGGGGTAGCGATCCGTCCTCGTACCTCGACTGGATGGCCTCGAGTTCGAGCCGCAGGCCCTCGCGCTTGATATCCGCCGCTTTGTCCACGGAGGTGGCGATTGCGGTGATGGAAGGGTTCGCTGCACGTGCCGTCTGCACGAGGCGCTG
>HHCFC01400__coassemble_980_pt1 | contig 24574 bp, 20 predicted proteins | sample HHCFC01400__metabat2_low_PE_042 | metagenome-assembled genome bin HHCFC01400 | reverse complement strand
TTCACGTGAAACATTTGATGACTCAAAAAATCATGAATTAAAAATTCATTACGCGCTTATTTTTAGCGAACGTTCGTACTCATGAATGCGGACTTCGTGGATGGGATGCCCGTCCGTAACACGGATGTTGACGTGCCGTATACTGCACGCCTTGTGATCGTAAGCGCGTCCGCCGAAGGGGCGGCGCAACGTGATGAAAGGGGGCGGAGAAGCCCATGTCCATAACCGCATTGGCCCAGGGGGCGCGCGGGTGCGCACAGGGAGCCTGGGGGCACGCGCAGGGCGCGCGGCGGCGCGCCGGAGAGGCGCGGAGGGCCCGCGCCGGCCGGGCGCCGGCCGAGAAGACCTCGTCGGCCGACGTGTTCGTGCTGTCCGTCCCGCTGTTCATCGAGCTGTTCATGCAGATCATGGTAGGCAACGTGAACCAGATGATGCTGGCCCCGCACGGCACCGACCCGGCCGCCGCCGTGGGCAACGCGCTGCAGATACTCAACATCATCACCATCGCGTTGTCAGCCATGGGAACGGCGTCCACCGTGCTGGTCACGCGCGTGCTGGGGAACGCCTCGTCCAAGCGCACGATATCGGAGATCGCCACCGTCGCGCTCGTGGTGAACATGGCCCTGGGCGCGCTCATGACGGCGGTGCTGTTCACGTTCTGGCCGCAGTTCTTCGGGTGGCTGCACATCGATACCACGCTGTGGGGCATGGGCTCCTCGTTCCTGCTTATCGTGGGCTCCACCACCATCTTGCAAGGTGCGTTCTTCGCCATCACGGCTCTTCTGCGCAGCTTCGCGCGCGTGGGCGACGTCATGGGTGCCAGCCTGGCCATGAACGCGGTGAACGTTGGCGTGGGCCTCGTGCTGGTGAACGGTCTGGGCGGCGTGCTGGCGCTCGGCGTGGAGGGCACCGCAGCCGCCAACGTGGCGGCACGCGTCGTGGGCCTGGGGTTGGCGGTGTTCCTGTTGCTGCGCCACACCGACGTGCGCCCGTCGCCGCGGCTGCTGCGTCCGTTCCCGAAAAAGACGCTCAAGAACATGCTGGGCGTGGGCATTCCCTCGTCGGGCGAGCAGATGAACTACGACCTGGCGCAGATCGTCATCCTGTCGTTCATCAACGTGCTGGGTACGACGGTGGTCACGGTGAAAGTGTACTGCTCCATGCTGGCGAGCATTGCCTATCTGTATTCCATCGCGCTTTCGCAGGCGACGCAGATCGTGCTAGGCTACCTGTTCGGCGCCGGCAAGTTCGACATCGTGCGCCGGCGCGTATGGATGGCCGACCTCATCGCGGCCGTGCTCACCACGGCCGTGTCGCTCACGCTGTGGTGGAACTTCGACGCCGTGGTGGGTCTGCTCACCGCCGACCCGGTCGTGCACGAGCTGGGCCGGCAGATCATGCTGGTGGAGGTGTTCTTGGGAATAGGCCGCAGCCTGAACATCGTGATGGTGCGCGCTCTCATCGCGCTCGGCGACGTGCGCACGCCGGTAACGGTGAACGTGGCGTTCTCGTGGGTGTTCGCAGTGGGCGGCGGCTGGCTGTTGGGTATCGGCTGGGGCTGGGGCCTCGTGGGCATGTGGATAGCGATGTGCATCGACGAATGGCTGCGCGCCGGCTTCCTCATCGCCACGTTCGCGCGTGGGGGCTGGAAGCGACGGGTGCCCGGCTCTGCCCAAGGGGGCGAAAGGGAACATGCAGGCTCGCGCCGGCGACATCCGGCGTCGACCGGCATCGATGAGGGCGGCTCACGTGCGTCTGCGGCCCTGGAGAAGCCTGAACTGCCGCCTACCGAGCCGACGTTCGGCCCTTTTGCGCCGACACGGGTGAAGCAGGGCGAGATCGTGGGGGTGAACGCCCCCTCGTTCGTGGTGACCACAGCGTTCGACGGCAGCAACACGGCGTCCGTTCTCGACGACATCGCCTCGTCGTTCTGGTAAGCGGGGCTTTCTCGGGCCCCGCCGCCCGCCGCCGAACTGCCCCCGCCCGCCCCTTCAGGGCAGCAGTCGGCAGGCCGGTGCTGGGTTTATCCTTCGAAGTCCTCCGGGGCCAGCTCTTCCAGGAATGTGCGGAAATCGGCGAGCTCGTCTTCCGCATCCGGCGCGTTCTTGAACACATAGGGGAACGACGCCCGCTCGAGCACGTCCTCCTCGATGAAGATGGGAGCCTGCTGGCGCAGCGCGAGGGCGATGGCATCGGACGGGCGCGCATCCAGGTCGATCAGGCGGTCGTGCTGTTTGAGCGTGAGGCGTGCGAAGAACATGGCGCCCTTCACGTCGTTGATGACCACGTGGTCGACGCGCGCATCGAGGTTCGTGAGCGCATCGAGGAACAAGTCATGCGTCATGGGCCGCGTCAAACGGGCCTTCTCAAGGGCTATCCCCAGTTGAGTGGCCTCGTTCATGCCAACCCAGATGGGCACGATGCGGTACTTTCCGGGCTGCGACGGTTCCTCTATCGGCTGCAGTACGAGAATGGAGGGCGCCGGCGCGGCCGACACGATCAGGGTTTGCACGTTGACGGGTTTCATCGCAGCTCCTCGTTGCCTCGGGTTCGCCGGTACGTCGCTTAATCCCGATTATACCGCTCCCTTGAGGCCGGGACGGTTCGCGAGGAAGGCGTTTTCCTCGTGTGACGGGCCTGTGGCAAACTGTCCGCGAGTCTTCGTCGGTCTCCGTGTCGATCGCGATGTTTCGATAGTCAGTGCAGGGCGGACGGCGCGACCGTCGCTCCTCTCGGCTTTGCGGGAAGGATGCTCGAAAGCGTCGTCAGGGAAACCTTTTGAAATTCCTTTTGAAAATCGCTTGACCAAACCGTTGATTCTGGGTTACAGTATCCAGGCACTTTTTTACGGGCCCGTAGCTCAGTTGGTTAGAGCGCACGCCTGATAAGCGTGAGGTCGCTGGTTCAAATCCATTCGGGCCCACCATTTTTTGCGATAAACGCTCCACCGTGAGCCGAGTTAGCCGGTGGAGCGTTTATTATTTTCCGAAGAAAGTGCCGTTTCCCTTTGCCGAGGCTCGTTCCGAGGCGGCAGGCGCGAGACGAAACAGAACGGGGCATTAGCTCAGCTGGGAGAGCGACGGCTTTGCAAGCCGTAGGTCAGGGGTTCGATCCCCCTATGCTCCACCATATCATCCAACGGCCGCGAGGCCGTTTCTTTTTTCCTCAACCGAACAGCAGCAGGTGCACTACGCCCAGCACAGCAATATGGGCCGGGTAGTAGGCGTAGAAGAACCATTTCATGGGAAGCCCGCGGCGGCCGCGATAAGCGTAGAGCAGCGGGATGGTTGCGGGGCAGCCTACGAGCGGGTAGAGGACGAAGGGGAGCAGTGACCAGTCTCCGCTCCTGATAACGAAGCTCGCGAGCTCTCCGAGTAGGGGAAGGCCGTCGGCGATGGCAACCAACAGGACCGGGGCGGCCACGGCGCCGAGCGGCGTGCGCAGCAGGGCGGGCACGGCGTCGTCGGCGCCGTGGACGAAAGGGGAGGAGCTTGCACTCGCGTCGGGTGCGGCGACAAGCGGGGTGTCGGGTGCGGCAGCCGAGACGGCGGCGGACACCGTCTCGGCATTATCCGTCGCAGCGCTTGCAGGAGAGGCCTTCGATGCGGGCGCCTCCGCTGGCCGTGCCCCGCCTTTTGGACACGGGCCGGCGCCCAGCTTCTTGAACAGCACGATCATGACCACGCCGATAAAGCCCCAGTCGCAGGCCAGGCTGGCCAGCGCCCCTGCTGCGGCTATTGCCCAGAACGCACCGCGGTTGCGCATATGCTCGTCGGCGTACAGCACGCCCAGGCCTATGAGCAGCGTGAACAGCACGTTGCCGTTATCGGCGAGGAACAGGCCATAGGGAAGCTGGGATACCAGCGCGAACACCCCGAGCCGGAACGCGTACCGCTTGACGTTGGACGTGCGGCGGTATCCCTCGACCAGCAGGAAGGCCATGGTGGGAAACGTGAGGCCGCCCAATCCGATGAGCACGCATGACGCCCAGAGCGGAAGCTGGTCTGCGAAGAGGTAGCCCGCGTGGTTCGCGGTCATGCCGACGATGGCCACCGCCTTGAGCGCGAACGACGACAGCCCGCCGGTTCCGGCACATGCTGCCCCTCGTTCGCTGCCTGCCATCGGCTTGCCTCCGTCTCCGCGGCTGTTTCGTGCACCTGACGGTGCAAGGCATCGATTATACTGCATCCCATGAGCCTTCCTGCCTTACGCCGCCGCCACCTCCTTGCGTACGTCGTCGCCTCCTGTACGTTGGCCGTCGTGTGCCTGAACGTCGTGCCCGGCAGCTCGCCGGGCGCTGTTGCCGCGCAGACGGCCGCAGCCGGAGCCGCTGTCCTCGCGGTGCTCGCGCTGTTCGATCCGGCGGTCCTGAAAATCAGGCGTCCCATACCGAGAAGCGCATGCGGCGCCTTCCTCATGTGCGCCGGTGTGCTGGCCATCGCCCTTGCGGCGGGGCTTGCGACGGCCGGCCTCGCAGGGGCGGCGGCCGGGATAAAGCCTCCCGGTTCTGAGGATATCGCCCTGTTCCTGATCCTTTGCCTTCTTACCGGCGTGTTCGAGGAGGCGCTGTTCCGCGGGGTCCTGTTCCGCAGCTTTGCGGAGTCGCTGGAAAGGGCGGGAACCTGCCGCCCGCTGCTCGTCGCAGCAGCGGCTTCGGCTGCGATTTTCGGCATCCTACATGTTTCGGGAACCGCTGCTCCGCCGGCCGATGCCGTCTTCCTCGTCCAGCTTGCGGGCAAACCGGTGCAGGCGGCCTTGTTCGGCGTCATCATGGCGGGCGTGTACGCGCAGTCGGGGAACCTGTGGTTGGTCTCAGGCGCGCATGCGGCGTTCAATGCCCTGTCAGAGCTGCCGTCGTTCGCGACGAGCGGGCAGCTGGTGGAAACCTATGTGACGGGCAGCCCCGCCGACCTGGCCGTTCTGCTGGGAACGATCGCGCTATTCGTTCCTCTTGCCGTCGCCGCGCTCCGCGGCTTGGCACGAGCCGACCGGCTGGCTTGATCCTGCTGCGGCCTTCGTCCCGCGTGCATTCTGTGACGCCCCTTGCCGCGCCGCGGCTCCCCATGCCGACGTGGTACTATACTTCTTCGGCAAACGAACGCGCGAGCAGCGCGCCACCACGATCCTGCGGGGAGTTATGAACCGGACGGAAGCACTGCGCATCTTGGGACTCGACGAGGATGCCACCCTCGCCGACATCAAGACGGCTTACAAGGAAACGGCGCAGATCCTGCATCCCGACCGCTTCGCCACGAACAAGAAGCTCCAAGACCGCGCCACCGAGCAGTTCAAGAACCTCCAAGAGGCATACGAATACCTGACCAGCGGAAAAGGTTCGCGAACGAAGGCCGGCCGCACCGCTTCCGCAACGCGCGCCTATGGGCCGGGAGGCCAGGCCGAGGCGCGCCTCGCCGGCATCGCCGCAGCCCGCACGCAGCTGGTGCACCAGCGCGACGTCGTGTACGACGAGCGCCGCAACGGGCTGGTCATGGCGGGTGTCGGCGCGGTGGTGGCCATCCTGTTCCGCAAGCCGGGGCCGCTGCTCATCCTGGCCACGGCAGGTGTGACGGCCGTGGTGTGGGGCATCATCCAGGCTGTCGGCGCCCAGCGCACCATCGGCACGCTCAACGAGCATATCGACGAGCTCAAGGCCGAGCAGCGCCGCCTGGAAAGCGAGCTGGAGGACTTGGAGTAGCCCCGCCGCCTTTCTACCTCGCGCCGGCACCCGGCGCACCTGCAAGGGAACCACCGCGGCCCCGCGCCGCGCAACCGATACCGAGAGAAGAAGGAACAGCGTGAAACAAGAGAACCTCCGCAACATCGCCATCATCGCCCACGTCGACCACGGCAAGACCACGCTCGTGGACCGGCTGCTGTACACGAGCGGCGTGTTCCGCGAGAACCAGCAGGTGGACGAGCGCGTGCTCGACAGCAACGACCAGGAGCGCGAGCGCGGCATCACCATCCTGTCGAAGAACATCTCCGTCACCTACAACGGCGTGAAGATCAACGTCATCGACACGCCGGGCCACGCCGACTTCGGCGGCGAGGTGGAGCGCGTGCTCAACATGGCCGACGGCGCCTTGCTCATCGTGGACGCGTTCGAGGGTCCCATGCCCCAGACGCGCTTCGTGCTGAAGCATGCGCTGTCGCTCGGCCTGCGCATCGTGCTCGTGGTGAACAAGATCGACCGTCCCGGCGCCCGTCCCGAGGAAGTGGTGGACGAGGTGTTCGACCTCATGGTTGAGCTCGAGGCATCCGACGAGCAGCTGGATTTCCCCATCATCTACGCCAGCGCCGTGAACGGCTATGCGCGTTACGCCCCTGACGACGACAACATGGACATGCTGCCGCTGCTCGACACCATCCTCAAGGAGATCCCCGCACCCGACTGCGAGCCGAACGGCCCGGTGGCGCTGCAGATCTGCACGGTCGACCACTCCAGCTTCGTCGGCCGCATCGGCGTGGGCCGCCTGTTCAGCGGCACCATCCACAAGAACGAGCAGGCGCTGGTCATCAAGAACGACAACACGCGCTACAACACCGTCATCAAAGACGTGTTCACGTTCGAGGAGCTGGGCAAGAAGAAGCAGCAGGAAGTGCACGCGGGCGACATCGTGGCCGTGGTGGGCGTGGAGGACGCCGACATCGGCGACATGGTCACGAGCCGCGAGAACCCGGTGCGCCTCGACCCCATCGAGGTGGAGGAGCCCACGATGGCCGTCGTGTTCGAGGCGTCCACCAGCCCGCTCATCGGCCGCGAGGGAGACATCGTGGGCGCGCGCCAGCTGAAGGAGCGCCTCATGCGCGAGGCGGAGAGCAACATCTCCATGCGCATCGAGGAACTGGAGGACAAGTCCGGCGTAGAAGTGGCCGGCCGCGGCGTGCTGCACTTGTCCGTGCTCATGGAGACCATGCGCCGCGAGGGCTTCGAGTTTCAGGTGGGCCGCCCGCGCGTGCTCATCAAGAAGGACGAGCAGGGCCGCAAGCTCGAGCCCATCGAGGAGGCCACGGTCGACGTGCCCAGCGAGTACGCGGGCAAGGCCATCGAGGTGTTCGGCAGCGCCGGCGGCGAGATGGCCGACATGTTCCAGCGCGGCGACCAGACGCACCTCGTGTTCAAGATCCCCACGCGCGGCACCATGGGCCTGCGCACGCGCCTGCTGAACGTCACTCGCGGCGAGGCCACCATGTTCCACCACTTCAGCGAGTACGGCGCCTACCGCGGAGACTTCAACGGCCGCAAGAACGGCTCCATGATCAGCATGTCCACCGAGAAATCGGTCGCCTACGCGCTGGACACGCTGCAGGAGCGCGGCAAGCTGTTCGTCGGTCCGGGCGAGGATTGCTACGAGGGCATGATCGTGGGCGAGAGCGCGAAGGAAGGCGACATGGTCGTCAACATCGCGAAGTCCAAGCAGCTGGGCAACCAGCGCTCGAGCGGCGCCGACAAGGCCATCCAGCTCACGCCGCCGCAGACGTTCACGCTGGAAGAGGCGCTGGAGTACATCGAGGATGACGAGCTGGTGGAGGTCACGCCCCAGAGTATCCGCCTGCGCAAGCGCATCCTAAACTCCATCGAGCGCAAGAAGGCCAACAAGAACTAGCAGGTTTCCGCAGGTTCGCATGCGCTTCGACAAGAGGCACCTCCACGTCAGCGTAGGGGGTGCCTCTTCGCATAAGGCCCCGTCCACGCTTCGTGAAGCGAAAGTGGGCATATTGTGCATCGCTAAGGGGGCAATTGCCGCGTGTGCGAAAATACCGATCAGTAACTTACATCATGCACGGCAGCTGCGGCAGCCGGCATGTTCGAGGGAAGGGTTCTATGAAGACTGCTAACATCATGAAGGCCGTGTGCGTTGCCGGGTTGGCAGCCACGTGCGTATGGAGCCTGGCGGCCTGTGCGGGCGGTGCCTCCGCTTCCGGCGCGAAGACCTATACCGGCGGCGTGGCGGCCACGGTCAACGGCACGGAGATTCCCGAGGACGAAGTCACGGGCATGGTCGAGAGCATCCGCTCCCAAATGAGCATGACCGATACCGACACCTGGGGCCAGTGGCTTGCTGACAACGCCATGACGCCCGAGTCCGTCCGCGAGGAGATGATCGATTCGTTCGCTCAGCAGGAGCTCATCAAGCAGGGCGCTAAGGAGAAGAACATCAGCGTCGAGAGCTCCGAGATCGACGACATCGTGAGCAAGACGAAGTCGAACTACGAGGACGACGAGAAGTGGAAGGCCGCCCTCGAGCAGGCCGGCTTCACCGAGGAGAAGTACCGCGAGAACGTTGAGAGCCAGCTCTTGCAGAAGAAGCTGACCGAGTCGTTCGCCTCCGACGAGGAGCCCAGCCAGGAGGACCTGCTGAAGTATGCGCAGATGTACGCCTCCGCCTACGACGGAGCGAAGCGCTCCTCGCACATCCTGTTCGACAGCGGCGACGAGGCCACGGCCCAAAGCGTGCTCGACCAGATCAACAGCGGCCAGCTGGACTTCGCCGAGGCTGCCAAGCAGTACTCCAAGGACAACGCGGAAGGTACCGGCGGCAGCGCGGCGAAGGGCGGCGACGTGGGCTGGGACAAGCTGAACAGCTTCGTGACCGAGTACACCGATGCGCTGGGCGGCCTTGAGAAGGATCAGGTCAGCGGCTTGGTCACGAGCCAGTACGGCATCCATATCATCAAGTGCACTGACGTGTTCAACGCGCCGAAGGTAGTCGGCGAGGATGGCACCGAGACCGTCGAGCTCACGAGCCTCGACCAGATTCCCGTCGAGTTCTTGGACAGCGTGAAGGAATCCCTCAAGCAGCAGAACCAGAGCACGGCGGTTCAGGAGTGGTTCAACGAGTACAAGGAGAACGCCGACATCCAGATCAACCCGATGCCGGAGGGCCTGCCCTACGCCGTCGACATGTCGAAGTACACGCCGGCCGAGGGGTCGACGGGCGCCGAGCAGAACGCTGCCGGCGAGAATGCCGACGGCAGTGCCGAGGGCACGGCGGACGGCTCCGCCGACAACGGCGGCGCGGCCGATGCTGCAGATGGGGGCGATGCGACGGGTAGCGCCGACGGCTCTGCCGACAACGCGGCCGGCGACCAGCCTGCAGAAGGCGGCGACAGCGCGAACCAGCAGCCTGCCGAGGCGGCTTAGCGGTACGACCGCACGGTGCAGATGCGCAGACGATTACGAACGGCGGGCATCCTGCGGGGTGTCCGCCGTTTCTTCTTTCCTGCTTTTGTCTTCCTCTTGGGGTATCCGCGGCCTTTCCGCTTCAAGCGCCCCTCCGATTGCGTTGCCGCACAACCGCGCCCGGCCACTTCGGAAGTGTTTCACGTGAAACACTTCCACTGAACAGGAGCGATTAAACGAACATGAGCCTCAACCCGCCTCCCTTCCTCCAGCTGCGCAACGCTGTGGTGCGCCGAGCCGGACGCGCCATCCTGACGGTCGACGCGTTCGAGCTTGCGTGCGGCGAGAACATCGCCCTGCTCGGGCCGAACGGTTCGGGCAAGTCGACGTTCGTGAAGCTCGTCACGCGCGAGATGCTGCCGCTGCACCGCGACGAGCCCCCCGTGCTCTTCAAGGGCCGTGATCGCGCAACGCTCGCCGAAGTCAAGCGCAGCCTGGGCGTGGTGTCGTCTACCATGCAGGAGCAGATGACGGTGCACCTGCCGGTCGTGGACATCGTGGCCGGCGGCCTGTTCGGCGCCCTCGGCATCCCGCAGGCCGTTGCCGCCGCCGATGCCGATGGCGCCCGCGACCGGGCGCTCGCCACCATGGGGCTGCTCGGCATCGCCGACCTCGCCGCCCGCGACGCCATGACGCTCTCTACCGGCCAGGCGCGCCGCGCTCTCATCGCCCGTGCGCTCGTGCACGATCCCGAGGCCCTCGTGTTCGACGAGCCCTGCACCGGCCTCGATCCCGAGGGCATGTTCTACGTGCGCCGCAGCATGCGCGCGCTGGCCCAGGCGGGGAAGTCCATCGTGCTGGTGACGCACTATCCCGAGGACGTCATCCCCGAGATCGCCCGCCTCGTCCTCGTGAAGGACGGTGCCGTGTTCGCCGACGGCCCGAAGGAGCGGCTGCTCTCAGACGACACTATGAGCGCGCTGTTCGGCGTCCCCCTGCGCGTGAAGCGCACGGCGGTTCCCGCTGTCGCGAAAAATGCCGAAGAGGATGCTTATTTCTCGCTTGTGAGCGCCTATTAGCTGTTGTATACTACGTAGCTGCTGCACGTCCGCGCCCAGCGCGAGCATGCACGTTTCGGACGAGCGGAGAGATGACCGAGAGGCCGAAGGTGCACGATTGGAAATCGTGTGTGCTCCAAAAGAGTACCTAGGGTTCGAATCCCTATCTCTCCGCCAGCTTACACCCGCGCCTGCGAGGCGCGTTCCATATGGGGCCTAGCCCCGCACCCCACGCGGAGGGGTGGCAGAGTGGTTGAATGCGGCGGTCTCGAAAACCGTTTTACCCGTAACCCGGGTAACGAGGGTTCGAATCCCTCCTCCTCCGCCAGTTTTCCAGATGAAGCGCCTCCGGGCGCTTTTTTCATCCCATCGTGCGCGCCCTGCCTTAACGCCTTCTTAACACCCGCCCTCGCTCCTTAACGGCGCGCTAATCCGCGCAACCTTATCGTTTTCCTAGTTTGCAAAGGTGCCGCTGCGGCGGCCTGGAAACAAGGAAGGAAGACGATGGACTACGTAACCGCCGTCGTTGGAGGGTTGAGCGTCATCGTGGCGTTCTACCTGTTCTACGTTCTACTTCGAGGAGGTGACGAGCGGTGATGGACGAGTTGCTGGAATACGGCATCTACCTTGCCCTGCTCGTGGCGCTCGCCATCCCGCTGTCGGGCTACATCAACAAGGTCATGGCCGGCGAGAAGGTGGCCGTGCTCTCGCGCGTGCTCGTGCCGGTGGAGAACGTGGTGTACCGGTGCATCCGCGTCGACCGTGCCGACGTCATGGGCTGGAAACGCTACCTGATAAGCGCCTTGGTGTTCTCGGCGCTCTCGCTGGCAGGCCTGTTCGCCATCCTCATGCTGCAGGGCGTGCTGCCGGGCAATCCCGAGGGGTTGCCCGGCCTCACATGGGATCTCGCGTTCAACACGGCGGCCAGCTTCGTGACGAACACGAACTGGCAGGCCTATAGCGGCGAGAGCGCGCTCAGCTACTTCTCCCAGGCCATCGGCCTGACCGTGCAGAACTTCGTCACGCCGGCCGTGGGCATGGCCGTGCTGTTCGCGCTGTTCCGCGGGTTGGTGAGCGAAGGCGGCCCTGGCTTGGGCAACTTCTTCGTCGACGCGACGCGCGCCGTGCTGTTCGTGCTCATCCCGCTCGCGCTCGTCGTGACCGTGGTGGACGTGTGGCAGGGCTCGCCGCAGAACGTGTCCGAGTATCAGGAGGTTCAGCTGCTGGAACCGGTTGGCATCGACTCGGAGGGCGAGGTGGTAGAAGCCGACGATCCGGCAGCCGTGCAGGTGATCGACGAGGGCGTGGTTCCCATGGGCCCGCAGGCCAGCCAGGTTGCCATCAAGCAGCTCGGAACGAACGGCGGAGGCTATAATGGCGTGAACTCGGCGAGCGCCCTGGAAAACCCCACGCCGCTCACGAACCTGGTGCAGTGTATCTCGCTGCTGCTCATCCCGTTCGCGCTCGTGTTCAGCTTCGGTCGCTTCGTGGCCGATCGGCGACAGGGTCGGGCTATCTTCGCGGCCATGTTCGTGGTGCTGGTGGCGAGCTTGGCAGTGATAGCCTTCTTCGAACAGGCCGGTACGCCGCAGCTTGCGGCCGACGGCTCGGTGTACATGGGCACGTACGACCAGTCCGGCGGTAACATGGAGGGCAAGGAGGCACGTTTCGGCGTGACCGACTCCTCTCTCTGGGCCGCATTCACCACAGCCGCATCGAACGGCGCGGTCAACTCCATGCATGACAGCTACACGCCCATCGGCGGCATGGTACCCATCATTCTCATGGGATTGGGCGAGATCATCGGCGGCGGTATCGGCTGCGGCTTGTACGGCATGATAGGCTTCGTCATCCTTACCGTGTTCATCGCGGGGTTGATGGTGGGTCGCACGCCCGAGTACTTGGGTAAGAAGATCGGACCCAAGGAAATGCGCATGGCAACGATCCTGTGCATCACCACGCCTATGGTTCTTCTTATAGGCGCTGCGGTCATGTGCCTCGATCCGGCGACGGTGGATAGTCTGAACAACGCGGGTGCCCATGGATTCTCTGAAGTTCTTTATGCCGCCACATCGGCGGGCGGCAACAACGGATCGGCTTTCGCGGGCTTCAACGCTAACACCCCGATGATCAACGTCGTGTTGGGTTTCGAAATGCTGGCGAACCGCTTCATCCCGCTTGCGGCCACGCTCGTGCTGGCTGGCAGCTTGTGCGCGCGGCCGAAGGTGGCGGTGAGTGCAGGCACGCTCTCCACGAGCAATGCCATGTTCGTGTTCCTGCTGATCCTTGTCGTGCTGCTGGTTGGCGCTCTGTCGATGTTCCCGGCGCTGGCGCTGGGCCCGATAGCCGAGCAGCTTCATATGGTGCTCTAGGGAAGGCGGGCGAAAAAAGAAATGTCAACGGCAACTATGAGGAACAATGAAATGACCCATTTGGCGAAGCGCGCCGTGCGCGACTCCTTCGTGAAGCTTGCCCCTCGCGAGCAGGCGAAGAATCCCGTTATGCTCATGGTGTACCTATCGGCCATCCTGACGCTCGTCCTGTTCGTGCTGTCGCTGTTCGGCATCACGGACTCCCAGCCCGGCTTCATCATCGCCATCTCGGCGGTGCTGTGGCTCACGGTGCTGTTCGCGAACTTCGCGGAGGCGCTCGCCGAGGGCCGCGGCAAGGCCCAGGCCGACTCGCTGCGCGCCGCCAAGCGCGACGTGCCCGCGCACAAGCTCAACGAGGGCCTGGTGGCGAAGGGCCATCACGTGGACGACCCGGCGGAGTTCTTCCGCCTGCAGGCCGACGAGGTGAGCTCGGCGGTTCTGAAGAAGAAGGATCTCTTCTACGTGGCGGCTGGCGAGCAGATCCCGGCTGATGGCGAGATCGTCATCGGCGCCGCATCGGTGGACGAGAGCGCCATCACCGGCGAGTCGGCTCCGGTTATCCGCGAGTCCGGCGGCGACCGCTCCGCCGTGACGGGTGGCACCACCGTGCTTTCCGACTGGCTGGTCGTGCGCGTGACGGCCGATGCGGGCCACAGCTTCCTCGACCAGATGATCGCCATGGTGGAGTCGGCTACCCGCAAGAAGACCCCGAACGAGATCGCGCTCGAGATACTGCTCGTGGCGCTGACCATCGTGTTCCTGATCGTGTCGGTGTCGCTGTTCGCGTTCAGCGGCTTCAGCGCGAACCAGGAGGGTATCGCGAATCCCACCACCATCACCTCGCTCGTGGCGCTGTTCGTGTGCCTGGCGCCCACCACCATCGGTGCGCTTCTGTCGGCTATCGGCATTGCCGGAATGAGCCGCCTGAACCGGGCGAACGTATTGGCCATGAGCGGCCGCGCCGTGGAGGCCGCGGGGGATGTGGACGTGCTTTTGCTGGACAAGACGGGCACCATCACGCTGGGCAACCGGCAGGCCGCCGAGTTCATACCGGTGGACGGCGCCACCGAGCACGACGTGGCCGACGCGGCGCAGCTGGCCAGCCTCACCGACGAGACGCCCGAGGGCCGCAGCATCGTGGTGCTGGCGAAGGAGCGCTTCGGCATCCGCGCCCGCGAGCTGGAAGGCTCGGGCATGGTCAGCATCCCGTTCACCGCGCAGACGCGCATGAGCGGCGTGGACTTCGAGGGCCACGAGATCCGGAAGGGGGCGGCCGATGCCGTCAAGGATTATGTGGAGTCGCACGGCGGCGCGTACAGCGGCGAGTGCGCCGCAGTCGTTGCGGATGTCTCGCGTGCAGGCGGCACTCCGCTGCTCGTTGCTCGCGATCATCGTATTCTGGGCGTTATCCATCTGAAGGACATCGTGAAGCAGGGCATCAAGGAGAACTTCGCTGACCTGCGCACCATGGGCATCAAGACCGTCATGATAACGGGCGACAACCCCATGACGGCCGCCGCCATCGCAGCCGAGGCCGGCGTGGACGACTTCATCGCCGAGGCCACGCCCGAGACGAAGCTGGCCGCCATCCGCCAGTACCAGGCCGAGGGCCACATGGTGGCCATGACGGGCGACGGCACGAACGACGCACCCGCGCTTGCGCAGGCCGACGTGGCCGTGGCCATGAACAGCGGCACCCAGGCTGCCAAGGAAGCCGGCAACATGGTGGACCTGGACTCTTCGCCCACGAAGCTCATCGACGTCGTGCGCATCGGCAAGCAGCTGCTCATGACACGCGGCAGCCTGACCACGTTCTCCATAGCGAACGACCTGGCGAAGTACTTCGCCATCGTGCCCGCGTTGTTCGTGCCGCTGTATCCTCAGCTCGAGGCGCTGAACATCATGCACCTCACGAACCCCTACACGGCTATCATGGCGGCCATCATCTACAACGCTCTCATCATCGTGGCGCTCATTCCGTTGGCGCTGCGCGGTGTGAAGTACCGCGAGGCGTCGTCGCAGAGCCTGCTGTCCCGCAACCTGTTGGTATACGGTCTGGGCGGCATCGTCCTGCCGTTCGTTGTCATCAAGCTGCTCGACATGATGTTGACGGCTTTGGGTGTGGCGTGAGGATAGCTCTCGTCCTGCAGTTTGGTTTGGCAAAAGCTCTGCATTCAATACTCCGCAGGTCAAAAGCAATAACTGACCTGCGGACCGAATTGGAAAGGATCACCTCATGAAGCAAGTGAAAATATGGGGAAGCGCAGCGCTCCTCTTCCTCGTCACAACAGTGCTGTGCGGTGTTGTCTACACGGCTGTTTGCACAGGTGTCGCGCAAATCTTCTTCCCTTATCAGGCAAACGGCTCTATCATCGAAGTCGATGGGACAAAGTACGGCAGCGAGCTTGTCGGCCAGGAGTTCCACGATCAGGATCATATGTGGGGCCGGCTCACGAACGCAAACGTCTCTGCGTTTGCCGACGACGAGGGCAATCCCGTCATGTGGTACGGCCCGTCGAACCTGAGTCCCGCGAGCGACGATTTTGCCGCTACGGTGCAGGCCCGTATCGACGAGATCCATGCAGCCCACCCCGAGAAGGGCGACGAGCCCATCCCCAGCGACCTCGTCACGAACTCCGGCAGCGGCTTCGACCCCCATATCTCCCCGGCTGCCGCCGAGTACCAGGTGGAGCGGTTGGCGAAGAACACCGGCAAGACGCCTTCCGAGATCCGCGCCATCATCGAGCAGTGCACCGAGCAGCCCCAGTTCGGTGTTCTCGGCGATGCCCGCGTGAACGTCCTCAAGGTGAACCTCATGCTCGACGGTATCCTCCAGTAGCCGCCTTCCCAACCGTTCGAAACCGCCGAATCCCCCGGATGTTTCACGCGAAACATCCGGGGGCGGGAAACGCCCTGAATAACGGCCGCGTATCAATATCTGAAGATACGCCGAATAACTCGCCGTCCGCGAGCGAGGGCTCGCTGGGAAGCCCTACACTGGTCGGCAACGGAAAAACGAGGGCCGCATGCGGGCCGCCTAAAAGAGCGGACAGGCAGCGGCGGCCAGTTGAAAGGACGAGGCTATGGCCGATCGCGTAGTGGAGAGCTCGGACGTAGAAGTGCCCGAGATCCCCGAGATCCTGGAAAAGGTGCTGCTCTTCTCGCTGGAAGAGGCGAAGGAGAAGATGACGCAGGGAGCCGACGTGGTGCCGTTCACCGCGCTCGTGGTGAAGGAGAACCTGTTCTTGGAGAACCATCCGGGCGAGTCGGCGGACGAATGCTTCGCCTTCGCGCGCCACACGGTGGAGAACGCCCGCGGCGCCGAGGCGTACGCTCTGTGCTATGACGGCTACGTGGAAGTCGATGACGAGACGAAGGATGCGCTCATCGCCGAGGGCGGCATTCCCGGCGAGGACGAGGGCGTGGCCGTTGGCTTCCTTTACACGATGAGCGAAGACGGGGAGCCTGCGTTCGAGGAGGAGCCGGCCTACATCGGCGAGGCGCCGAACTTCATGAGCGGCCTCAAGGAGGCCGACCAGTACGACGAGGACGAGATCGACGAGAAGTACCTCGACGACGAAGAGGACCTCGAGGGAGAGACCGAGTAACTACGCAGGCGCTGATCATCTGCGGCAGCTAAAGAAGCGCCGCGAAGAGGCGGATAATCGAGCCGGCTGTGTCCCACATGGAACACAGCCGGCTCTCTGTTTTCAATTCGGCCATGTTCCAATATTGAGGATCCTTTCAAGAAAGAAGCGGTTACCCGTGTACGCAAGACCCTTCCGCTCACGCTCATGGCCAGGGTTTTCGAATTACGGAAGCGGTCGTGTCAGATGCGCGCCTTACCCGCGCAAGGAACGCGCGGCTGATGCGCAAGGTCCGCACGTCATCCGCGTCGGATCCGCGTCAGTTCCACGCGGCTCCACGACGGTTGAATTACGGTCGCCCGGCAAGGTCGCGTTGCTATACTGCTCGCAGAGAAGTTCAGCGGACAAGCGGGAGGCACGCCGCGCAATGATGGTGAAAGCATGTGCGCGCTGGTAAGGAAGAAAGTTTTCCTTGTAGCCCATGAGGCCCTTTGCTAGAATAGGCAAGCTAATCCTGCTCCGGGTTAACTGCCTTCACCAGCCCCGGAGCCGCTAAAGACCAAAGGAGGTGAGCTGATGAAGGCTTATGAATTGCTGTTTTTTGTCGCTCCGTCTATCGACGAAGAATCCCGTGCCGCTGTTATGAAGCGTATTGAGACCACGATCGCCGAGGGCGAGGGTACGGTTGACAACGTCGACAACTGGGGCAAGCGCAAACTCGCTTACGAGATCGACGGTCTGACCGACGGTGACTACACTCTCATCGATTTCCATGCCGATCCCGCTAACGTTGCTGAACTCGATCGCGTTCTTCGCATCAATGACGCCGTTGTGCGCCATATGATCGTCAAGCGTACCGATCGCGATTAAGAGCACGTGGCATTGGGCGCCCGCGGCGCCCCAGCATGAGAAGAAGAGGTAGGTATCATGAGCATCAACCGAGTTATCATCAGCGGAAACCTGACGCGCGACCCCGAGCTGCGCTCCACGGCGAGCGGTTTGCCGGTGCTCGGCTTCGGCGTTGCCGTGAACGACCGCCGGAAGAACCAGCAGACGGGCGAGTGGGAGGACTATCCCAACTTCATCGACTGCACCATGTTCGGCGCCCGTGCCGAGAGCCTCTCGCGCTACCTCAACAAGGGCACGAAGGTGTCCATCGAGGGCAAGCTCCGCTGGAGCCAGTGGGAGCGCGACGGCCAGAAGCGCAGCAAGATCGAGGTGATCGTCGACGAGCTCGAGTTCATGTCGAGCCGCAACAGCGATTCGTCCTCATACGGCGGAAACCAGTCGTATGGCGGCAACGCGGGCGGCTATTCCCCGGCTCCGGCCGCAGCCCCCATGGCTGCGCCGGTGGTCGATGCCTCTTCTTCGGTCTACGATGAAGACATCCCGTTTTAAGCGAAACGAAAGAGGTTTGTGAAATGTCCGATTACGCGAAGCAGCCGCGTCGCAAGTTCTGCCAGTTCTGCAAGGACGAGGCGAACTACGTCGACTACAAAGACACGCAAATGCTGCGCAAATACGTTACCGATCGCGGAAAGATCAAGCCGCGCCGGGTGACGGGTGCCTGCACCCAGCACCAGCGCGACATCGCGAACGCCGTCAAGCGTGCCCGCGAGATGGCTTTGATGCCGTACGCGGTGCCCGCCGTCAGCGGTCGCGGCGATCGTCGCAGCCGCTAGGCGCAAGGAGGGTTCCATGAAAGTCATCCTGCTTCAAGAATTGAAGGGCAAGGGCGGTGAAGGCGACGTCGTCGACGTGGCCCCCGGCTTTGCCAACAACTACCTGCTTCCCCAGAAGCTCGCCATCCTGGCGACGAAGGGGAACCTCAAGCAGCTCGAGCAGCGCAAGCACAACATTGCGAAGCGCGAGGAGAACCGCATTGCCGACGCCGAGAAGATGAAGGCCGCCCTCGAGGGTGCCACCGTCAAGGTCGAGGCGAAGGTCGGCGAGGAGGGCCAGCTGTTCGGCTCCGTCACCGCCGTCATGGTCGCCGACGCCATCAAGGCCGCCACCGACCTCGATGTGGACAAGCGCCGCCTCGAGCTCGGCCATGCCATCAAGACGGCTGGCGAGCACGAAGTGGTCTACGGCATCTACCGCGACATCAAGGTGTCCGTGAAGCTGCTGGTGGGCAACGTCGATGAGCCGGCCGAGGCCGAGGTCGTCGAGGTCGAGGAGACCGTGGAGGTTGTCGAGGAGGCCGAGGCTCCCGCCGAGGCTGCCGAGACGGCTACCGAGGAATAAATACTTTTCCACAGGACCCAACTTGTGGAAACGGGGGAAAACCCCCTTTGCCCCGCTGACGGGCGAAGGGGGTTTTCCGTTGCATGTGGATAACGCATCTCATGGTTTTTCGAGAAGAAAAATACATATGATCTGCGGTAATGTATGCGGTACTATAGCGGGGAACAAGGTAGCGGACACCTGAAGGAGCGAGAAGAGCCACTATGCCGGAAGCGTACCAGGCCAGCACAAGGAGCAACGACTTCAACGACGGATCGGCACCGAAGAACAAGCCGATGCCGCAGAACATCGAGGCCGAGAAGTCCGTCTTGGCGGCCTGCATGCTGAACGCCGAGGCGGTGGAGGAGCTCATTCTGAAGCTCAAGCCCGAGTCGTTCTACCGCCCGGCGCACCGCATCATCTTCGAGTCCATCTGCGAGTTGAACACGCGCCGCATTCCCATCGACCAGATATCGCTCGCCGACAACCTGAACGCAACGGGCCAGCTGGAGGCCGTGGGCGGCAAGCCGTACCTGGTCGATTTGGCCGACAACACGTTTGCGCTCACGAACTGGCAGAACCACGCCGAGATCGTGAAGCGCACGGCCATCCTCCGCGAGCTCATCTACGCCGCCGCCTCCATCAACGCGCTGGCCTACGACGCGCCCGACAACCTGGACGAGGTGGTGGAGGACGCTGAGAAGACGCTGTTCGGCGTGACCGAGAAGCGCGTGTCGTCCACGTTCTCCAAGATGGACTCCCTGCTCACCGAGGCGTTCGAGGAAATCACCAAGCTGGCCGAGCAGCAGAACCATATGGCTGGCGTGCCCACCGGCTTCAAGGACGCCGACGACCTGTTCCACGGCTTCCGCGGCGGCGACCTGGTCATCCTGGCCGCCCGCCCCGGCGTGGGCAAGACGTCGTTCGCCCTGAACCTGGCCGTGAACGCCGCCAAGTCGGGCGCGGCCGTGGCCTTCTTCTCGCTGGAGATGAGCGCGGGCCAGCTGGTCCAGCGTATCCTCTGCGCCGAGGCGCGCGTCAGCTTGTCGAAGATCCGCGCGGGCTTCATATCGGAGGGCGACTGGGGGGCCATCGCCGATGCGTCGAACACGCTTTCGAAGCTGGAGCTGTACATCGACGACTCGCCGGGCCTGTCCATCCTCGAAGCGCGCGCCAAGGCGCGCCGCGAGTTGCGCCGCACCGAAGGCAAGGGCCTCATCATCGTGGACTACCTGCAGCTCATGCAGCCGCCCTCCACGCGCCGCGACGGCAACCGCGCCGTGGAGGTGGGCGAGATATCGCGAGGCCTGAAGGTGCTCGCGAAGGAGATGGACATGCCCGTGATCGCGCTGTCGCAGCTGTCCCGTGCCGTGGAGATGCGCGGAAAGAAGCGCCCGATGCTCTCCGACCTGCGCGAGTCCGGCTCCATCGAGCAGGACGCCGACATCGTCATGTTCATCGACCGAAGCATGGACGAGACGGAGGCGGAAAGCGAGGACCGCCCTGATCTGGGCACGGCGCAGCTCATCGTGGCGAAGCACCGAAACGGTCCCACCCGCGATATCGACCTGGCGTTCAACCCGGAGTACACGCGCTTCATGGATTTCATCGACGATTCGCGCGCGGGCGGCTTCTAACCGGCCCGCGCGGGCCGCGCACGCGCTACACTGGTGCCCATGCGAAAGCGAATCACATTCATCCATGCGGCCGACCTGCATCTCGGCGCGCCGTTCCGCGGCCTGAGAGCGCTCTCGGAAACGTGGGCGAACCGCCTGCTCACGGCTATCCCCGAAGCATACGATCGCGTGGTGGACGCCGCGCTGGCCCGCAAGGTCGACTTCGTGGTCATCGCAGGCGATATCTTCGACAGCGCACGCGCGTCTTACGGCGATTACCTGCACTTCTTCGAGGGTCTGCGCCGTCTGGACAAGGCCGGCATCCCCGTGTACCTGTGTACCGGCAACCATGACCCCTTTACTTCATGGAGCCGCGACTTCTTCGCGTTCCCGCCGAACACCCTCATGCTGCCGGCCGACAAGCCCGGTTTCGCGGCCTATCGGCGCGACGGCGAGACGCTGGCCCTTATCGGCGGGCGCGGCTACTACAACCAAACGTGGCCGTCCGACGAGGATATCGCTGCCGGCTTGACGCGTGCAGCGGCCGAGCAGGCGCTGGCCGATGCCGTGCCCGACGTCGCGCACGCGCCCTTCGCCGTGGGCGTGCTGCACACGGGATTGGACCTCGATCCGGTGAAGGCGCCCACGAGCCCCGCCGCCCTCCTGCGGTCGGGCATGGACTACTGGGCGCTCGGCCATATACATATGAAGTACGCCCACCCCTCGTTCGACGACCCGCGCCTCGTGTTCTCGGGCTGCATCCAGGGCCGTGATATCAAGGAGACGGGTGAGCGCGGCTGCTTTGCCGTGACGTTGGAGGAAGGCGCGAGCCCCGCGCTCGAGTTCGTTCCCACGGCCAGCGTGGTATGGCAGCGCATGGACGTGGACGTGGCCGATTGCGCGAACGTGGCCGAGGTCACCGACAAGATCATGCGGGAGCTGTTCCGCGTGAACGGCAAGGCCCATTGCGAGGAGATGTGCGTGCGCATCACGCTCACGGGCACCACGCCGCTGCACGCGGTGTTCGCGCGCCCCGGAGTGCTGGAAGACCTGCGCAAGCACATCAACGACGGCTACCCGTCGTTTTTCTGCGACGCGCTCGTCGATGCCACGCTACGTCCGTACGACAAGGAGGCGCTGCGCCGGGAAGGCCTGTTCCCAGCCGTGTTCCTGCAGGTGGCCGACGCCCTGCGCGCCGACCGCGAAGACGAGATAGCCTATATCCAGGAGGAGTTCCTGCTCAAGAACATCCAGCTGCCCAGCGCCTACACGCGCCGCATCGACGATTTGGCGGCCGACGCCGAGGACCTGGTGCTCGACCTGCTGAGCCGGGGTGACGAATGACGGCCGAGCACGGTGGCGCGCCGTACCTCAAGCGCATGAAGATCACGAGCTTCGGCGCCTTCGCCAACAAGGTGGTGGGCCCGTTCACCCCGCACCTCAACGTGGTGTTCGGCGAGAACGAGGCCGGCAAGTCCACGCTGGCCTCGTTCGCAGGCGGCGTGCTGTTCGGGTGGGAGGAGGCCCGCGGCGTCCGCAATACCTATAAGCCGCGCAACGCCGACCGCGCCGGCTCGCTGTTCTTCGCCCCGCGCCCGGAAGAGGGGGACTCTCTTCAGGGCGAGAATGCTGACGCCTCCGCGGCCGCCTCGGCATCCGAACCCGGGGTGCTCGCATCCGGGTCTGTCTCCGAGTCCGAAAACGAGCTCGTGCTCTCGCGCGTGCGCAACGCCGACGGCCTGCAAGGTCCGGTCGAGCTGGTGGACGACATCGACCGCGAGACGTTCCAGACCATGTTCTCGCTCACGGCCGACGAGCTGCGCAGCCTGCGCAACACCACCGATATGACCGCGAAGCTGCTCACGGCGGGATCCGGCACGGGCGCGAGCCCCGCCCACGCGCTCGCCGAGGTGCAGGACCGCCTGGCCGAATACACCTCGAAGGCCGCCGGCATCGAGCATTCCATCGCGCGCCTGACCGCCGAGCAGGACGACCTGCGCGCCCAGATGGCCGCCGCCGCGGACGAAACGGAGCGCTACAAGGCCCAGGACAAGGAGTTCCACGAGCTGGCGCCGCAGCGTGCGCAGCTGTTGGCGCGCCTGGACGCGCTCAACGCATCCATCGAGGAGCTTGCCGCGCAGCGCGCCAGCCTGGAGAAGCTGGACGCCCAGCGCGACCAGCTGCGCCGTCAGCGCGACAGCCTGCGCGAGGACGAGGCCGCCTTGGCCGCCGAGCACCGTGTGCGCGAGCAGACCTCGGACCCGGCGCTCGTGGCCCTGGGCGCCGCCGACGAGCGCGCCCTGCGCGACCGCATCGACGCGCTGGCCGAGGAGCAGGCGAAATGCGCGCACAGCGTGGACCTGGCCAAGGAGAACTGCGCAACGTCCACCGCCGCCTACGAGGCGCTGCTCGAAACCGAGGACGTGCATCAGGTGCATGAGGGGCGCCGGCGCCAGCGCAGCGTGCAGGTGGGACTGTCCATCGCGCTGCCCCTTGTGTTCGTGGCGGCCGGCGTGCCGCTGTTCATGCACGGCCGCGAGATCACCAGCCTGTCGTTCACCGCGCTCGGCATAGGCCTGGTGGTGTTTGCCCTCATGCTGGCCGCCGCTGCGCTGGTCATGCTGTTCCGACCCGACAAGGCCGCCGAGGCGCTGGAGGCCCGCAAGCAGGATGCCCAGTGGGTCATGCTGCAGGACAAGAAGAAGCTCGAGGCATGCCTGTCGGCGCAAGAGCAGCTGGCAGCACGCATCTGGTCCCAGCTGGATGCTGTCGGCCTCTCGGCTGCGCAGGGTTCTCTTCGCAGCGCCCGCTCGCTTCTGGCCGAGGCGAAGGACGCCCGCGCCGAGACGGGCCTGTTCCAACAGCGCCAGCAGGCGCTGGCCTCGCGCCTGTCCTCCGTGGAGGACAACCTCGCCGATGTCGAGCGCCAACGCGCCCGGGCCGTCGAGCGCGCAGGCTTGCGCGACGGCGCCTCTGTAGAGGACGTGGATGCCGCCATCGAACAGCGCACCAGGCAGCGCGTCGGCCTATTGGAGACCAGCGAGAGCCTGAACCGTCGCTACGGCGAGCTGAAACAGGAGCTCTCCCAGGCCAAGCACGCGCACCGATTCGACGAGCTGAAACTGCGCTACCAGCAGGTGCGCACGCGCCAAGACGAGAGCGCCCAGGACTACGCGCGCCTGCTCTTGGCGAAGCGCATGCTGGAGGCCGCCATCGCCGCATGGGAATCCAAGAGCCAGCCCGAGGTGTACCGCCAGGCCAGCCGCCTTCTCTCGCTCATGACCGACGGGCGCTGGGTCAAGGTGGTCATGACGCCCGAGGGCCGGCTGCAGGTGATGGATGCGGTGAAGACGGAGCGCGAGCCCGTTCACCTGTCGCTGGGCACGTGCCAGCAGCTCTACCTGGCACTGCGCATCGCGCTGCTCATGACGGCCGACAACGTGGGCCGCTCCGTGCCCATCTTGGCCGATGACATCTTGGTGAACTTCGATGCTCGCCGCCGCATCGGTGCCGCCCGTGCGCTTGCGGAACTGTCCCGCACGCGCCAGGTGATCCTGTTCACCTGCCATGAAGAAATAGTAGAGTCCATGCGCTCGGTCGATCCGGCGCTGAACGTTGTGGAACTGTAATATAATCATGAATCTGCGGATAGGTTGACGGCCCGGCGCGCAGGCGCGGGCGCGAAAGGATGCGAACCATATGCCCAGCACGGTACTCGTCGGCGCCCAGTGGGGAGACGAAGGCAAAGGCAAGATAACCGACCTGATCGCACGCGAATACGATTTCGTCGTGCGCTACCAAGGCGGCAACAACGCCGGCCACACGGTCATCCACGGCGACAAGAAGCTCGCGCTGCACCTCATGCCCTCCGGCGTCATGTACGACCACGCGGTGCCGGTCATCGGCAACGGCGTGGTGGTGGACCCCGGCGTGCTCATCAAGGAGATGGCCATGCTTGAGGCCGAGGGAATCTCCTGCAAAAACCTCAAGATCAGCTGCGATGCGCACGTCATCATGCCCTACCACAAGGACTTCGACGGCGCGGACGAGAAGCGCCTGGGCGAGAACAAGATCGGCACCACCAAGCGCGGCATCGGCCCGTGCTACCAGGACAAGGCCGCCCGCAAGGGCATCCGCATCCAGGATCTGCTGGACGAGAAGATCTTCCGCCTGAAGCTGGAGACGGCGCTGGCGCAGAAGAACCCCGTGCTGCAGAAGATCTACGGCCTGCACACCTACACGGTCGACGAGATCTGCGAGGAGTACCTGCCCTACGCGCGCATCCTCAAACCCTACATGGCCGAGACGGCCCAGCTGCTGAACGAGGGCCTGCGCGAAGGCAAGTCGATACTCTTCGAGGGCGCGCAGGGCACGCTCTTGGACATCGACCACGGCACGTACCCCTACGTCACCAGCTCGTCGTGCTGCGCCGGCGGCGCCGCTACGGGCTCGGGCGTGGGGCCCACGGCCATCGAGCGCGTGCTGGGCATCCAGAAGGCCTACATCACGCGCGTGGGCGAGGGCCCGTTCCCCACGGAGCAGCGCTTCCCCGAGGACGGCGGAGAGGGCGAGGAGGCCGAGGTCGGCGAGA
>HHCFC01400__coassemble_1137_pt1 | contig 24611 bp, 23 predicted proteins | sample HHCFC01400__metabat2_low_PE_042 | metagenome-assembled genome bin HHCFC01400 | reverse complement strand
GCGTAGCGCATGACGGCACGGATCTCGTCGCGCTTCTCGGGGGCATAGCAGTGGTTGCCGCATTCCTCACAGGAGGTCTTGACCTCCATCTTGCGGCAGCGCTCGGTACGCAGCACCGCGTAGGCATCGATGGCCGCGCAGTCCGCGCACACGGCCTCGCCGCAATGGGCGCGCTCGGTGCGAGCTGCGGCGTCGTGGTTGCCCGCGCAGTAAAGCGCCACCATCTGCGAGATGGTGCGCTTCTCGCGCACGCGGCGCTTGGCGGTTTTCGGCGAGTCACCCATGGCGAACATGGTAGCAGAACCGCCGCCGCGCCGCGAGCGGGATTTCCCCGCGACGCGACGGGCGGCGGCTCGGGCGGAGCAGCGCGCGGCGGCCCCGCCCTACCCCACGAGCTTCTTGCCCAGCGAGGCGCGGATGATGCCCTTGCTGGCGAAGTACGTGACCGCGAGGTACGCCCCGTACACCACCGCCACCAGCACGGCGGTCATGAGCGCAGGCTCGAGCACCGACACGCCCAGCTGCGAGATGACCGAGTCGCTGATGACGCCCACGGCGCACACGGTATGGCACACGGCCACCGCCAACGGCACGAGGAAGTACACGAGCACCTGCGCGCGCAGCGACCGGACGATCATGCGGCGGTCGCAGCCGATCTCGGCGAGCACCCGGTAGCGCGACAGCGAGTCGCTCGCCTCGGACAGCTGCTGGATGGCCAGGACGGCCGCCGTGGCGATGAGGAACACGAAGCCGATGTAGAGCGCCAAATACGAGATCATGAGGTTCATGCCGCCCGACTGCACGAGCACCTCCTCGGCCGTGAACGACAGCGTCACGGGCCAGGGCTTCGGGCTGAACTTCCAGCCGGATGCCGCCACCTCCGGGTTGGCGGGCGACGCCTCGGCGAGCACCTGCTCGAGCAGCTTGTCGCCCTCGGCCCGGTCCGTCCGATACATGAGGTTGAGGATGCTCTGCTCGGGAACGGCGCCTTGGGCGCGCAGGCCGGCGATCACCGCATCGGGCACGATGAGCTCTGCCCCGCTCGCGGAGAATGTGGTGTCCTCCATCGGTTGGCTGCGCAGCTCGCCCGAGGACTCGAGCACGCGCCCGCCTGCGACCACCGTCTCGCCCTTGCGCGCAAGCGACTCGGAAAGCGCCTTCATGGCGTCGAGCGTGTTGTTCACCGCGTAGCCGTCCTCGCCCACGTCCACGGTCGGCCGGCCCGCAAGCTCTGCGAGCGCGTTGAACTGCGAGACGCCGATGAGGGTGACGCCCTGGTTGTGCAGGGCCTCGTTCTGCTTCGCATTGCCCGTGTCCTGACCGTAGCGCCCCATGAGCTCGCCGTAGGACGTCTCGTCGCTCACGAAGGCGTCGATCTGAGCGGACTTCGCCACGAGCTCGTCCCACGTCGGCGAGGCGTCGGCCAGCTTCGCGGCGATATCCCAGCCGTAGGCCTCCGCGTCGGCCTCGATGGCGGCCGCCTTCTCGTCGGCCACCTTCTGGTACTCGCGGTCCTCCTCGGTCATCTGCGCGAGCGCCTCGGGGTCGTGCGTGCCGCCCTGGTTCAGGTACACGTTGGCCGTGAGCGTGGCGTCGTAGACCGTGCCGTCCTCGATGTTTCCGCTGAAGGCGCGCGCCAGCCCCATGCCGGTGGAGAACACGGTGAGCGAGAAGAACAGCATGACGCACACCACCGAAAGCGACACGAACGCCGTGTTCACCTTGCTGGCTATCTGGCGCATCGTGAACATCATGAGGCCCTTGAAGTACACGCCGCGCGTGCGCTCGATCACCGCGATGGCGAAGCCGGCAAGCGACCAGAAGAGCAAAAACGTGCCGACCACCATGAGCGCCGTGGCCTTCCAGAACCCGTCGTCGAACTCCAGAAGGCCGTTTTCGACGAGCGTGGCGTACGCCCATGCGATCAGGCCCACGGCCGCAACGAACCCGGCGAGGCTGATCCACGGGTTGCGCACGCGGAAGCGCGCGTTCTTCGAGCGGGCGGAGAGCAGGTCGATGAGCTTGTAGCGGCGGATGGACACGGTGTTGAACAGGGCCGTCACCGCGAAGATGAGCGCGAAGCACACCAGCGTGAGCAAAAAGGCGTCGAACGAGAATATGAAGCGGTACTGCGTCATCTCGATGTTGAACAGGCCCGCCGTGACGAACGACATGCCCTGCGAAAGCGCGAACCCGAGCGCCAGGCCCACCACGAGCGACACGAGGCCCACCACCGCCGTCTCCATGAGCACGATGGCCGACACGCTGCGGGGATTCATGCCCAGCATGAGGTACGTTCCGAACTCCTGCTTGCGCCGCCTGATGAGGAAGCCGTTCGCGTAGAGCACGAGGAAGCCGAGCACGCAGGCGATGAGCACGCTGAACATGCCGAGGAACTGCCCCGTCAGCGAGAAGACGCTGGCCGAGGCCGTGTCCTCGAGGTCGAAGAGAATGGACTGGCTCGACACCGAGTTGAACGCGTAGAACACCGCCACGCCGAAAACGAGCGTGACGAAGTACACGCCGTAGTCCTTGACCGAGCGGCGGATGTTGCGGAAGGCGAGTTTAGCGAGCATCGCGCACGTCACCGCCCAGGAACGTGACCACTTCCATGATCCGGTTGAAGAAGTCCTTGCGCGAGGTGTCGCCCTTGCGTATCTCGTTGAACACGGCGCCGTCCTTGACGAACAGGATGCGGCTCGCGAACGAGGCGGCGTAGGAATCATGCGTGACCATCATGATGGTGGCGCCGAGCGAGGAGTTCATCATCTCGAGCGTCTCCAGCATGACGGTGGCGCTGCGCGAGTCGAGCGCGCCCGTGGGCTCGTCGGCCAGCACGAGCTTCGGGTCGGCCACCATGGCGCGGGCCGCGGCGATGCGCTGCTTCTGGCCGCCCGACATCTGGTAAGGGTACTTCCCCAGCACCTCGGACACGCCGAGCGTGGCCGCGATGGCGTCCACCTTGGGTTTCACCCGGCCGGTGGGCTCGCCCTTCACCGTGAGCGCGAGCGCGATGTTCTCGAAGCCGGTGAGCGTGTCCAGCAGGTTGGAGTCCTGGAAGATGAAGCCCAGGTCGTCGCGGCGGAACTTCGCAAGCGCGCGGGAGCGCAGCCCCGTGACGTCGCGCCCGTCGACGAGGATATGGCCGCTCGTCACGGTGTCGATGGTGGCCACGCAATTGAGCAGCGTGGTCTTGCCGGAGCCCGAGGGCCCCATGATGCCCACGAACTCGCCCGGCATCACGTCGAAGCTGATGTCGCGCACCGCCTTGGTGACGGAATCTTTGCTCCCGTACACCTTCTCTATCTGGCGAACCGACAGGATGGGCCGGGAGCCGGACGCATAGGCAGCCGGCGCCTGCTGCGCGCAAGCCGCCGACGGGGTCGCGTAAACTTCGGTCATGGCAAATCTCCTTCTCTCGGGGTCTGCCAAGATAGTACGTCCGCGGCGCCGCACCCGCCATCGAAGAGGCTTACCGCAACCTTACGAATTTGCAAGGGTGGGGCGCCCGTGACAGGGTGCGACAGGGGGATGGGGGTAATATCACGTCCCCTGATGCCTTCCAAAGACGCCAGGAGCAGGGGGAATGCGACATTGTCCGCGTCCCTCTGCCACGCCAAACGAGACATCATCCCCGTCCCCGCGTCTCACCAAACGGAGACGTCATCCCCGTCCCCGCGTCTCACCCGACGTCCCTGCGCCTGCGGTCGTGCGGAAACGCGAGCATGACGCGGGTGCCGGTGCCCTCCTCGGAGGCCAGGCCCACGCCGAGGCCCATCTTCTCGCAGAGCGTGGCCACCAGGTACAGGCCCATGCCGGTGGCCGAGCCCTGGGCGCGGCCGTTCTCGCCGGTGAAGCCGCGGTCGAACACGCGCGGGACGTCCGCAGCGGGAATTCCCCGCCCGTTGTCGGCGATCTCCAGCACGGTGCGCGCCGCGCTCGTGCCCGCGCCCTCCTCGCGCGCGGTGAAGCGCACGGCAGTCGCGCCGTATTTCGCCGCGTTCACCACGACCTGCCCCAATACGAAGGAGAGCCAAGAGGCATCGGCAAACACGGAGACATCGTCCCCCACCTCGATGGACGGGATGGCGCCGTGCTCAATCAGGTAGCGCGCGTTCTTCTTGCAGGCCGCTCGCACGGCCTCGGCCAACGGCAGCTCGCGAATGGCGTAGTCGCGCGCGAGCGAGGTGGAGCGCGCATAGTAGAGCGCCTGCTCCACGTAGGACTCGATACGGTCCAGCTCGGCCTTCAGCTTCGCAGCCACGCCCCCGTGCAGGTCGGCCGCCATGAGATGGGCGGCGGCTATGGGCGTCTTGATCTCGTGTATCCACAGCTCGATGTAGTCGCGGTACGACTCGGCCTGCCGCCGATGGAACGCCACATCGTCGGCCGCGGCCTTTCCCACCGCCTCGAGCGCCTCGTGGGCCAGATGCCCCTCGAGGAAGCCGGGATCCTCCACGAGCTCCGAGGCGAAGTAGGTGCTGTCGAGGTCCTCGACGATGCGCGCGAGCTCGGTGTAGAAGCGGCGCCTGCGCACGTAGCCGATGCCGAGCACCACCGCGCCGCACAGCGCCACGAAACACGGCACGAGCACCGTGGCGTCCGTGCCCACGCCGAGCACGGCCAGCATGCCGGCCACGCCCAGGCAGCACAGCACGCCCACGCCGATGGCCGCGAGGTTGTCGCGCAGGTAGGCGGACAGGCTCATGGCCGCGCACCGCCCATCAGACGAGGTAGCCCTGCCCCCGGCGCGTGGCCAGGAAGCCGTCGGGCACGCCGATGGAGGCCAGGCTCTTGCGCAGCCGGTTCACGTTCACCGTGAGCGTGTTGTCGTCGATGAAGGCGTCGGACTGCCACAGCTCCATCATGAGCTCCTGGCGCGAGATGATGGCGCCCTTGTTCTCCATGAGCAGGTGCAGCACGCGGAACTCGTTGCGGGTGAGCTCCACCCCGCGGCCCTCGTACTCCACGCGGCTTTTCGCCACGTCCAGCACGACGCCCTTGTGCTCGATGCGCGCAGGCGGCTCGGTGCGCGCCGCGCGGCGGAGCACCGACTGGATGCGCGCCAGCAGCACGGCGGGGTTGTAGGGCTTCGTCACGTAGTCGTCCGCGCCCAGGTTCATGCTCATGACCTCGTCGAACTCGTTGTCCGACGAGGTGAGCATGACGATGGGCACGTCGCTTGCGCGGCGCAGGTCGCGGCACACGGCATGGCCGCCGTCGCCGGGCAGCTTGAGGTCCAGCAGGACGCAGTCGGGATCGGCGGCCAGCGCCTCGTCGGCAATGCGGTCGAACGCCGTGCTGGCCAGCGCAACGTGCCCCTGCAGCTCCAGCAGGCGCATGAGCTCGCCGCGCAGCGCCGCGTCGTCCTCCACGACGAATATCCGGGCCACGGGGCCTCCTTCGCACTCGGTTTCTCGCACCGCGCCTCGGGGCCGATGCCATGGTTCGCCCCTCATACTATGGCAAGGGGGCGCGAACGCCCCCGAGCCGTAACCGTTTCGTCAACGTGCCGGCAGCGAACCCGTTGGTTTCGGGCGGTGCCGGCACCGCTTCCTCCGAATGGCGCAACGATGCGCGCCGCAGCAGCTCTGGCAGACCGGCCGGTCAGCCGCGCTTCGCGTAGGTGCGCGGCAACAGGGGGCACCCCGGCTCCACGTTCATGAAGTAACGCAGCAGGAAGGTGAGGCCCGCCACCGTGAGCGCGATGCCCAGGCCCGTGTAGAAGAACGCGATGAACCAGTCGGGCACGAGCCCCGACATGCGCAGGCCGATGCCGCCGCCCATCATGATGGCCATCATGATGTAGCCCTTCTTGTCGAAGAACTTCAGGATGTTCGTCTTGGCCTCCTCGTAGCCGCCGATGCGCTTGGCGTGCTTGCCCACCATCTTCTGGAAGATGCGCGAGTGGAACAGCACGAAGATCACCGCCGAGCCCACGAGGAGCGCCCAGATGACCCAGCCCCAGTCGTGCCGGTAGGCCGTGAGCCCGATGTTGGCGATGTTCGCGCCGGCTATGGCCCACACGATGCCCGCTACGAGCATGAGCTTGTTCGTTGAGATCTTGAGCATTGCCATCACCTTTCCCCGGCGGCCGCCGCGGCCGCCCCTTCCGTGCTGCGCGCGGGGGGCTCCAGCCTTCCCGCGCCGTCTGCCGCATCTTCCGCACCCAGCGCGTCCGGTCCATAGAGCCCCGCGCGCAGCAGCGCCGAGAGCACGCGGCAGTCGGGCTCGCCCGCGCACAATCCGGCGATCATGCTCTCGAGCACGAATGCCACGAGCTCGGCCGGCTCGATGCCCGCGCGCCCGGGGTCGGCCTGCGCGTCGGCCTCCAGCACGCCCCGCATGCCGGCGCGTATATGGTCGAACGTCGCGGACTCGCGCATCTTGCCCTCGTCGCGTCCTTGGATGGACAGCGCGCTGATCTGGGGCAGCCAGTCCGAGCGGAACGCTGCGAGCGCCGAGGACATAGCCGCGTAAACCCGGCTGACGAAGGCGTCGAAGCGCTCCCCCTCCACGATGAGGCACAGGTCCTCGTGGAAGGCGCGCTGCCAGAACGTGCCGATAACCTCCACCAGGAGGTCGTCCTTCGTCGGAAAGTAGTTGTAGATCGTGCCCACGGACACGCCGCAGGCCTCGGCCACGCTGCGGATACCCAGGCCCGCCAGCCCGCGCTCCTCCGCCAGCGCGTAGGCCGCCTCGGCTATCGCCGCCCGATCGATGCCCTGCCGCGCCATGGCCGCACCTCCCATCATTCTTTGAACCTCGTTCATTTTGCTTATCCCATTATAGCGGGGCGCTAGAACAAGGCAAGCGGTTTATGAACAATGTTCATAAACCGCTTGCGAAAGGTGGGGCGCCCCGCTGCGCGAGAGCAAGAGGGCCGCACGGTGCGAAAAGGCGGCCCGTTGCGCGGCAGGTCGGCACCGGTACGAGGCCGAGCGGCCTCGCAGAACCAGCACGGGCCCGCTCGGAGCCGGGCCATCGTGCTGCCGGCTGGGAGCTGCGCAGGCCGGCACGAACCGCGGATGCAGGCTGCCGCTCCCGACGGGGTCGTCCTTCGCGGCAGGCAGGAGAGCCGCTACTGGTCCAGGCCCTGCTCCGCGGCCGCGGAGCTCACGGCGCCGTCGGCGTTGGATTGGAGTATCTCCAGCTTCGAGGGCCGGAAGTCGGGACCGTCGCCCGAGCCGCTCATGACCACGATCTGGTCGGCCGAGACGGTGGGGTCGTCGACGACGGCGCCGGACTCGTCCACGATGACGACGTCGCCCTTGTTGAAGGTGACCTCGTCCTCCTGGGCCTCGAACTTCTGCAGGCCCTCGCCGTCCGCGGCGCTCAGGTCGCCCAGGACAACGGTGATCTCGTCGCCGTTCACGCCCATGACCTGGCCATAGTAGACGACGTCGCCCTGGCTGCCCGTGTTCTGCTGCTCGGAGCCGTTCTGCTCCTGCTGCTCGGTCGAGTTCTGCGAGCCGTTGTCGTTCGAGGAGCCGCCGTCGTCGGTGGCGCACCCGTGCAGAAACGGCGTCATCGCCAGCACGCCGGCCAGAACCATGCCCATCATTCTCATCTTGCGCTTGTTCATAATCGTGTCCCTTCGACGCAGGTGTCCGCGCGACGAGGCGCGCGTGGTATCGGGTTCCGATTGTGAGGGACATCGGCGCCGTGCGCGAGGGGTTCCGGGCAACCGTCAGCCGTCGGTCACGGCGCTGCAACCTTCGCGCAAGGAGCGTCTCGCGGAGCGGAGAACCGCTGCGCGAGGGGCCGTGCGATCAGCCGCGCGGGTGGGCGCGACGGTGCACCTGCTTGAGGCGCCCCGGCGAGAGGTGGGTGTAGACCTGGGTGGTGGACAGGCTCGCATGCCCCAGCATCTCCTGCACGCTGCGCAGGTCGGCCCCGCCCTCCAAGAGGTCGGTGGCGAAGGTGTGGCGCATGTCGTGCGGCGAGAGCGTCTCGTCGAGCCCGGCCGCGCGCAGGGACTCCTTGAACATCTTGCGGATGGCATCGGTGGTCATGCCGTTGCCGCGGGTGGACACGAAGAAGAACGGGCACTCCTTCTCCTTGAGCAGCCGGGGGCGCCCGAGCAGCTGGTAGGTGCGCATGGAGGCGAGCGCCAGGTCGTGCAGCGGCACGATGCGCTCCCTCGCCCCCTTGCCGAACACCTTCACCTGGCCACGCTCGAAATCGACGTTGTCTGCGAGCAGGCCCGACGCCTCGGACACGCGCGCGCCGCACGCGTACAGGAACTCCAGCAGCGCCAGGTTGCGCAGGTCGGCGGGCGACTGCTCGCGCGGGTTGCCGACTCCGTCCCGCTTGCCGTGCACCGAGAGCAACCTCGCCATGTCGGCTGGGCGGATGACGTGCGGCAGGTCCTTCTGCTTGCGGGGGCCCGAGAGCACGCTCGCCGGGTCGCAGTCGCACACGTCCGTCACGTTGAGCCAGCGGAAGAAGCTGCGCAGCGCCGAGAGCCGCCGGTTGACGGTGGTGCGCGAGTACTGCGCGCTGTCGAGCTCGCCCAGGTAGCGGCGCAGCTGTCGATGGGTGGCCGCAAGGGGGTCGATGCCCTCCCGGGCAGCCCAGCGCACGTAGTCCATGAGGTCGATGCGGTAGGCACGCACCGTATGCACCGAGGCGTTGCGCTCTACGCGCAGGGCGTCGCAGAAATCCTCGACGAGGGATGCGGCGCGCGGATCGCATGCGGGCATGCCGTCGTCGGGCACGGGCACGGCGTCAGGCACGGGAGCTGCCTTCTGGCAGGCCTTCGACCGGCGCATCAGCGGCGGGAGCCGTTTTCGGCATGAGGCCGCGGTCCGCAAGCTGGGCACGGTAGGCCGCGAGCGCGTCGGCGCCGCGGGCGGCGTAGGCGGCGTAACGCTCGCGTTTGTTGCGCACATGCTCCGCCAGCGGCTCCATGATGCCGAAGTTCACGTGCATCGGTTGGTAATCCCTCGTCTCGGGGCTCGTGGCGTAGGCCAGAAGCGCGCCGAAGGCCGTCTCGCGCGGCAGCGGCGGCAGGTCGGTCCCCGAGAGCTCGGCCGCCACGGCGAGCGCGGCATGCAGGCCCGAGCGCAGCGCCTCGCAGTACCCCTCGGTGCCCGCGAGCTGGCCCGCCACGAACACGGGCGCGCCCAACGCGGCGGCCCCGGAAGCCGTGAGGCGCAGGCTGGCGTCGAGCAGGCGCGGTGCGTCCAGGAACGTGTTGCGGTGCATGACGCCGAAGCGGGCGAACTCCGCATGCTCTAAGCCGGGGATCAGGCGAAACACCCGACGCTGCTCGGAAAACGTCAGGTTCGTCTGGAAGCCCACCAGGTTGTAGCACGTGCCGTGCGCATCCTCGGCGCGCAGCTGGAGCGCGGCCCAGGGGCGCCTCCCTGTGCGCGGGTCGGTGAGGCCCACGGGCTTGAGCGGGCCGAAGCGCGGGGCGTCGAGGCCCTTGCGCGCGATCTCCTCTATGGGCTGGCAGGCCTGGAACAGCTCGCGCGTCTCGAAGTCGCGCAGCACGACGCGCTCGGCGGCCACGAGCTCGGCGGCGAAGGCCTCGTACTCCTCGCGCGTGAAGGGCGCGTTCAGGTAGTCGCCCGCCCCGTCGGACCCGTCCTCGTAGCGGCTCTGCCGGAACAGGCGCTCCCCGTCCAGCGAGTCGGCCATGACGATGGGCGCGGCGGCGTCGTAGAACGCCAGGTGGCCGGCGCCGGCGACGCGGGCGAGGTCGGCGGCGAGGGCACCGGACGTGAGCGGCCCCGTGGCCACCACGAGCGCATCGGCGCCGCGGGCCGCCTCGGCCAGGCTTGCAGCCTCCCCGCGCACGAGGTCGACCAGCGGGTGCCCTTCGATGCGCGCCGTGACGTCGCGGGCGAACGCCTCGCGGTCCACGGCCAGCGCGCCCCCGGCGGGCACGGCGTGCCGGTGCGCGGCGGCCAGCAGGTGCGATCCCAGCGCCTCGAGCTCGGCCTTGAGCATGCCGGCCGCGCTCTCGGGCTTGGTCGACTTCAACGAGTTCGAGCACACGAGCTCGGCGCACGCGCCGGTGGCGTGCACGGGCGTGGGCGTGCCGGGGCGCATCTCCACGAGGCGCACGCGGAAGCCGCGGTCGGCAAGCTGGAGCGCCGCCTCGCTCCCCGCAAGGCCGGCGCCGAGTATGGTCACGTTGTCAGACATGCCTGCAAGGATACCAAACCTCGGAGCCGCGGGAAACGGCAGGCGAGAAAAACCGGCGGATCGCCGGAGGGGCACAGCGCACCGGGCGCGCCAGGCAGGCGCCCGGTGCAGCCGGCCAGAAGCGGATGCCGCCTGCGCCGCTACCCGACAGGCGTGCTGAACTCGTACAGGGCCTCGGGGTATACTTCCTGGCCTTCAGGCCATCCAAGGGCCAAGCCCCCGTCGATGATGCGCACCTGCGCGAAGTACCGCTCTTCCGCCAAGCGTCCGTACGATCCGCCGCAGTCGATAAACGGGGCGGCGTCGAAAAGGCGCCTCTCCCCCGTTTCGAACTCGAGCAGAAGCTCGCTTCCGCCCCTCGGCTCGACCTTCGTCAAGTCGGGCTGGCTTTTGCCCATCCCGCAGGCAACCTCGTCGACCAAGACCGGCTCCCCCATGAGCGCGCCACCGCCTCCCTATCGCAACGGATCGATCTTGAAAGCATCGAGCCCCTCCGAGAGGAGCTTCCAGTCGGCCTCGAGCTCTTCCCTATGAAGGACGACCCATGCCCTAAGCAGCGTCAGCTTCCTCGGCGGGAGATACCCGTCGAGCACCTCGCCCTCGAAATCGAGCGAGCAGCTGAACTCCGCATAACGGGCGTGGACATGCGGTGCGTGATGCTTTCCCGCCGACTCATTATACATGATGACCACTATGCCGAAGAACATGGAGATCGTCGCCATCTCGCCCCCTCCTTCCGCCTTCCCGCTCATCCACCGATGCGATGCCCCTCACCCCGCCGGCCCCCAGCGGCCGTCGGGGTAGCGGGCGGCGAGGCCCATGCGCTCGGCCTCCACGAGGCGCTCCATGAGCCAGGCGCGCGGCTCGGCGGAGCCGCAGGACGCGCGGGCCACGGCATAGAGGTCCTCCATGCCCAGCGGCTGGGCGGCGAGGGCCGCGGCCACGGGGTTGGCAGCGAGGGCGGGCGGGCGCATCCCCGCACGGCCCGCGGCGCCGCCCGCCGACGCGGCCGCCCCGCCGCCGGCATCGCCCGGGCCCCCGACGCCCGCGCCGGCGGCTGCCGCATGCTCTCCCGCAGGCGGCCACTGCTCCTGCCTCAAACATCCGAATAGGGAGAACAGGGCGTCCTCGAACGTCTCGTCGTCCACGACGGGCAGCGCCCCCTGGTACAGCAGGCGGTTCGCGCCGCGCGACGAGGCCGCCGTGATGGCGCCGGGCACCACGAGCACGTCGCGGTTCGCCGCGAGCGCCTCGTCGGCGGTGGAGAACGTGCCCGACGGCAGCCCGGCCTCCACGATGAGCACGGCCCGGGCGAGTCCCGCGATGAGGCGGTTGCGCTGCCGGAACATATAGGGCCGCGACTTCCGGTCCCACGGCTGCTCGGACGCCACCGCCCCGCCGCCGTCCACGATGCGCTGGAACAGGCCCGCGTGCGCCGCCGGGTACGGCTCGTCGCAGCCGCCCCCGAGGAACGCCACCGTCGGCGAGCCCTCCGCGAGCGCGGCCTCGTGGGCCGCCGCGTCGCATCCGCGCGCACCGCCCGATATCACCACGACGCCCCGCCGCGCCGCCGCGCCGGCGAAGCGCCGGGCGCAGCCCGTGCCGTAGGGCGTCGCCTTGCGCGCGCCCACCACGGCCAAACCTTCTTGGAGCGCCGCCGGGTCGCCCACGACGTAGAGGCGCCGCGGCGGGTCGGGAACGCGCGCGAGCGCCGCAGGGAAGGCGCCGTCGCCGGGCACAAGCTCGAAGCGGGGACCCCTCAGCCGCATGCTCCCACCCCCTCCCGCAAGCGGAACGCCAGCGCCTCGCACAGGTGCCCCCGCCCCACCGACGCCGCCTCCTCCATATCCGCGATGGTGCGCGCCACCGCGAGCGTGCGCATGATGGCGCGCCCGCTCATGCGGGCAGTCCGCGCCGCGTCCTCGAAGAAGGCCTCGTCGGCCGGCGCGAGGGCGCACGAGCGCACGAGCGTCTCCGGCCCCTCGCCGCCGCCGGCGCGCGCCCGCCGCCACGAGGCGTACTCGCGCGCGCCCCGCACGGCGGCGCGCATGTCCTCCGACGATGTTCCGCCGCCCGTCCCCAGCACGTCGCGCGGCGCCGAGCGGCGCACGTCGACGTGCAGGTCGATGCGGTCCATGAGCGGCCCTCCGATGCGGTTCTGATAGGCGCTCACCTGGGCCGGCGTGCACGTGCAGGCATGCTCGTCGTCGCCGAAGTAGCCGCAGGGGCACGGGTTCGCAGCCGCCACCAGCATGAAGCGCGCCGGGAACGACACGTTGCCGTCGGCCCGCGTGACGGTGACGCGCCCGGACTCCATGGGCTGGCGTATGCCCTGCAGCACCGAGGGCCGGAACTCGGGCAGCTCGTCCAGGAACAGGACCCCTTGGTGCGCGAGCGACACCTCGCCCGGCCGCGGCGGCGTGCCGCCGCCCACGAGCCCCGCGGTCGTGGCCGAGTGGTGGGGGCTGCGGAAGGGCCGCACGCCGCCGAGCAGGGCGCCCATCTCCTCGCCCGCCACCGAGTGGATGAGCGCGGCCTCGAGCGCCTCGTCCTCCTCGAGCGGCGGCAGGATGGAGGGCAGCCGCGAGGCAAGCATCGTCTTGCCCGAGCCGGGCGGCCCCATCATGAGCACGCCGTGGCGGCCGGCGGCGGCCACCTGCAGCGCACGCTTCGCCATGTCCTGGCCGGCCACGTCGCGGAAGTCCGGGGCGGCCGGCGCACGGGAGGGCCGCCGGGGGGCGAGGGCGGGGAACTCGCCGGTGCGGAAGTCGGCGATCGTGCGCACGGCACGCTGCTCGAGGCCGTCGATGGCCACAAGGCGCTCCGGCGCGTCCGCGCAGACGAGCGCGCATCCCAGGTCGCGCGCGCACAACGCATAGGCCAGCAGGCCGTCCACGGGCCGCACGGCCCCCTCCAGCGAGAGCTCCCCCACGATGAGCGCGCCCTCGGCCAGGCGCGGGTCCACCTGCCCCGTGGCCGCGAGCAGGCCCACCGCGATGGGCAGGTCGAACCCCGACCCCGTCTTGCGCAGGGCACCGGGCGCCAGGTTCACCACCACCCGCTCGTTCGGCATGGAGAAGCCGCCGGCCCGCAGGGCGGCGCGCACGCGCTCGCGCGCCTCCTGCACGGCGGCGTCGGGCATCCCGACGATGCAGAACGCGGGCATGCCGCTGCCCACCACCACCTCCACGTCCACCGGCACGGCCTCCACCCCGCGCAGCGTCGCGCCCTGCACGGCAAAGCGCCCGAACACGCCGCTCACCCTGCCGAGAACGCGCCGATATGGTGCCGTATGAACGCCCGGTCGGGCGGCACCACCACGATCGACACCACGTCGAAGCGCACCGGCACGTCCACCACGTCGTAGTCCACTAAGAACAACGCCGCGATGCGCTCGTAGCGACGGCGCTTGCCTGCATCCACCGCCTCGGACGGCAGGCCCTTCTCGGTGTTCGAGCGCGTCTTCACCTCCACGAACACGAGCGCCTCCCCGTCGCGCGCGATGATGTCGGCCTCGCCCGCCGCGCATGTCCAGTTGCGCTCGACGATGTCGTAGCCGCGCCGGTCCAGGAATCGCGCCGCCGCATCCTCGCCGCGTCGGCCAAGCTCCCGGTTACGGCAGCCGATCGCCTCGGCGCCCCCGTCGTCCTCGGACCGCTCCCGCTTCGGCTTCGCCTTCGCGCGCGGCTTGCGGCGCTTGGCGGAAGCCCCCGCCGGGCGCTCCCCCTCCCCCTTCACGGCGCTCGGTTCCTCCTGCAGCCGCTCCTGCACAGCCGCCGTTCCGTTCTCGTCCATTCGTCGCCCCTTTCTTCTCTAGGGGCATCATAGGGCCGCAACCTTGCCGGGGAACCGTCGCGAAGGCCCGCTCGGAACCGCCCCGATCATGCACGGCCCTTGCACGGCAGCCGCACGAACCTGGCGCGCTTCTTGCGCGGATATGGCAGAAAACCGGCGGAAATTCGGCAGCCGGCCGATGCGGGGACAACTCCGCAGGTGGAACACGCAGGAGCGCTGGCCGGCACCTTGTGCGCCGGCGGCAAGAGGGGCGCGCACGATGGTGGAAAACCGCGGAGCGCGGTAAGGGCCGCCGGAGCGATATGCGCGGGAGCGTCGGCTCGGCGAGTATCCGGGCAGGATGCGGGCGCCCTAGAACAGGGTCGGCTGCGTGAAAGCCGTGCAGAATGTGGCGCGGTGGAGGGGGGTGAGGCCGAAGCGCTTGATAGCCTCGATATGGGCGGGGCTCGCATAGCCCTTGCAGGAATCGAAGCCGTACTCGGGGTAGTCCTCGGCGTAGCGGCACATGAGGGCGTCGCGCTCCACCTTGGCCACAATGGAGGCCGCGGCGATCGACGCGCAGCGGCAGTCGCCTTTCACCACGTTCACCTCGCGGTCGTCGAGGCGCAGCGGGTTTCCGTCGAGCAGGACGACGTCCGGGCGCACGCCGGCGGCCTCGATGTGAGCCAGCGCACGCCTGAACGCGGTGACGAGCGAGGCCGTCATGCCCGCGGCATCGATGTCGGCCGCTTCCACGTACTCCACCGTCCACGCCACGGCCACCCGCTTGACCTCGAGGGCGATGCGCTCGCGCACCTCGGCTTTGAGCTGCTTGGAGTCGTTGAGGCCCTCCACCGCGGGCTCGAGGGGAAGCACGACGGCGCCCACCGCGAGCGGGCCGGCGAGCGGGCCGCGGCCCACCTCGTCGAGCCCCACGACCACGCCGGCGCCGCGCCCCTCGGCGAGCGCCCGCTCGAACGCGTACAGCGAGGCCAGCCGTTCGCGCTCGGCCTGCTCGGCCTCGATCCGACGCCGCGCCACCTCAACGGCGTCGCGCACGCCCTTGCGCGTGTCGGCCACGAGCGCGCGCTCGAGCACGGCGAACTCCCGTGCATCCGCCTCCTGCAACCGCTGCCTTATCTCGGCGACCGTCGGCCCCATGCGCCCGCACGTCCCTTCTCTTCCGCGCGCCCGCCCCCGCGGCCGCGCCCGTTCCCGTCTCCCCCATGATAGCAAAAGCCGCCCAACCGGACGGCAGAAGAACACGGCGAGCACAAGCACCCCCCCCCTTCGCGCGCAGCGCGAAAGCAAAACACCCAGGTTGGCGTAGCAAGACCGCGAGAAGCCCCCTCGTGCCGATAATCGGCCCGTTTCGCGGCTGAGCGTACTTCGGTACGCGAAGGCAAGCGAAAAAGGGCCGAGGATCGGTGCGAGGGGGCTTCGCAGCGTCGAGCAGTTACGGCGGCCGGAGGCCGCCGTAACCTTACCTGAAGGACTTCTCCTTGATCTTGGCAGCCTTGCCCACCTTGTCGCGCAGGTAGTACAGCTTGGCGCGGCGGACGTCGCCCTTGCGCATGACCTCGATCTTCTCGATCTTCGGGGAATGCACGGGGAACGTGCGCTCCACGCCGATGGAGAAGCTGACCTTGCGCACCGTGAACGTCTCGCGGCTCGAGGCGCCGTGGCGGCGGATGACGTCGCCCTGGAACACCTGGATGCGCTCGCGGCTGCCCTCGACGATGCGGTAATGGACCTTCACGTTGTCGCCCACGTTGAAATCGGGGAGGTCCTGCTTGATCTGCTGCTGTTCGATAGCGCGAATGATGTCCATGTTCGTTATCCTTCTATGCGTTCAGATTGAATCTCGTATCGTGTTCTGTGGAAAGACACAATTGGACAGTATACTGCCCCACGCCCGCTCGCGCAAGGAAAAAAGCGCTGTCTTCCTGCATTTTTTCCCGAAACCGCCCCGTACTCCACGCAAATCCCAGATTCGGCGCGCCCTGGGCTCATCGTTTCACCGCGGGCACCGCCGAGCCGCAACCCGGACGCGGGGCGCGGGACGTCCCCGGCGGAGGCCGCCGGGCGGGCCCGCGCCGCCTCACACAAGCGAGAGCAGCGCATAGGAGGCCACGCCCGACACGGCGCACCACAGAAGCGACTTCGTCCTCCATGCCACGATCGCCACGACGCCGGCAGCCAGAAGCGGGGCGGCGGCCGGCCAGAGGCCCGCGTCGAACATGCCGGGCGTCAGCAGGTCGTTCGCCACGAGCGCGGCGAAGGCGGCCGGCGGGATGAACCCGAGCGCCCGCTCCACCCCCTCCGGCAGCTGCCTGCCCTTGAGCGCGAACAGCGGCACCGTGCGGCACACGAGCATGGTGACGGCGCAGCATGCGAACACGACGAGGAAGTCGCCCCAGCCCATCGGCTCCATCAGCCACGCTCCTTCGCCCAGGTGAACGCCAGCGCAGCCGCGACGCCCGCGAGCGCGCCCACGAGGATGGCCGGCCCCCCGAGCCCCACGGCCTTGCAGGCGAACACGCCCGCGACGGCCACGGCAGCGGCCACGAGGTTCGCCGGCGTGGGCCTCTGGGTGACCAGCAGGCAGACGAAGATGGAGGTCATGGCGAACGCCGCGATGGCCAACGGCACGCCGATGGCGTTGCCCACGAGCACGCCCGCCACGTTCGAGAGCGCCCAGGAGCTCTGCGAGAACAGGTTCACGAGCGTGGCGCGCCCCACCGACCAGTCGCCCGCCTCGAACCTGGCCGTGTTCACACCGTAGCTCTCGTCGGTCACGGTGGCGGCGAACAGGAACGCCAGGCGCTTCCTCACGCCCTTGCACGCCGGCGCGAAGGCGGCGGAGTACAGCATCTGGCGCGTGTTCACCAGCGACACGCTGGCGACGATGGAGGCCAGGGGCGAGCCCGCCAGCCACATGTTCGGGATCATGAACTGCCCGGCACCCGAGTAGAACAGTGCCGAGAGCAGGAACACCTGCAGGGCGTTCAGGCCGATGGAGGCGCACAGGATGCCGCAGGGAATGCCGATGGCCACGTAACCCAGCATGATGGGCAGCGCGGCTGAGAGCGATTGTCGTATGTGGTCCCCGGAAAGCACAGCCTCCCGATTATACAAGTTCCGCGCCCACGATCAACGGGTATCTTGATCGCGGCAGGGCGTGGCAGAGGGCGTGGCAGAGGGACGGGGATAATGTCACGTTCGCGGGAGCCTCACCGCCTCCGAGCGCGTCGGGGAACGTGGCGTTATCCCCGCCCCTCGCCAAACCGGGACGAGCCCCGGGCAAACGCCGGCAGGCAGGCCCGATCGGGGCCGCGGCGCCTAATAATGCACGGAGTGCGGGATGAACAGCTGCTGGAACAGGTTCTTGGCGAAGCGGTCGGTCATGCCGGCCACGTAGTCGGTCACGGCACGCAGATCGTCGCCCTCGGCGATGGCGCGGTACTCCTCGGGCACTTCCTCCGTGTGCGCCACGTAGTAGTCGAACAGGGCGCCCACGAGGCGCGTGGCCTTGTCCACCTCCGCCATCACGACGGGCGCCGTGTACACGCGCGCGAACAGGAACGCCCTCAGCTCCATCATGGCATCCCACACCGAATCGCTCATGCGGATGTCGTCGCAGGCGGCCGACGTCTCCACCATGTCCATGACGAGCGTCTGGATGCGCGAGGAGTGGTCGGGGCCGAGCACCGCGTGCGTCGTGTCGGGCAGGTCGCCCTCGGACAGGATGCCCGCGCGGATGGCGTCGTCGATGTCGTGGTTCACGTAGGCGATGCGGTCGGCCGTGCCCACGATGCGCCCCTCGAGCGTCTCGGCTCGCAGGTCGCCGGTGTGGTTGAGGATGCCGTCGCGCACCTCGGGCGTGAGGTTGAGCCCCTTGCCGCCGTTCTCGATGCGCTCCACCACGCGCAGGCTCTGCTCGTTGTGCCGGTAGAGCGCCTCGGCCTCGGGCGAGGCGGGGTCGATGCCCCGGTGGCGGGCGATGCTGCGCGCGAGCGCCTCCTCGCCGGTGTGGCCGAACGGCGTGTGCCCCAGGTCGTGCCCGAGCGAGATGGCCTCGGTGAGGTCCTCGTTCAGCCCGAGCGCCCGCGCGATGGTGCGCGCGATCTGCGCCACCTCGAGCGTGTGGGTGAGCCGGGTGCGGAAGTGGTCTCCCTCGGCGGCCAGGAACACCTGCGTCTTATGCGACAGGCGTCGGAACGACTTCGTATGGAGGATCTTGTCGCGGTCGCGCTGGTAGTCGTTGCGCAGGATGTCGGGCTCGGCCGAGCGGGCGCGGCCCTCGCTCTCGTCGGCGAACGAGGCGTCCGGCGAAAGCGCCTCGTGCGCGTGCTCCTCCTGGTCTTCGCGATGGATGATGCGCATGGCGGACCTCCTTGCTCGTCGTAGGCGCCCTCAGTATACCAGCTTGCCCGGCTCGAACACGCCGCGCTCCGTGACGATGCGGGTGATCAGGGCGGCGGGCGTGACGTCGAATGCCGGGTTCCACACCTCCACGCCCGGCAGCGGCGCGGCAGGACCTCGGCGGGATCGCGCTCCTCGATGGGGATGCCCGAGCCGTCCGGAAGCGTCGGGTCGATGGTGGACGTGGGCGCGGCCACGTAGAACGGGATGCCGTGGTGCCGCGCGAGCACGGCCACGCCGTACGTGCCGATCTTGTTGGCGGCGTCGCCGTTGGCGGCGATGCGGTCGGCGCCCACGAGCACGGCGTCCACCCGACCGGCGGCCATGAGGCTGGCAGCCATGTCGTCGCAGATGAGCGTGCAGGGGACGTTCGCCCGCGACAACTCCCATGCCGTGAGGCGGGCGCCCTGGCCCACCGGGCGCGTCTCGTCGGCGTACACGCGCTCCACCTTGCCCTGCGCTGCGGCCGCGTACACGATGCCGAGCGCCGTGCCGTAGAACGCGGTGCCCAGGCTGCCGGCGTTGCAGTGCGTGAGGATGCGGGAGCCGGGCGCAAGCAGCTCGGCGCCGTGGGCGCCGATGGCGCGGTTCACGGCCTCGTCCTCGGCCTCCATGTGCTTGACCTCGTCGAAGAGCTCGTCGGCGACCAAGGCGGACGGCGCCCCCGACGCCACGGCCCGGCGCGCCCGAGCCACGGCGCGGCGCACGCCCCAGGCCAGGTTCACGGCGGTAGGACGTGCGGCAGCCACCTCGTCGGCCACGGGGCCCAGCTCCTCCAGGAAGCATGGCCCTTCCCCTGCGCATCCGCGCGACGTGGCGTGCGCGGCGCCGACGTTGCCCGCCCACAGCGCCACGGCGGCCGCGCCGGCGATGCCGAGGGCGGGGGCGCCGCGCACGGCGAGCGACTTGACGGCGTCCACCACGACCCGCCAGTCGCCCGTGCGCTCGAAGGCGAGCTCGCCGGGCAGGCGCCGCTGGTCGATGTAGGCGAGGCGGGGCCGCCCATCGCCGTCGCGCTCGAGCTCGACGGTGCGCGGCAGATTCTCCAAGCAGAGGGGCTGGCTCATGGGGCATCCTTTCTTCATCGCTGCCATTCTAGCGCATAGAGCCTGCAAAGGGGCGCCGGCGCGCACGTAAAGGCTCCGTGACCGCGGCGTGACGGTTCGGCGGACGGGCGAGGGCTTCGGGTATCGTGGGCCCTGTGCGCGCCGAGCCGTGCGCACGCGGAAGCGCCACCGAAAGGAACCCTATGGAACCCCGCACCACGCCCTCCCCTGCCGCGCCCGAGGGCACGGCCGCCGCAGCAGCCCCCTCCCCGCGCGCAGAGGCCGCGGCAACCCCCTGGCACGCAAAGCCCACCGACGTCGTGCTCGCGGCGCTCGAGACCTCGCCGGACGGCCTGACGGACGCCGAGGCACGCCGCCGCTTGGCCCAGAACGGACCCAACGAGCTGGCCTCGAAACCGCCCAAGACGCTCGGCGCCATGGTGCGCGAGCAGCTGGGCGACCCCATGGTGCTCATCCTCGTGGTGGCGGCCGTGCTCTCGGCGCTTTTGCGGGAGTGGGCCGAGGCGGGCATCATCTTCGCCATCGTGGTGGTGAACGCCGTGATAGGCATCGTGCAGGAGCGCAAGGCGCAGTCGTCGCTCGAGGCGCTGCGGTCGCTCTCCGCGCCCACGGCCCGCGTCGTGCGCGGCGGCGCCGAGGAGATCCTGCCCGCCCGCGATCTCGTGCTGGGCGACGTGGTGCTGCTGGACGACGGCAGCATGGTGCCCGCCGACCTGCGCCTCTTGGACACGGCGAGCCTGCGCGTGCAGGAGGCCTCGCTCACCGGCGAGTCGGTGCCCTCCGAGAAGGACGCCGATGCGGCGGTCGCCCCCGGCGCGCCGCTCGGCGACCGCTCCACCATGGCCTTCGCCACGTCCATCGTCACGGGCGGGCGGGGACGGGGCGTGGTGACAGCCACGGGGATGGGCACCGAGGTCGGCCAGATCGCGGGGCTTTTGGAGGGCGACGAGGAGCTGGACACGCCGCTCAAGCGCAAGCTGGCCTCGTTCGGCAAGCTGCTCACCATCGTGGGCGTGGCGGCGGCGCTGGCCGTGGTGGCCATCGGCCTGGCCTACGGCCGGCCGTTCGTGCCGCTTCTGCTGCTGGCCGTGTCGCTGGCCATCTCCGTCATCCCCGAGAGCCTGCCCGCCACGGCCACCATCGTCATGGCGCTGGGCGTGCAGCGCATGGCGCGGCACGAGGCGCTCGTGCGGCGGCTGCCCGCCGTGGAGACGCTCGGCGGCGCCACCGTCATCTGCACGGACAAGACCGGCACCCTCACCGAGAACCGCATGAGCGTCGTGCGCGTGGCGCTGGGCCCGGACCTCGAACGCGGCACGGCCCAGGAGCCCGCCGCGGCGCTCGCGGCGCACCCCGCGCTCTTCGGCGACCTGGCGTTCGTGGCGGCCCTCTGCAACGACGCGAGCTTCGCGGAGGGCGAGGAGGCGCCCGGGGCCGCGGGGAACGGGGGCGCGGAGGGCGAACGAGGCCCGACCGAAGGCGGAAGGCCGCCTGCTGCTGCCGCCGACGGCACTGCCGCCCCGGACGCCGTGATAGGCGACCCCACCGAGGGCGCGCTGCTCGTCATGGCGCGCGACATAGGCGTGGACCCGGCGGCCCTGCGCGCATCCTACCCGCGCCTGGCCGAGCGCCCCTTCGACTCCGACCGCAAGCGCATGGCCACCGTGCACGAGCGCGACGGCCAGGTGGTGGCGGCCGTGAAGGGCGCCCTCGACGGCCTGCTGCCCCGCTGCGCCTTCGTCATGGACGACGACGGGCCGCGCCCGATCACCGACGACGACCGCGCGCATGCGATCGAGGTGGCGGCACGGCTCTCCGACGAGGCCCTGCGCGTGCTGGCCTTCGCCACGCGGGCGCTTCCCGCCGTGCCCGGCGACGAGGAGGACATCGAACGAGAGCTCGTGCTCGTGGGGCTGGTGGGCATGATGGACCCGCCGCGCCCGGACGTTCGCGCGGCCGTGGACACATGCCGCACGGCCGGCGTGCGCACCGTCATGATAACGGGCGACCATGCCGCCACGGCCCGCGCCATCGGCGAGGAGCTTGACATCTACCGCCCCGGCGACCTCGTGGTCACGGGCGAGGAGCTGGAGGAGATGGACGACGCGGCCCTCGACGACGCCGTGCGTCGCGCCAGCGTGTTCGCCCGCGTGTCCCCCTACCACAAGCTGCGCATCGTGCGCGCGCTCAAGCACGACGGGGAGGTAACGGCCATGACGGGCGACGGCGTGAACGACGCGCCCGCGCTCAAGGCCGCCGACATCGGCGTGGCCATGGGCATCACGGGCACCGACGTGGCGAAGGACGCCGCCGACATGGTGCTTCTGGACGACCGCTTCACCACCATCGTGTACGCGGTGCGCGAGGGGCGGCGCGTGCACCGCAACATCCAGAAGGTCGTGCAGTTCCTCGTGGCCGACAACCTGGCCGAGATCGTGGTGCTGCTGGCCGCCGTGGCCCTGAACTGGAACGCGCCGCTCACAGCCGTCATGATCCTGTGGGTGAACCTGGCCACGGCCACGCTGCCCGCGCTGGCGCTCGGCGTGGAGCCGGCGAGCCGCCACATCATGGAGCACCCGCCGCTGCGCGCGGGCACGCTGCTGGAGGGGCGCCAGGCGCGCCGCGTGGTGTTCCAAGGGCTGTTCGTGGCCGCCTTCGCCCTGCTCGCGTTCGTGGTCGGGCGCGAGGCGGGCGGCGACGCGGTCGGGCGCACCATGGCATTCGGCGTGCTGGCCTTCTCGCAGGTGCTGCGTGCCGTGAACCAGCGCTCCGACACCGACCCCGTATGGGACCGCGAGGGCGGCCGCAACCCGCAGCTCGCCTGGGCCGTGGCCGCCAGCACGGCGCTCATGCTCGTCGTGCTGCTCGTGCCGCCCGTGCGCGAGGCGTTCGGCGGCGCGGCCATGGACGCGTGGCAGTGGGCAACGGTGCTGGGCCTGGCCTTCCTCTCGCTCGTGCAGACCGAGGCGGCGAAGGCCATCGGACGCTGGAGGGCGCGGCGCGGGCAGGGGACGGCCGGCCTGCGGGGCTAGCCTGCGGGCGGGCGCGACACGGGCGGCCCGCCGCCCCTCTCCAGCAGGCGCCCCGCATCCGGACGCGGGGCGCACGATCGTCTATACTGGGGCCTGACGGGCGCGGACGCCGCATGGCGGCCGCGCTTCCTGGGAAGAGGCGTTGGAAGGGGAAGCTGATGGACGGTACCGGGTTCTCGTGCTTGAGCTGCGCCGGCGAGGCGTGCGAGTTCCAGACGGGCGGCAACCCGCCGCAGTGCGTGGAGAGACTCGTAGACGAGGCCATCCACGATGAAGTGCACGCGCGCTACCGCGAGCCGGAGAACCACCGCATCATGCAGGCGGCGGCGCTCACGAGCGAGCGCTGCGCGAACCTCACCCGCGTGCAGGAGACCATGGAGTTCGCCGCGCGCATGGGCGCCCGCAAGATCGGCATCGCCACCTGCACGATGCTGCTCGACGAGAGCCGCACGCTGCGCAAGCTGCTGGAGCGCGCAGGCTTCGAGGTGTTCGGCGTGGCCTGCAAGGTGGAGGGCAACCGCCGCGCCGACCTCGGCCTGGCGCCCGCCGCCGGCGGCGGGGAGGGACCGGTGCTGTGCAACCCCGTCATGCAGGCCCGCCTTCTGGAGGAGGAGGGCACCGACCTGAACATCGTCATGGGCCTGTGCGTGGGACACGACACGCTGTTCTACCGCCACTCGCACGCCCCCACGACCACGCTCGTGACGAAGGACCACGTCACCGGTCACAACGCCTGCGCCGGCCTCTACGCATCCAAGTCCGTGTACCGCCGGCGCCTGAACGAGACCGTCGACGCCTGCCGCGAGGGCGGCATCGCGCAGGTCTGACCCTGTTTCGACCTTACGGATGCGGCAAGGCGGAGGCTCCGGTACCGCTCGATGGCCCTTGCATGGGTTTTCGGCGAACCGCCTTCCCTCACGGTAGAATATCGTTTCAACGATGAAAGAATCCGAGACGGAGGAGGTGCGGAATGGAAGACGGCGGCGAGGACCTGGCGCTCGACTCCACCTTCTTCGTCGCGTTCGACCTCACCCACCGCGCGCTCAAGAGCGGCCTCGCGGCGGCGAGCCCGCTCAACGTCACGCAGTACCGCATGCTCGTGAAGCTGCTGGCCGCGGGCCCTGACGGCTTCGCGCAGTCCGACCTGGGGCGCCTCCTCGACCTCAAGCCCAACGTGGTCACGCAGGCGCTGAACGCGCTCGAGGAGGCCGGTTTCGCCGAACGCCTGCGCAGCGAGGGGGCCGACGGCCGCACGCGCACCGCGCGCGCCACCGGGGCCGGCGAGGAGCACGTCGCCCGCGCAAACGCCTCCATCGTCGAGCGCCTCTACGCACTCTTCCCCACCGAGGACGCCGACCACCGCGCCATCCTGGAAGCGTCCATCGCCGCCGGCGCGAGCATCGACCCGCCGCTCTCCGGCGACGTCGCCTCCCGCTTCGCCGCCTCGCGCGCCCTCGTGTCGCTCGAGCTGGTGAAGCGCGCGATGGAGGGCGCCCTGCGCCGCGCGGCGGGGGCGCCGCTCGCCGAGTGCCGGGTGCTGCAGCGCCTCGGCGAGGTGGGCGAGCCCCTGCGCGTGGGAGACCTCGCCACGCAGCTGCAGATGAGCCCCGTGGCCGTGGCCCGCGCCGTGGACGGCCTGGCCGGGCGCGGATGGACGCGGCGCCTCGCCAGCCCGAGCGACCGCAAGGCCGTGTTCGTGGCAGCCACCGACGAGGGCGCGCGCAAGCAGAAGGTCATCGCCCGCACCGTCGACGCCCTCGCGCGCACGCAGCTGTGGGCGCGCCTCGACGAAGACCGGCGGCGCGCCCTCGCCCGCACCTGGCGCGTCGTCATCGCCGACGTCCAGGCGCGCAAGGAGCTCGACCGCAAGGCCGCGCTCGAGCTCCTGCAGCCCATCGAGTGACGTCCCGAAGGGGGACGGTCCCCATTGGGACGTTTGGCATAAAAGGGACTGCCCCTTCTCTCCAAGCACCCTCTTCCCGAAATCGGCAGGTTGAAGTCACCGTTTTTGCCGCTCTGAAGCTTTCGCGCTCCCAGAGGCGAGGATCCGATTTTGCCGACCTGCGAAAACGTTCTTCGCCGTCGAAACAGGTCGATCAAAAAGGCCCCCTGACCCATCGAAACGCTTCACAGCGTTCAAAACGGTGACTCGGAG
>HHCFC01400__coassemble_969_pt1 | contig 25376 bp, 20 predicted proteins | sample HHCFC01400__metabat2_low_PE_042 | metagenome-assembled genome bin HHCFC01400 | reverse complement strand
TGCCCGAGTCGGCGGGGCACCGTTCGCTTCGGATTGTACCACACTCGCGCAAACGACGCAGGGCTTGGCACATTGCTGTGCATCCACGAAGCCGCCCTTGCCGACAACGAAAAGAGCCCCGGATTCCGGGGCTCTTCCAAGTTCAAATGGTGCGGGTGAAAGGACTTGAACCTTCATGGGGTTGCCCCCATACGGACCTGAACCGTACGCGTCTGCCAATTCCGCCACACCCGCATCTGCTCTCCGACCTCGGTCGAAAGCAAGAACAGATGATACAGGACTTCACCCGCCTATGCAAGACCGAAATTTGCTCCTGCGGAGAAAAACGGCCTATAACGAGCAATCGCAGAGAGCTTTCACGCGTCTCCCGCGCTGCGCTCCCCGAGTACGCGCCGCGGAGGCTCCTTACAGGGCGGTGCCGCGCTTCGGCACGTAGAGGCAGGTCAGATCGACGCCCTCATGCTCCAGCAGCCAGACCTTGCGGGCGATGCCGCCGGCGTATCCGGTCAGGCTGCCGTCCGAGCCGATCACGCGATGGCAGGGCAGGATAATGGAGATGGGGTTGCGCCCGTTCGCCGTGCCAACGGCGCGCGCCGAGGCCTTACCACCGCAATCGCATGCGATCTGCGCGGCGAGCTCGGCGTAGGTGCGCAGCTCGCCGTAAGGGATGTCGGCTAGCAGCTTCCACACGCGCTGCTGGAACGGGGTGCCGCCCGGCTTGAGGGGCAGCGTCGCTACGGGAAGGGGGTCGCCGTCGAAGTAGCGGTCGAGCCAGGCGCGCACCTGCGCGAACACGGGAAGGTCGTCGCGGCGCTGCAGGTTCCCCGCCACCTTGCCGGCGAAGTACTTCTGACCCTCGATCCATAGCCCGACGATTGCCTCGCCGTCGCTCGCGATGGTGAGGTCGCCCAGCTCGGCATGGGGGTACACGGTCGAGTAAAGCATGAGGTCCCCGCTCTCTTCCATGCGCTAGAGCGCCGTGCCCTTCTTGGGAACGAAAAAGGCCTCCATGTCGACTCCCTCGTGCTCCAGCAGCCATATCTTGCGCGTCAGGCCGCCGGCGTAGCCGGTCAGGCTCCCGTTCGCGCCCACCACGCGGTGGCAGGGGATGATGATGGAAATGGGATTGTGCCCGACGGCCCCGCCCACGGCCTGGGAGGACATTTTCTCCTTGCCGTCCTCCTGCGCGATCTCCCGGGCCAGGTCGCCGTAGGTGCGCACGCAACCGTAGGGAATCTCTGCCAGCTTGCGCCACACGCGCTGGCGGAATGCGGTGCCGTTGGGCGCCAGCGGCAGCTCGGCTGTCGCTGGTCGCTTGCCGGCGAAGTAGCGCTCAAGCCAGTCTTTCGCCTGCGCGAAAACGGGCAGGTCGTCGGCCGGCACCATCTCGCCGTCCACCGTGCCGCCGAAGTGCTTCTGTCCGGCCATCCACAGCCCCACGATGCTCTGCCCGTCGCTCGCGATCGTGACCTCGCCGAATCCGGGGTGGGTGTAGTTCGTCCGATAAACCATGCGCGTTCCTTCCTATTCGGCCAGCGAGTTCCACAGGCACAGCACCGCGTAGCTGCGCCACGGGCGCCACTGCTCGGCCAGCGCCAGCCGTTCCTTCGGTTCCAGGTGGGGCAGGGCGTGCTTCACGCCGGCATCGGTCTCCATGAAGGCGTCGGGATGGTTGAGCACCCTCATGGCCAGGTAGTTCGCCGACCAGGGGCCGATGCCCTTCACCGCTAGCAGGCGTTCCATCTGCTCCGCCACCACGGCGCCGGCGTCGAAGCACAGGTCGCCGGCCTCCAGCAGCCGCGCGATCTCGGCGATGGTGCGCGAGCGCGTCTTGATGACGCCCAGCACGCCGAGCGCGTCCTCGATGGGTTCGAGCGCGGCGACCTCCGCCGTTGTGGGGAACGCGTGCGTGAGCCCCGGGATGCCGGTGTCCACGGGCTTGCCGTAGCGCTCTACGATGCGCGCCGCCAGCCGGTTGGCGGCAACCACCGTCACCTGCTGGCCGAGGACGGCCCGCACGGCCGTCTCGAAGGGGTCGAAACAGCCGGGCACCCGCGTTCCCAGGACCGCCGCGCCCGGAACCGTGTCGTCCAGCGAGGCGATGCCCTCATGCACGGCCTGCGGGTCGCAGTCGACGTCGAACTGGCGGCGCACCCGGGCGATGACCTGCGACGTCACCGGCAGCAGCGACGCGCTCATCGTGACGGCAAGTGCACCTCGCCGCTCGTTGTCGGCCACGCGCACCCAGCCGAGCACCTCCTCGTTGCCGTGCTGCATGCGCACGACGCGCGCGTAGGCGTGCTCGTCCACCGCTTCCACGCCTTCCAGCTGGCGGGCACGGAAGAACGCGAGCAGCTCGGCGAAGCGGTACGGCGGACGGTAGCTCAGCGAGAAGGCCACCCCGTCGCCCGACGGCGTGCGCCGTCGGGCGCTCTTGCGCACGGCGGTGGGGGTGAGCCGATAGCGCTCCTTGAACAGGTCGTTGAAGCGCCGCACGCTCTTGAACCCGGCGGCCGCGGCCACCTGGCTTACCGGGAGGTCCGAGTCGGTGAGCAGGCTCTTCGCCAGAAGGAGACGGCAGGTTTGCAGGTACTGCACCGGCGTCACCTCGAACTCGCGTTGGAAGGCGCGCCTCAGGTGGCGGTCGGTGTAGCCCAGCCGCTCCGCCATGCGCCCGAGGCTTTCGCCGCTCGTGCAGTCCTCGCGCAGCAGCGAGGCCGCACGCCGTGCGAGGTTCGCGGACGCGTCGGCGATGGAGTGGCCGGGCGCGAGCTCCGGGCGGCACACGAGGCACGGCCGGTATCCGGCAGCCTCCGCCTCGGCCGCCGTCTCGTAGAACGTGCAGTTCTCGTACTTCGGCATGTGCACGTGGCAGACGGGGCGGCAGTACACGCCCGTGGAGGACACGCCCACGAACGCCTGGCCGTCGAATCGCGCGTCTTTGGACGCGAACGCCGCGTACAGCGCCCGCTTGCGCGATTCGGGATGGTTGAGGTCCTGCCGCAGGGTGCTCTCCTGTGCTTCTGCCATGGGGTGCCGCCCTCCTTCCGAGTGATCCGCACTGCGAGAGGCGGTGCAGCTGCCGAGCCGCCTCTAAAGTCGCCGTACCATGCAGCGCCGCGCCGCCAGTTGCGGCACCGAACTGCCTCTCCGACAAGAGTCTAGCGCGAAAGGCTGGAGGGAACTAGCCGTTTTCGGACGTCAAGTTGAAACCTCTGCGGAACAACGCCGCATTCGCGCGCCCGGCGCTGCTTCCTGAAATCTCGCGTTCGCGGCCCGTTCGCCCGGTTCGTCATCTGACGCCGAAAACGCCTGCTGCTGTCAAAAAAGAGCCGGTTTGGCAATCTAGATGTCAGCCTTGGAAGGTCTTCTCTGCGAGGAACTAGAAAAAGGCCAGGTCGCGTTACACACTGCACCACCTTCGAAGTGGCAGCGGTTGCCAAACCGGCGCTTTTTTGACAGCAGCGGGCGTTTTTGCCGGCAGGCCGGTAACTACGGCCAGACAGCAGGTCCGGCTGGACCAGAAGAATGACTGCTGGTTTCGAGGAGCGCCGTCGCTCGTTCATTCGACGCTTCCGGGTGGGGAGCGTGCCGTGGAGGGGCGAATTGCGCTATCATGGTCGGTGCAGGCGCGCGGTGCTCGCCTGCCGCTTTCTGAAACGAACCCGCAACGACCGCAGAGAAGGCGCATGGCACGCAACCAGCTCATATTGGATCGGTACCGACCCATCGGGGAGTCGCGCTCGGGCGGCTTCGGCACGGTGCGTGTTGCGTGGGACACGCGCATCCAGCGCAAGGTGGCCATCAAGTGCATCGAGCTCGACGAGGTGGATGCCGCACGTGCGGCGCTGCCGGGTGCCGATGCGGTGCGGCGGCAGACGACCGCCCCCGCCTCTGCGCCTGTCGAAGCCCACGGCTATCCCGAGCAGGCGGGTGCCGGCGCGATGCCGCGCTTCGACGAGGTCGACTGGGACGATATCCCGTCTTGGGAAGGCGAGGATGTGTTCCCGGGCGAGGAGCCGCCCGTCGCGCAACGGCGCGCGGCCCAATCCGGCGTGGCTGCGGGACGCAATCCCGACGACGTCCCGCCTTGGGAGGACCTCCCCGCCGCCCCTCCGCCGCCTCCCGACTTCGAGAGTCCCTTCCGTAAGCGGGACAAGGCTGCCGCGACCGCAGCCGCGCGCCCCTCATCCGCCGCGCCCCATGGTTCCCCGGCTGCCGCAGCCTACCGCGACCCCGCGGCCGACCTGGACGACGACCTGCCGCCGGTGCGCTCGCTCTCCCACATCCCCGGCTTGGACGAGGCGCGCACGGCCGCCATGCTCACCGACCCGAACATCGTCACGGTGTACGACTTCGAGGTGCAGGGCCAGACGGCCTACCTTATTATGGAGTACATCGAGGGCATCACCCTCACGGAGCTGCTGCGCGACTACGCCGACTACCTCACGCTCGACATGGCGGCCGCCGTGTTCGGCTCCGTCGCCCACGCGCTGGAGGTGGCCCACGAGAACCAGGTGCTCCACCTGGACATCAAGCCGGACAACGTATTGATCAACCGCCAGGGACAGGTGAAGGTGACGGACTTCGGCCTGGCCACGCTCGCGGATGCCGGCGGCTTCGGCGCGGCGGGCGGCGGTACCATCGGCTACATGCCGCTCGAGCAGATGCGCGGCGTGAGCCTGGACGCACGTTGCGACGAGTGGGCACTCGCCTCCGTCACGTACGAGATGCTGGCCGGCGAGAACCCGTTCCTTGCGCCCGATCTGGCCCGCGCGGAGTCCGCCATCGAGGATGCGGAGCTCGTGCTGCCTTCGCTGTGCTGGGACGAGCTCGATCCGGCGGTCGACGACGTGGTGTTCTACGCGCTCGACCCCGACCGCGAGCAGCGCTACGACAACGTGACCGACTTCGCCGAGGAGATGGAGAAGTTCCTGGGCGACCCGAGGACGGGTCATCGCGAGCTGGCCGTCATCGTAGGCGATGCGCAGGGCGACGACGAGGCGGAAGAGGAAGAAAGAGCGCCGCACCCGCCCCGTCCCCCGCGTGTGCCGCTGCGCGAGCGCATCACGCGCCGGCAGGCGGCCGTGGCGGCGCGCATCGTGGGCGCGGCGGGCAGCGGGGCCGTGGCATTCGTGGCGCTGGCGAACTTGCCGCAGATAGGCGGCCTGGAGGGTATCTTCGGCCTGGCGGGGCCGGCCCTGCTGCTGTTCTGGGGGCTGTTCGCGCTCATTGCGCTGGCCGGCGCGCTCAAGCCGCACCTGGGAGCATTGCTGGCCTACTTCGCGCTGGCCGCGGCGCTCATCGCGCAGGGCGCGCCGGCTGCCGGCTGCGTACTGCTGGCGGCTACGGCGGTGTGGTGGTACTTCGCCGGGCGGTTGGGCAACGCGGCGGCGAACGCCACGTTCGCCGTGCCCCTGGCCGGCGCCGTGGGCGGCAACCAGCTGGCGCCCGTGGTGGCCGGGTTCTTCCTGCCGCCAGCCCGCGCGCTCGGCACGACGGCGTTCGCGCTGCTCGTGGCCGCGCTGCTGGCATCGTTCGGCTCCGGCAACCTGCTGGGATGGGACGCGTTCGCCCGTTGGGACTTCGCCGGCACCGACGTGCAGGCGAACCTGGGCGCGCTGCTCTTGCAGCCCGCCACCTGGTGCGTGGCCGTCAGCTGGCTGGCCGCCGCCGCAGTTCTCTCCGCGTGTCGGTGCCGTCTGTCGCGCATCCTCGCGGTGCTCGGCATCGTGCTGGTCGCCGCCGCGCTCGTGGCCGGCATCTGCGCTGCGGCTTGGCTTGCCTCGGGCCAGCTCACCTGGATGCCCTCGGTTGCGGCCATCGTGTCCACGGCCGTGGCCGTCGCCGTCCTTGTCGTTGCCAGCCACCTGGAGCCACCTGCGCTCGACCTGCAGGAGGAATGGGAAGAAGCCGCGTCGAGCGAAGGCTGACCGGCATTTCCTCCTAAATAGCGCGTGCGTTCGCGTTCCTTCTGGAGTATCGTGTGATGCGCCAACGGTAGAGCGCTCTACTGCGCAGGAGCGTTGCGGCCATGGCGTCAGAAGAATACGAGCAAGCGAGACGAAGAAAGGGGAAACCCATGCATCAGCTAGGAGACGAGTGCGTGCTGTTCGCGTTCGCGCGCGACCTCGAACCGGCGCTCAGGGTGGCGTCGGGCGACACGGTGCGCATCCGCACGCAGGACTGCTTCGGCAACCAGGTGCAGGCGCCCGAGGACCAGCTTGACGAGATCGACTGGGACGCCATCAACCCGGCCACGGGCCCCGTGTACGTGGAGGGGGCCGTGCCCGGCGGCGCGCTGAAGGTGAGCATCGACAACATCGAGCTGGACGCCCAGACGGCCTCGTGCACCGGCAAGGACGAGGGCGTGTGCGGCGACCGCTTCGACGCGTGGAGCACGCGCCTGTGCGCCATCGAGGACGGCAAGCTCAGGTGGAGCGACAAGCTGTCCATCCCGCTCAACCCCATGATCGGTGTTATCGGCGTTGCCCCGGAGGGCGAGCCCGTGAACTGCGGCACGCCGGGCAGCCACGGCGGCAACATGGACAACACCGCCATCACCACGGGGGCCACGCTCTACTTCCCGGTGGCCGTGGAAGGCGCGCTCTTCGGCTGCGGCGACATGCACGCGGCCATGGGCGACGGCGAGATCAGCGTCTCGGGTGCGGAGGTGGCCGGCTGGGCCACGGTCACGCTCACGGCACTCCCGGACCTGCATCTCGCGGACCCGCTTATCGAGAACGACACGCACTTCGGCGTGATCGCCTCGGCCGAGACGCTCGACGCAGCAGCCGACCGCGCCGTGCACGAGATGGTGGACCTGCTGCATGACCGCACCGGCGTGGCCCAAGACGAGCTCGTCATGCTGCTGTCGCTCGTGGCAGACGTGCAGGTGTGCCAGATGGTCGACCCGGAGAAGACCGTGCGCTTCATGGTGCCGAAGTACGTGCTGGACGCGCTCGGCTTCGCGCTGTAGGGCAAAGACAAACCAAGAAAACAGGGGGGATCCAATGACTGAAGAGCAGAAGGCGGTCTCGTCCGCCAACGACGCGGCCCAATCCCAAAGCGCCGCCTCCGAGGCCGCGCTGGAGGCCATGGGCTACAAGCAGGAGCTCAAGCGCGCCATGTCCGTGCCCGACATGCTGGTGTACGGGCTCATCTTCATGGTGCCCATCGCGCCGTTCGGCATCTACGGCGGCGTGTTCGGCGACTCGGGCGGCATGCCCGCGCTCGTGTACCTGGTGGGCATGGTGGCCATGATCTTCACGGCGTTCTCCTACGCCACCCTCTCGCAGGCGTTCCCCGTGTCCGGCTCGGTGTACGGCTACACCAGCCGCGGCATCAACAAGCCGGTGGGCTTCGTGACCGGCTGGACCATGCTGCTGGACTACCTGCTGGTGCCCACGCTGCTGTACGTGGTGGCCGCGCAGGCCATGAGCGGCATCGTGCCCGAGGTGCCCGCGCTCATCTGGGGCATCCTGTTCGTGGCCATCAACACGTTCGTGAACATCCGCGGCATCGAGCTCACGGTCATCGTCGACCGCGTGGCCGTGGTGCTGGAGATACTGTGCCTGGGCGTGTTCGTGGTCATGGGCGCGCTGTGGATCGCCACCGACCCGCTGTCCAACGGCTTCACCATCCAGCCGTTCTACAACCCCGAGACGTTCAACCCCGGCCTGGTGATGAGCGCCGTGTCGCTGGGCGTGCTGTCGTTCCTCGGCTTCGACGGCATCGCCACGCTGTCCGAGGAGGCCAAGGACGCGAAGAAGGGCCCGTCGAAGGCCATGGTGGGGTCGCTTTTGATCGTGGGCTTCCTGTTCATGCTGCAAACCTACATCGCGGGCTGCATCAGCCCCGACGGCGCCGTGTTCGCGAACGACCCCGACAACGCGTTCTACCTGGTGGCCGAGGTTGCCGGCGGCAAGTTCCTCTACGTGCTGTGCGCGCTGGCCACGGCCATCGCCTGGGGCATCTTCAACTCGCTGGCCGCGCAGACGGCCATCAGCCGCATCCTGTTCGCCATGAGCCGCGACGGCAACCTGCCGAAGGCGCTGGCGAAGGTGCACCGCAAGTACCGGACGCCCTACGTGGCGGCCGCGTTCGTGGGCGCGCTGTCGCTCGTGCTGGTCATCGTGTTCGAGCAGCTGGGCATCGACGCCATCTCGCGCCTCGTGAACTTCGGCGCGCTCACGTCGTTCTGCGTGCTGCACGTGACGGTGGTGTGGCACTTCTTCATCAAGGAGCGCGACGGCAAGGTGTTCACGCACCTCATCCTGCCGCTTCTGGGCTTCATCATCGTGGGCTACACGTGGATCAGCCTCGACCCGGCGTCCAAGACCATGGGCATCATCTGGGTCGTCGCCGGCATCGCGTACTATTTCGTGCTGCACAAGGTGATGAAGAAGAACGTCGACCTGGAGGTGTAGCGCCCCAACCGCCCGCTGGAGCATAGCGCAAAAACGCCCTCGGGAACCCAATCCCGAGGGCGTCGCCTGTCGACTGCGTGATGCGATCGCGTCCCTCTACAGCAGTTCGCACACCTTTCCCAGCAGGGGCTCGAAGCTCACGCCGCGGTCGCGGAACTCGGGCTGCTTCGCACTCACGATCATGGCGTCGTGCACGAAGTCGCCGGCGAAGCGCACGGCCTCCTCCAGCGTGCGGCCCGCCATGACGGCAGCCATCAGGCACGATGCGTACAGGTCGCCGGTGCCGTGCAGCATGTAGGGCAGGTACTCGTTGTGCACCTCCACGGTGTCCATGTCAACGCCGCCCACGAAGTTGCGGATGCACGTCTCGCCCTCGCGCTGGATGCCCTTGAGCACCACGTGCTTCGCGCCCTTCGCAACCAGCGCGTCCACCAACCGGTGCGCCTCCTCGTCCGAGATGTCCGTGCCGGCCCACTCGTCGCCGATGGGCTCGCCCAGGATGATGGCGGCCTCCGTCAGGTTCGGCGTGAGGATGTCGGCGCCGCAGGCCAGCTCGGCCATGGCGTCGCAGAGCTCGGGCGTGTAGGTGGGGTACACCTTGCCGTGGTCGGCCATCACCGGGTCGACCACGCGCAGCGCGGCGGGGTACAGGGCGTACAGGTCGCGGATGCGGTCCACCTGCTCGGGCGCGCCCAAGAAGCCGGAGTACACCGCGTCGATCTCCACGCCGATGTTCTTCCACGCCGCCAGGTAGTCCTCCAGCATGGCGGTGGTGTCGTGCATGTACCAGCCGGGGAACGCCGTGTGCGACGAGAACAGCCCGGTGGGCACGGGGCACACGTCGCAGCCGGCGGCCGACAGCACGGGAATGGCCACGCCCAGCGAGCACTTGCCGTAGCCGCACAGGTCGTGCACGGCGGCAACGCGCGGGATGTAGTCGCCTTCGCGGGAGTACAGGGTGGTTTCGCTCATGGTTCGCTCTTTCTCGAAGGGGTCGGTGTCTGGCTCGTTATCTGGCAATGGTACGGTGCGGCGGATGAGCGGCTCGAATCGTTGCCAAGTTGAAAACGGGCGCCGTGGGCGCCCGTGGTGTCCTCTGTTCGAGCCGATGCGGTGGGAGCTTCCGCTACTTGTCCTTCTCCTCGTCGTCATCATCGTCGAAGAACGACCAATCGTCCTCTTCGGCCTCGCGGCTGACGAAGCGCTTGCGCGTGCGCCTCTCCATGATTATGCAGGCGATTATGCTGATGACCAGCCCGATGGCGATCAGGCATCCGATGCCTTCGAACGTCTCGAACAAGAAATGGTACAGTTGACCGAAGTCCATGGCAGCCTCTTCGTCCTATCTATGCAAAGTCCGCCCGCAGGCGGCACTTCTCCGATTTAGTTTTGCGGGTAGAGTATACTATGCCCGTGCAAATTCGGGATACCTCCACGACGAGAATCCTTTATATACGTGAACGCACCAACTGAAGACTGCGAAGGTGGGCGCATGCGCGCTGGAAACCAGGCGGGACGCGGCAGGCGGCTCGCTCTCTATATCGTCGCCGCCTTGGCAGCGGTTGTTGTCCTGGGCACCTCGCTCGGGCTCATGGGTTACATCGACCAGAAGCTCAAGCAGGGAGCCGAGCAGCAGGTGGTCACGTTCACGCAGCAAGCCGCCTCCAATGTCGCAGACCGCATCTTCATCGTGCAGAACGCTATCGGGGCGTTCGAGGTGCAATCGGCCGATCCGGTCACCGTCGTGCCGGCGCTGCAGGGCCTGCGCGACCAGTTCGGCTTTGCCGAGGTTGCGTTCTCGGGCATGGATGGCCGAGGGGTCCTCTCGGACGGCACGCCGTTCTCCGTGGAAGAGATGGCCCAGCCCGAAACGGCCCTCTCGCAGGGCAAGGACTCGTACTCCTCCACGTTCGAGCTGGACGATGGCCGCCGCGTGCGCCTGGCACAGCGTCCCCTCTATCTCGATGGGCAGCAGATAGGCGCGCTGTACGTGCAGATTCCCCTGTCCATGTTCTCCATGAGCAAGCAGCTGGACATGTTCGACGGACGCGGCTACTTCATGCTGTTCCAAGGGACGACGGGCGAGATACTCGTGCCTCCCATCGAAGACACGAAAACGCCGGTGAACAGCGGCATGACGGTCTACTCGTTCCTCGACCAGGCAGCGGACTACGAGCGACCTCCCGGCGACGGCATGACGGAGATGATGGCCTTGTCGTTCGGTGACGATGCAGAGGGGCTGCCCACGCTGGACGAGACGGTTGCGGCGGGCGAGACGGGGCTTGCCGTCGGGTTCGTGGACGGCAAGGACAGCTATGTGTGCGTGGCGCCGGTGGGCGAGGGCAGCTGGTACGTATGCAACATCATACCCGTGGAGAACGTGCGCGCCGAGGCGTCCATCGTGCTCACCGCGTTCCAGGTGGTGTTCGCCGTGGTAGTGCTGTGCTTCGCCGCCGTCATCGCGCTCATGTTCTCCTCGTATCGCAAGCGCATGCTCGAGCGCAACGTGGCCATGAAGTCGCGCCTGTACAAGGCCCTGTCCGACAGCTTGGATATGGCGGTTAACCTGTACTGCCCCGTGGACGGCACCGTCACGCCCATCGTGGCGAAGGCTGCGCGCATCCTGGGCTTCACCATGCCCGAGATCATCGCAGACCCCCGCGTCGCCGACGAGCTGCAGCTGTCGGAGCAGGGCCGCGGCCTGCTGGACCGCCTGCGCGAAGGTGCAGTGCAGGCCCCGCAGCAGGGCCAGTTCTCGTTCGTGCACCTGCAGACAGGCAAGGTGAGGTGGATAGCGTATTCTGCCAGCCCCTTGAGCTACGAGGACAAGCAGCGCATCCTGGTGGTGCTTCGCGACGTGACCACCGAGAAGGAGCTGCAGCTGTCCATGAAGGACGCCATGACGGCCGCCGAGGCTGCCAACCAGGCGAAATCCGAGTTCCTCTCGCGCATGAGCCATGAGATACGCACGCCTATGAACGCCATCATCGGCATGCTGCAGATAGCGAAGCTGCATACCGACGATGCGGAGAGGACCGAGGAGAGCCTGCGGAAAATCGGTGCGGCGTCCGACCATCTGCTCAACCTCATCAACGACGTGCTGGACATCTCGAAGATCGAGAGCGGGAAGATGGTGCTCACGAGCGAGCCGTTCCGCCTGTCGGTGCTTTTGGAGCGCGCGGCCGCCGTCATCGGCCCGCAATGCGAGCAGAAGGCCCAGGCCTTCGAGGTGGTCATGCCGGAGGAGGACGAGGTGTTCGTGGGCGACGCCGTGCGCCTGCGCCAGCTCCTCATCAACCTGTTGACGAATTCCGTGAAGTACACGCGGCCGGGCGGCCATGTGCGGCTGGAGGCATCCATCGACGCAGACTCGATCGTAGCCTACCGCTGCGTGACCTTCGTGGTGGCCGACGATGGCATCGGCATGACCGAGGAGTTCCACGAGCACCTGTTCGAGCCGTTCGTTATGGAGGGGCGCGCGAACGTGCAGGGTACGGGTCTCGGCATGCCCATCGTGAAGAACATCGTTACCATGATGGGCGGCGACATACACGTGCGCACCGCGGTCGACCAGGGCACGACGTTCACCATCACGGTGAACCTGCGGCTGGCGTTCGAGCCCGAGCGCCGCGCGCTGGCGGCGGCCGAGCGGGCGGGCGATGCATGGGAGGGCTCGCTCGACGTGTCGGGTCGGCCGCAGAAGCAACCGCAATCGCACTTAACCGAGGTGGCTTTCGACGGCCTGTACGGAACGGCGTCGCGTGTGCCCGCGCCGTCCTCGTTGTCGCTTCCGTCGGCCACGAGGTCGCCCCTGCTGCGGCCCGACGGCCCCGCGACGGCTCCTCTGCCCACGGCGGCGAGCCTCGCGGGCACGCGCGTGCTGCTGGCCGAGGACAACGACTTGAACGCCGAGATAGCCTGCGAGCTTCTGGGCGAGTCCGGCCTGGAGGTTGAGTGGGCCGAGAACGGCGAGGAGGCGTGCCGCCTGTTCGCCGAGTCCGAACCGGGCTACTACGACGTGGTGCTCATGGACGTGCAGATGCCGGTGATGGACGGTTACGAAGCCACCCGTTGCATTCGCGCGCTCCCGCGTACCGACGCCGCCGACGTGCCCATCATCGCCATGTCGGCGAACGCCTTCGCAGAGGACGTGCGCGCCTCGCTGGAGTGCGGCATGGACGCCCACCTGTCCAAGCCCATCGACATGCGTCGCGTGCTCAAGGAGATAGCCATCCACCTTCAAAAGCGCCGCAGCTAGCGGGCGCGCGGGCGAAAGAGGCGCTGCTTGCGGAACTGGCCGGGAACATGCCGAGCGAGTGAAGGATTGCATGAGGCGCTCGTGGGTGCGATATACTGAAGTTATACTGAAACGATAACCGGGTCCTACCGAGAAGGAGCGCGTCATGCTAGACATCAAGTTCGTCCGCGACAACCAGGCAGCCGTCGCCGAGGCGATGGAAAACCGCCATGCCTCGTGGGATGCCGCTCGCTTCTCCGAACTGGACGAGACCCGCCGTGCCGCCATCGCGAAGGAGGAGGCGCTGCAGGCCGAGCGCAACGCCGCCTCGAAGTCCATCGGCGCCATGATGGGCGCCGGCCAGAAAGACGAGGCCGAGGCTGCCAAGGAGCGCGTGCGCGCCATCAACGACGAGCTGGCCGTGATCGGCAAGGAGCGCGAAGCCGCCGACGAGGCCCTGCGCGACCTGCTGCTGGCCACGCCGAACATGCCGGCCGACTCCACGCCCGTGGGCGCGAGCGAGGACGACAACCCCGAGGTGCGCCGCTGGGGCACGCCGCGCGACTTCGCCGCCGAGGGCTTCGAGATGAAGCCGCACTGGGACCTGGGCCCGGAGCTCGGCATCATCGACTTCGAGCGCGCGGTGAAGCTCGCGCGCAGCCGCTTCATCCTGCTGGGCGGCCTCGGTGCCCGCCTCGAGCGCGCGCTCATCAACTTCATGGCCGACACGCACGCCTCCCGCGGCTACAAAGAGTGGTGGTGCCCGGCCATGGCCAACGCCGAAACGCTCACCGGCACGGGTCAGCTGCCGAAGTTCGAGGAAGACCTGTTCCACACCACCGAGGGCCTCTACCTCATCCCCACGGCCGAGGTGCAGCTTACGAACATCCACGCCGGCGAGGTGCTTGACGCCAGCCAGCTGCCGCTCAAGTACTGCGCGTTCACGCCGTGCTTCCGCGAGGAGGCCGGCAGCGCCGGACGCGACACGCGCGGCCTCATCCGCGTGCACCAGTTCGACAAGGTGGAGATGGTGAAGTACGCCAAGCCCGAGGAGAGCTTCGCCGACCTCGAGGCCATGGTGGAAGACGCCGAGAACATCCTGCAGCTGCTGGGCTTGCCGTATCGCGTGATCAGCCTGTGCACGGGCGACATCGGGTTCTCCGCTGCGAAAACCTACGACCTGGAGGTGTGGCTGCCCAGCTACAACGGCTACAAGGAGATCTCGTCCTGCTCGAACTGCACGGACTTCCAGGCGCGCCGCGCGAACATCAAGTACCGCGACCCCGAGAACTTCAAGGGCTCGCGCTACGTGCACACGCTCAACGGCTCCGGCTTGGCGGTGGGCCGCACGATGGCTGCCGTCATCGAGAACTACCAGCAGGCCGACGGCACCGTGCGCGTGCCCGACGTGCTGGTTCCCTACATGGGCGGCGTCGAGGTCATCGCGCCCGAATAGGCGCGGCGGGCTCGGTCAGGGGCGAAGCGCGTGGTAACGAAGCGCAAGTCGGTAAAGAACGCAAAGAAGATCTCTAGCACGCCGGACGCGGCGAAGGCCGCACCTGGCGTTTCGGCGAAGGCTTCCGCCACAAGTCCGGTTAAGGCCGCGCCCAAAAGCCCGGCGAAGGGCGTGGAGAAGGAGCCCGCCGAGGTTCCGGCGAAGGCAGCTTCGGCGGATGCGGCCAAAAGCTCGGCCAAGCGTGCGGTCGAGGGCCTGGCGAAAGGCCCCGCCAAGGGTCCTGCCGAGGGCGCGGCCAAGGCGGGCGGCGCGAAGCCCAAGCCGTCCGTTGCCTCTGCGCGCAAGGTTGCCGTTCCGCCGGCGCCGGCGGAAGCCTCGGCATCGACTGGCGCGCGGTCGAAAAAGGCGGCGAAGCGGAAGGGCGCACCAGGACAGAGCGGGCGTCTCGAGAAGCAGGCGAGCGCCGCGGCCGGAACGGGCGAGGATGCGGAGGCAGCCCCGTCCCGCGAGGGCGCGCCGCGCAAGCACGCAGGAGGCCGGCGCCGCTGGCCCTGGTGCGTGGCGCTCGGCGTGCTGGCGGTGCTGCTGGTTGCCGCGGCCGGGTTCTCGTGGGACCGCTGGCTGCGTTACGACGACGCGCGCGAGCTGCAGGGAGAGTGGCAGGTTGACGGCACGACGCGGGTGATCGTGATCGACGGCGCGTCTATCAAGCTCACCGACGACGTGGCCTACGCCTACACCATCGATCCTACGGCCAAGACCATCGAGTTCACGTTCGGGAACATGGAGGGATCTGGCCGCTACCGCTTCTCGGCCGATCGGTCGCAGCTCGTGGTGACGGAGGGGTCCTCTTACTCCGTCCTGTCCACGCTGTTCGAGGATGTCGGCTGGATGTGGGACGGGCTCGTGCGCTTCGTGCAGGGGCAGGCCCCGGCGCAGCCGGAGGCGGGGGAGGGCATCACCGTTCTCGCGCGCGTCTCGCACGACGCTGCGGCGCAGCCGCGTAACGACGAGGGGCTTGCCGCAGGTGCAGCAGGCGACCTGGCAAACGGCGCCCCGGGGGCCGGTTCGTCCGACGCTGCCAACGGCTCGGCAGGCGATGCGGGTGCGAGCGGCGGCGCCTCCGCGGATGCGGGCAGCACGGGCTCCAACGCGCCCGCCGGCGATGCGGGTTCCAGCGGGGATGCCGACGGCGGCACCAATGCGGGCGGCGGGAACGCCGCCAACGCCGGGGCCTCGAACTCGAATGCCTCCCCGTCCAACGGCCCGGGTTCGATCTCCCCTGCTCCCGACAATCTGTTCGACCTGAACGACGTGAACGACGCGGGTGCCTGATTGGACGCCCTCGCCATCGAGCGCCTCGTGGTGGGCGAGGGCCGCATCGGCTGCGACGTGGTCTTTGCCGCGCAGGCGCCGCGCACCACCGATCCCGTGCTCGCCGCCCGCGTGTGCGCGTCGTTCCCCAACCTGCCGCGCCATGCCTGCGTGAACGGGGCGGGCGACACGTTCGGCGCCGTCATGGAGGCCACGTCGCTGCCGCATTTGCTGGAGCACCTCGTCATCGACCTGCAGACGCAGGCGGCGCCTCCCGATGCGTCCCCCGACACCGCCTACGTGGGCATCACCAGGTGGACGGACGAAAACGCCGGGCGGGCGCACATCGAGGTGAGCTTCACCGACGATTTGGTAGCTTTGCGGGCTTTTCGCGACGCGGCGCGCTTTCTGAACGAAGCGGTGGTACTCTAACGCAATGACTACGGCACACCTCACATTCGACCAGACGGGCGACAAGATTGCCGAACGCGTCGTGAAGATGCGCTCTTCCGCCGTGCGCGACCTGTTCGCCGCTGCGTCGAACCCCAACATCATCTCGCTGTCGGGCGGCATGCCCGACGTGTCGCTTTTGCCGCACGCGGCCATCCGCAAGGCCACCCGCGCGGCGTGCGACGATGAGCGCGCCGTGGCGCTGCAGTACGGCTCCACCGACGGCCGCGTGGAGACGAAGCGCGTGTTCTGCGACCTCATGCGCGACATCGGCGTGCGCGCCAAGCCGGAGAACGTCATGATCACCACGGGCGCGCAAGAGGCGCTCGACCTCATCGCCAAGACGTTCGTCAATCCGGGCGACATCGTTTTGGCCGAAGGCCCCACCTACCTCGGCGCGTTGCAGGCGTTCTCTGCCTACGAGCCGGATATCCGCTGCATCCCCTTCGACGACGAGGGCATGCGCATGGATTTGCTGGAAGAGGAGCTTGCGCGCATCGGCAAGGACAATCCGCGCCTCAAGTTCCTCTACACCATCCCGAACTTCCAAAACCCCGGCGGCGTCACCATGGTGCCCGCGCGTCGCAAGCGCCTCATCGAGCTGTCGCGCGAGTACGGCTTCATGGTGGTGGAGGACGACCCCTATGGCCGTCTGCGCTACGAGGGCGGCCACGTGCTGCCGCTCAAGGCGCTTTCGGACGACGTGGTGTACCTCGGCACCGTGTCGAAGGTGTTCGCGCCGGGCTTGCGCACGGGTTGGATCGTGGCGCCGAAGAGCGTGCTGGCGAAGATCAACCTCGTGAAGCAGGGCACCGATCTGTGCGGCAGCGCCTTCAACCAGGTGGTGGTGGAGCACTACTTCACCGACACCCCGTGGCAGAAGACGCTGCAGAAGTTCGTGAAAACCTACCGCACGCGACGCGACGCCATGCTGGCCGCGTTGGACGAGCACTTCCCGGCCGAGGCCACCTGGACGCGCCCCGAAGGCGGCTTCTTCGTGTGGGTGACGCTGCCGCCGTACGTGGATACCGGCTCCATGCTGTCCGTGGCGCTGGAGAGGGGCGTGACGTACACGCCGGGCGACGGCTTCTATCCCGGCGGCTCCGCCGGCAAGAACTGCATGCGCATCGCGTTCTGCTACGAGAGCCCCGAGAACCTCGCCGAGGCCGTCAAGCGCCTCGCCGCCGTCATCAACGACCGCCTGGAGCTCTACCGCGCCTTCCTGGAGGCGGGCGCCATCAAAGCCGAATAAGCCGAACAAGGAGTTATCGATGGGCCTCAAAGTTGCAGTGTTGATGGGCGGCGCTTCGTTCGAGCGCGAGTTTTCCCTGGCCAGTGGCAAGAATGTGTGTGCTGCGCTCGAAGAGGCCGGCCACAAGGCGGTGCCGCTCGACACCACGGGCGAGCTGGTGCCCACGCTGCGCAGCGAGCGCCCCGACGTGTGCTACAGCGCCCTGCACGGCAAGCACGGCGAGGACGGCACCATTCAAAGCCTGCTCGAGTTCCTGGACATCCCCTTCATCGGCTCGCCGTCGCACGTGTGCCATCGCTCGTGGAACAAGGACTCCATGCACTACGAGCTGGCCACGTACCGCGCCATCACCGGAGAAGCGCCGGTCGCCTCGTGGCCGCAGGGCATCTACCTGGCGCGTGACGCGTTCAAGGACATGGGCGCGGCCACGGCGCTCGACCTGGTGCAGGAACGCGTGATCGGCGGCTTCCCCGTGGCCGTGAAGCCCGCGCATGGAGGTTCCGCCCTGGGCGTGCACAAGGTGGATTCCGTCGACGATCTGGGCGAGGCCATCCTCGACGCGCTCTCGTTCGACGAGGCCGTGGTCATCGAGCAGTGGGTGGAAGGCGTGGAGATGGCCGTGTCGGTGCTCGGCACCGGCTGGGACGCCTACGCGCTGCCGCCGGTGGAGATCGTGCCCACGAAGGGCCTCTACGGCACCGAGGCGCGCATGGAGCCCGGCGCCGTGCAGTACTTCGCGCCCGTGCGCCCCGCCTCGCTGTCCGACGACGAGGGCGACGCCCAGGCCATCCGCGCCGAGATCGAGCGCGCCGCGCTGGAGGTGTACCGCGCCTACAACGCCCGCGACCTCGCCCGCATCGACCTCATCTGGGACGGCGCCCAGGCCCGCGTCTTCGAGGTGAACGTGTCGCCCGGCATGGCCGAGCGCTCCCTGTTCCCCGCCGCCTGCGCCGCCGCCGGCCTGTCCCTCTCCAGCGTGCTGAACGAGCTGGTATCCCAGTACGCGAAGTAGTATCGCGGCGCTCTCGCTTCTGGCAACGAAACGGCAACTGAATCATAGAGCGCTCGTGTTTTCCCTACTGGTGGTTGGCGGGTGCCCCTATAATGGGCTGATCGACAAACGTCCAAGACATTCCTTTAGGAGGCAGATATGGGCAACAAGGTAGGAACCTTCCTCATCGGCGGTTTGGTCGGCGCCGCCGTCGCACTGCTGTACGCTCCCCGCTCGGGCTATGAGACGCGCGCCATGGTCACCGACAAGATGAACGCGGCGTGGGGCGAGGCCCAGGAGTTGGGCGCGCAGGCGTCTGACAAGGCGCAGCAGGTGTACCAGGACGCCACGTCCAAGGGCCAGGAGGTCGTGCACGACGTGGCCGCCAAGGGCCAGCAGGCCGTTCAGGACGCCCAGACCAAGGGCCAGGAGCTGTACGGCGCCGCCAGTGCGCGCGTGCAGGAAGCTGCGGACAACATCAAGCCGGTGTTCTCCGAGAAGAACGACGACCTGCGCGAGAAGATCGAGGCTGCCCGCCAGCGCATCGCGGCCCAGGTGGCCAAGAACGCCGAGCAGGCGCATGACGCCGTGAGCGACAAGATCCCCGTGGCCGCCGACAACGCGCACGAGGCCGTGGACAACGTGGCCGACAAGGCCAAGGAAGCCGCCGATACCGCGACGAACGCCGCCGAGTCGGCCGCCGGCAAGATCGCCGGCGACACGGAGGTCCCGGTCGACAAGGGCCCTGCCGAGAGCAAAGAGAACTAAGTAGCCTGCACGAATGAAGGGTGCACCGCGCCAAGCCGGACGGCGATGACCGTCCGGCTTCCGCATGCCCCCTTCGCGTCATCGGCGCGCAGGAAGACATCGGCCGACGCGGCCTGAGAGAGCCGCGCCGTTCCGCCGCTGCGCGCTGGGGGGAAGATCGAACATGGCCAACAAACTTATCACGACCGACGAGCTCACGGGCGTGCGCGTCGTCGGCGGGAAGAAGGGCACGAAGCGCATCGGCAAGGCGCGTCGTTTCGTGTTCCACCCCAAGGAGAAGCGCGTCGTGGGCTTCGTGGTGAAGCGCCCCGACCTGCTGTGGATGTTTCGTCGCAAAGACCTGTTCGTGGCCGTTAACGGCTACGAGATAGAGGACGGCCGCATCGTGGTGAGCAACGATCCGGCTGCCACCAACCGTGCCGCCTGCAAGGAGCTCGGCGTTGACTGGGACGCGTGCGTGCTGTGGGTGGGGCTGCCCGTCATGACCGAGGATGGGGATACGCTCGGCGTGGTGGGTTCCGTGGCGTTCGATCGCAGGACAGGGGCTATCGCCTCCGTCACCACCGACAGCGGTGCGACGGCCAATGCGCTGCTGGGCAAGCGCGAGATTCCGGCCAATCTCGTGAAGGGCTTCAAGCGCGGCATGGGCGCAGCTCTCGCCCAAACGGGCGAGGAGGGCGAGGAGTCCGAAGAGGTGGTGCTCGGCGCCATCCTCGTGGCCGACGAGGCGCGCGACATCGCCGTGGAAGGCGGCCTGGCCGAGAAGGCTGGCGAGGCCACGGCCGTGGTAGTGGACAAGGCCCATACCGCCGTCGACAAGGCGAAGCCTGTCGCCAGCGCCGCCGCCAAGAAGACCGGCGAGGTGGTGAACAAGGGCGCGTACGCCACAGGCAAGCAGATCGCCGCCACGAAGGGCATGTTCTCCGGCTTCAAGGAGGAATACGACAAGGCGCGCGGCCCGAAGCCCTCGCAGGAAAAGGCTCTGGAAAAGACAGGCGAGCTCGAAGCGGATGAACTGCCCGAACCGTCATCGCAGGCCGAGAAAGCCCCCGCCAAGCAAGCTGCGACCAAGAAGCAGTCCGCCAAGAAACCGACGCCCAAGAAGAACATGTTCTCCGCATTCAAAGAAGAGTACGACAAAGCGCGCCACGACGATTAGGCATACCATTGACGCAGAAACCATCGCATGAATTCGATACCGGCAAACTGAAGCAGAAGGCGGCCGAGCGCACGCACGAGCTGCACGAGAAGGCGCAGCAGGAGACGACCGTGCACGGCCACAAGATGGAGAAGGGCGACATCTTCAAGTTCGTCGGCCTGATCGCATTCTTCGCCATTATGGTGATTATCTGCCTGCTCATCTGGCCGTATGTGGCCGACATCTTCGAGCCGGGCGGCATCGACCGCGTCATCGCGGACGTGCGCGGCGCAGGGCCGGTGGGCTTCCTCATCCTGCTGGGGCTTCAGTTCCTGCAGATCGTGGTGGCGTTCATCCCGGGCGAGGTCGTGCAGATAGCGGCCGGCATGCTGTATGGGCCGTGGTTGGGCGCGCTCATCATCCTGATGGGCTGCGTCGTTTCCAGCGCGTTCATCTTCGCGCTCGTGCACAAGCTGGGCGCGCCGTTCGTGCAGAGCATGGTGCCCACGAAGTACCTGGAAAAGTTCCGCGCCTTCGAGAAGACGGGGAAGCTGAACATCGTGGTGTTCATCCTGTTCCTTATCCCCGGCTTGCCGAAGGACACGTTCACCTACCTGGTGCCCCTCACGGACATGAACATGCGCACGTTCCTGCTGCTGTCGAACATCGGGCGCATACCCGGCATCCTCGTGTCGACGTACGCTGCCGACGGGCTCATCGACGGGCGCTTCGCAGAGAGCGCCGTCCTGTTCGCCGTGGCCGCGGTTATCGCGGTGCTGGGCATCGTGTTCCAGAAGCGCATCATGAAATTCCTGGAGAAGCGGTCGCACCGCGACAAGTAGGCGCAGCGCGCACCAGCCACGTCGTACGGCGCGACGGGTGCGCGCTTTCGGAACTTTCGGCAACGGAAACCTTAACGATGGTATACAGAGGGCAACGACACGGTGACGGTTTACCGTCAGAGCCGTACGGCCGGATACCATGGCGCTATCACCTTGGAACCTCACGATAAGAGAGGCATGCTATGAACCTCAACGAACAGAACGGCAGCGCATCGGACGAGGTCGCCGCTGCTGAAGCCGAGCTTCGCGCTGCACAGGAAACGCTCGAGGCGGCACGCGCGCGCCTTGCCGAGCTCAAGGGCGAGCACCCCGTCGTCGAGCCGGGTGCCGCTCCGTCCGATGCCGCCGGCGACGGGGAGCCCGCCGAGGCCTTCGGCGTGGCCGCTGTCGTCGTGGACGAGGATACCGCCGAGATCGAGGCCGTCATCTTCGAGGCAGAGGCGGTGGCCGCGGCTGACGATGACGTGCAGGGCGATTCCGTGGCGGACGGAGATACGCCTGCCGAGGCTGCTTCGGATGATGCTGGCGATGCGCCTGCGTGCGCGGTGGACGAGGCGGATACGCCTGCGGCTGGCGACGCTCCGGATTATTCCGGCTTCGATGAGCCTGCAAGCGGCGAGCCTTCCTCGAACGATGCGCCCGAGCCGGCGCCGGCCTCCCCGGCCGACACGGCCGCCATTCCGGTGCAAGGCGAGCCGGCGCCCGAATGGGTTCCCTACACGACGGCTCCCGCAGCGGACCCGTCGCTCGGTTCGCAGCCGACGCCCCCGTCGGGTGCATCCTATGATGCGCCGTACGTTTCGCCCACCGGCTCAACGGTGCCCGGTCCCGTGCCTCCTGCACCTGGCCAAGGCTCCTACCAGAATCCCCAGCAACCGCCGCAGCCCCAGCAACCCTACGGCGGTTATGCCGCACCCTACGGCCAGACGCCCCATGCGGGTCCTGGAGCCGTGCCTCCGCAGCAGCCGTATTACGGCTACCAGCAACCCTATTACCAGCAGCCGTACCAGCAGCCTGTCATCGCGACGAAGGATCATGTGGCCGCCGGCCTGCTCGCCATCTTCCTGGGCGCGTTGGGCATCCACAAGTTCTACCTGGGCTACAATACGGCCGGCTTCATCATGCTTGCCGTCACCATTCTGGGCAGCCTGTTCACGTTCGGCCTGGCGGGCGGCGTCATGTGGGTCATCGGCATCATCGAGGGCATACTCTACCTGACGAAGTCCCAGTCCGAGTTCGAGCAGATGTACGTGGTAAACAAGCGCGAGTGGTTCTAAGGTTCCGACGGCCTCCCGACAGCCGGGAGGCCGTCGGAGCTCCCCTGCACGAAGCGCTTTGCCGGGCGCCTGCCATCGTCCAACTGCCAAACGCCCGCTCGCCTGATAGTTCCCCGGTTTTTCGGTGGAGCAACGCGGGCGGTTCCGTCCATTGGCTAGAATAACTTCATCGATTAAGGCAGCGTTGCCTTGCGACTGAGATCCTATAAGGAGGAAATCATGCCCCAAATTACTCGTGACCAGGTGAGGGTGCCGGCCGACGTCATGCCGGAGTCCCGCGACGAGTACATCGCGAACTACCTGAAGGCCACCCGCGGAACGGGCCGCCTCATGCTGTTCGCCTGCGATCAGAAGATCGAGCACCTCAACAAGGACTTCTACGGCGAGGGCATCGACATCGCCGACGCCGAGCCGGAGCACCTCTTCGAGATCGGCCGCCAGGGCGTGTGCGGCGTGCTCGCCGGCCAGCGCGGCCTCATCGCGCAGTACGCGGCCGACTATCCCGAGATCAACTACCTCGTTAAGATGAACTCGAAGACGAACCTCGTGGGCACGAAGCAGGACGACCCCTATTCGCCGCAGCTCTACGACCTGGACGCTGTGCTGGCCATGCGCGAGGCCGGCGTGAACGTGGTGGGCATCGGCTACACCATCTACCTGGGCAGCGAGTACGAGTCCACCATGATGGCCGAAGCCGGCGAGCTCATCGCCCAGGCCCATGCCAACGGCCTGCTGGTCGTGCTGTGGATCTACCCGCGCGGCAAGGCCGTCACGGCCGAGAAGGACCCGGCGCTCATCGCCGGTGCGGCGGGCGTGGCCCTGTGCCTCGGCGCCGACTTCGTGAAGGTGAACCCGCCGAAGCCCGAGGACGGCACGGCTCCGGCCGAGGCCCTCAAGGTGGCCACGATGGCGTCCGGTCGCACGGGCCTCGTGTGCGCCGGTGGATCGACGGTAGACGCCGAGACGTTCCTCACCCAGCTCTACGACCAGATCCACACGGGCGGCGCCGTGGGCAACGCCACCGGTCGCAACATCCACCAGCGCTCGCTGGACGAGGCCGTCCGCCTGACGAAGGCCATCAGCGCCATCACCTTGGCCGACTACTCCGTCGCCGACGCCCTTGCCGTGTTCAACGGCGAGAAGGATTTCGCTCTGTAGGGTTTCGGGCTCCCATTGCGAACAGGGAAACGGGCGCTTCGGCGTCCGTTTCTTTTTTATACGCCTACCGCGGCCCGGGAGAAGGGGAGCGCCCTTGGCCCCACCTTCGAGACCCATCTGCAGCGAATCATGGACGATCCCAGGGAAACGTACTCTGATATCCCTGTTCATCACGCTGTTTCACATGAAACACCCCATCCCGACTAGCCTCCCCCGAGCTCGTCTCGTCCCGGCTCGCCCCTTCCTCCCACGGTTCATTCCCCGCCTTCCGCTCTTCTCCTTGTCTCTCCACCTCTAACATTTGCGGCTTATTTCGAAATTCAAAAATCAACTCGCTTGATGAAACTGTGATCTAAATGAGAATTATTATCAATAATATGGTGAAGCGAGTTCCTCGGGTGCTATGATCGCGGCAACCGATAGATGTGAACGATGCCCATCGGGGCATCCGCCAGGAAGGGGTCATACCATGGCCAGCAAATCCGACACCACGCGCCTTACGAACGAGGTAGGCAATCCCGTCGCCGACAACAACCACACGCTCACGGCGGGCGAGCGCGGCCCCATGATGCTCCAGGACAACTGGATGATCGAGAAGCTCGCGCACTTCGACCGCGAGGTCATCCCCGAGCGCCGCATGCACGCGAAGGGCTCGGGCGCGTACGGCACCTTCAAGGTGACGGGCGATATCAGCCAGTACACGAAGGCCAAGGTGTTCCAGCCGGGCGCCGAGACCGAGGTGTTCGTCCGCTTCTCCACGGTTGCCGGCGAGCGCGGCGCGGCCGATGCCGAGCGCGACATCCGCGGCTTCGCCATGAAGTTCTACACGCCCGAGGGCAACTGGGACCTCGTGGGCAACAACACGCCGGTGTTCTTCCTGCGCGACCCGAAGAAGTTCATCGACCTCAACCACGTGGTGAAGCGCGACCCGAAAACCAACATGCACTCGGCCCAGAGCAACTGGGACTTCTGGTCCAGCCTGCCCGAGGCGCTGCACCAGGTGACCATCGTCATGTCCGACCGCGGCATCCCGGCCAGCTACCGTCACATGCACGGTTTCGGCAGCCACACGTACAGCCTGATCAACGAGCAGAACGAGCGCGTGTGGGTGAAGTTCCACCTCAAGACCAACCAGGGCATCAAGAACCTCACCGACGACGAGGCCGCCCAGATCATCGCAGGCGACCGCGAGAGCCATCAGCGCGACCTGTTCGGCGCCATCGAGCGCGGCGAGTTCCCCAGCTGGCGCTTCTGCGTCCAGATCATGGACGAGGCCACGGCGAAGAACTACAAGGAGAACCCGTTCGACATCACGAAGACGTGGAGCCAGAAGGAGTTCCCGCTCATCGAGGTGGGCACGCTGGAGCTGAACCGCAACCCCGAGAACTACTTCGCCGAGGTGGAGCAGGCCGCGTTCGCTCCGACGCACCTCGTGCCGGGCATCGGCCTGTCGCCCGACAAGCTGCTGCAGGGCCGCCTGTTCGCATACGGCGACGCGCAGCGCTACCGCCTGGGCGTCAACCACAACCACATCCCGGTGAACCGTCCGCGCTGCCCCTACGCCGAGTTCCATCGCGACGGCGCCATGCGCACCGACGGCAACTTCGGCGGAACCATCGGCTACGAGCCCAACAGCTACGGGCAGTGGCAGCAGCAGGCCGACGCGGCCGAGCCGCCGCTGGACCTGTTCGGCCCGATGGACGCGTGGGACCCGGCGGACGACCCGACCGACGACACGTTCTACCAGCCGGGCGACCTGTATCGCCTGATGGAGGAGCCGCAGCGCGCTGCGCTCATCGGCAACACCGCGCGCAACATGGAGGGCGTGACCGAGAACATCCGCCTGCGTCACGCCGCCCACTGCTACAAGGCCGACCCCGAATACGGCGACCGCCTGGCCGAGGCGCTGGGCGTGGACGCGAACCGCGTGCACGAGCTGGCGCAGATGACGCACGAGGAGCGCATGGCCGCCACCGGCCAGCAGGTCCCCGCCCGGAAGATCGGCGGCGAGGTGCGCGCGTAAATCATCCGAAGAGGGCAGCCTTTCATCAAGCCATCGAAAAT
>HHCFC01400__coassemble_1052_pt1 | contig 26016 bp, 21 predicted proteins | sample HHCFC01400__metabat2_low_PE_042 | metagenome-assembled genome bin HHCFC01400 | reverse complement strand
TGCACCCCCTCCAACCTCAACCGATCACGCAACTGCATCCGCTCCCGGTCCACCGCCCTTCGCAGCAACCGCGAGGGCGGAGCGGAAGAGGAGGCCATGCAGTGCGACGAGCTTTCGCGAAGTGTGCGAGGAGTGCTGCATGGCCCCCTCTTCCGCTCCGCCCGTCTCGCAGGCAATTCTCTATTCCCAGCTCAAAGGCTCGTCGATGCGCCGGATGACGCAGTCGATGGCGTTGTACGACCACGTGCCGATCAGCGGCTCGCCCGGCTCGCACGACGTGAGGCAGTTCACGTTCGACTCCCACATGCCGCCGAGGTCGGGGCCGCCCGGCTCCCACTCGGGATGCCACCAGCCGTAGTCCACGTTCACCAGGTCGTCGCGCAGGGGCGCGGTCTCCAGTATAAAGCGTGCCGAGCCCTTGTCGGTGGCGATCTCCACGCGATCGCCCGGTTTCAGGCCGAGCCGCCCGGCCGTGGCCTCGCTCACCTCCGCCACCGGGTGCGGCGACTTCTGGCGGAAGGCCGGGTTGTTGAAGTACATCGACGCGTTGTAGGGCTGCTTGCGCGAGCCGGTGATCATCGGCAGGTGAGCGCCGCCCGCGCGCTCGGCGTCCTCCACGAGCTCCGGCGAGCACAGGGGCGCCGCCGGCGCGGCCGGCTCCGGCAGGCGCGGCCCGCCGAGCGTCGGCAGGAACTCGCTCGCCAGCTCTATCTTGCCCGTGGTGGTGGCGAAGCCCTGCGGCCTGCCGTCGGGGCCCGGCAGCTCGTGCTTGGCGTACGCCGGCGGCTGCCAGTAGATGCCCAGCTGGCAGAACGCGTCCCAGTCCATGCCCGCGCGCGCGAGCTGCGCCGCGAACGCGTCGGCCAGCGTCTCCTCCGGCCACGCGTCCTCCTGCCCCAGGCGCAGGCCAAGGGCGCGGAACACGTCGTAGTCGCACCTTCGCTCGTAGTACGGCTCCACGGCGGCGGGGCCGCCGTAGCCCATGTTCGCCACGCCGCCGTGCACCTGCAGCACGGGGCGCTCGATGGCACCGGCCGCCGGCAGCACGTAGTCGGCGATCATGGCCGTGGGCGTCATATAGTAGTCCAGCACCACCAGCAAGTCCAGGCCCATGAGCGCCTCGAACACGCGGTGCGTGTCGGCATAGGTGAGCAGCGGGTTCGTGGCGTTCACGATGAGCGCGCGCACCGGGTACGGTTCGCCCTCCTCCATGGCGCGCAGCACGAGGTGCGGCAGCGCGGAGGTCAGGTAGCGCTCCGGCAGCGTGCGGCCCAGCTTCTCGGTGAGCTTGCGGGCGCGGTCGTAGCCGTCGTAGCACTGCAGCGGCGTGAAGGGCGTGTTCAGGCAGCGCGCGCGCCTCTCGGGCGCCAGCGCGTCGGACATCTCCAGCTCCATCTCCGACACGAAGTCCGGCCCCTCGGCCAGCACGCACGAACCGGGCTTGTCCACGTTTCCCGTCACGGCGCGCAAACAGCAGATGGCGCGGTGCGTGGGCGCCACGTTCGCGCCCACCTGGTCCACGCCGCGGCCCGACACGAGCGCCGCGGCGCCCGCCCGTCCGAACAGGCGCGCCGCCCGCACGATGTCGTCCTCCGGCAGGCCGCACACCGCGGCCACGTGCGCGGGCGTGTAGGGCCGCACGTGCGCGGCCAGCTCGTCGAACCCGTGGCACCAGGCATCCACGAACGCGCGGTCCGCCAGGCCCTCCTCGATGATCACGTGCAGAAGGCCCAGCGCCAGCGTGCAGTCGGTGCCCGGCCGCACGGGCAGCCAGAGGTCCGCCACGGCCGCCGCCTGCGTGCGCCGCGGATCGACGACCACGAGCGCTCCATCCGAGCGCGCGAACGCCAGGATGGAGCGCCAGAACGCCGAGTTGTCGGACTGAGCCGGGTTCGTGCCCCATATGAACAGGCACTCCGTCACCCCCGGCACGATGTCGGCCTCCACGGTCCAGCCGAACGTGAGCGCATCCATCCAGATGCGCGGGTTCCAGCAAATCTGCCCGATGCCCATGTTGTTGGGGCTGCCGAACAGGTTCATGAAGCGGTGCAGCGGCCAGAACGACGCATGCGGGCCGCCGATGGCGCTCGCGAGCGTCTCCGGGCCGTGCTCGTCGGCCAGCGCCCGCAGGCGCGCCGCGATGTCGTCGAGCGCCTCGTCCCAGCTCACGCGCTCCCACTCGTTGCCGCCGCGCTCGCCTGCGCGGCGCAGCGGGTAGTTCACGCGGTCCGGTCCGTCCAGCGCATCCAGGTTCATGCGCCAGCGGCGGCAGCCCGCCAGGATGCGCTCGTCGTAAGGGTAGCGCGACGGGTCGGGCACGAGGTCCGTCACGCGCCCGTCCTCCACGGTGGCCAGAAACGCGCAGCAGTAGCCGCAGTAGTGGCAGTTCGTGGGCTTGACCTCGGCCGTCATCGCGCCTCCTCCCGGTCGTCGCCAGGCTCGGGGGCGAGCCCCTTGAACGGGCGCGCCTCGCCGCCGTCCGCCGCCGGCTCGTCGAACAGGAAGCGCAGCTTCATGTAGGCGTCGGCGGCGCGCCAGTCGATGCGCCAGTCGAACAGCAGCTCCAGATAGTGGAACACCGGCACGCGCCACTGCGACACGGAGAGCAAAAACGAGCAGCTCACGCATGCCGCCACGATGGCGGAGCCGCCGGCCGCCACGGCCTCGGCCCCGCGCGCCTGCGACTGCTCGAGCGCCTTGTCCGCATGCCCCGCCGCCCGCACGAGCGAGCCGCAGCACTGGGAGCTCCGGCGCGCATGCGCAGGCTCCACCGCCAGCTCGGCGGGCATGAGCGCCCGCAGGCCGTCGGCGAACTCGCCCGTGGCCCGGTCGGGGCAGGAGTCGTGCACGCTGAACCGCAGCGGCGGGCGGGCGCCCTCGGCGCACACCTCGTAGAAGGCCGCCCCCGCCTCCAGCTCGGCGGCCAGCAGGCGCTTTGCCACCTCGGCGTCCACCCGGTAGCCCAGCGCCTCCAGCTCCAGGGGCAGCGGCACCACCTCCACGCCGGCCGTGCGCTCGTCCTCGGCAAGGGCGCCGCGCAGGGCGGCGACGCAGTTCGGGCAGGCGGCCACGATGCGCTCCACCCCCGCCGCGGCCACGTGCGCGCACAGCTCGTCCTCGAACGCCGCGCGCACGGCCTTGCCGTCCGGCTCGAAGCTCAAGATCTTCCCGCAGCACAGAAGCGAGATGCCCTCGACGCGCCCCGCCTGCGCCAGCAGGTCGTAGACCGCCTTCACGAGCGGCAGCGCGTAGTTGATAAGCGAGCAGCCGGGGAAGAACAGGGTACGGGCGCGCCGCGGCCCGTCGGCCGCCGCCACCCGCGTGTCAAGGCCCGGGAAGCCGCACGTCACGGTGCTTCCGGCCAGCACGTCCTCGAATACGTAGTCTTCCATGTTCCCCCCTGGATACTCGGTTAAAACGGCAGGCGGGGGCCCGACCGATAAGCCGGGCCCCCCGTCAGCGCACGCGCGGCGCGAAGCCGGCGCGCTCGCGGCCTTGCGACCGTCTTAGAACTGGTTATCGCCGTACGTCCACTTGGTGATGAACTCCGCGTCGTTCTTGGCAAGGCGGTTGTAGTAGCGGTTCTCGCCCGGGATCTCGGCGCGGTCGTCGGTGTTGACCACCATGAAGCGCAGCAGGCAGCCGCCGCACAGCACCAGGATGGGGGCCACGAGCGTGGCCGCGGCGGAGTGCCCGCCGCCGATGTACATGACCAGCGGCACCACGAGGCCCAGGCCCACCATGCCGACCCAGAACAGGCCCGCGTAGGAGCCCTTCACCCAGCGGCGCGCCGCCGCCTTGGCGGTCTCGTTGCCGGCACCCGCGAAGGACAGCACCATGGTCAGCAGCACGATGAGCTCGGCAACGACCAGCACGATGTCCACCACGTGCAGGATCTCCAGCACGATCTCGGACACGACCAGGCTCTCCAGCGTCATGGCCGCCGGCCAGCCGCCGATGGAAAGCACGATGGCCGCGCAGCCCGTGGAGATGGCCGAGATGGTGAACAGAACGGGCAGCGCCGGGGTGGCCCAGAACGCATGCGCCTTCAAGGTGGACAGCATGATGCCGGTGTACATCATGATGCACAGGCCGAAGAAGCCGGCCACGATCAGGAAGAAGTCCGCAGCGGGCTTCAGCAGGCCGGACAGCCCCGCGAAGATCGGCCAGGCATCGCCGATGAACGCCAGCAGGAACAGCAGCGCGAACACCGCGGCGATCACGAGGAACGTGGCGCCCCACTTGATGATGGACTTCGACGTGGTCCACACGCGCCAGAACACGCCCGGCTGCCCCAGGTCGACGACCAGGAACACGCAGCCGATGGCCACGCACACCAGCGAAACGAGCACGGGCAGCGCGAACACCTCGGCGTAGCCGGGGACCACGAAGCTGTTGAAGATGGCGGCCAGGAACAGGATGCCGCCCGCCAGACCGCCCAGGAAAAGGTACAGGGCGATAGGCGGTTCCCAATAATGATGTTTCATTATGCCTTACCTCCCAAATCAGGAATGTAGTAGATCTGCGGCTCGGTGCCGAACTCCTCGAAGAGGCGCTCGGTCTTCACGGAGCCGATGAGCTTGGAGACCTCGCTGTTCGGATCGTCGAGATCGCCGAAGATACGGGCCTTCTGATGGCAGGTCAGCACGCAGTACGGCTGGGCGGAGGGGTCCAGCTGGCGCTTGTCGCGGCAGAACGTGCACTTGCGCACGTAGCGGTGCATGCGGTCCTCCAGGTGCGAGGCGTCGCGCATGCCGTACGGGCAGGCGTTCACGCACACCTTGCAGGACAGGCACTTCTTGGGGTCCACCCACACGGTGCCGTCCTCGTCCTGCTGGCTCGCGCCGGACGGGCAGCAGGGAACGCACTCGGGGTTCTCGCAGTGCATGCACAGCAGCGGCTGCCAGGACTTGTGGACGTTCGGCCACGTGCCCTGGGCGCCCTCGGTGACCACGGGGTTGTAGACGATGTCAAGGGGAAGCTTGTTCCACGTACGACAAGCAACCGTGCAGGAGTGACAGCCGATGCAGCGACGCTGGTCGATGACCATGACGTAACGAGTCATTTATCTATCCTTTCTTCCTACTCGGCGGCTATTCTTCGACGGGCGCATACGACATGTCGTAATGCTTGCCCGTGGCTTCGTCGACCAGATGGCCGGTGGCGGCGTCGTAGAGCCAGCCGTAGTTGGCGTCGTGGAAGGCGCCGTTGTCGGGGTCCAGCATCCAGCCGCTGTTCGGGTCGTACACGTAGGGGAGGTCGCCCAGCGTGGCGTAGCCCTTCTCCTGGTTCCAGGTCAGGTTCTCGGGCACCTCGTAAGGGGCGGCCTGGCCGGGATAGCAGCGCACGCCCGCCGCGAACACGATCTCCTCGCGGTCCATGGTGTACATCTTGCCGGTGGCGTCGTCCACGAGGCACTCGTTGGCGGCATCGTAGCGCCAGCCGGTGTGGGCGTCGTGGTAGCCCTTCGTGCGCGGGTTGATGAGCCAGCCCGACTCGTCCAGGCGGAAATTCGTGCCCTTCTGGTACAGCGTGTTGCTCTGCCACACCCACTCGTAGCCCTCGGGCACGGCCTCGGCCGGCTGCGGCTTCTCGAACGGGATGGGCTCGCGGGCGAGCTTCTGGTCGCTCGGCATGACGGTCACGCCCGGCTCGGGCGAGGAGCCCGGGATGGAGAACTGGGTGTCCTCCTTCTTGTACTCCTTGTCGTACTCGCCGCACTTGTACACCTTGCACATGAGGCCGCGGTTGGCCCACGAGCCGCCCATGGGGTCGCAGTGCTCGTCATCGACCGAGGTCAGCACGTTGACGTTGGACTCGAGGCAGCCGAACGGGTTGTCCAGGTCGGCCGAGCCGTCGCGCTCGGGGAACCACCAGCCGCGCGGCGCGAACACCACGTTGGGATGCACCTCGGGCTCCACGTTGGCGCGCATCTTGATGCGGCCGCGGCGCGTCTCGATCCAGCACCAGTCGCCGTAGGCGATGTTCAGCTTCTCGGCCAGCTCCGGGTTGATGGAGAAGTACGGGTCGGGATACAGGTAGCGGATGCCCTGCATCTGGAAGTGCTCGGAATGGTGGTACGGCATGAAGCCGCCGCCCGTGGTGAGCACGATCGGGTACTCTTCCGCAATCTCCGGCGTGTCGATCTCGTTCTCGATGCAGCCGATGTAGGTGGGCATGCCGGGGTAGCCCAGCTCGCGCAGGATGGTGGAGTTGCACTCGACCTTGCCCGAGGGGGTCCAGAAGCCGTTGGCCTTGAACTTGTTCTGGTGCAGCGGCGGATAGTACATGCGGTAGTAGTCGACGAAGTCGTTGTAGCTCTCCACGCCGCCCAGGCCCAGGGGCTCCAGGATGTGGAAGTACGCCTCTTCCTCGGTCTCCCACGGCCAGTTCGCGGGATCTTGGCCGCAGGCCAGGCCCAGCTTGCGCCAGAACGTCATGTCCGTGTGGCGGTCGTACTTGGGCTGGATGGCGCGGCGGCCGCCCATGATGGAGTCGGTGGCGCCGTAGTGCGTGACGATGGTGGGACGCTCCAGCGCGCCGGCTGCCGGGAACACGTAGTCCGCGAACAGGGCCGTCGGGGTCATCCAGTAGTCCACGACCACGAGGAACTCGCACTGCTTGAGCGCCTGCAGCGTCATCTTGGCGTCGCCGTAGGAGTTGATGGGGTTCGTGGCGTTCACGATGAGCGCGCGCACCTGGTACGGGTCGCCCGTGATGATGGCCTTGAACACGCTCGGGCCGTGGGCCTCGCAGAACCACTCGGTGGGCAGCGTCTTGCCCCACGTGCGCTTCGCGTTGTCCGAGATCAGCTGGTAGCCGGGCCAGGAGGTCAGCTTGAACTTGTCGGAGCCGATCTGCTTGGCCTTCTGCTCCTCGGGCAGGCACTCGTTGAGCTCCATCTCCTCGTCGGTGAGGTAGTTGAGCGCGGGGCCCGGCATGCCGTCGCCGCCGGGGACGTCGAGGTTGCCGCAGACGGCGCGCATGAGGGCGATGGCGTGGCTGCCGGTGGTGGAGGCACGGCCGATCTGGTCCCACGTGCAGCCCCACTGGATGCAGCCGGGGGTGTTCATGGCGTACAGGCGCGCAGCCTGGCGGATCTGCTCGGCATCGAGCCACGTGATGGGCGCGGCCCACTCGGGCGTGTACTCGGCCACATGCTCCTGCAGCTCCTCGAAGCCGTCGCACCACTCGCCCACGAACTCCCAGTTGACCAGGCCCTCGTAGATGATGGTGTGCAGCATGGCCAGCGCGAGCGCGGCGTCGGAGCCGGGACGCAGCGGCAGCCACAGGTCGGCCTTGGAGGCCGTCTCGGAGTAGCGCGGGTCCACGACCACGATCTTCAGGCCGTTCTTCTGCAGGTCGGTGTAGCCGTCCATGCCGCCCAACGTGGAGGCGCCGGGGTTCATGCCCCAGAGGATGAGGCACTTGGCGCCGGCGAGGTCCGTCTCGAACGGCGACCAGCCGGCCACGCAGGTCTCGGCCATGAACGTGGGGATCCAGCACAGAAGGGCGTTGTGGAAGCCGTTCGGCGTGCCGAACTGGTTCAGGAAGCGGCGGCGCGCCCAGTCGTCCGTGCGCGTCGTGCCGCCGGCGGAGGCCACGGCCTCGGCGCCGCTCTCCTCCTTGATCTGGTTGAGCCTGTCGGCAACCTCCTGGATCGCCTGGTCGTACGGGATCTTCTCCCACTTGCCCTCGCCCTTGGCGCCCACGCGCTTCAACGCGTGGTTGATGCGGGCGGGGTGGTTGACGTGCAGCAGCGCGCTCGTGCCGCGGCAGCACAGTCCGCCTTGGTTCGAGTAATCGGGATCGCCTTCGATCTTGATTACGTCGCCATCCTTAACGTAGGCGAGCACGCCGCAGTTAGCATGGCAGAAATAGCAGAGCGACTTGACCATCGTGACGCCGTCTTGATGGATGTCGACCTCGGTCGACACGGTATCCGGGCTCACAAGGCCCTTGAGACCGGTCGACGTCTTGGAAATCTCCATCTACCTTCCCCTCTTCTTCTCGTCCGTTTACCTTACCGTTGAACCCTGTCGTGCCGTTCGCATGATTATGCGCGGAAGTTCCGCTTGGCCCGAACGCTCTCACTCGCGCGGATCATGCACGCCAGTGTATAAAACGCCCGTTCCATCCACATCACACCGGAAGTTCTAAATTCCGCGAGCGGGTAAGCCCGATAGTATTAATTGATCGGACCGCGATTTTCACCCCGACCGCTCGTCTGGGCATTCCGCCGTTCGGCGGTTCGCCACCCCCTGAGCGAGCCTTGGCGTGAAACGTTCGCACCCCCTGCGCGAAATGACGTTGACAGCTCCTCCGACCGCTTCTATCGACTGCTGGCCGCCATCGAGCACCTTGCGGCCAGGACCGTTGTTCGATGCCAACCAGTAGTAGATAGAATCGGCTATTTGATTATAGCTATGCAGAGGAGCATGTGCCACCCTAGCGGCGTGTTTTTGCGGCGAATAACACGCAAAAGGGGCGGGAGCGGGCACCGGCAGGATGCGCGGCAGCGGCGCCTGGAAGCCGCCTGGGGGGCTTCCAGCGAAAACGAGCTGGATCGGTGCTGGATGCGGGCAAGGACCGAACGGCTCGCACGGCGGAAACATGCAAGGTTCGGACGGCGCCCACGTCGGAAACGCGCAAGGCCTGCGCGACTCGCGGACGGTCGAATTACGGTCGGCGTGCAAGGTCGCGGCGCTAGGATGGAGGCGTCGGGACAGACCCGGCGCGACCGACGAGGAAGGGGGCCGACGTGGATCCGTCGCACACGCAGCCGCACATTCGCAGGGAAAACGGTGCTGTCGAGGCAGCGCCCCGTCGGCGCCCCCTCTCCCCCTCCGGCTGCGTGCGCCGCAAGCCCGTTGCGGCCGGCGCGGCGAAGGCCCTTGCGGAAGCGGGACCCGCAGGACCAGGGCCCGGCGGCCCTCGCAGTCCTCGCCGCGTGCGCACCGCGGCATGCGCGGCGATGCTCGCCGCGTGCGTGCTCGCGCTCGCGCTGGCAGCTCCCCGGTCGGCCGAGGCCCTTGAGGGCATCTCGGGCACCTGTTACGTAGCCTGCACGAACGCGCATATCGACGGGCCGGACGGCGGCAACGTGTTCGAGGTGACGTTCCCCCAGTACGGAATCTCGGCCACCGGTTACTGCATCTCGGGCTCCGTCTACGGCACGCCGCTTCCGGGCACCTACCCGTTCTCCGGCGAGCCTGCGGGTGACGGCGGCTTCCAGATCACCGTGAACTGCCGGGGCGCCGGCATGTACGAGAACCATTACTCGCCCTACGGCGCGCAGAACGTCGGCGGGTTCAAGATACGCCCCTTCGGGGCCGTGGAGGTGCTCAAGCGCTCCGCCGCTCCCGACGTCACGGACAACAACGCGTGCTACCGGCTGGCCGGCGCGGTGTACGGCGTGTACGCCGACGAGGCGTGCACGAGCCAGGTGCTCGCGCTGACCACCGACGCCGCGGGGCGCGCCCGGTCGGAATGCGTCCTTGCGCCGGGGCGCTACTGGGTGCGCGAGAAGGCGGCGCCGGAGGGCTACTTGCCCGACCCGGGCGTCTACCCGGTCGACCTCGCTCGGGAGGACTGCCGCACCGGCACCGTGCCGGCCGTGCACGTCGCGGATGCGCCCTTGGTCGCACCCGTCGGCATCCTCGTGCAGAAGGCGGACCGCGAGACGGGCGTCCCCCTGCCGCTTGGCGACGCGAGCCTCGCCGGCACGGCGTTCACGGTCGAGCACTACGCGGGACGCTACGCCTCGCTTGGCGAGATCGCCGAGGCGGGCGCGCAGCCCGCGCGCACCTGGGACGTCGTCACCGACGAGCAGGGACGCGCGAGCGTGGGCACGGGCGACCTGCCTGGCAACGGAAGCGGCGGGTCAGGCCTGCCGCTGGGCACCGTGGTCGTGCGCGAGGTGCAGGCGCCCCGCGGCTACCTGCTGCCCGACCCGCCCGCCCTCGTGAGCGCGGTCGAGCCCTCCCCCGACGAGCCAGGCGTGGCCGTGTACCGCGTCCCCACCGTGGCCGATCAGGTGGTACGCGGCGACGTGGCGCTGCTCAAGCTCGGCGCAGGCAAGGACGGAGGCGGCGCTGCGGACAGCACGGGCGAAGGCGGCGCAGGCGGCGCTTCGGCAGACGGGGGCGGCACGACGCCCAAGGTCCCGCTGGCCGGCGTGGCGTTCGACATCGTGCGCCTCTCCGCAGGCGAGGTGGCGGCCCGCCTTGTCACCGGCGAGGACGGCCGGGCCTCCACCGAGGGGCTCCGCCCCGCCGGCCTCGACGGCGCGCTGCCCTACGGCCTCTACGAGGTCCGCGAGGACCCCGCCACCACCCCGCCGGGCTACCGCACCGCCGAGCCCTTCGTCGTCGCCGTCGAGGGAAACGCCCGCACCTACTGCTACGAGGTGGTGAACGAGCTGGTCAGCGCCCCCGAGGAGCCGCCAGCAGACGACGAGCCCGCCGAAGAAGAACCCCCGGCCCCGCTTGCCGAGACGGGCGATGCCCTCGCCCGCGCGCCCCGCTGCATCGCACTCGCCGCCGTGATCAGCGCCACGCTCGCCGCCGCGTTCGCCCTGCGCCGTCAACGCCCATAGACGCGCCCGGCGCATGCCGACGGGCGCTGGGGACGCCTGCGACCCCGCGGAACCGATACGTGGCAACGCCCGCCTCCCTCCCCTTTCGCACTTGATTAATTATTAATTATAGTTTATAATTTTTAGAAAGGACGAACATGGTCAAGAGACGCGACCTTGTCAAGGAGGTCGAAGCCCAAGGGTTGAGAAGTACCGGCGGCACGAACCACGAGACTTTTAAGAAGCCAGGCTTCCAGACGTCTATCCCCCGGCATCGGGAGATAGACGAGGACACAGCCCGAGATATCAGAAAGCAAGCAGGTATCGAGAAGCGGCGCTGACCCAGTTCGAGAACGAGAGGACCCGCCTATGTTGTATGTATACGAGTTCGAGCTTTTTACCGGGCAAGATGGATGGATCATCGCCCGGCCCTTCGACTTCGAAGGCGCAACCCAAGGAGCCGACGTGGCCGAGGCTTCGGAAATGGCCGCCGACTGGCTCAGGACGGAGATCGAATACCGCCTTATGGACAGCAGGGATATCCCCGAGGCGACGCTCGGCCACGAACCTGCACGCAAAAACGGCCGCATTCTGCTCGTAGCCGTGGAGGCGAGCCTCGACGGCATTCCCGCCGTACCGGCTTCCGAGGCGGCAAAGATCTTAGGGGTGTCACGGGCACGCGTGTCCCAGATGCGCAAGGCCTGTCTGCTCCAAGGCTTTCGCAAGGGGCGCGACACCTTCATCACGAAAGACAGCATAGACGCTCGCCTGCGCGAGAAGCCCAAGGCGGGACGGCCGAAGAAGGGGACGACAAAGCCTCGGCCAAAAGCGGCGGCGAAGCCAGTGGAAGCCCGCTAGAGACCGGACGGAGAGACGGACTCGCGCCCGCCCCTCCGTCGGCCCTCATGGGCTCGGACCCACCGCTCGCGGCCGCGAGCCCGTCCTCGCAGATGGCGGCGCCGACCGCGGGGACGGCACCGGGGCGAACCCCCTACCAGGTGGCCGAGCAGTCGCAGCCGGTGCGGACCTGGCCCTTGCCGTTGGCACGCCTGCGCAGCTTGTCGACGTCCCAGCGCTCGAAGATGAGGGCGCGGTGCGCGCGGTAGATATCGAAGGCGCCCTCCAGCTCCATCCCCACGCACGTGAACGAGCCGTTGATGGCGCCGTAGAACTCGGCCGCGTGCTCGTTGAAGCTGTTCTCGGCGAACAGGTAGACGTTGGCCGCGTGCCCGCGGCCCTGCAGCGGCACGAGCAGCTCGTTGCCGTTGCCCTCGATGAAGATGCCCTTGTTCTCCAGGCGCACGCCGCGCACGGACTTCTCGGCCTCGAAGCGGTCGGCCCAGGGCTCCTTGTTCATCTTCGCCCAGTACGCCCAGGCGTTCTCGAACCGGCAGGCATCGTCGTCGTAGATCGCCTGGAAGAACCCGCGGCAGTCCTCCGCCGCCTCCAGATGCCCCTTGAGCCGGGGCCACACCCCGCCCGCGATGCTGGCCAGGGCCAAAAGCTCCCGGTAGTCCTTCGCCTGCGCCGCAGGCACCGCCTCTATCTGCGCTTTCAGTTCCTCGTACTGCATTGCTCCTCCTTAGAGGGGCTGTCCAAAAGCCCCCGAAACCATGTTTCGCCATAAGGTTGTTCCGCAGGGCAGGCACCCTGCGCCTGCCGCCGCCTGGGAGGCTGTCCCAACCGGCGGCAAGGGCAGAGCCCTTGTCCTGTTCTCAACCCATAGCCAGGCGGGTCTTCGATACAGCCCCGCCCTTCCCTGTGCGCGGGCGCCCCGAGCGCCCGCGCCCCCGTCTGCGCCTAGCGGCGCGGCTTGTAGATGCGCGCCGTGGTCTTCACGAAGCGCACGTCCTCGTCCGTCTCGGCCGTCGGCACCTCGAAGCCGCCCACGTAGCCCGTCTCGGGGGAAACGTCCGACTCCTCGTAGTACTCGGGCCGCTCGAACCCGATGCGCGCTATCATGGCCTCGAGCTCGTCGCGGGCGGGCGCGGCCTGCACGGCGTTGCCGAGCTCGCGTGCGCGGGCCACCGTGCCCGCGTCGCGTTCCCCGGCCGCCACCACGCCGTCGTACACCAGCACCCCGCCGGGGCGCAGCACCCGGAACGCCTCGCGGAACACCGCCTCGGGGCAGAAGTCCACGTTGACGCTGCTGTTGGCGAACACCAGGTCGAACGTGCCGTCAGCGAGCCCCGCCGCGGCGAGGTCCTCCGGGTAGGCAACGAGGTACTCCATGTTGTTCTCGGGCAGCCCGTTGCGGCGCCACGCGTCGTCCTGGTAGGAGCGGGCGATCTCGATCCACTCGGGCGTGGGGTCCACCCCCACCACGCGCCCGCGGGCGCCCACGTAGTCCGACAGCTTGATGACGCCCTTGCCCCGGCGGCAATCGATGTCCAGCACGCGCTTCCCTTTGAGATCGCCCAGAAGCGTCATCTTGCACTGGCTCGCGAACCCGTACTCGTTGGGAAGCTGCTCGTAGTACGCCCTCAGCGCCTCCGCGTCGATGGGCCTGCCCGCATCCATGCCCTCGCCTCCGTCCATCCCAAGCCGCTACTTGTACGACACGCGCGAGTTGTTCACCAGCCACGAGAGCGCGGCCTCGCGGCGCGCGAACACGCGGGCCTCGTCGCCCAGCCCCTGGTCTTCCAGCTGCTGGCGGATCTTCTCGCGCTGCTCGGCGTCGTTGCCCGGCATCTGCGCCGTGATGTCGGCGTCTGAGAGCTCGATGTCCAAATGGTCGGCCAAAGCGTCGATGGCGCAGGTGATGCGCAGCGCGTCCAGGGGCTGGCCCGGCAGCAGGTCGGCTGGGTCGGGGTCCTCCACCAGGCGCTTCGCCAGCTCGTCCAGCACGAGGTCGGGGAACTGCGCGTCGTTCTTGGCCATATCGGGCAGGCCGAACTGCTTGGCCACGCCCTCGCGGAACTCGGCCACCGTCGTGGCGGGCTCGAAGTGCTCGGCCACGAACGCGTCGGTAAGCTCCGGCGTGCGGCAGCTCAGGATCTTCTCCACCGTCACCTGCATGGTAAGGCGGGAGGCATCGCCGTCCTTCGCCAGGGGCAGCTTGATCTTCGCCTCGGCGTCCTTCGTCTCGCCGGGCGCCATGCCCACGAGCTCCTCGTCGAACGTGCGGGGCATCTCGCCGCCGCCCACGTGGTACAGCGAGTGCTCCAGCACGAAGTTGGAGGCGGGGTTGCCGTCCAGGCGCGCGTCCACCGTGGTCACCACCACGTGGTCGCCCATGGCCACGCCGCGCTCCTCGGCTATCTCGTGGTACTCGGCCAGGGGTTCGAGCAGCTTCTCGATCTGGGCGTCCACGAGGCTTGCGGGCACCTGGGGCTTCGGCAGGTCGAGCTCGACCGGATCATACGAGGTGAGCGTGTACTTCTTCATGTTCTCTTCTCCTTTAGGTTGCTTGCTTTCCTTGGCTTGCATCTACACGTCGAGGTCTTCCACGCGCCGGCGCAGCTCGCGCTGGCGGTCCGACAGGATCATGTCCTGGTTGTGCGCGAAGTAGGACTCGCTGCCGTACTGGGCGATGTAGCGCGCCGAGCTGGTGCGCGACGTGAGCTCGGTCGTGAACACCACCATCTCCTGCGCATCCCCGAACGCCGCCTCCACGAAGGCGAACGCGCGGGCGAGCCGCTGCTCCACGTCGGCTGCGCGCGCCTGCAGCGCCGCCGCCCGGGCGGCGAATGCCTGCGACGCGAGCGCGAAGGCGTCCTGGGGCGCGGCGCCGTCGACCGCCTGCCGCAGCGCCGCGATCCCGTCCAGCTCGGCCTCCGCCGTCGCGCGGCGGCCCTTCGAGAGGTTGCCTGCCGCCACGCCCAGCTCCAGCTGCGAGGTCCGGGTCCGCTCCAGCTCGTCCAGAAGGCCGCGCACGTCGCCCCCCTCCTCCGCGGCGGGCTTCAGGCCCCGCAGGTCGTCGCGCAGCGCCACGAGCACGTCGGTCTCGGCCACGATGTCGGCCATGTCGCCGCACACGGCGTCCAGCAGAAGCCCCACGAGCGACAGGCGCTCGTCGAACTCCGCCTCGGCCGCCCGCTCGATTATACCGGCAACGTCGCCCCCGGCAAGGATCTCGTCGATGCGGTAGTCGTCGCGGTACTTGTTGAACAGGTCGTAGTACGCCGCGAACTCGCGCGCTATCGCCTCGTTCTGCACGTACTGCACGACCAGGTCGTAGTCCACCGCCTTGCCCAGCCGCTCGAACACGCCCATCATGTCCGACAGGTCGTCCCAGCCGCGCGCCGTGACGAACGACTTGCCGTCGAGCGACGCCTCGATGGAGTAGAAGCGGTTCTTCTTGATCTCCAGGAACGTGAGGATGGCCGGGTGCGTGCCCTTGGACACGGCGTAGGCCTTCCACGCCCCGAAGTCGGGCTCCACGCTGATCTTCTTCACACGGTCGAGCGTGACCACGTCGAACTCGTGCACCGACTTGTTGTACTCCGGCGGGTTGCCGGCGCAGGCGATGATCCACCCCTCGGGCACCGCATGGCGCCCGAACGTCTTGAACTGCAGAAACTGCAGCATGGAGGGGTAGAGCGTCTCGGACACGCAGTTGATCTCGTCGAGGAACAGGATGCCGCGCCTCACCCCGCTCTTCTTCATGTAGGCGTACACCGAGGCGATGATCTCGCTCATGGTGTACTCGGAGGCCTCGTACTCCAGGCCCTCGAATTCCTCGTGCACGATGAACGGCAGCCCGAGCGCGCTCTGGCGCGTGTGGTGCGTCATGGAGTAGGACACCAGGCCGATGCCCAGCTCCTGCGCGATCTGCGCCATGATGGCCGTCTTGCCGATGCCGGGCGCACCCACCAGGAACACGGGGCGCTGGCGCGCGGTGTCCAGAAGGGGCCTCCCATGGTCGTCCACCGCGAGGTACGCCTCGATCGTATCTTTCACCTGCTGCTTTGCTTCCGCAATGTTCATGTTGCACTCCTTGGGTCCGCCTGTTGCCGCCTGTCGCCGCGCGTCGCGCGCGCCTCGTCCGTCATGCCAATCCCCTCTCGTCCAGAATGACCTTGAGCGCCCAGGGGGGCACCGCCGGGTCGGAATAGCCATCGTCCAGGAACACGAACACGGCGTCGTAGCCCGGCTGCCGGCGCGGGAACGTGCCCTGCCCGTCCGTGAAGTACACGAGCCCGCGCAGGTCGGCGAACTCCCCCTTCTCCACCAGCAGGTTCACGTAGTCGAACACCGGGCGGAAGTCCGTGCCGCCGAAGCCCTTGAGCTCCAGGTCCTCCAGATACAGATCGAGCTCGTCGAGCGAGGTGATCTTCGTGTCCTCCTGCACGCGCGCATCGCACTGGATGACGTGGATGTTCACGCGGTCGGTGAAGCTCTCGGCCTGTTTCAGTATGTTGTACGTCTTGCGCATGAACGCCTGCACCAGATCGCCCGACACCGACTCGGACGTGTCGATGGCGATGGCGAAGTCGTGCACCGCCCGCGCCTCCCGGTACTCCAGCGGCTCGATGAGCGGCATGTTGCCGTACCGATCCAGCCCGTAGGTATAGTAGATGTAGTCGAACTCGTCGGGGTTCACGCGCATGCGCTCGTGCAGCGTGGCGAAGCGCTTGAGGAACTCCGCGTAGTCGTGCTTCTCGCGGTTCACGGCCGCGAGCGCCGTGGCGAAGCTGCCCGCGCCCTCGCCCTGGCGCAGCATATGCGCCTCCAGCTCTATCTGGATGTGCCGGCTCACGTCTTCCCACGCCTCGGCAAGCTCCTCGTCGCGGGCGCGCTCCTCGTCGGCCGCAGCCGACACGTCGTCGGGGCCGCTCTCGTCGGCCGGCTCGTCGCGCTCGCCGTTCTCGGCCGGCTCCCGATCCCGGTCGTCGTCGCCCCCGCCCGGCGAGGGCATCTCGGAGGCGCCGCGCGTGTCGTCGAGCGACTCGCTCCCCTCCGACGTGGGCAGCTCGCCGCCCTCGCGGTCCTCCGACTGCTGCCGCGCCGCGCTCATCGAGCCGCGGGCCGAGCCCTCGGCCCCGTCGTTGTACCACAGCCCGTGCGTGTCGCGGAAGAACATCGGCGCCAGCGAGCGCAGGTCGATCTGGCTTCCCTCCTCCGAGAAGAAGTGGTAGAGCCGCTCGGCCGTCACCACGCCGCCCACCTGCGCGCGGATGACCTTGAGCGATTCGCGGGCACGCCGGTCGAAGTTGCTGGGGAAAGCCTCGCCCACCAGCTCCAGCAGCAGCGCCTCGATGGCGATGTCGCAGGCCACGTCCCACGGCTGGCGCAGCACCGAGTACAGCATGAACGGATGGCGGAATATGCAGTGGAACAGGCAGTGGATGACGTCGCGCACCACCTCGTTCGGCGAGAGCTTGAAGCGGGCCACCACGTACTCGGGGTCGTAGTACAGCTTGACGCCGTCGCTCGCTATGCCGTACACGTCGAAGCTCGGCACGAGCGGCATGCGCCACAGCGCCCGGTCGAGGAAGCGGAACCGCACGGCCAACGACGTGCGGGCGTCCTCCAATATGTCGCCCGCCACGGGCAGGCACCGCTCGTAGCGCTCGCGCTTCTCGGCCTGGCGCGCCTCGGTGGTCAGGCCCACCTTGGGCGCCGCGGCGGCCTGGCCCCCCAGGCGCTCCCGTTCTTTGAGGACCACGTCCCCCTCTGCTATGGGCGTCAAGTCTTTCATAGGCGTTTACAAGCTGAAGTCCACGCCCGCGGCCGGCATCAGACGATGCTGCAGCTCGAGCAGGCAGGCGGTGGCTTGCGTCCTCCCCTCGCGCGTCGCAGTGCCCAGTTCCGCTTCTATGGCCCCGTCGTCCAAAAGCCCCCGCCCCGCCAGCCACGCGAGCGCGTCCAGGTCGCCCTGGTCGGCGAAGTAGCGACACGCCTGCCGCGCCTTGCGCTGGAAGATGTTCTCGTACAGCCCGCGCGTATGGTCCGACAGGCACATAGGATGCTGCAGGCGGTACAGGGCCGCCGGCGCGAACTCCCGCATGGTCGCCGCGTGCGTCACCCACGAGTCGTAGTACTCGAAGTCGAAGGCGGTTCCCCCCGGCCCAGCGCCGAACAAATACGACGGCGAACGGTAGCGCGAGGAGAGCTCGGGCACCCGGAACTCGCCCGCCTCGTAACCGTCGACGGGCTCGGGGAACTCCACGTGGACGAGCGGGATGGAGCGAGCCGTGGAGAACGCCCCGTTGCAGATGCTGTGCAGGTGCCCGTGCAGGTGCAGCTCGGCCACGCCGGAAGCGCCGCAGAAGGCCAGGCTCGCAACGTGCGTCACCTGGCGGGGTATGCGCACCACGTCGTCGGGCCCCACGTACAGAAGGCACGTGTCGCCGCCCATCTTGCTGCCGTCGCGCTGGCACAGAAGCCCGTTCTCCAGGTAGAACACGGGGTTGGCCGCATCGAGCGAGATCGACTGGAGGGGCCGGCGCGGCATGAGCTGGTTGTCGCCCTGCACGAGCAGCGCGTCCTCGCCGATGGACCGCACGTTCTCCGAGAGGCGCAGCGTGGAGAGCGACGTGTCCAAAAACGCGCGCTCGCCGATGCGCTCGAGGCTCTCGGGCAAATCGACGCGCACGAGCTGCCGGTTCCCCCGGAACGCCTCGCGCCCCACCGAGAACACGCCCTCGGGCAGCTCCACGGCGCGCACGTGCGCATGGCGTTTGAACGCCTCGTCGGCCACCGCATGGGTGCCGGGACGCACCCGATAGGACTCCACCTGCCCTATCAGCTCCAGGAACACGTCATGGCGGTACAGGCCGCCCTCGGCGTCCAGGTCGAGGCAGCGGTTGGCCGGCGACACGCCCAGGGCCCCCTCGCCGATGCGCGCCTGCGCGGGCGTGTGGTCGAACGCGCGGAAGCCCAGCTGCTCGAGCCCCGCCGGCAGCTCCGCGCGCGCGAGGGCGGTGAACGCGAACGCCTCGGCGCCGATCTCCCGGCACCCGGCCGGCAGGTGCGCCTGCACGAGCCGCGCGCAATGGTAAAAGGCCTTCTCGCCCACCGCCTCCACCGAGGCGGGCAGGCGCACCGCGGAAAGCCCCGTCTTCGCGAACGCCATGCGGCCCAAACGACGCACGCCCTCCGGCAGCGCCACCTCCTGGAGGTCGTCCAGCGAGTCGAACGCCCGCTCGTCCACATCCGTGCACCCGGCGGGCACCTCGTAGGAGCGGCAGGGAACCACCAGGCGGTACAGGTGCCGCCCGTCCCTCGACATCAGCGCCCGGCCGTCGGTGGAGAAGGCCTCGTTGGCGGGATCGACGGTCACGCGCTCCAGGTGCGGCAGCCCGAGGGGCTTCGCGTCGAGCGCCTCGACGAGCGGCCCGAACACCACGTGGGCCACCGGCGCGTCCGAGAACGAGTTTCCCTCCAGCCGCACCAGGGGCATGGGGAGCTCCACCTCCGCGAGCGCCCCGCACTGCAGGAACATGGTGGGATCGACCTGGTCAAGCGCCGCTGACAGCCGCACGCTGCGCAGGTTGACGCAGCCGTCGAACACGTGGTTGCCCGCGAACTCCACCGTGTCGGGCATCGAGACGCGCCGCAGCTCGGCGTGGCCGCGGAACAGGTTCGTGGCCAGCGAGGCCACGCGGGCGCCGTCCACCTCGGCCGGGATGTCCACCTGCTCCGCCGAGCCCTCGTAGGACACGAGGCGCGCCGTGCCGTCCTCGCGCAGGCGGTAGCGGTACGCGCCGCACCGCAGCTCCTCGCCTTCGCACCTGCGCTTGGCGTAGGGCAGGAAGTATCCTTTCGAGACCAGCTCCTCGGCCGGGGAGCGGCGCACGGCAGCGCCCTCGAAGTCCCGCCCCTCGGCAGGCGAGCGCCTGATGCCGTGGTCGAACGCCCACGGGTCGTCGCCCACGTCGGCCCCCTTCGCGTCCAGCCCCCACGGCTTCCGGCCGTTGAAGCCCTCGGGCGCGGCATGCGGGGAGAGGCCCCGGGTTCCAGAGCTTTTCTCAAAATGATCTTCTTGCGTAACTTGCTTCACCTTTTAATCCTATAATGTCGTTATGCACTTAACCCGTAAGCGCAAGGGGGGCGCCATGGACGACGTTGCAGGCACCAAGGAACTTGACTACGCCAGCGATCTTCAGCTCATCAAGTCCATGCACGAAGACGATTCGTTTTGGGATCGCATCTTCGATGCGAAGCTCGACTTCCTCAACAACGGGGGCGACCCCCGCCAGGCAGGCTGCGTGCGGCCCGAGATCGCGGAGTCGTGGATCAACTCGCGCAATTTCGGCTTGAGTCCCGACCAGCCCGACCTCGGCGAGTACATCACCGAGCAGGCATACGAGGAAACGCTCGCGGAGAACGCCGAGATCGTGGCTGCCGCGAAGTCGCTCATCAGGAACATCGAGTCGCTGAACCTGCAGAACGACTACATGTTCGAGCTGCTCGACGTGAACGGCACGCCCCTCGTGCAGATAGGCAACCTGTGGCTGCACCGCTTCGCGGGCCCGAACTACCAGTGCAACGAGAGCAACATGGGCACGAACGCGCACACGCTGTGCATGCGCCACAAGAAGCCGTTCGTGCTCATCGGCCCCGAGCACTACTGCTTCGCGCTGCACGGCCTCATCGCCTGCGCGGCGCCCATCATCGACCAGTTCGGTGCCAGCGTGGGCGCCCTTGCGCTCACGCAGCCCACGTCCGACGAGCTGCTGTCCACGGCGAACAAGAAGATCCTCATCCACGCCATGAGCCTCGTGTCGTCGCTCGCCATCACCCTGAGCGACCAGCTGCGCATCAGCGGCTACGACGCCCAGCTCGCCGAGACCGAGTCGCGCTACAGCAAGGCGTCGCTGGAGGCCCAGCGCTACGAGACCATCTCGCAGAACCTCATGAACACCGTGAAGGACGGTATCCTCATCTGCGATGCCGAGGACACCATCTCGCTGGCCACCCCGGAAGCCGCCCGCATCTTCAAGACGTCCCCCGAGGAGCTGCTCGGCACGAACGTGAACGCCCTCATCAACGACAGCCGCACGTTCGAGGAGGTCATCGAGCAGGGCGGCCACTCCACCTTCGACGTGGACGGCATGCCCCTCGAGGCCAAGATCTCGCGCATCTACGGTGGGGACCACGACTTCGAGGGCTACATCATCGCGCTTAAGGAGGCCAAGCGCGCCACGCTCGGCGCCTCGCGAGGCAAGCTGGGAGATGCGGCCGACATCACGTTCAAGGACATCCTAGGCAAGAGCTACCAGATAACGAAGGCGAAGAAGCTCGCCTCCCGCTTCGCCCGATCGCGCGAGAACATCCTCCTGTCGGGCGAGAGCGGCACCGGCAAGGAGCTGTTCGCCCAGGCCATCCACAACCAGGCGTGCCCCGAGGGACCCTTCATGTCCATCAACTGCGCCGCCATCCCGCCCCGCCTCATCGAAAGCGAGCTCTTCGGCTACGAGAGCGGCAGCTTCACGGGCGCGGAGCGCGGCGGCAAGCCCGGCAAGATCGAGCTGGCCGACGGCGGCACGCTGTTCCTCGACGAGATCGGCGACATGCCGCTGGAGCTGCAGGCCACGCTCCTGCGCGTGCTGGAGAACAAGCGCATCATCCGCGTGGGCGGCAAGTCGTACAAGCAGATCGACTTCCGCCTGGTGGCCGCCACGAACCAGAACCTGCCGAAGCTGGTGAGCCAGCACCAGTTCCGCGAGGACCTGCTCTACCGCATCTCTGTGCTCACCGTCGACCTGCCCCCGCTGCGCGACCGCGTGGGGGACGCGCTCTACTTCGCACGCTACTTCCTCAACGAGTGCCACACGAAGACGGGCAACGGCAAGGTGTCGCTTTCCAACGAGGCGTCGCAGTTCGTGAGCACCTACGCCTGGCCGGGAAACGTGCGCCAGCTCAAGCATGCCATCTACTCCGCCTACTACACGTGCGAGAACGGCGTTATCTACATCGACGACTTCCCCAGCTACATCGCCCAGGCCAGCGACCTGCGCAGCAGCGAGGAAGGCGGGGCGGCCGCACCGGCGGACGATGCCGCAGCCCCTTCGCAAAACGAATCGTCTTCAGCTATCAAGGTGCCGGACGAGCAGGCCGCCGCCCCCGGGGCCGAGGCCCCTGCCGCGACGAGCGGGACGCTGCCCACCCTCTCCCTCAAAGAGCTCGAGGGCATCGCCATCAACGAGGCCATCATGCAGGCCGACGGCAACATCGCCGCCGCGGCCGCGATCCTCGATATCAGCAAGGCCACGCTGTACCGCAAGCTCAAGGAGAGCCAGTAGCCCTCCTGCGCCGAACCGCGGCCCTGCCCCGAGCCGGAGCGCAGGCTCGGAAAAACCAATCGGGCTGGAGATGAGCGTTAAGCACCTTCTCCAGCCCGATCAATAACAGGCACGGTTTGCAGCCGCCATGCCCTCGCCCCCCTCGCTCTCAGGCTGCGCTCAGGGCAACCGCGCGGGCAGTCGCCCCGCAGCACGCCCTAGAAAACATGCCCGCACTTCTTGCAGGCAGTCCGTGTCCCCAACACGTAGCTGCCGCACTCCGGGCATATCTTCGTACGCCCCGTCTCCACGCACTCGTTGCACAGCGGCCGCTCGAACGGCGAGCAGAAGAAGCAGGCCTTCTTCACCTCGGCGTTCAGGTGCGTGACCGCCTTCTCCTCGTCATGGGCGACCGGCGCGCCGCACTTCTTGCACGTGTCCCTCTCGTAGGGGTTGTACCACCCGCACTCGGGACACTCGACGGGAAACTTGTAATCCGCCTTCTTATGGCAACGACGACACCAGGGGCTGCATGTTCTACAGTTAGGCATGGGCGCTTCGCCTCATCCTAAAACACGCGCTGTATGCCGCCGGACATGGCATGGTTAGTTCGCCGGCGGCTTCGGGGCACCCGGCGCTTTTGGGGCTGCAGGAGCGCCCGGGGCCTTGGGGGCACCGTCGAGGCCCTGCGGCTTGAGGGAGATCTCCTTGGGAGCGCCCGGAGAAGGGGCCGCGGCCTCGTCAGCGGCCTTGCGGGACTCGTTCAGGTCCGCGCCGCACTTCTGGCAGGTCTCGTTCGTGGGCTTGTTGAACGCGCCGCACTCGAGGCACTTCACAATGGTAACGGTATTGGCCGGTCTGTAACACATAGTTTTCTCCTTACGTGACGCCCTCTCGGGGCTGGTGCCCCGGCGTTTCGCCGGGGCACCAGCAGAGAAGACGAGGCTTACTGCTCAGGTACGTAGATCCAGGTACGGGGCATTTCCTTGGCCTTCTCGGCCAGCTCGTCCACCGTGCCGTACTTCATGCAGGCCGACTGGCAGTGGTGCACGCAGGTCGGGAGCTTGCCCATGGCCGTACGATCGGCGCACAGGTCGCACAGCGACGTCATGACGGGCAGGTAGTTGTACTCGTACTTGCCGTTGGGCATCAGGCGGGGACCATCCTCGAACAGCTGGATGCCGTTCGCCTCGCCAGCCTGCCAGCCGTGCTCCACCTTGCAGGCCATCTCGCAGGAGTGGCAGCCGGTGCACCACGTGTAGTCGATCAGAAGTCCATACTTCTCAGCCATCTTAGAAACCTCCCTTGCGGGTCACGATCTCGCTGGGCGAGCAGTCGTTCTCCTTCGTGACCGGGTAGATCTTGCAGATTTGGTTCGCGTACGGGGCGCCGTAGAGCGTCGGGCCCGTCACACCCTGAACCGTCAGGTTGTTGATGTTCGAGTCGAACACGCCGAACAGGTTGGGCTCGGCGCCGTCCGTCTCGGGGAACCACCAGCCGTGCTCGGAGCGCACGGTGTCGGGCTTGAGGGACGCGTTGATGCGCACACGCTGCTTGCACTTGCCGCGCATGTTCTCGACCCAGATCCAGTCGCCCTCGCACACGCCGATCTTCGCGGCGGTGTCGGGATGCAGATCGGTCAGCGGATCGGGATGCGACTCGCGCAGACGCGGAACCTGGCGCTCCTCCGAGTGGAAGTACTCCCACGTGCGGGCACCGGTCGTGAGGACGTACGGGTACTCCTCGAACAGCTCCGGCGTGGAGATCGGGGACTCAGGCGGCTCCTCGTAGTACGGCAGCGGATCGAAGCCCCACGCGTCGAACAGGGTGTTGTACAGCTCGCACTTGCCCGTGTTCGTGTTGAAGCCGGGCTGGCCGTCGTCGCGCAGCCAACCGAGCTCGTGCTTGCGGTACGCCCAGTCGTCCGGCCAGTCGATGACCTTCTCGGTGAGGTCGAGGAACGTCTGGTCGGTCTTGTGCGGCCAACCGGCATGGAAGCGGTTGCCGGACTGGATCCACCACGTCATGAGCTCGACGTCCGTCTCCCACGGGAACAGCCGGGGATTGAGCTTCTTGCCCAGCTCGAGGATGATCTGCTCGTCGGACTTGGCCTCGTAGTAGTCGGCGACCTTGACGATGGAGCGCAGCGGCCACCACCACACGCGGGCGGAGTTACGCTCGCAGCTCATGCCGCAGGGCAGCACGATGTCGGCGCAGGCAACCGCCGTCGGGGTCATGAACACGTCGACCACGACGTTGTAGTCCACCGAGCGCATGGCGTTGTACACGCGCGGGGCGTCGGCGGCCATGTTGGCGATCGGGTTCGTGGACTGGATGAACAGCATGCGGATCGGGTACGGCTCGCCGGTCTCGATGGCCAGGAGGACCGTGTCGCCGTTGGCCGTCGGGTCGAAGCCGAGGGCGTGCAGCGGGGAGGTGTCCACGCCGAGCATCTTGCCGAGCATCTCGTCGGAGAGGTTCCACATGCCGCAGCCGTAGCTGTCAGGGATGTCGTAGGCGCAGCGCGGGATCATCATGCCGCCGGGCACGTCGATGTCGCCGCAGATGGCACCCAGGGAGAGCAGAGCCTGGGCCAGCGGGATGCCGCAGACGGTCTGGTCGACCTTGAGGCCCCACTGGATCGTGGAGGGGTTGCCGGAAGCGTACGCACGGGCGGCGGCGCGGATGTCGTCGGCGTCGATGCCGGCGATCTCGGCGGCCTTCTCGGGCGGGTAGTCCTTGCAGCGCTCGGCCAGCTCGTCGAAGCCGTAGCACCAGTTCTCAACGAAGTCGTGATCGTAGAGATCCTCTTCGATGATGACGCCCAGCATGGAGATGACGACCGCGGCGTCGGTGCCGGGGCGCACCTGCAGCCAGTGCTCGGCCTTGGAGGCCAGCCACGTGCAGGAGGGGTCGAGCACGATGAGCTTCGTGCCGCCTTCCTTCATAACGTCGACGATCCAGTGGCCGAAGAAGCCGTCGCCGTTGGAGATCAGAGCGTTGTTGCCGCAGATGAGCATGTAGTCCGGGAACACGTACTCCGGATCGGCGAAGCGCTTCTCGAGGTGCTGCGAGCAGTCGGCCACGAAGAAGTCGCCCATGAAGCAGTGGCCGATGGTCGTACGGGGCAGGTAGCAGGCGTCGCCGGACAGGAAGCCGAGCACGAAGTTCGGGCTGCCGAAGGCGGCGTAGCTCAGGTACGGGGTCTGCCAGCAGATGTTACGGCCGGTGCCCTGCATGGACACGATGGACTCGGGGCCGTACTCTTCCCAGATGGCGCGCACGTGCTCGGCGATGTCGTCGTACGCCTCGTCCCACGTGATGCGCTCCCACTTGTTCTCGCCGCGCTCGCCGACGCGCTTCAGGGGGTACTTCAGGCGGTCAGGATGATAGAACGTCTCGACGACGTCCAGGCAGCGCATGCAAAGACGGCCCTGGTTGTAGGGGCTCAGCGGGTCGCCTTCGATCTTCTCGACCTTGCCGTCCTTGGTGTAGTACAGAACAGAGCAGCCGTTGTGGCAGCCGGGGGCGGTCCACATGTTCGTACGCGTGACCGTGTACTCGCCTTCCTGCCACTGCCAATCTGTTTTGTAGACGTCTTTGTTGACGCCTTCGAGTTCGTTGGTAAGCATACTTGCTATCCCTCTCTCTCCGATTCTCCTCTTTCGGGCAGTTCTTAGACTTCCCCGTCTTTCAACGTCGGACGACGAGGCTTCGTCCAATCGCGGCCCGAAGCATCCTGCGCCTTCTGCTGCCAAGCCGCCTTGTTCTTATCCGGGTCGGCCAGATGCTCCGTCTTGCGCTTCTCCTGGAACTCACGATCCAGATCAAGCCTCTTCTTCTCCTCTGCCATTTGCATGTCCTCCTCTCCGACAAGCCTATGCCATGCTCTCGCATGGCCTTACAACGTAGGTCGAAGGGCGGTCGGCGTGGTCCTCATGCCGCTCGCGCCTTACGTAATAAGTAGTTGCATGGTCCGTGCCAATCCGTTGAAACCCGGTGGGTAAATTGTTATATTCCCAGTTCATAAGCGTGAAAAAATTTTGAGAGAAATAATTCGCCATCCGTGGACGCACCGGAGCACGAACCGGTTTCTCAATTTGCTCCTCGAATGCGGGTGCCGGACGGCGAAGGATGCTCGCATATTGAGATTCGCCTGCCATTCGGGTTACTTTTGAGAATCACGGCGTCCGGCGACCGCGCATCCCAACCGGCGGCGGAAGTTCTCCGGACGGTGGCGTCGCAAACCCAGGCGGACGCAATGCCGGG
>HHCFC01400__coassemble_1015_pt1 | contig 28083 bp, 30 predicted proteins | sample HHCFC01400__metabat2_low_PE_042 | metagenome-assembled genome bin HHCFC01400 | reverse complement strand
GGACGGCTACCGTGCGCGGTAGTATGCGATGGCCAGCTGGGTGCGGTTCTTCAGCTGGAGCTTCTGCAGGATGGCGCTGATGTGGTTGCGCACGGTGCCCTCGCTGATGTAGAGGGCGGCGGCTATCTCCTTGTTGTCCAGGCCCTCGGCCACCTGCTCCACGATGGCGTGCTCGCGCTCGGACAAAAGCTCGAGCGCGGCGGCGGCATGCGCCTGCTCGGCGCTCTGCGCCGGCGGCACCGCGGCAACGCCAGCAGGTGCCAGCCGTGCCGTGCCGGACGGCCCCCTGCCCTGCACGAGGGCTTCCACGCGGCCGAGCACCTCGCCGCCCAGCACGCTCTGGCCGGACGTCACCGTGCGCAGCGCCGGGGCGATGGTGGCCACCTCCTGCTTGATGAGGTAGCCCCTCGCGCCCAGGCGCAGCGCCCGCACGATATACTCGTCGTCTGAGAACGTGGTCAGGAACACGATGCGCGCCTCCGGATGCGCGGCCAGGATGCGCTCGGCCGCCGCAAGGCCGTCCGTACCCGGCATCTGGATGTCCATGAGCAGCACGTCGGGCCGCTCGCGCTCGAACAGCGCCACAGCTGCCTCGCCGTCGCAGCCCTCGCCCGCCACGGCCACGTCGGGCTCGGCGGCCAGGATGGTGGCGAGCGACGTGGTGACGAACGGGTCGTCGTCCACGATGCACACGCGGATACGCCCCGCCTGTGCCGCGGACGGGCCCGCGGCCTTCTCCTCGCTCATGGGATATCCTCCTTCGGTACGGTGACGAACACCTTGAAGCCCTGGTCGTAGTCGACGCGGAGCATGCCGCCCAGCGCACGGGCGCGGTCGGACATGGTGGCCAGCCCGATGCCGCGAGCGGCCCCGGAGGCGGGCGGCGAGTCGGCCCCCTGCCGGTCGAGCACGGAGGCGGGCGGCGGCACGGAGCCGTTATCGTGCACGGCCAGCCGGTAGAACGCCGGGTAGGCGGCCACCGACACGGACACGCGGCTGGCGTCGGAGTGCTTGGAGGCGTTCGAAAGCGCCTCGCGGACAATGGCTATGAAGCCGTAGCCCACGTCGGGCGGCACGTCGGACGCGCGGTAGTCAATGTCCACGGCAAGCGTCGTGAAGGCCTCGGCCGCCTCCCTAAGCTGGGTCTCCAGGTCGAACGCGTCGTCGTGCAGGTCGTGCACGCTGGCGCGGACCGTGCTCATGGCCTCGTGCAGCGTGGCCCCCACCTGCGCCAGCTCCGAGCGCACCCGCTCGTCGTCGCGGTGCACCACCTGCAGCGCCTCCACCTGCATGATGGAGCGCGTGAGCAGATGCCCCACGTTGTCGTGGATCTCGCGTGCGATGCGGCCGCGCTCGGCCAGCGTGGCCAACCTCACCTCGAGGTCCTGCTTGTCGCGTAGCCCGCGGTTCTTCTCCTCCAGCGCAAGGGAGGTTTCCTGCACGTCATCGCGCAGGCGGCGGTACGCGGCAAGCTCGGTTTGGAAGCGGCGCGTGCGGTACGAGAGCAGAAGGGCCATGGCGCAGGCCAGCGCCATGAGGAGTGCGAGCGCGGCTTCGAGGCGCACGAACGCCGAGAGCGCGGGGAGCAGCCAGCACCAGCGGATTGCCAGATGGTCATCTCGCGCGAGATCGTACACCGCGAGCGCCAGAAACGCGGCGAACGACGGCCACGCGAATGCTGCGAGCGCGTAGACAAGCGCCGGGACGAAGGCGAACCGCTCCGGCAGCGCCTCGCCGAGCGCAGAGGCAGCCACGGCCGCGAGCAGCGCGAGCAGCAGCACGACCTCCCACGGCATCACGGCGAAGCACGCGAGGCAGCACACGAGCACGATGGCCTTGTCGACGATTCTCTCCATGGGGGCCATGGTAGCAGGTCGCATGCGGCCGCACACGCCGCATGCGCGCATGTGCGGGGAATCCGTGACATTTGTCATGGGGCGGTCGGCGCGATCGGTGACGGCGCTCACTGGCGGCGCGGGCAGGAAGCGGCCATCATGGAACCATCATCGAGGAGAAGGCAGGGAGATTCCCATGGAAGACATCATCGCGGTCGACAACCTGGTGAAGCGCTACGGCGACGTGGTGGCGCTCGACCACTTCGGCCTGCACATCGCGCCGGGCGAGGTGTTCGGCCTGCTGGGCCCCAACGGCTCGGGCAAGACCACCGCCATCAACTGCATGCTGCAGCTGCTCACCTACGACAAGGGCGCCATCCGCCTGTTCGGCGAGGACATGAAGCCGTCGCGCTACGACCTGAAGCGCCGCATCGGCGTGGTGCCGCAGAACGTGGCGGTGTTCGAGGAGCTCACCGTGCGCGGCAACATCGACTACTTCTGCGCGCTCTACGTCGACGACAAGCGCCGCCGCCGGGAGCTCGTGGAGGAGGCCATCGCGTTCGTGGGGCTGGAGGACTTCGAGAAGTTCCGGCCGCGCAAGCTCTCGGGCGGCCTGCTGCGCCGACTGAACATCGCGTGCGGCATCGCGCACAAGCCCGAGCTCATCTTCTTCGACGAGCCCACCGTAGCCGTGGACCCGCAGAGCCGGAACGCCATCCTCGAGGGCATCCTGCGCCTGAACGCGCAGGGGTCCACCATCGTGTACACGAGCCATTACATGGAGGAGGTGGAGGACATCTGCACGCGCATCATGATCATGGATGCGGGGCGGGCGCTGGCCACCGGCACGAACGACGAGCTGAAGGCCATGATCGGCACGGGCGAGCGCATCCGCGTGGAGGTGGACGCGTGCGACGATGCCGTGCTGGCGGCCGTGCGCGCGCTGCCGTGCGTGCTGGGGGCGTCCTTCGACGGGACCATGCTGGAGGCCGACTGCGGCAACGGCGCGCACAACGTGGCCGACGTGCTGGGAGCGCTCGCCGCACGCGGCGTGGCCACGGGGCGCATCTACGCCGAGCCGCCCACGCTGAACGACGTGTTCCTCGAGATCACCGGCAAAGCGCTCAGGGACTAGGGGGCCGACCATGTGGAACACATTCAGAGGGGCGCTGGCGGTGCTCACGCGGAAGACGGGGCTCGCGGTGTGGGCGCTCGCCTTCCCCATCATCCTGTGCACCCTGTTCATGTTCATGTTCGCGAACCTCGACAGCTCAATGTCGTTCGAGGCCGTGCCCACGGCGGTGGTGGCCGACGACGCCTACCGCGCCGACGAGGAATTCTCCGCCCTGGTGGACGAGCTGTCCCAGCCCGGCGAAGACCAGCTGCTCGACGTGCGCGAGTTCGCCACCGCCGAGGAGGCGCGAGGATCGCTGGAGGCGGGCGACGTGGTGGGCGTGCTGTCCGTGGATGGCGAGGGCGCGCCGCATCTGGCGGTGTCTCCCGTCTCCGACGGCGTGGGCACGAAGCAGATCGGCCGCACCATCCTGAACACGGTGGCCGACACCTACGTGCGCAACGCCGACCTGCTCAAGGGCATCGCGCACGACAACCCGATGGCGCTGGCCGACCCCGACCTGGTGGAGCGCGCGCTCTCGCAGGGCGACGCCACCGTGCAGGTGTCGCTCACGCGCAGCGAGCCCTCGCAATCGGTGCGGTTCTACTACGCGCTCCTGGGCATGGCCTGCCTGTTCTGCGCGCAGATAGGGATGGTGGCCGTGTGCGAGGCGCAGCCGAACCTCTCGCCTTTGGGCGCGCGCCGGGCCGTGGGCGCCGTGAGCCGCGGGAAGACGCTCGCGGCCGCGCTGGCGGCCAGCTGGGTGCTGGCGACAGCGTGCCTTCTGGCGGCGCTGGCCTACATGCGCTTCACGGCGGGCATCGACTTCGCGGGCCGGGAGGTTGCCTGCATCGGGGCCATCGCGGTGTGCGCGCTGTTCTCCACCGCGTTCGGCACGCTCCTGGGATCGCTTCCCAAGGTGGGGTTCGGCGTGAAGACGGGCCTGCTCACCGGCACGACTTGCCTGCTGTCGCTGTTCGCGGGGCTCTACGGCGAGCCGGTGATGAACATGGCCGACCAGCTGGCGCGCGACTATCCGCTGCTTGCCTCGCTCAACCCCGCCAAGGTGGTCACCGACACGTTCTACAGCCTGTACTACTACGACTCGCTCGTGCCCTTCGCCGAGAAAGTCGGCCTGCTGCTTGCGATGACCGCCGTCGTGTTCGCCGTGTCCGCCCTGTTCGTGAGGAGGCAGCGCTATGCAAGTCTTTAAAACCGCCCTGCGCGTGGTGCTGACGCACCCGGTGTACGTGATCGTGTACGTGGGTTTCTTGAGCCTTCTCGGCCTGTTCGTGGCCATGGGCGTCGCCCCCGACACGGAAGAAGGAAGCTATGAGGCGGCGAGGGAGCCGTTCGCCGTGGTGGATCGGGACGGCAGCGCGCTCTCCGAGCACCTGGCAGCGTTTCTCGGCGAGCACGGCGAGCGGATCGAAGTCGCCGACGACGCGTTCGCGATGCAGGACGCCGTGGCCAAGGGACAGGCGAAGTGCGTGCTCGTGGTGCCCGAGGGGTACGAGCGCGCGTTCTTGGATGCGGCGCGCTCGGGCGAGGACGTGCCCGCCGTCGAGGTGGCGTACAGCTACGGGACGATGGCCGGCACGCTGCTCGACCAGCAGGCGAACCAGTATTTGGGGCTCGTGCGGGCCGAGGCCGCGCTCGAGCCGGACGCCTCCGCGGCCGACGTGCTGGCGCGCGCCGACGGGGCCGCCGCCCAGACGGCGGACGTCGAGACGGTGCGGACGCAGGGCGGCGCCATACCGGCCGACCGCTTCGCCTTCTACCTCATGTGGTGCTCCTACACGCTCATGGCCGCCATCATCGTGTGCGTGAGCCTGCTCATGGGCGCGTTCAACCGCACCGACGTGCTGCGGCGCACGCAGGTGGGGCCTGTGGGCAGCGTGCGGCTGGGCCTGTGGAAGGCGGCCGCCAGCCTATTGGTGACCATGGCGGTGTGCGCGGTGACCTGCGGCATCGGGCTTGCGGCGTTCGGGTACACGCTGGAGGGCGTGCCCGCAGGGGCCGTTGCGCTCATGCTGGCGGCGGCGTTCGCGCTGGCGCTCGTGCCGCTGGCGGTGGGCTTTCTTCTGGGGCAGCTGGGCGTGGGCGAGGCCACCACGAACGCGGTGGGCAACATCGGCGGCATGGTGATGGCGTTCATGGGCGGGGCGTGGATCAGCCTTGACCTGCTGGGCGCCGAGATTCAGACGGCGGCGAAGTTCTTCCCCACGTACTGGTACACCCAGGCCGTCACCGAGAGCGCGCACCTCGCCGAGGTCACCTGGGAGTCCGCCGCGCCGATTTTGGGCAACCTCGGCATCATCGTGCTGTTCGCGGCCGCCATCTTCGCCGTGGCGCTTGCCGCGGGGCGCGTGCGCATGCGCTCGGCGGAGGCTGGCGGCAACGCGGCCGCCAGCTTGACGGGGGCGTAGGGGGCGCGGCGGCCGGAGCCTTGCCGCAGTCAGGCGCTCCCGCGATGCACGCCGACGACCAGCCGCTACACCGCCTCCGTACCCTTCGCAGGGGCGGAGGCGGCCTTCTTCCTGGGGCGGCCCGGCTTCGGGGGGTTGGCCTGGCGCTCGCGGATGCTCCACAGGTAGACGTAGTTGTCGCGGCCGATCTTCTTGGAGGCAAGCTGGCCCGAGCACACCATCTGCCGCACGCGAGCGTCGCTCACGCCGAGCAGGCCCGCCGCCATCTTCGTGGTGAGCAAGCCGCGCTCGGTGTCCACATCCACCGAGATGGCCACGAGCAGTCCCTCGTGCTCCTCGGGGTACGTCGGCTTGGGAAGCGGCTTGTCCAGCTGGAGGTAGTCGTCGATCATGAGCCAAAGGGCGTCGGCGCCCATCTCAATAGCCTCGGCGATGTCCTCGCCCTCTGTCACTTGATCGAAATCGTTCAGGTACGTGCAGTAGCCTCCTAGCTCGTCCTCGATGACGAGCACTGGATAGGTGTAGCGCATGTCGACTCCTTCTGTTCCCTGTTTATTTCCAGCCGGCTTTTTTCCTAATGCTCTCCCATGTTCTCGCCCTCAACTCCCTCCGATGATAGGGAACGATTATCATCACGCCATTCCGTCTCAATTTTCGGTGCGAGCCCTTCCCGCCTTCTTGCTCACGCCAACCTTCTCGCAAGAGACGGCGATACACTTCGGATGCTTTCGGCGGCATCTAATCGCTCCTTTCACTATAACGCACGAGTAAGTATTACTCAAGAGCAAGGTTTATATCACGAGAGCGCGATGCCGTCGTAGGCAGGTGTGCGCCACAGGAGGTAGGCCGTCGTGTTGCAGGTGAGGCGGGCGCTGCGGAGCGGGAGGTCGGCCGCATCGGGGGCGGCGTATGCGCCCGGGGCACACGATGCCTCGCGGACGCGGCCCATGTCCTCGTACCAGGCGCTCGCCCCGCGGGCGAAGGACACGCGGTCGCCGTAGTGAAGAGATGCCGGGGACGGCAGCAAGGCCGACGGGTTGGGCAGCGGATGCTCGCATGCCTCATCGAGAAAGTACGCGCGTGGCGAGGCCAGCAGGCAGGAGCGGTCAGACTGGGCGTACGTCAGCTCCACGCGATTGCGCGTGAACAGGTCGAGGTCGCTTTCGACCAGAGCGCCATCAACGAAGGCCTCGGTGCAGGACGTATCACGGTACCAGCCGTCCACGCCGGCGCAACCGGGTTTCTCGGCAGCTTGCCAGGCGGCCTGCGGGGGCACATAGGCGCTCCCGCGGTCGGGCTCTTCCACGAAGCACGGTTCCGGGTCGCCGTCCGCGAAGAAGCGCACGCGCACGCGGCGGGAGCGGACGTGCACCGACGCAGTTTCGACCTCGCCCTGATACGGCACGTTACCGTAGCGCGCGTACGCCCTCACCACGCAGGTGAGGTACGCACCTTCGTCGCCCTCCGCCACTTCGTACGCCGGCTCCTGGCTCGGCTCCCTCACGGTCTCCGCACGCTCCCCCGGCGACGCGCCGCGGTACCAGGCGTAGCGGTAGAACATGCCCGCTGTTCCCGGGTAGTTACGCGGCAGGCACGCGCGATCAGGATCGGAAGGTGCGAGCACCGCACCTGGCTCGGCCTCGCCGGCCTTGCGCGCCTCGCCAGCATCGTCGGTCTCGCTTGCGCCCTCGACCTTGCCGGTCTCGCCAGCACCCTCGCCCTCGCCGGAGCTATCGATGCCGGAAAGCACCAGCGCACCCGGATCCCGCTCGCGGAACAGCGGCTCTTCCAAAGCCCAGTGCTGGTTGGGGTTGCTCCAATCGCCGTAGCAGTTCCATTGGGCGACGTTCGTGCCGTTGCCCTGCCCACCACCCGCCAGGTCAAGGGCGCACCCGGAGCATTCGGGCACGATCATATGGTAGCCCGTGCCCAGGTCGTGCAGCCAAAACGACTGGTTCCATCCTCCCGTGCCGCTCCAGAGGTGCACGTTGTCGCCGTCGTTCCAGTCGTTGCTGGACACATCGGCAAAAAGCGGCGCCTCGCCCGTGTGCACGGGCACGAGGCATGTGCGGCCCTGGGCGCTCGTGAGCACGAGCCAGTGCTGGTTCGTGTAGTCCGACGCACTCCATGCCAGCATGTTGGTACCGTTGACAGTGCCGCCGCCGCTGGCATCGAGGCGCAGGTGGGGAGCGGCTTCGGGGCGCAAGGTGACGATTTTGCCCTGCCACGAACGGTCGTCGACGAGCGGATGGTGCGGGATCAGCTGCGATGCCTCGGCCGTGGTGTTTATGCCGTTGGCGCTGTCGGGGGAGTCGCACCAGGCGCGCACCCCGGCCCACGACCACCAGTCCCAGACCTCCCGCCTTACGCGCAGGCGGTGCGTGGCATAGGGGCCTTGGAACCACGCGCTATCGTAGGTGGTATCGTAGAAGCCGCTCGTGGAGGACAGCCAGACCCCCGCCTCGTTGCGCACGAACGAGTCGACGTGAGTGTCGGGGTAGTCGGTAAACCACGTGGGCGACCAAGCGCCGCCGTTGGCGTAGTAGGACGTCACCGCTATCTCCACGAACAGCTCGGTCATGCGCCCGATGGTGGCATTGCTGCTCACCGCGAGCCACACCTTGCCGTTGCTGGAGTAGCCCCAGCCCCCGTCGTAGCCGAAGTGCGACCCGGGGTACGCCGTGCCGCCGGCATTCCCCCAGCTGCCTCCGCCCACGCCACCCCAGGCCAGGCGCGGCGCCAGCAGCAGCGTCAACGCCGCAGTGCCGCCCAGCCCCAAAAACGCGCGCCGCGAGATGCCGCGCCTCCGCTGCCTCCCACCCGGCGCCCCGCCGGGATGCGCGGCGCCGGCGCCCGACGGTGCGGCACCAGCGTCGGCATCCGGACGCGCGGTGTCCGTTGCTGCGTCCCGCGGCCCGCCACCGCCAAAAGCCGCGCCGCTTCCCCGTTGCTCACCCATGGCAATCACCCTTCTCATTGCAGCGTATCGTTCAGGAACTTCAGCAGGTCGACCACCGTCGGCACGACGACGAGCGCGATGGTGGGCGGTAGGAAGCAGAACGACAGCACCACGTCCAGCTTCGTCGGCATCTTGCGGATGCGCTCGAGAGCCGCCGCCTGCGCCGTCTCGCGAGCAATGGCCGCCTGCGACGACAGCCCCTCGGCAATGGACGAGCCCTGGCTCACCGCCTGGGCGAGCTGCGCGACGAACGCCGAGACGTCCCTGCTCGCGCACCGCGCGGCAAGATGGTCGAGCGCCTGCTCGCGGGAGTGCCCCAGCAGGTTCACCTCGCGGTCGACGGCCTCGAACTCGCCCGAAAGCGGCGGCCGGAGGTTCTGCGCCACCTCGCGGAAGCTCTGCTCGACCGGCGAGCCGGCCGCTATCGCGATGCCCAGCAGCTCCATGGCGTCGGGAAGCTGCGCCTCGATCGCCTGGCGCCGGCAGGCGGCTGCCTGCGCGATAGCAAGGCGCGGTGCCGTCCATCCGACAACGGCGGCGGTGCCCACGACGGCGAGCGCCGCGATCGGAACCGCGCCTGCGGCCACCGCCCCGACGCCCGCCAACGCGCCGCATCCTGTCGCGGCCACGATGCGCAGCACGCGCCACGTCTCGGGCTCTATGCTCCACCCAGCCCGGGCTATCTCGGCACGGTACGCGTCGCCGTCGGCACGCGTCATGGGCAGCAAGCGCTCGACGCGCTTCGTGGCCGCCCCGAGGAAACGCCCCCGGGCGCCGCACGCGGCTGCGAGCGCGCGCCATGCGCCAGCGAGTCCATGGATGCGGACGCCCGAAAGCGAGCGCGATGCCTCCGCTTGCCGCCGTGCCGAACCTGACCTCGCAGCCACCCGCCGTTGCGCCGTGCCCGACCGCTCGTCCGCCCCTAAGCGTGCGTTCCCCGTCCCCTCCCGTGCGCCCGGGTCTCCGCGCGCCGTTCGAGGCCGGTCGCCCACCGGCGCCTCGCCCATCTTCGCGCGCCCGGTGCGCTGTGGGGCAAACCTCCTTACCAGCACCTCGTAGACAGCGCATGCGGCACCGCCTCCCAGAACCAGCAGCACGATGGCCGCGATCCACGATCCTTCCATTGCCCCGCCCCCTTTCCATCTGCCGTGCAGGCCGCTTACCTTCGATCGAGCGACGTGACGGCATGCGCCAGCGCCAGGCCGACCGCTTCCATAACCGACGCCGCGCCGAGCACGGCCCAGCCGAGCGGCTCGGTCGTGTAGAAACGCGCGAAATCGGCGTTCATCGCGTACATGATGAGGAAGATGGCGGGCATGGCTCCGGCGACGAACCACTTCGCCAGGCGCGTCCCCGCCACCTCCACCTTGAGCTCGCGCGCCGCTTTCAGACGGGCGTTCACGCGCGACGAGACCAGGGCGAGGGCGGCAGCGACGCTGCCGCCGCTGCCCTGGCGCATCCGCGCCGCCGAGGCGAGGGTCCTCACGTCCTCGCTCTGAGTGCGGTGCGCCATGCCTTCGAGCGCCTCGTGCAGGGGCATGCCGTAGGTTGCATCGGCCAGCACGCGCGCGATCTCGCCATGAAGGGGATCGTCCATATGCACGAGGGCGACGCGCAGCGCACGCTCCAGCGTGAGCGAACTGCGCAGGCTGGCCGCTATCTGCGGAAGCGCATGGGCAAGCTGGACGTCCAGCAGCTCGCTGCGCTTGCGACAACGCTGGCGCAAGCACAGGTAGGCCAGGGCAGGCACGGCACCTGCCGCCACCGCCCCGAATGCGGCGACCCCGCTCACCGCACCCGCGCACGCGCCCACCAGCACAGCCGTTCCGGCCGTGGCGGCAACCCCCTGCCGCGCTGTCAGCCCGATGCCTGCGGCGCAGAGCAACCTGCCAAGCGGCGTGTCGCGCTCCGGACCGGAAGGCGCGCGCCGGATCGGAAGCTCGGCTTGCGCCGAACGTCCGGGCAGTCCGCCCGAAGCCGCCGAGGCGGCCCAAGCCCGCTGCGCAAGCCGCTCCTCCCTCACGCAGCCGAGCGTTCTCGCCGCCAGTACGGCGCATAGCGCCATGATGGCGGTCGATGCAACTAAGTAGACCATCGCCTTCCTCCTCTTTCGACCTTGGGCGCAACCGCCCCGGCACCAACTGCTCTCAGCGACCGGGCAGATCGGCGCCTTCGCTTAAACCACCCGCGGGTCTTCAGCAAGCAGAAGCCCCCTATTCCGCGAAAAACCACGCAGGGTCGTACCAGACGCCCGCCGCCCTCATCCGCTCCTTGATGTGCTGGGGCTGGATGCCGCATGCCCGCCAGGTGCCCACCACCCAGCCATCGTCATCCACTCCGGCCACGTCGTAGGCGAACAGCTCGGCGCGCGGGATGACCGCGCCGCCCTCGGGCAGCGGGTCGACGGCCACGATGCTCGTGATCCGGCGGTTCCCGTCCTGCAGCCGCTCGACGTGCACGATGAGCCCGCCCGAGAGCGACTCGGCTATCTGCTGCATGATCACCTCGCGGTTCAGGTCGCCGTCGGCGTAGCCCACCATGGTGCGCAGGCGGCTGATGGCGTTGCCGGGGTCGTTCGCATGCACCGTGGTCATGGAGCCGGGGTGGTCGGTCTGCATGGCCTGCAGCATGTCGTAGGCCTCTGCGCCCCGGCACTCGCCCACGATGATGCGGTCGGGGCGGCGCCTGAGCGCGATGGCCACCAGCTCGCGCATGCTCACCGCGCCCTCGCCTTCCACGTTCGCCTCGCGCGTCTGCATTCGCTCCGTGTGAGGCGTACGCAGGCGCAGCTCGGGTGTGTCCTCCAACGTGATGACGCGCTCGCCTGCGGGAATGAACTCCGATAGCGCATTCAGGAGCGTGGTCTTGCCCGAGCCGGTGCCTCCCGAGACGACGATGGGGCAGCGTGCCGCCACGGCCGAGCGGAGGAAGTCGGACATGGCGGGCGTGAGCGCGCCGGCACGCTCAAGGTCGCCCATGCCCATCAGGTCCTCCTTGAACATGCGCAGGTTGAGCGCCGGTCCGTCAGGGGCGAGCGGCGGCACGACGAACGTGGCGCGCGCCCGGCCGCCGGGCAGCATGGCGCATCCCATGGCGTGCGCCTCGTCGCAGCGGATGCCGGCCTGCTCGGCTATCTTGTCGATGATCCTCCGCACATGCCCGGCATCGTCGAAGGCGATGTCCGGCCGATACTCCAACAAACCTGCCCGCTCCACGTACACGATGGGAGGCAGGAACGGCAGCGATGGATCTGACAGGTCCACGCCGCCCCCGTTCACCATTACCTCCGTGATGGACCTGTCATCGAGCAGCGGTTGGAGCGGTCCGTAGTACAGAAAGTCATCGACGAGCGCCTGGGCGAGCGCCTGCGCCTCGCCAGGTTCCAGCTGCGCACCGTAGTCGAGCCTCAACTCGCCAACCGCCTCGACCACCAGCTGCTCCACCTGGGACGGGCTCGCGGTCAGGCCGCCGAGCCTTGCCGCCACCTCGTCGCGCACGGAGGCCTTGAGCGCGCGCTCGAGCGCCTTATCCATCGACGGCCTCCTCCGCTGCATGAGCCGTCCCCGCCTCCGGCGCTTCGCCGTCCCCCGCCCCGAAACCACCTGCAGGCCCGTCCCCCGTCTCGCCGGCCGCCGTAGGCTCCACGAGCGCCGGCATGAGCACGAGGCTCACCTTTCCCGCCCATTGCGCAGCGCGCACGGCATCTGCCTGCTCGGGCGTCACCTCCAACGTCACGGACGCGTAGGCGCCATCCCCGCCCACGCGGTCGCCGTCGAGCGAGACGATGCGCACGTCATCGCAGATGGTGGACAGGAAGGCCTTCCCCGAAGCCGCGCCTTCTAGGGCGACCACCCTCACGCGGTCCGACGGACGCAGCTGGCCCGCCAGGCCCGACTCGGCATCTACCGCCACCGTCACGGCTTGCCGACCTGCGGCGAGCGCCGCCGACAGGCGAGCGCCGTCCGCACGTCCGGACACCGCCGCCGGCGTGACCTGGGTGCCAGCGGGCAGGTCGGCCAGCGCGCGCTGGCCGACGGGCGAAGCGGAGCCCTCGAGGGCGTCGGCACCGAGCGCGGTCTGCACGCGTAGGCTGCGCGGCACCGAGCGCACCTCGAGCGACGAGGCCGCAAGCACGTCCCCCGCCCGTATGTCGGCGGCGGCCACCAGCGTGGGCTGCGCATCCGCGCTCGCAGCCTCCACCATCGCTTGCGCAGACAGCGCCGCCCACGTGCCGTAAGCCGCCGCAACCAGCGCGACCGCCACCGAGGCTGCCGCTACGGCGGCCAAGCTCTTGACCCGCCGGGGATCCTGTGGACTGTGCGGCGCCTGCGGCCGCTCGGGCCGAGTACGCGATCCGCCGACCGAGGCCGGCTGCCCTTCTGGCACCGCGGAGGCACCCGCACGGCTGGCATAGCCGGACGGTGCCCCCGCCTGCTCCCTTGCCCGTTGCATGATCATGGCTCCTTCCTCTCTGCAAGCCCGCCCGCCGCCGCAACGGCAGCACGAACTTCGCGGTCTAATTCAGCGGGTCCGTCATCCAACCGGTCGAAGCGCCCCCGCAACAGCGCCGTCGAGTCGGCGCCAGTGGCCAGTTCGAACACCTCGCCTCCCGACCCGTCGGGTCTCCAAACCACCGATCCGGCGAACGGCTCGGCCACCACCACCCGTTTCGACGCCACGGGCAGCGACTCGATGCCGAACCCGCGCGCGAACACCGTGGGCACCTGCTCCTGCAGCTGCACCGCTATGCCCCATACGCGGCGCGAGCCCGGCAGCTCCTCCTTCGGCACCTCGAAGAACCACACGGCGACCGCCCCGAAGAACCCATCCGCTCGCAACGTTTCCGCAACCCGATGCGCAACCGCGAGCCCCGGGTCGTCGGCATTCTTCGCCATCAGCGCGAACGAGGCGTCGAAGCAGGCATCGCGCGCTGCGTCGACCGCGTTTTCCTGGCGAACCTTCGCCGCGCACGCGATGCCCTGGTCGACCGAGAACGCGAGCACGGCGAACAGGAGCAGCACCGCCGTCACCGCCAACGGCGCAATGGTGCCGCGCTCGCCCGGCATGCGGTGCAGGTGAAGGGCATTGCGCGGCGATCGGACGCGCAACGCCCTCTTGTCGACAGCACGGCTCATGCCCCTACCTCCACTTCCACGATCCTTCCCGCCATCAACTCGCACACGACGTGCCGCGCGATCGTACAGTGGGCCAGCCCCGGGATCGCCGCCAGGGAAGGCAGCTCGTAGCGCACGTCGAATGACACGCTCACGGCGTCCGTGCGCTGCACCACTCCCGCGTCCGACCTGGCGCCCTCCTCGCCAGCTCCTCCGCTTGGCGCCATTGCAGCAAGGCGCGCGCCCTGCATCGTGGCAAGCTCCTCGGCCCGCACGTTCGAAACCGTCAGAAGATCGGGTCTTAGCTGCGTCGCCGCACCCAGCACCTCGTCTGCCACGAACCGCTCGCGATCGGCGGCCAGGACGAGCCCGGCCGTGTCCATCTGTCGGCAGGCGCGCGTGAGATCGGCCGTCAAGCGGCTGACGGAGAGCATCATGGCGCCCGCCTGCACCGCCGCGAACACCACGAGCAGCACAAGCGACACGGCAACCACGGATTGCACGATCTCGCTCCCCCGCTCGGGTGCACCCCGCACCCGCAAACCGCCTCTTGCCGGAGCGCCAGATCCCGCCCGCGCACCGCATCCCGGCCACCTGCCTTTCCCCGCCCTCATGCCGCCTCCCCCCGAGCCGTCTCGTCGACCGACCCGCACGCCCTGGCCGTGCACGAGAACACCGGACCGGACTCCTCCTGCGAGAGCAGGGAGCCGATTGGCGTCAGGTAGCGTGCTCGCACCGAGAGCTCGACCGCCACCGGGCACGTACGCGTACAAACGCTGCGGACGGCGAACGAGCCGTCCTCGTCGTCGTGCAGCCGGTAGGCGATCTCCCGCTCCACGGCGCCGCCCACCTCCGCAGCCACGGACAGCTCCAGCTCCGCGGCGCCCAGCGACGGCGCCGCCTCGAGAGCGGCCACCCGCAACCGGTCCGGAAAGGCCGTCGCCGAAGGGGTCGTCTCCACGAAACGGCATACGGCGTGGGCGGCCGTGCTCGCCTCGGCACCCAGGAACGCGACGCGCCCCAGGTCGATGGCCGCAAACAGGAACGTGAGCAGCAGCGGCATGGCCGCCACGGCGACCACGACGCTGCCGCCCCGCTCGGATCGGAAGGAGCGCCTACTTGGCCGCACCGTTCGTCACCTTCGAGAACAGGTCGGTGATGTTCGTGCCTGCCGTGGTAATGGCCGTTTGGATGTTGCCCTGCAGCAGCATGAGCGCCGCCCCCAGGCCGACGGCGAAACCGAGCACGATCACCGTCTGCACGATCTCGGACCCGCCTCCCTCCTCTCCGCGCACGACGAGCGCCTTAAGCTTGCTGTGCTGGTAGGACCGATTCTTCTCCTGCTTCATGATGGAACTTCCCTTCTCTCACGTTTTCAAAGATCCTTTCGGATCCCGTCTTCCCTTATCGCGCTCATGCCAACGTCACGCCGACCGCCGCGCCGCAAGCAAGCCAGGCCGAGAGAAACGGCGCCATGGGCATGCCGTCGCCCAGCTTGAGCCTGCCTGCCACGCATCCGGCCAGGGCCGCGAGGCCCGCGAGCACATAGCAGGCCGCGAACCCGCACAGGGCGCCGGCGCCCGTTGCCAAGGACAGCGCCCCCATGCAACGAACGTCGCCCCTGCCCACCGCCCCGCCAGGACAGCGTGCGCCCAACAGGCGGTTCGCGAGCGCCGAGCCCGCCGCCACGACAAGCGCAACCGCCAAGCCGGTTGCCGCACCCTCGGGACCGCAGGCGAACAGCTGGAACGCCGTGCCCGCCACCGCCATCAACCCGCATGCCTCGAGCGGGATGGCCCGCGCTCGCAGGTCGCAGACTACGGCCGTGGCCATGGCTGCCGCGCATATGCCCAACATCGCGGCAGCGGGCGCGCTCGGGGCGATGGCCGCCGCGACGGCGAACGCTGCCCCAAGGGCCGCCGCGCAGAGCATGCGGGACCGGGGGCGGGGCTCGAACGAGTAGCGCCGGCCACGCTCGTCGGCGGTCCCCGCTGCTTCCAGGCCCCCGACCTTGAACCCGACCCCGGCGAGCGCCTTCAAGCGCTCCTCGGTGAGCGAGCCCGCCAAGCCAGCGGCAAACGCCTCGTCGCGCCATATGCCAACCGCCCCCTCGGCCCCCGGCGCCGCACTGGACGGCTCGTTCCCGGGATGAGCGCGCTTGAACGCGCGGTAAGCTTCCAGCGACTCGTCCCACCAGGCGTCCGCCCGCTCGCGCACCCGGTGCAGCAGCACGTCGCTCGCCCAAGGGACGAGAAGCCAACCGAACGCGCAGCCGAGCATGGACGCCGCGATGACGTACGGTGCGCTCATGGCCTTGCCCTTTCGCCAGTTGCCGGCACCGGAAGGCCGGCATGCCTTCCCCGCCTGGCGGCGAGGGCAGCGGGCGCAGGATCGTCTACCGGCACGTCCCCGCCGGGCAGGCGGCCACCCGCCTTCGGCGCATCACGCGGAACCGGCGCACGGGCGGCGGCCCCTTCCCCTTCGCGCAGAGGGCAGATGCTGACCACCAACGACAGGGGGCCGGTTCCCGCCTCCCCGCCTAGCGGGAGAGTTCCGTACGCCTCCGCCGGCCGGGCGCCTCCGCCCGTTGCGCCGGATGCGCGCGCAACGCCGCCCGGCAGCTCGAAGCGCACGATCCAGCCTGCATGGTCGAACGGCGCCGCGGGAAGACCAATGGCAGGCCTCGCGTGGAGCGCCGCACCTTCGGGACGCTCCACATCCCCGGCGGTAAAAGGACCGCCGGCTCTACAGGCGGCTCCCTCCGCATTCGGCCGCGATGCCGGCGATAAGCGGGCAGGCGGCTCGCCCGCAATGCAAGCGCCGCCTCCCGCGGAGGGAACGCCACCTGCAGCGGAGGGATCGCCCGTGGCAGAAGCGTCGTCCGACGGCATCAGGGGCTGCGTCCGGGGACCTGCCGGCTCGTGGGGTTGCGTCCGCGCTCTTGCCTGCTCCTGGGAGCGCATCTGCGTATTCGCCTGCAACCGGTGCTGCGTCTGCGCGCTCGGGGGCACCGACGCGGCGCGCTGCGCGACGCCGGCGGGCTCCCAGGCTGCATCCTCAGGCGCAGCCGCAACCTGACCGCCACCCTCGAACCGGTGCAGGCAGCCGTAACAAACCTCGGCGTCTTCGAAGGTGCGCGCCCGACACACAGGACACGTCTTCATCTGGCAACCTCCCTTCCACCGGATATCACTACCTGATCTCCTTTCGCGAACCACGGCGAATCGCACGAGGCGAAGCGCTCCACGACGGCCACGGCCTTGGCATTGCGCAGCCGGCGCAGCGGGCCGACCGAGCGATGGGCCTCCACGACCCTCCCCAGGCGATCCACGAACGCCACGTCGATGGCATGGCGCATGCCCACCGTGTGCACGTCGTTGCACGACACCAGCAGCAGCGCCTTGTCGCTCGGACCGCTGAGCAGCAGGCCCGCTGCCTTGCTCCGCGTGCGCGTAGCCAGCATGAGCGCCGTGCGCGCCTCGTTCCGATCCCCCTCGCCAGCATTCGGCGATACCGTTATACGGGCACGTCCGCGCGGGCCCTGCTCCGGCTGCGGTACGTCGCCCGCGGTGGCCCTTCCTCCCGGCACGCGGTGCCGCGCCCCGATTTTCGCTTCCTCAACCATGCCTATCCCTTCTCGTCGGCCGTCGCGCACTGCACGACGACGCTCGTCGTATCCCCTGCCCTCACGCACGAGACGTAAGCCCACCGGAACCGACCCGTCTCCTTCACGAACGACCCGCCCGCGCGGTCGCCGGAGGGCACTGCCTTCCACCCGCGTTCGTCCAGCAAGCTCCTCACCTCGTCGAACGCTCGCGCCGGATCCTTTTCCACCTCGTACCCAACCACCGATCCGCCAGCCCCTACCCGCAGGCCGGCGAAGCCTTCCGCAGGCACCACCTCTTGCGAGAAGCCCTCGGGGAGCCGAGGGGGCTCCCGCGATGCGGCCGCACCGTCCACCGCCAAGACGGCCGCCTCGCGCAGCACGCCCGGACGCACCGCCCTCCCCACAGCGTCCACGGCCAATACCGCGACCAGCAGCAGGGCAAGGGCCGCCACCGCCCGACGCCTGCGGTGTGCGGGCGCGCTCACAGCAGCATCCCCGGCTTGTACGGGTCCACCGTCAGGGACACCGCATGCTCCAGGCGAGGCAAGGCCACCCCGAACACCGACGACTTCAGACCCAGGCCGAACAGCGTCGGCGAGAACTCGATCGTCGCGGTGAAGCGAGCATGGCCGTCGGCCGTGCCCTCCACCGCCACCCGGGTGCCCAGATAGGGGCGGTCGAACGCCTGCTCCACCGTCTGCGCAACCTGCGCGCAGCTCTGCTCGAGACCCTGCCCGTATGCCGGCGACGCCGCATGCACGCGTACCGCCTCGCGAGCCACCCGGTCGAACGCCGCGCACTCCGAGAAGAAAAGAAGCGCGTTCACCGCTATCACCGCCACTGCCAAGAGCGCCGGGAACACCACGGCCAACTCCACCGTCATCTGCCCGCGCTCGCGGGCATCCGCCTGGGCTACTCCCATGTCTTCACCCCTGTAACCTGCGCGTACAACGAGCGCAGGGCGCTGGCAGCACTGCTCGCGAACCCCGCTGCGGCGTCCTTCGCCGCCTGCGGCAGCGCGATGGTCACCGGGATGGCCGGGCCCTCGTCGCCGAACAGCCGCACCGAGGCGATCTCGATGGTGCCGTCGAGTCCCGCGATCGCCTCCACGGCAGCCGCCTCCGCCGCCGTGATGACCGACGAGAACAAATCGGTCGACGCCAGAGGATGCGCCACGGCCCGAGCCTTTACGGCAAGGAACCGTGCCGAGAACGACGAGCCGTCCACCCCCGCCACGTGAGCCGAGCTCACGAGCACCGGCTTGAGCGCTTCGAGCTCCGCCGGCTCGAGGCCCAACGCCTCCGCAGCCGCCTTGAAGGCGCCTGCCGCCCACGTTCCCAACCCGCTCGCACTGGCGAACGGCAGCGCGCCCACAGCGTTCCCAACGGCCTCCTCCACGGCCTCCTGCCCTTCCAGGTAGGCCCCCAGCAGCCCCGACCAGCAATCGAGCACCACGCCGAGCGCGCCCACCGCCGCACCGCCCTCCTCCCGCAGGCCGTCGAGCAGCGACGAGACCACGCTGCGACCCTCGTCAGACGGCTCGGCGAGGAGCGTTGCGGCCGACACGGCGGCCCGCACGCCCAACGAGCCGGCCTCGTGCACATAGCCGCTCGCGAACCCGGTGGAGGCGGCGGCCGCAGCCGTGTTCGCCACGAAGGCCACCACGCCGAACCGACCGGGAGGGGCGACGTCGATGCGCATGCCGCCCGCACGCTGAAGCACGTCCCGACAGCGTTCGAGCAATCCGCCGGCCTTGCCTTTCACCTCGGCCGCGAGCGGATCCAGCTTCGCGCGCGCCTTCTGGTACTCGTCGGCAGCCTGGGCCACGGCCTCGTAGTGGTACTCGAAGCCGTTCTGGATGGACGTGGAGGCGGCGGCCACCTTCCCCATGCTCGCGGCGGTGAACCCGCAGGCGGGGCAGGGGGCGCTCCCGCCCGCCTCCATCTCGGCGATGGAGGCCGCACCCGCCGCGCCTCCCGCCTCGGGGCACCCGTGCCAGGCATGCACGACCAGGCTCCCGGACCCGTCGACCGTCGTCGGGTAGACCGCCTCCGTATACAGCGCCGTCCCGCGCATCTCGTCCGTGTTCTTCGGCAGGTGCGGGAAGCGCGCGTCGAACGAGTCAACGCTCTCGTGCACGTAGCCGCGCCCCACCTCGTCGGCCGCATAGGCGTAGAAGCGCTGGCGCAGGGCCGACCGGGCCCGCTCCTCCGTCGACGATCCCTCGGGGGCCTCCACGGCCAGGCGGCGCGCATAGTAGGCGCGGGCCCGGTCGAGGGCCACCGAGAACGACCAGGCATCGACGCTCGCATAGCGCGGGTTGTCCGCCCCGGCCATGCCGGCCAGCGTGCGGGCGCGCTCGCTCATGCAGTACGAAGGATCGTCGCCGCAATCGCGCAGGAATGCACGCTCTTTCCAGGCATTCGCCTCCCGGGCCGCCTCCTCGGCGTCCGCGGCAGCCTGGCGGATACCATCCGCCTCGCGCTCGGCATCGTCCACCAAGTCCCCCGCGCCCTCCGCAGCGCCCACGCCCAGCTCCTCACCGTCGGCCGGCACCAGCACGGCGAGCGCCACGTACGAGGCGCCCATCGGGCCTCCGTCATTCGCCGAGGCGGTCGAGGCAGCGTTGGCTGCCGCCAGGAAGGGCAACGCCTTCTGCAGGCGGTTCAGCCCCGCAGACGCCTTCTCGGCGAACTCGTCGCGCGCCTCCACCACCTTGCGTGCGGCCTTGAGCAGCACCTCGGACGCGCCCGCCGTCGCAGGCGTGCACAGCGCGGCCACGCCCAGGCCGGCCGTCGCCGCCCCCGTGAGCGAGAGCGAGAGCACCACGGCGTCGCACACCCGCACGGCGATCATGAACTCGGCCACCTCGTTCTCGGCGGCGAGCGCCGCCGCATCCGCCACATTCTGCACATCGGCCGAGGCCGAGCTCACGCGGTACACCTGCGCCGACGTGAACACCAGCGCCAACGTGACGAGCAGCGCGCAGGCAACCCCCGCCGTGGTGAACCCGGCCTCGTCGCGGAACAGGGCGAACGGCTCGCGTGCCAGCACGGCACGTCGTCGCAAGACAGCGCGCAACCAGCCCGGCACCGTGCCCCGGCGCCCCGGCAGGCATCCGTCCGCATCCTTCGCAAACAGCTTCCCGCTCATCGCAGCCACGCCCCGATCCATGCCGCAGGATCGCGCCCTGCCTCGGCCCCATCGATCCACGTAGGCTGCACGGGCAACGAAACCGTCGTCTCCAGATGCAAGTTGCCCGCTGCGTCGGTCATGCCGAGCAGCGTCGCGCCCACATCCAGCAGCGGCAGCGGGCGCACGTCGGTGCCCACGGACACGCTCACCATCTGAGACCCCTCGTCACCCGTCATCACGATGTCCCAACTGCAGCCCCCATGGTGCACGTGGAAGCAGTCATGAGGAGGCACTGCGCCCAAGCGATGACGCACGAACGCCTCGCAGCTGCCGTCCATATCGCCCAAAGCGGCGGTCTTGGTGGCGAGCAGCCGGCAACCCTCCGCCGCCGCGCCCTGCATGACCATGCGGTCGTACAGCAGGATGCCCGGCTGCAACAGCAGAAGCAACGCCGTGAACAGCACCGGGATAAGCACCGCTGCCTCCACGGTAGCCTGCCCCCGTTCGCGGGCCGCGAAACCAGATGGCACGCTCCGTAGCCGTCGCACGCCCAGCGCCCCACAACCGAACCAGCGTCCTTGACCCGCCACGACTGCCTCCTTCCCTTTCCTCTCTTGATCAATCGCCTAGTACAGGAACACGTCCGCCACCGCTCCCGGGGCGGCGCCCTGCACGTGATGCGACGCCGCTATGAGCGCGTGCTCCACGAACAGGCCTCCCTCGAAGGAGCGCCAGAGCGCCCCGCATGCCACGATAACCGCGAGCAGCCCGGCTGTGACCAGCGCGAACTCCACCGTTCCCTGCCCTTGCTCATCGTCGGGCCCCATCCGGGGCCAAGCGCGATCGCCGCTCACAGCCCGTTGATGCCGCTGGCTATGGCATCCCACAGCTCCTGCAGCTTCGGGCGGAACACCGTGATAGCCAGGATGGCTATCACCACCAGCACGCCCACCAAGATGGCGTATTCGGTGGTACCCTGCCCTTTCGCCTGCACGAGTCTTGCCCGGCAGGCGACCGCCCAGCGCAGGAGATCCACCCGAAACCGCTCGCTCCAGCGCTCCCACGCCACCCGTCCCGCTGCCATCCGCTTCTTCATCGAACGCTCCTCTCGTCTCAACAAGTCCATCCCCCAGTCGGCCTCCACAGCCGCCCCGCCGCTGCCGCGCTGCCATCAAACCCCGTTCGCCAGCTCCAGCAGCACCGGGCCCAGCACCAGCAGCAGCATAGCCGGGAGGATGAGGGCGCCCGTGGGCATCATCATCTTCACCGGGGCCTTCGCCACCCGCTCCTCCAGGCGCGCGCGATGCTCGGCGCGCGCCTCCGCTGCAGCCGCCTCCAGGCTCCCGGCCAGCGAGGAGCCGAACCTAAGAGATCGCACCATGCTCTCCACCACGCGCGCGAGCTGCTCCGAGTCATACGTGGCGGCCAGATCGCGCAGCGCCTCATCGCGCGTCGTGAGCCCCAGCGACCAGCGGCGCCGGGCCGACGCGCAGGCCTTCGCAAACTGCGTGTCGAAGTGTGCGCCGTACAGCTCGAAGCTGCGGTCGAACGACAGCCCGCTGCGCAGACCCAGGGCCGTCACCTCCAACATCTCCGAAAGGTGGCGCTCCACCTCCTGCGCACGCCGCCGCTCGGTATCGCGCACGGCCCAGCGTGGAGCCAGCGCACCCGACGCAAGCCCCACCGCGCCGAGAAGTGCCATGAGCTCGTTCGACAGCGCCGCCCCCGCCAGGCCACCGACGGCGGCGAGCCCCAGAGCCAGGCGCACACGACACTCGCGAAATCCTTCGGGGCTCACCCCGTCGGCAAGGCCCGCCTTGCGCGCATGCGCCGCGAACCAACCGGCGCCGCACGCATCCGCCGGCGTCCCCGCACCGCCTGCCGCAGGTACCGCCGAGCCCGCAGCCTGCCGGCCGTTCCCACCCGGCTGTACCGGCACGGCGAGCGGCCGCACCGCGCCAAATGCGAGCCGGCGGCTCAGATCCGCCGCATAGCGCACAACCGCCCCGGCGCACCCGCCTGACACCGCGCCGCCTGCTGCTTCGGCGTCCGCCTTGCCGAGCGCCGCCCGCCGCCGATCGGCTGCACGTCGGCGCCGCAGCGCCCCCTGCACCAGGCATGCGCCGGATACGCCGGCGAACGCGCAGGCGAGGGCCGCCAAACCCTCCGCCCCGCTCACGACGCCGCCCCGGCCGCCAGCACGCGCCGCACCATGCCCACGCCCGCCGCCTGCATGCCCAGCGCCAGGCCCAAGAGCGCCCAACCGGCCGGGCTGGCGAAGAACGGGGACAGGAAGTCCTCGCTCACCAGCGAGAACACAGCCACCAACGCGAACGGCATCACGCTCACCACCTGGGCCGACAACTTCGCCTGCGCCGTCTGGACCTTGAGCGAGCGCCGCAGCGCCAGCTCGCCCTCCACGGAGTCGCGCGCCGCATCGAGCACCTGCCTCATGCTGCCGCCCGTCTGGTGCTGCACGTCCAGGGCCACCGCGACGAACGCAAGCTCCGAGGCGCCGGAGCCTTGCCGCAGTCCCCCGAGCGCCTCCGTCGCGCTCCCGCCCGTGTCCAGCACATGGGCCCCATGCGCGAACAGGCTGCGCAGGGGCCCGTCCGCCTCGCTCGCTACCTGGGCCAGCGTCTGCTGCAGCGAGAGACCAGCATCGAAGCACGTTCCCATCGACCGCAGCACATCAGGCACGGCGTCCCGCACGGAGTCGCCGCGCCGGTCGGCCGCCGCGCGCGCGAGCCCGGCCGCCCCCGCCAACGCGCAGACCACGATGGCAACCGCGCCCACCGCGCTCCCCGTAGCCGCGAAGGCCACGGCGCCCAGTACCACGCACGCTGCAACCATGCAGGAGAGCAGCGCCCGCTCGGTGGTGACGTAGCGGCGCTCGGCCAGTAGCTGCACGGCCCCTCCCGCGAACCGCCGCACGCGGGCGCTCGCCAACAGCCGCTCCGCAATCGGGCTCGCCACCGCGAAGCCGTTGCGGAGCCGCCACGCCAGCCTTCCGGCACGCGGCGCGTCGGCTCCGCGCGCCATATCCGCCGCATCGCGGCGTCGCGGCACGACCGAACGCACGCCCGAGGCCAGCAGCGCCGCCGACGCGAACGCCAGCCCCGCGCTCAGGCCGCCAAGCAGCACGCGCGCATCCATGCGTCCACCTCCGCCCGCCCGGCGCATCCCCGCAACGGCAGGTCGGCTATCCATGCCGGCACGGCCGCCCACGTTCCGCGCGCCTCCGCTTCCCTGCGCTTGAACAGGGGGTCAACCACGCAGCGCCGCCGCTCGCGGTCGTAGGACAGCGTTACCACCTCGGCAATGCGCCGTGAGCCGTCCAACGCTCGCGTTGTTTGCACCACCAGGTCGATGGCGCTTGCGATGTTCGCCTCGATCACGTCCACGGGCAGGTCGGCCCCGTAGCGCACCATGGTGGTGAGGCGCGCCACCGACTCCTCCGGCGAGTTCGCGTGCAACGTGGTAAGAGAGCCGTCGTGCCCCGTGTTCATGGCCTGCAGCATGTCGAGGGCCTCGGCACCCCGGCACTCGCCCACCACGATGCGGTCGGGCCGCATGCGCAGCGCGTTCGTCACCAGGTCGCGGATCGTCACCTCGCCGCGCTCCTCCGCGTTGCGGGGACGCGCCTCCAGCCGCACCACGTGCGGGTGCTCCAGGAACCGCAGCTCGGCCGAGTCCTCTATCGTGATGATACGTTCCTCGTGCGGGATGGCGCACGACAGCGCGTTAAGCAGCGTGGTCTTGCCCGACCCCGTGCCGCCCGACACCGCCACGCTCTTGCGGGCCCGCACCGCCCACGTCAAGAACGTGCGCATGGCCCCGTCGAACGACCCGAGCGCCTCCATGTCCGCAAGCGTCATCACACGTTGTGCGAACTTCCTGATGGTGAGCACGGGGCCGTCCAGCGCAAGCGGCGGGATGACCGCATGCACCCGGTGGCCCTGTGGCAGGCGCGCGTTCACCATGGGCGACGACTCGTCTATCCGGCGGCCCAGCGGTCCCAGCACGCGGTCCACGAGCGCCCGCAGCTGATCTTCGTCGGCGAAGCGCTGCTCGCTGCGGTACAGCCGCCCGTCACGCTCGAAGTACACGCTTCGCGGACCGTTCACCATGATCTCGGTGACGGTGTCGTCTGCGAGCAGCCCTTCCAGCGGGCCGAAGCCGAACACGGTGTCCAAGAGCTCGCCCTCCAGTCGCGCGCGTTGCGCGGCTGGCACATCGGCCCAGGCCAGGCTCTCGAACACGCGACGGCAGGCGCTGCGCACCTCGCTACGCGCACGGCCGGGATTCTCTGCCTGCAGAGCCGCCACTTCGTCGGCGGACACGATCATCTGAACCTGCTCCTTCAGCGCGTCGAGGCCCAAAGCCCCCTCCGCCCCCTCGCGAGGGCACGCACCGTTACCCGCACGCTCCACCCTTTCTAGCAGGGACATGGGGCACCCCTCCTTCCACTGCGGCGCCGGCTGCGGCCGAATCGGCGCTCCCGGCGTCCGTCGCTCGGCTCGGCCAGGGAGAGCGTGCGTCCCTCGCAGCCGGGCAGGATATCCACCAACACGTGCTCCAAGCTCGTGCACAGGTCGTTCTTCACCGCGATGAGGTCGAGCGGCTGACCGGCTCCCATAAGCTCCTCCACCTCGCTCCCGCCGTCGCGCAGCTCCACCGCCGGGACGCCGCGCAGCGCGCACGACACATCGATCGACGTGAGCGGCGCGCCCTTGGCGCAGCGGTTCGCCGCGAACAGGAACGGCCCCGTGGCAATACCGCAGCGGGAGCACAGCTCCAGCGCATGCCGGCAGGCGCGCAGCGACGAGGGCCGCTGGTCCACCAGGAACAGCGCCTTGGAGCAGCGCTCGAGCAGCAGCGCGTGCTCTTCCGCCCACGATGCGCCCGTGTTCGCCACCACCACGTCGAAGCGGCCCTGCAGCTCGTCCAGCAAACGCGGCGCCTCGCGCACCACCGCCTCGGCATCCTCCAACCGCTTCGGCGCGGCGAGCACCGCAGGCACCAGCCCATCGGGCGCAAGCCCCTCCAGCCGCGCGGGCGCCGACAGCGCTTCGTCCACGGCAAGCGCGTCGGGCACGCCCACCAGCTCGTGCGCATCGCCGAAGCGCAGGTCGAAATCCAGCAGCAGCGTGCGGTATCCCAAACCTTGGGCGAACAGCGCCGACAGCGCGGCCACCGTGCTCTTGCCCGCACCGCCGGAGCCGCTCACCACCGGCAGCACGAACGCCGGGCGCCCCGAAACCGCCGGCCGGGAAGCTGTCGCCGGGACCGGAGCGAACCGCACGGCCGAGCGCGGAGCACCGGAGTCCCGGCCTTCCGCAATCGGCTCTCGGCCGAAGGCACCTCCCGAGGCGGCTGCTCCGCCAAACGCAGGCGTGCCGCTTCCCTGGCCGTGCTCGCGCATCGCCCGCGCCGCATCGTCGCCCACCATACGGGCCTTGCCCGATGCTAGGCCGGGCTCCCTCGCGACTCCCTCAAGCGCATGCCGGCGCTTCGACGCGGTATAGCGCTCGACGAACGCTTGGCGCGTGAGCGACGCGTCGATTCCGGCGGCCGTCGCCCGACTCATGAGCGAACCGGTTCCCTGGAAAGCCAGCAGGCACACGCGCAGGTCCGCCCGATCGCGTTTGAGCGCAGCCGCCAGGTTGATGGGCTCCACGTCGTCGCAGCCCGCAACCCACGCCTCGGCCACGCTGCGGTCCGTGCAAAGGAACCGCCGCGCCTCCTCGCCCGACGAGAACAGCCGCAGCCATTCCTGTCGCGCCAGGCTCTCGCCTGCCAGCCCGATGAGGTCGGGCCTTCGGATGCTCTCGGCATCCGCGCACAGCGCCACTGTCGGCATCATCGCGACCCCTCCCTCGAAGCATCCGAACCGACCGTCGAGCCAAGGGCCAACCCGGCAGCCCCTCCGCCCCCCGTGGCGTCACCCGACGCCGGCAGCGCGAAGTACAGCTCCGCCTTCCGCGAAGCCGCGATGACCTCTTGCACCGATTCCGGCTCCACGGCCACCGTCACCCAGGTCACGTCGGCCGTCACCGCACCGTCGGCCCCGCCCGCACTCGTGGCCAGCACCAGCACGTCGCGCGCCACGGCCGTCGTCGACGTGTCACCCGACGCGTACAGGTCGGCCCGCGACCCCGGCGCCAGCGCGCCGCCCACGGCCTGCACCGTCTTCGCCGGCACGCTCAGCGCGGCGAAACCCGCTGGGACGTCGATCGAGGTCGACACCTCGCCGAACCGCTTGAGCGACAGCACCTCGCCCGCCAGGATTGACGACGTTGCCATGCGCCCCACCACATCGCCCGCGGCGCGAACGGCATCGGCGGGCAGCAGGTCGGCCACCCACAGCTTCGTCTCCACCGCCGCTGCGTCGAGCTTCTCGCCCACGGCTACGTCGCGCCGCGCCACGCATACCTCCACCTGCTCGCCCCCGTACCGGGCAAGCGCTTCCGCACGGGCTGCATCTGCCTCGCCGCGCACGCTGGTCAGATAGGCGAGCACGCACGCCGCGCACAGCACGCCGCAGGCAATGCCCGCCACCGTCGTCTTCCTTCGTCTCATCGTCGCCTCCGCATCCGGGATTCCGTGCTCCCAGTATGCATCCGCAACCTTGCCCGGGAACCGTCAGGGCACTCCACGCGGAACCGCCCCGATCTTGCACGTTTCCAGCATCCCGACCGTCGGAACCATGCACGGATCCAACGTGGATCCAGCATGGGTCAAGCGGAAATCCAAAACCCCCGATGCCGAGGCGGGCGTACCGGGGACCGCGCGCGGAACACGGACGGTGGAAAACCTCCCCGCCCGCGCGATGCGCCCAAGGCGCCTGGCGCACCAACAGCCGTCGCGTATCGCAACAGCGCCTGTCGAATGGAAAATGAAAGAATGCTGCGCCGGCCCGCTGCATTGCGCGAACCAGCATTCTGTGGGAGAATGAATGACCCGCCGTCATCCGACGCGTTGCGGGACAAGGGCGATTGGCGCAGCGGGAGCGCAGGTGCTTTACACGCACAAGGTCAGCGGTTCGAATCCGTTATCGCCCACCAAAAGCAAAAGGGTCGCAAGCCAAAGCCTGCGACCCTTTCTCGTCATCCCCCTGCGGGGAGACCCCTTCTATCTTCAACCGCGCGCCCGTCCGCTTGCCGGAAGGGCGCGTCTGTGCGCTACGCGTTCGCGAGCGGCGTGGGCGCCGTATACGCTCGTGCTGCGTATTCCCGGTCCAGGTCGTAGAGCGCCTTGGCATCGGTGCCGAACAGCTTCATCTTCGTGATCATGTCCTCGGCGTTCGCCTCCTCCTCCAGCTGCTCCTCGATGAACCAGTCCAGGAACTTCATGGTGCGGTAGTCCTTCACGTCGTGGGCCGCACCGTAAATGTCGTTGATCAGGCTCGTCACGTACTTCTCGTGCTCGAGCGCGGCCTCCAGCGGCCCGAGGTACGACGAGAACGTCTTGTCGGGCTGGTCGATGCCCTTCAACTGCACGGACTTGCCGTTGTCCAGCAGGTACTTGCGGAAGATCAGGGCATGGTCGCGCTCCTCGGCCGCCTGGATCATGTACCAGTTGGCGAAACCGGACAGCCCCTCGTCCTCGTAGTAGTCGGCAAACGACATATAAAGGTAGGCGGAATACAGTTCCTTGTTGATCTGGTCGTTTAGCAGCTCGTACACTCGCTCGTCCATGATTCCTCCTCGGAGTCACGCTGCGCGCCAGCCGGCACCGCAGCTACCATCATTGCCGGAATCAATGATACTCCCACTCCGCGGGAAGGGGAAACCGCCGAGGAAGGACTCCCAGAATCAGCACAGGACCACCAGAGCCGGGCCATCGTGCTGCACGGCGGGAGCCTTCGGCGCCCCGTTGTCGCGCAGC
>HHCFC01400__coassemble_856_pt1 | contig 28181 bp, 24 predicted proteins | sample HHCFC01400__metabat2_low_PE_042 | metagenome-assembled genome bin HHCFC01400 | reverse complement strand
CCGCTCCTGCCGATCGGCGATTGGGGAGCGCTGCGGCCCTTACGCCAGGAAGCGTCCCAGCAGGAAGCCGGCCACCACGCAGAGCGCGGCGAACAGGGCCGACAGGCCGATGAGCCGCGCGTCGCGCTTCTCGCGGCGGACGCGCTCGCGCTCGGCGCGGTTGCGCTCGAGGAAGAAGGAGTACCCGTCCGAGGTGATGACCACGATGGTGCCGCGCTTGCCCTCGGCCTTCGCGGCCAGCGCCCCGGCGTCGATGAGCTCGGCCTGCAGCTCGTCGTCGGGGCGGTAGGGGAAGGCGCAGCGGTACACGAGCTCGCCCTCGACGCTGCACGTCGAGCGCTCGTAGTCGATGAGCCGCGCCAGCTCGCGCTCCTGCGGTATGTTCAAGGAGATGGCCACGCGCACCTCTCGGTCGGGTTCATGATGATGGTTTCCATGATAGCGGGTCGCGGCGGACGGTGGGTGTGGAAAATCGCCGGAGATCAGGAAACGTCCCGGTACCCGGAGGCTCCGGGCGGGCAACGCGGCGTTTGCGCCCCCATACCGCGCCTCTTTCGTCGGTTCTTCGTGAACCTGCTTCCTCAACCCTACCATATGTGCGATAATTCCGTTTCGGTGTGCCAGAGTGCGAATCGGACGTCTTGCGAGGCCGACGCGGATGCGCGCCGCTAGGGGGCAGCCGCCGAGAGCACCGCACGCTGCCGCGAGGCGATTTATCGGAAATGATGGAGGATAGTTACGTGGAGACAAAAGTTGAGGCATTGCAGGATAACCGCGTCAAGGTGACCGTTACCGTCGATGCCAAGGATATCGACGCGCGCATCAAGAAGACCTACAAGGACTTCGCGCACAAGTACAACTTCCCCGGGTTCCGCGCCGGCAAGGCGCCGCGCCCGATCATCGACAACGCGCTGGGCGCCGAGGCGGTCCCCGCCACGGTGACGGACGACGTGGTGAACGAGACCTATCCCCTCGCCATCGACGAATGCAACCTGTACCCCGTGTCGAAGCCGACGTTCGCCGAGGACATGGGCCTCGTGGCGGCCGGCAAGCCGTTCGAGTACTCGCTCGAGGTGGAGGTCAAGCCGGAGCTGGAGCTCTCCAGCTACGAGCCGGTGGAGATCGACATGCCCGCCGAGGGCGCGAGCGACGCCGAGGTCGACGACCAGATCGACCAGCTCCGCGAGCACTACTATGACTACGAGGACGCCGCCGCGGCCACGAAGGTCAAGGAGGACAGCTACCTCGACCTGGGCATGAAGGCCACCGACGACGCCGGCGAGGACATCGCCTCCCTGACCACCCCCACGCGCCTCTACGGCCTGGGCACCGGCCTGTTCCCGGCCGCGTTCGACGCCGAGCTCGTGGGCATGAAGAAGGGCCAGAAGAAGGAGTTCTCCATCGACGTGCCGGCCGAGCCGACCGTCATGACGCAGCCCCTCATGGGCAAGACGTCCAAGATCAACTTCGAGGTCGAGGTGCAGGCCGTCAAGAACAAGGTGCTGCCCGAGGTCACGGACGAGTGGGTCAAGGACACGCTCGGCTTCGAGAACGTGGCCGACCTGCGCACCCGCGTGGCCGACTCCATCCTGGAGCAGAAGGAGGAGGTGCTGCCCCGCATCAAGGAGAACCAGTGCCTCTCCAAGCTGGCCGACCGCCTGCAGGGCGAGGTGCCGGAGGCCATGTGCGAGGAGGCCGAGACGAGCCTGCTGCAGGACTTCTTCCAGCAGCTGCAGCGCCAGGGCGTGAGCTTCGACGCCTATCTGAAGCAGCAGGGCATCACGCCCGACCGCTTCAAGGAGGACGTGAAGGCGCAGGCCGCCGACATGACCAAGCAGGACCTCGCGCTCGATGCGTGGGCGCGCCACTACAGCATGGAGGTCACCGACGAGGACGTGGCCGAGGAATTCGTGAAGAGCGGCGTGGAGGATCCGAAGAAGCTCCAGGAGGAGTGGCGCCGAAACGGCCAGCTCCACATGGTGAAGAACGGCATCGCCCGCACGAGGGCCGCCGAGGACGTCATGGAGAAGGCCGTCGTGACCATCGTCGAGCCGGGAGCGGCCGCCGACAAGAAGGACGAGAAGAAGCCCGCCAAGAAGGCCGCGGCCAAGAAGACCGCCAAGAAGGACGAGGCCAAGGCCGAGGCTACCGAGAAGAAGCCGGCCGCCAAGAAGGCCGCCCCGAAGAAGGCCAAGAAGGACGAGGCCGCCGACGCCGAGAAGGCCGCGGACGCCGAGTAGCGCCGCAGGCGGCCCTTCGGACGCGCCCTCCCGGGGGCGCGTCCGCTCGTCTCGCCGAGGGTAACGAAACGGTAGCCTGGCCTTGCGTGGCGGCGAAACGTACATCACTATGGCATTAGACGATTCCGTGCGGTCCCGCCGGGGCCGCGAGCGAAAGCGAGGCAACAAGCTATGAGCTACGATACCAAGGCAGCACTGATCCCCTACGTCATCGAGCAGTCCCCGCGCGGCGAGCGCAGCTACGACATCTACTCCCGCCTGCTGAACGACCGCGTGATCTTCCTGGGCGAGCAGATCGACGACAACGTGGCGAACTCCGTGGTGGCGCAGCTGCTGCACCTGGAGAGCGCCGATCCCGAGAAGGACATCTCCCTCTACATCAACTCGCCGGGCGGCTCCGTCACGGCGGGCCTGGCCATCCTGGACACCATGGACTTCATCAAGTGCGACGTGTCCACCATCTGCCTGGGCGAGTGCGCCTCCATGGCCGCCGTGCTGCTGTCCAACGGCGCCAAGGGCAAGCGCATGTGCCTGCCGAACTCCATGGTGCTCATCCACCAGCCGTCCGGCGGCGCCCAGGGCCAGCAGACCGAGATCGCCATCGTGGCCGACTTCATGCTGAAGACCCGCAACCGCCTGAACAAGATCCTCGCGGACAACACGGGCCAGACGCTCGAGACCATCCAGGCCGACACCGAGCGCGACAACTACATGACCGCCGAGGAGGCGCTGGCCTACGGCCTGGTGGACCGCATCACCACGTCGCGCGCCGCCGCGTCGGACGCCGAAGAGAAGAAGAGCGAATAACCTGTTATGACGAACGAGAGACACGAGGAATTCGCCGGCCGGGACGACATCGCGTGCGCCTTCTGCGGGAAGCACCCGCACGAGGTGGCCGCGATGATCTCGGGCCCCAACGGCATCTACATCTGCGACGAGTGCATATCCGTGTGCGCCGATGCCATGATGCGCGACCTGGGGCTCTCCGTGCCGCCCGAGGCGGCCGCCCCGATGGAGTCCGAGCCGCAGGGCCGTCACGCCAAGCATGCGGGCGAGCCGTACACGGCCGAGGCCGAGCCGGCGCCCGAGGACGTCCTGGCCGACCTGCCCACTCCCCACGAGCTGTACGCGGAGCTCTCCGAGCATGTGGTGGGGCAGGAGGCGGCCAAGCGCGCGTTGTCCGTGGCCGTGTACAACCATTACAAGCGCATCAGCCTGGGGGCCGACGCAGCCGAGGGCGACGTGGAGCTGGCCAAGAGCAACATCATGCTGCTGGGTCCCACAGGCTCCGGCAAGACGCTCTTGGCGCAGACGCTCGCCCGCACGCTGAAGGTGCCGTTCGCCATTGCGGATGCCACCACGCTCACCGAGGCCGGCTACGTGGGCGAGGACGTTGAGAACATCCTGCTCAAGCTTATGACGGCGGCCGACTTCGACATCCCGCGCGCCGAGATAGGCATCATCTACATCGACGAGATCGACAAGGTGGCCCGCAAGGCCGAGAACCTGTCCATCACGCGCGACGTGTCCGGCGAGGGCGTGCAGCAGGCGCTCCTGAAGATCGTGGAGGGCACGGAGGCGAGCGTCCCGCCGCAGGGCGGCCGCAAGCATCCCCAGCAGGAGCTCATCCACATCGACACCACGAACATCCTGTTCATCCTCGGCGGCGCGTTCGTGGGTTTGGCCGACATCATCGCCGACCGCGTGGGCAAGAAAGGGCTCGGCTTCAACGCCGACATGCCCGAGTCCAAGAAGCACGCCGAGGCCGAGCTGCTGGCCCAGGTGCTGCCGGAGGATCTGAACAAGTACGGCATGATCCCCGAGTTCGTGGGCCGCATCCCCGTGGTGACGTCGCTGAACGAGCTGTCGGAGGAAGACCTCGTGCGCATCCTCACCGAGCCGAGGAACGCCCTGGTGAAGCAGTACACGAAGATGTTCGACTTCGAGGATTCCACGCTCGTGTTCGAGCCGGAGGCCCTCACCGCCATCGCGCACGAGGCCGTCGAGCACGGCACGGGCGCCCGCGGGCTGCGCTCCATCTGCGAGCGGGTGCTCATGGACGTGATGTACGACCTCCCCGAGCACGAGGGCGCCACCGCCGTCACCGTGCGCGCGAGCGACATCACGGGCGAGACGAAGCCGGAGATCGAGCCGGCGGGCGGGGCCGAGGCCCTGCCGATGGGCGACGAGGTGAGCCTGCAGAGCGCATAGCGCGGTCGCGGGATACGGGAGACGAGCGGGCGGATCGCGGATGTGCGGCGCGCCCGCTTTTCGGTTTGAGAGACTTTGAGGACGAAAGAGCAGACCATGGCCGATAACACGAACGAGAAATCCGGGGCGAGGAAGATCGACTACGACTTCGCCGCCCACGAGCGCCCCCTTTTCGAGGCATGGAAGGATGCCGGCTACTTCCAGCGCGGCGAGGGATTCGGCGCGAAGAAGGGGCAGCCCTACACCATCGTCATCCCGCCGCCGAACATCACGGGCGTGCTGCACATGGGCCACGCCCTGAACGACACCATCCAGGACACGTGCATCCGCCGCGCCCGCATGCAGGGCCGTCCCACGCGCTGGATCCTCGGCACCGACCACGCCGGCATCTCCACGCAGACGAAGGTGGACAAGAAGCTGGCCGACCAGGGCATCAGCCGTTTGGAGATCGGCCGCGAGGCGTTCATCGAGGCGTGCTACGACTGGTACAAGGAGTACGGCACCACCATCGTGAACCAGATCAAGGGCATGGGCTGCTCGTGCGACTACGCCGACGAGCACTTCACGCTGGAGCCGGCGTACGTGAAGGCCGTGCGGAAGCTGTTCGTGGACTGGTACCACGACGACCTCATCTACAAGGGCAAGCGCATCGTGAACTGGTGCCCGCACTGCACCACGTCCATCTCCGACGACGAGGCCGAGTACGTGGACGAGAAGGGGCATCTCTGGTACCTGCGCTACCCGCTCGCCGAGCCGGTGGACGGCCTGGAGTACCTCGTGGTGGCCACGACGCGTCCCGAGACGATGCTCGGCGACACGGGCGTCGCCGTGAACCCGAAGGACGAGCGCTTCAAGCATCTCGTGGGCAAGACCGTGAAGCTGCCGCTCGTGGATCGCGAGATCCCCATCTTCGCCGACTGGCATGTGGACATGGAGTTCGGCACCGGCTGCGTGAAGACGACGCCGGCGCACGACCCGAACGACTGGGCCATGGGCGAGCGCAACGGCCTGGAGCGCATCAACATCTTCGACGAGACGGCGCACGTGGTGGACGGCTACGGGGCGTTCAGCGGCATGGACCGCGACGAGGCCCGCGAGGCCGTGGTGGCCGCGTTCGACGAGCTGGGGCTGCTCGACCACGTGGAGGACCACGACCACTCCGTCATGACGTGCTACCGCTGCCACACGAAGCTCGAACCCTGGGAGTCCGAGCAGTGGTTCGTGGCCGTGGACGGCCTCAAGCGCGACGCCGCGCGCGTGGTGGAGGACGGAAGCATCCAGTTCCATCCCGAGCGCTGGCGCCAGGTGTACCTCGACTGGCTGGAGAACCTGAAGGACTGGTGCATCTCGCGCCAGCTGTGGTGGGGGCACCGCATCCCCATGTTCTACTGCGACGAGTGCGGCTGGGAGGACGCGTCGGTGGAGGACATCGAGGCGTGCCCCGTGTGCGGGAAGCCCGTGCGCCAGGACGAGGACGTGCTGGACACGTGGTTCTCGTCGCAGCTGTGGCCGTTCGCCACGATGGGCTGGACCGAGGAGGGGGTGGACGCGCCCGAGATGCGCGCCGCGTACCCCACGCAGGTGCTGTCCACCGCGCGGGACATCATGGGGCTGTGGGTGGCGCGCATGGTGATGGCGTCCATGTACTGCACGGACCAGATCCCGTTCGAGCACGTCATCATCCACCCCACGGTGATGGCCGCCGACGGCAAGCCCATGTCCAAGAGCCGCGGCAACGGCGTGGACCCGCTGCGCCTCATGGAGGACTACGGCGCCGACGGCATGCGCTTCGGCCTGCTCATGCAGGTCACGGGCGCTCAGGACCTCAAGTTCAACGAGGCGAAGCTGGAGAGCTCGCGCAACTTCGCGAACAAGATACGCAACGCCGCGCGCTTCGTCATGATGAACCTGGACGGCTACGAGCCGGGCGAGCCCGCGCCCTCGACGCCGGCCGACCGCTGGATCTTCTCGCGCTTGGCGGGCCTCGTGGCGCGCCTGGACGCGGCGTTCGACGGCTTCGAGTTCGGCGAGGCCACGCGCGAGCTGTACGCGTTCTTCTGGAACGAGTTCTGCGACTGGTACATCGAGTTCTCGAAGGCGCGCCTGGGCGCCGGGGCCGACCCGGCGGACCGCCTGGCGTGCCAGCGCAACCTCGTGTTCGTGCTCGACCAGGCGCTGCGCCTGCTGCATCCCATCATGCCGTTCGTGACCGAGGAGATATACCAGGAGCTGCCCATCGACCGCGAGGGCGCGCCGTACCTCATCGGCGCCGCGTGGCCGGACGCTCAGGAGCTGGCGAAGTACGCGGATGCGGAGGCCGAGCGCGCCATCGAGATGGTGTGCGAGACGGTGTCGGCCATCCGCAGCACGCGCGCCCGCTACGGCATCTCGCCGAAGTCCGAGCTGGCCGTGGTCGTGAAGGCCGACGAGGCGGACGCGGCCCTGCTCGAGGCCCAGCGGGGGCTCATAGAGGGCATGGGCAACACGGCGTCGCTCGCCATCGGCGCGCAGGTGGAGAAGCCGGCCGAGTCCAGCGCCGTGCTGGGCGCGGGGCTGGAGGTGTACCTGGTGCTGTCGGGCCTCGTGGACCTCGGCGCCGAGCGCGAGCGCCTCGCGAAGGAGCAGGCCAAGCTCGCCGCCGACGCGGGCAAGCTGGAGAAGAAGCTCTCCAACCCGGGCTTCCTGGCCAAGGCCGCGCCCGAGATCGTGGAGAAGGACCGCGCCAAGCATGCCGAGCTCGCCGACAAGCTTGCCCGCGTGGAGGCCCAGCTGGCGGAGTTGGGGTAGGCGCGGGCGGCAGGCGGGCGTGGGCGTCCGCCTGCCGCAAAGGCGCATCAACCCACGGGGTCTGTTGGGCGCCTCTTGCGGAAATTGCCTGAACACGGGGGTGTGGTCGGACAACTTTGGTATAATGACTGACCGTGTCGACGCTCGTGGAGGCCGGCACGGTGCAACGGTCGCCCCCGCGGCGTCTGGCAAGTCGAAGAAAACGAGGTTGAAATGAGCGAACTGCTGTCCCAGTTGTGGACGCCCGAGTTGCAGGCCGCGTTCACCGTGGTCGTCATACTGCTCGTCATTCTGTACGTGCTCTCCATCGTCTGGGTGGTCCGCGACGCGTACCTGCGCGGCTCCTACTGGTACGTGTGGGCCATCGTGGCGCTCATCCCGCTGCTGGGCATCATCGCGTACTGCCTGCTGCGCCCGCCGCTGCTGCAGATCGACCGCGACGAGCAGGAGCTGGAGATCGCGCTCAAGCAGCGCGAGCTCATGAAGTACGGCGAATGCGCGAACTGCGGCTATCCGGTAGAGGCCGACTTCGTGCTCTGCCCGAACTGCCATCAGCGGCTGAAGAACCTTTGCGGCACCTGCAACCATGCGCTCGACCCGTCGTGGACCGTGTGTCCCTACTGTGCCACGCCCGTGGGCGGTGCCGCTCCCGCGCGCCGCAACGCCCCGCGCGCCCGAACGCAGCAGCCGCAGCAAGCGGCTTCCCAGCAAAGGCAGGCCCGGACCCGCTCCCCGCAAGGCGAGCATCCCGCCCAGTAACCCGCGCTGTCGAAGAAGCCGCCTCGTTTACCGGGGCGGCTTTTTATGCTGCGCCGGTGTCTGCCGCCTGCCGGCCGGCCGTTTGCTGCGGCGTTTGTTGAAACCATGTGCTCGGAGGGCCCTCCGGCCGTTCGTGGCATACTGAGCCCAGGCCGCGCACTCAAGACGCGGCCATACCGATCGTGCAGGCGCTTTGTGCGCGCCCGGCACAGGAAAGGAACTATCATGAACATCGTACTCCCCGACGGCTCGGGCAAGGAACTCGCCGACGGCGCCACCGTCGCCGACGTGGCCGCCTCCATCGGCGCGGGCCTCGCCAAGGCCGCGCTCGCGGGCATCGTGAACGACCAGCCGGTCGACCTGTCCGCGCCCGTGGCCGAGGGCGACTCCGTGGCCATCGTCACCGCCAAGAGCGACGAGGGCCTGGAGCTCCTACGCCATTCCACGGCGCACGTAATGGCTGCCGCGCTCGTCGACCTCTACGGCGACGTGCAGTTCGGCGTGGGGCCGGCCATCGAGGGCGGCTTCTACTACGACGTGAAGACGGGCCGCGCGCTCTCGCCCGACGACTTCGCCGCCATCGAGGCCCGCATGGCCGAGATCGTCAAGGCGGACGAACCCTTCGAGCGCCGCGTGGTCACCCGCGCCGAGGCCGAGGATATCTTCGCGGACCAGCCGTTCAAGCTGGAGCTCATCGCCGAGCTTCCCGAGGACGCCGTCATCACCACGTACACCATCGGCAAGTTCACCGACCTCTGCCGCGGGCCGCACCTGCCCTCCACCGGCAAGCTGGGCGCGTTCAAGCTCACGAAGCTCGCCGGCGCGTACTGGCGCGGCGACGCCGAGCGCGAGATGCTCACCCGCATCTACGGCACGGCGTTCTTCAAGCAGAAGGAGCTGGACGAGCACGTGCGCAACCTGGAGGAGGCCGAGAAGCGCGACCACCGCAAGCTGGGGCGCGAGCTGGGCATCTACGTCATGGACCCGCTGGCGGGCGCCGGTCTGCCGCTGTACCTCCCCAAGGGCGCGCGCATCATCCGCACCCTGCAGGAGTGGCTGCGCCGCGACCTTTACACGCGCGGCTACGAGGAGGTCATCACCCCGCACATCTACAACGCCGACGTGTGGAAGACCTCGGGCCATTACGGCTTCTACAAGGAGAACATGTACTTCTTCGAGATCAACGAGGGCGATGACGAGAACCCCCGCATGACCGAGTACGCCGTGAAGCCCATGAACTGCCCGGGCCACGTCATGCTGTACAAGAGCGAGTTGCATTCCTACCGCGACCTGCCCCTGCGCTACTTCGAGTTCGGCACGGTGTACCGCCACGAGATGTCGGGCGTCGTGCACGGCCTGCTGCGCGCCCGCGGCTTCACCCAGGACGACGCGCACGTGTTCTGCACGCGCGACCAGGTGGTGGACGAGGTGGTGGCCATCCTCGACCTCGTGGACCACATCATGACCACGTTCGGTTTCGAGTACTCAGCCGAGATCTCCACCCGCCCGGAGAAGTCCATCGGCACCGACGACATGTGGGAGCACGCCACGAACTCGCTCAAGGAGGCGTGCGCGCGCCACGGGTTGGACTACGAGATCAACGAGGGCGACGGCGCCTTCTACGGCCCGAAGATCGACATCAAGGTGAAGGACGCCATCGGCCGCACCTGGCAGTGCTCCACCGTGCAGGTCGACTTCAACATGCCGGAGCGCTTCGAGCTGACCTACCGCACCGAGGACAACACCGAGGAGCGCCCCTGGATGCTCCATCGCGCCATCTTCGGCTCCATCGAGCGCTTCCTGGGCATTCTGATCGAGCACTACGCCGGCGCGCTGCCGCTGTGGCTGGCTCCCGTGCAGGTGGCCGTGCTGCCGCTGGCCGACCGCCACAACGAGGCGGCCCACGAGCTGGCCTTGAAGCTGGCCGACGCGGGCGGCCGCGTTGAGGTGTACGACCAGAACGAGCCCATGCGCGTGAAGATCGCGAAGGCCCAGAGCCAGAAGATCCCGTACATGGTGGTGCTGGGCGACAAGGAGGTCGAGAACGGCACCGTGTCCGTGCGCGAGCGCCACGAGGGCGACCTCGGCGCCTGGGACGTGGAGAAGCTGGTGCAGACCATCAAGGACGCCGCGTTGTAGCGGTGCTCCGGGCGGAGCCATACCGCGCCGCCGAGCTCGGCCGCGCGGTATGCCCGAGCGGCGGCGCACCGTGCCCCAATCTCGCTTCGAACGGAAGCCCCTGCCTGGTCGGGGGCTTCTCTCGTGCTTGCCGAACAGTGCGGGGGCCGGTATGATGGCTTCATGTCCATTCAAGGTAGGGGAGGGGAACGCTTCGTGAAGAGGATCAAGATAGCCGCCGTCTGCGCCGCCGCGCTCATGGTGCTGTGCCTAGGGGCGCTTGCAGGATGCGGGCCGAACGACGAGGAGGTTATCCGCAACGGGGTGGCCGAGGAACTGGACGGGCTGAAGAACCTGGACGAGGCAGCGCTCGCCGACCTCATGTCCGGTGCGGACGTTGCGGACCTGTCCGAGTTCGGCATCGATGCGAACGAGTTCATGAAGGCTTACCTGGCCGGCTTCGATTACCGTATCGGCGACGTGACGGTCGACGGCAAGGAGGCGCATGTCGACGTGGCGCTCACGTGCAAGAGCTACGCCGCCTACGAGCAGGCGCTCGAGGATGCCGCGGCGAAGCTGGCCGAGGACGAGTCGTTCCTCGAGCTTCCCGAGGCCGAGATGAACCAGAAGATCGGGGAGACCGTGATGGAGGCCACCGCGGCCATCGAGCCGGTCGATGCCGGCTCCGTCACGATCGACTACACGCTCGAGGGAAGCACCTGGACGCCTACCGAGCAGTCCACCCGCAACATAGCCGAAGTCCTGTTCGGCTAGGAGGGCGCGGGCGTGGAATACGGCTGGGGATTCGCGGCGCTCATGGCGGGCCTGCTGCTCATGGGGCTCGTGTTCGTGGTGACGGGCGTCCAGATGGCCTGCGGCCGCTGGCGGCATGCGCTCGCCGGCGCCGCAGGGCTTCCGGAGCGCGAGCGCGAGGCGAGCGGCGTGGCGCAGGCGACCCGCGTAGGCGGTGTGCTGCTCATCGTCGTCGGAGCGGGCGTCGTGGGCCTCGGCGGCTGGCAGGCTTGGGCGTCCTACACGCCCGAGAGCGACGGCATGCTGACGGTGGCCGGCGTGTTCCTGGTGCTTGTCGACCTGTTCGTGGTCTGGGCGCTGCGCGCCGCACGCCGGGAATACGAGGACGGCTCCCGCTAGCAGTACGTCCAAAAGCTGGCGCGATCCGTCCGGCTGCCAGCCTGCCCGTTTCGCGCCGTCCTTCAGGAACGGGGCCCGTCGTCCCCGTTCTCGTCGTGCCCCGCGCGTGTGCCGTACCGGTCGCGCAGGGCAGACTCCCGCATCTCGCGCGCGTCCTCGAACAGCCGACGCGCGTCCTCGCGGCTGACGCCCATGCGCTCGGCCGCGCCGCCCAGCTCGTTCATGCGGCGTCGGTACTCCCTCACGGCATGCTCGGCAACAAGGCGCCGCCGTTCCTCGCGGCGCTGCTGCCGGTCCGCCAGACGGGGCCCGTCGCCGTCGGGATCGGCGTCGTCCACGAGGGCGCGGCGTGCCATCTCCTGCGAGGCGAGGTCCAGCGCCTCGTCGATGGCGCGCTTGCGCGCCGAGGCGCGCTGGAGCAGGGCCGCGCGGTCCTGCCAGTCCAGATCCTCGAAGTCGCGCCCCTCCCGCCGCGCCGCCAGCCGCTCGAGCGCCTCCCTGCGCGCGAGCATGCGCTCCAGCTCCCAGTGCTCGCGCAGGATGTCGCCGATGTCGCGCGGGTTGTGCGCGATCTCGCGCACGGCCTCGATGGGCTTCGCGTCGGCCACGCGGTAGGTGAGCATGCCCAGAAGCGGCATGAGGAACACGGTGATGGCGCCGGCCGCCACGAGCACGCTGGCCGTCTCCTGCGGCATGGCGCCCGCGCTCACGGCCACCGACGTGACGGCCACGATGATGGGCAGCGCCGTCGTGCAGTACAGTGCGATGGTCAGGCGGTTGTGCGTGGATATGTCGCGCGTGTCCTTGCCGGTGGAGAGCGCGACGAAGATGGGCACCGCGCGGATGAGCAGCAAAAGCGCGATGAAGCCCAGCAGTACCTCGGGCTGCTGGAACACGGCCGCCAGGTCGATCTTCGCTCCGGACACCACGAAGAAGATTGGTATGAGGAAACCGTACGCCACGCCGTCCAGCTTGTGCTCGAGCGCGTGGTCGCCCTCGGGGATGATGTAGCGGAGCACGAAGCCCGACGCGAACGCTCCCAGCACGATGTCGAGGTCGAACGCGGCCGACAGGGCCACCAACCCCACCAGCAGGAGCACCGTCACGCGCATCATGGTCTGCGAGGTGCCCTCGGCGTTGGCGGTGAGGAAGCGGAACAACCGGTGGCCGGCCTTCTTCGCCTTGGCGGGCACCACCGCCACCAGCACGCACAGGGCCATGAACGCCATCAGGATGAGCACGGTCTTCCACTCGGCGCGCGTCGACAGCAGAAGCGCCATGGCGAGCACCGGGCACAGCTCGCCCCACGTGCCGTAGGCCAGGACGGACTCGCCCACGCGCGTGCCCATGAGCTCGCGCTCCTTCAGGATGGGCATGAGCGTGCCGAGCGCCGTGGTGGTCAGCGCGATGGCCACGGCAACGGACTCTATCTCGTTCGCGAACAGGCCGCTGGCGAAATGCACGAACAAAAAGGCCAGCACGATGGACACGGCCCAGGTGGCCAGGCCCCGCTTGCCCTGGGAACCGGTGAGGCTCTTCGGGTTTATCTCGTAGCCCGCCAGCAGGAACAGGAAAGCCAGGCCCAGGTCGGACAACAGCCCTACCGAGTCGGTGAGCTCTATGGCGCCCGCGAGGTTCGGCCCGAGCACGGCGCCGGCGATGAGCAGGAACACCGTCTCGGGAATGAGCTTGCCGGGGATGAGCTTGGCGAGGATGGGGCACGCCGCCGCGACGAGCGCGATGATGGCGAGCGAGATGAGGTCGACGGGCATGGAGGGCCTTTCGGGCGTGCGAGAACGACGTTTGCAGACGAACGATGTCATTGTAGCGCAACGGAGGGGGAGGGCGTCGTGGTATGCTTAGGGCGCACGCAGAGCACGTACCGCCCGCCGCCCCCGCGGCGCGGGCGAGCGGGAAAAGGAGCGAACCCCATGATCGTCATCGCCGAGGTCTCCGCCGAGGACCGCCGTCCCCGTTCCGTCCCAGGGTGGACGCGGGCCCATGGCTAAACGGGAGGAGCTGCTGGAGCGCCGGCTGGCACAGGCATCCCCGTTCAAGCGACAGGCGTTCCTCGCCTTGGAGGACGTGCGCGCGGCGCGCGGCGCAGCGCGGGCGGTGGGTATCGCGCTGTTCGCGCTCATCGTGGCGAACGCGCTGCTCGTGTTCGCCGAGCCGCAGCTGGACGTGTCGTCGGGCGTGTCGCATGCGCTGCTCGTGTTCGGGCTGGCCTCGAGCGCGTGCTTCGCGGTTGAGTATGGGGCGCGCCTATGGGTGGCCGACCTCGTGCATCCTTGCTGCGGGCCCGTGAAGGCGCGGCTGCGCTACGCGCTCTCGCCCATGGGGCTCGTCGACCTGCTGGCGTTCCTGCCGGGGCTGCTGGTGCTGGCGGTGCCGGTGTCCGCCTCGGCGCTCAACGCCGCGCGCATCATCCGCCTGCTGCGGCTCGTCAAGCTGTCGCGCTACATGCGCGGGCTGCGGTCCATCGCGCGCGTGTTCGCGAAGCGCCGCCAGGAGATCGTCGCCGCGTTCACGGTGCTGGGGCTGCTCACCGTCACGGCCAGCGTGCTCATGTTCGAGGTGGAGCATCCGGTGCAGCCCGACAAGTTCGACAGCGTGCTCACGGGCATGTACTGGGCCATGACCACTATCACCTCAACGGGCTACGGCGACCTCGTGCCCCTGACGGCGGCGGGGCGCCTCGTGGGATTCCTCACCATGCTGCTGTCCATCGGCGTGGTGGCCATCCCGGCGGGCATCTTCTCGGCCGGCTTCGTTGCCGAGTTCCGCGCGCAAGACGCGCGGGCCCGCGCAAGGTGCGGTGCGGACGAGGGGGATGCGCGCGACGGCGATGGGGAGCGTGGCGACGGGTGCTGCGACGACGGCGTCGAGGCCGATGCCGATGACTTGTAGGGGCCCGGCGGGGGCGCAGGCGCAGCCCGTCGCTTGACGGGGCATCACCTGCGGCACGGCTACCCCGCCGTCTGCGTGCCGGGCGCAGCGGCACCCCGGGGCTTGCGACGCGCTCCGCCTCGTTGTCTGCGGCGTGGTCGCGCATCACGCCGATCTCGTCCGCGCATCCCCGTGATCGCCGAGGCGGCCCGGCTGCTATCCTGCCAGGTAACGCTCGAGCGCGGGCCAGACGCGCAGGGCCTCGGCGTAGCCCTGCTCGTAGAGGGCCATGAGCTTGGCCTGGTCCTTCTCCATGCTCGACACCGTGACGGGCTCCGGCGGGCGGATGAGGAAGAGGAGGCCCTCGTCGTGCAGGCAGGGCAGGGCCCGGTACAGGCGGTTGTACTCGTAGTGGCGATGCTGCAGGCGGTCGACGTAGAAGGGGAAGTCGGCGTAGCGCTGGCGCAGGAGCGCCATGAGCTTGTTCGGGCCCTTCAGGTAGTCTTCGGCTTGCGTGAGCACCACGATGCGCTTGGCGGGGCCGGTGAGCAGCGAGTAGATCACGGGCACGCTGTCGCACGTGCCGCCGTCCAGCAGGTGCTTGCCGTCCACCTCCACGATCTGGCTCACAAGCGGCATGGACGACGAGGCTATGAGGTAGTCGACGTCGGCCAGGGCGTCGGAGAACTCATGGTAGTCGGCCTCTCCCGAGTCCAGGTCGCTCGACACGGCCACGAGGCGCATCGGCGAGCTGTTGAAGGCGGCGTAGTTGAAGGGCTCCAGCTGGTTGGGTATCACGTTGAAGGCGAAGTCGCGTCCGCAGGCGTTGCCCGTGCGCACGAAGCTCTTCATGGAAAGGTAGCGCCAGTCGCCCGCGTACTTCACGTTGAGGTAGCAGGAGCGGCCCGTGTCGCCGGCCACGTAGTTGTAGCCGCAGAGCGCGCCCGCCGACACGCCCACCGTGCGCTCGCAGAACAGCCCGCGGTCCATGAAGGCGTCCAACACGCCGGCCGTGAACTGGCCGCGCATGGCCCCGCCCTCCAGCACGAGGTCGACGGGCGCCACGGCATGCCCGCGCCAGGCGGGCTCGTGGAGGTCGCGGGGGTCGGTGCGGGGGAGGCGTGCGGTCGTGTCGCTCATGCGGGGTCCTTTCTGCGTGATCGCGTCCCATTATAGCGCAGCGGCCCCAAAGGCGGCACGCGCTGTAGCCTAATCGGGAGGCGCCGTTCGCCTTGCCAGCTGGCCGGGACCGGTCGCGCTCGCAGCGCCCTGCACGAGGGCGGGCGCGCCGCTTCTCCGGCCGAGGGGACGGCGGCCGCAGCCTTTTCCCGTATCTGTGAAGTAACCATGGAGCGCCTGCCGGCGATCGGCCGTTCGCGGGGCGAAAATGTCGGGAAACCCAAGTTTTATGCCCTAAACCGTAACAATTAGATGCACAGTTGAGCGAAGGCGTTTACAATACGGGCAGAACAAACTGATCGTGCGCCCGCCGGGCGTCGCGAGAGACGGTGCCCGCGGCACCGCGAGCAGGGCCGTGCGAGCGGCCGAGACTATAAGGAGGCTTTACATGAGCGAGGTCGTTTCTTCTTCCGATTTCCAGTCCAAGGTGCTCGACGCGCAGGGTCCCGTGCTGGTGGACTTCTTCGCCACGTGGTGCGGCCCGTGCAAGATGCTGGCGCCCACCATCGACGAGATCGCGGCCGAGCAGGCCGGCAAGGCGTCCGTCTACAAGCTCGACATCGACCAGAGTCCCGACATCGCCCAGAAGTACGGCGTGATGAGCGTGCCCACGCTCGTTGTGTTCGAGAACGGCCAGGTGAAGAAGCAGGCTGTGGGCGTGCAGCCCAAGCAGAACATCCTGTCGATGCTGGCCTAGCGCCGCCTCGCCGCAGGTTCCCGGAAGCGCCGGCCGCCTTGGGCAGCCGGCGCTTCCTTGTGCTCGGGGAGGCAAAGGGAGACAAGGGGACGGGGATAACGTCACATTCTTCGAAGTCCTCGGATCTCGTTAATCGCTTGGAATGTGACATTATCCCCGTCCCCTTGTCTCCGTCCCCCCCCTCCTCCACGCATCCTGCCGCTCGTGCGCCCCGGCGGTCAGCCCAGCACCCAGGCGCGGTAGTAGTCCCAGCGCGCCGCTTGCGGGCCCTCCTCGACGGCGGTGAGCAGGTAGGTGCCAACCGCGAGGCGCGGCTCGAGGCCCTGCCGGGCCGCCTCGGCGAACAGCGCGGGGGCGTTGCTGCGGTTCGGGTCGTCCGGGTCAACCAGCAGCAGGCACTCGCGCCCCTCCCCGGCGCCCGGCGCATCCCGCTCCCAAACGGCGCCTGCGCGCGTGGGCGTGTCGGCCACCATCTCGAACACGGTTCCCGGGTCCGCTGCGTCCACGAGCACGGCGAAGCGCCAGGGCTCGTCCACGAGCAGGGGCCAAAGGGCCGGGTCGGCGTAGTCGATGGCGTCGAGGCGGGCGATGCCCGGCGCGCCGGGCCGCATGCCCGCCGCCTCCAGCTCCTCGGCCCGTGCGTTCAGGGCGCGCTGCCGCGCCAGGCGGGCCCGCATGGCCTCCAGCTCGGCGATGCGCTGCTCCACGTCGCGGGCCGTGCGGTCGAGCGCGTCGTCCAGGTCGCGTGCCGAGAGCGTACGGTAGCCCGCCAGCTCGCGCACCGGCACGCCCAGGCGACGGTAGAACGCTATCTCGCTCGCGTCGATGAGGTCGTGCAGCGCGTACTGCCGGTAGTCGTTGCCGCGGTTGCGGCCGGCGCGCACGAGCCCCTCGCGCTCCCAGTAGCGCAGCGTCGACGGCGCCACGCCCAGGTAGCGCGCCGCGTCCTTGATGTCGTACAGCACGGGTTCCATGACGCGCTCCCTTTCCGTTTGGAGATTTGGGGGAGGTGGGCAGGGCGCCCCTTTACCTTAAAGTCGCTTTAAGGTTTAGAGTATCATGCGGCAAAAGCCAAGACAAGCCCCGCCCGCGCAGCGAAGCGCCGGCGGAGGGGGCGCCCCTTGGGGGCGCGGCAGCGCAACAGCGGAGTGGAAAACCATGATCAAGAAGAATATGTTGAAAGAGTACCTGCGCTACATCCTGCCCACGATGCTCACGTTCACGCTCGCCAGCGTGTACAGCATCGTGGACGGCATGTTCGTGGGGCACGCGGTGGGCGATGCGGGCGTCGCGGGCATCAACGTGGCGTTCCCGCTCGTGGCCTTCGTCATGGCCGTGGGCACGGGCATCGGCATGGGCGGCGGCGTGATATCGTCCATCGCGCGCGGCGCGGGCGACGAGGCGAAGTCGCGGCGCGCGGTAGGCACGACGTTCGTCATGCTGCTGGCGGCCGCACTGCCCGTCATGGCGCTGCTGCTGTTCGCGGCCGAGCCCATCTGCCGGCTCCTGGGAGGCCAGGGCGGCACGCTCGAGCAGGCCGTGGCGTACACGAGCGTCATCGCGTGGGGCGTGCCGTTCCAGATCTTCGTCACGGGATGCACGCCGCTCATCCGCAACCAGGGGCGCGTGGGCTTCGCCATGGCGGTGCAGGTGTTCGCGGGCCTGATGAACGTGGTGCTGGACTACGTGTTCGTCATGCTGATGGGCTGGGGGACGGCCGGCGCCGCCGCGGCCACGGCGGTGTCTCAGGCTGCGGCGTTCGTGCCGGTGCTCGCGTTCTTCCTGCTGAGGAAAAACCGCATCGCGCGGGCCGACCTGCGCCCGGACGGCAAGATCGTCGCCCACGCGCTGAAGCTGGGCATGGCGCCCTTCGGCCTGACGCTGCTGCCCGAGGCCACGGTGGTGGCCATCAACGTGAACCTGTCGGCCTACGGCGGCGAGACGGCGCTCGCGGCCTATGCCGTGGTGTCCTACACCGCCTGCGTCATCCAGATGCTCATCCAGGGCGTGGGCGACGGCTCGCAGCCGCTCATCTCCAAGCACTACGGCGCGGGCGACGCCGACGGCGTGCGGCGGTTCAGGAACACGAACTACCTCATAACCATCTCGCTGGGCGCGCTGGGGCTTCTGGCCATGTACCTGCTGCGCAACCATGTGCCGCTCCTGTTCGGCTCGTCGGCCGAGACGGCCGCCATCGTGGCGTACGCGCTGCCCATCTTCTCCATGGCGTATGTGTTCTACGGGTTCACGCACGCGTCCACGTCGTACTTCTACGCGGTGGACGACGCCCGCGCCTCGAACGCCATCGTATACGGCGAGGCGGTGCTCGTGGTGCTGGTGGTGTTCGGCATCGCACGGGTGGCGGGCGTCGACGGCATCTGGTTCTCCGTGACCATCGTGCAGATGGTGCTGGCCTGCGGGGCCGGGGCGCTGCTGCGCTACCGTCACCGGAGGCGCGCCGCGCAGGCCGCCCCGGCCCCGCAGCCGGTGGGCGAGGGCTGCTAGCGGCGGCTGCGCACGACCTGGTTAGGCTGCCGCGCGCTGGCCAACCCGGGCTGTGCTTTCGCACGATACGGGCCGGCTCTGGTCGGTGCGCGATCGGTGCGGGCCGGAGGGGGGCGGTCAGCGGAGGGCCGGCATGCGGCTAGCCTCCTGCTGCTCCACGAGGGGCTTGAGGTAGCCGTAGCCCTCGGCGTCCATGCGCTCGAGCGGCACGAAGCGCAGGGCGGCGCCGTTGATGCAGTAGCGCAGCCCGCCCGCCTCGGCGGGGCCGTCGGTGAACACGTGCCCAGGGCATCGCCCGCGCCATCGTCCGCGCCGCCCGCGCCGGCGTCGCCCGGATTGCGCGCTTCGCCGGCCGAGACGCCCTGCGTTCCTCGCGCATCGGCACCGATCCCGGGGATGGCGCCCATCACCGCCGGATCATCGGGCGATTCGCACAGGCCGTCGAACTGGATGCACGGCCGTCCCTCCGCAAGCCCCATGCGCCGTGCGAACGCCTCGGCGGCGGCCAGGTCGATGTGGCAGTAGCCGTGCGGGTTCTTGCCCAGGTAGTCCTGGTGGTAGTCCTCGGCTGCGTAGAAGCCGTCGAGGGGCTCGATCTCGGTGACGATGGGCTCGGTGTAGCGCGCCTGCTGGCGGCGCAGCGCCGCCTCGATGGCGGGCAAGTCGGCCTCGTCCTGCCAGTAGATGCCGCTGCGGTACTGCGTGCCCGCGTCGTTGCCCTGGCGGTTAAGGCTCGTGGGGTCCACGACCTCGAAGAAGCCGTCGAGCAGCACGTCGGTGGGCAGGATGCGCCGGTCGTAGGTCACGGCCACCGTCTCGGCGTGGCCCGTGTTCCAGTTGCACACGTCGCGGTAGCTGGGATTCTCGGTGGAGCCGTTAGCATAGCCCGCTACCGTGCGCCGCACGCCGGGCAGGCGCTTCAGGAACGCCTCGAGCCCCCAGAAGCAGCCGCCGGCCAGGTAGAGCGTGTGCAGGTCCTCGCCATCCGTCCTGCCGTGGCGGCCCGCACCCGCCCGCTCGCCGTGCGTACGCGGGCCGCCAGCCGACGCGCCGTGCAGGTGCGCGCTGCGTGCGGGAGACGATCCGGCCGGGTGGTTCGTGTTCTCAGCGTCCATGGAACGTTCCTTTCCTCGCTTGGTCGCATCCATGGTAGTGCGCCCTGCGGGCGCGCGGCGCCGCCTTCGCGAAACCGTCACGCACGCGTTGAGCACGCGGGGCCCGGCGCGGCATGACGGTTCGCCAACCGAATCCTGCTTATTCGGCGTAAAGTGGTGCCGATCTTGTGACAATTAGGCGACGAGCCCTATACTGGATGCAAAGCAAAGGTTCCGCGATAGGAGGCTTCCCATGACAGAGGAACCCAACAACGACACGTCCGCCGCGTGCAAGGCGGACGGAGCGCAGGAGAAGGCCATCGACGTCGCCGTCATCGGCGCCGGGCCTGCGGGGCTCACCGCGGGGCTCTACGCCGCGCGCGCCGGGCTGGAGACCGTGCTGTTCGAGCGCATCGCGCCGGGCGGGCAGCTGGCGCAGACCGAGCACATGGAGAACTACCCGGGCTTCCCCGACGGCACGAACGGCTTCGAGCTGGCCTTCTCCATGAAGCAGCAGGCCGACCGCTTCGGCGTGCGCAACGTGGGCGAGGAGGTGCTGGGCGTGGACTTCACCCAAAACCCGAAGGTGCTCAAGACCGCGTTCAACGAGTACCGCGCCAACAGCGTGATCATCGCCACCGGCGCCCGTCCGCGCAAGCTGGGGCTGGAGCTGGAGGAGGAGCTGCAGGGCCGCGGCGTGTCGTACTGCGCCACGTGCGACGGCAACTTCTTCCGCGACAAGACCGTCATGGTGGTGGGCGGCGGCAACACGGCCGCGGGCGATGCCATCTACCTGTCGCGCATCTGCAAGAAGGTGTACCTGGTGCATCGCCGCGACAAGCTGCGCGCCACCGCCATCTACCACAAGCGCCTGGAGGACCTGCCGAACCTGGAGTTCGTGTGGAACGCCGTGCCGCGCAAGCTCGTGGCCGACGAGGGCGCGCTCGCGGGCGTGCGCGTTGAGATGCTCGAGACGGGGGAGGAGCGCGACATCGCCGTGGACGGCCTGTTCGTGGCCGTGGGCACCGAGCCGAACACCGAGTTTCTGGCCGGTGCGCTGACGACGGACGAGACGGGCTACATCGTGGCCGGCGAGTCGGGCGAGACGGAGGTTCCCGGGGTCTACGTGGCCGGCGACGTGCGCACGAAGTTCCTGCGCCAGGTGGTCACCGCCGTGGCCGACGGGGCGCTGTGCGCCGAGGAGGCTGCGGAGTACCTGGCTATCTAGGGGAGGCACCGCGGGAGGGGCTGCGCTTTGCGCTGCTCTCTGATATCATGAACCAGTTACCGTAACGGCGCCCGGTGCCTTGTGCACCGGGCGCCCGCCGCGCGCGGGCGTGCGCCGCGCAACCACGTTCAAGAAGGACATATCCCATGCAGGAAACGGACATGCGAGAGAAGCTCGAGAAGATCATCCAGGCTTACGAGGACCTCCAGGGGCGCATGGGCGACCCGGCCGTGCTCGCAGACCAGAAGGAGTACAACCGGCTGGCCAAGGAGTACGCGAGCCAAGGGCCGCTGGCGAAGAAGGCCCGCGAGTACGTGCAGGCCTCCGACGACCTGGCGGCGGCCAAGGAGATGCTCGCGGACCCCGATATGAAGGAGTTCGCCCAAGAGGAGATCGCCGGCATCGAGGCGCGCCTGCCCGCGCTCGAGGAGGACATCAAGTTCATGCTCATCCCGGCGGACCCCGCCGACGACAAGGACATCATCGTGGAGATCCGCGCGGCCGCCGGCGGCGACGAGGCCGCCATCTTCGCGGGCGACCTCTACAAGATGTACGAGCGCTTCGCGGGCGCGCAGGGGTGGAAGACCGAGACGATGGACGTGTCGCCCTCCGAGGCCGGCGGCTACAAGGAGATCCAGTTCAAGGTGAAGGGCGACAAGGTGTACTCGGTCATGAAGTTCGAAAGCGGCGTGCACCGCGTGCAGCGCGTGCCCAAGACCGAGAGCCAGGGGCGCATCCACACCTCCACGGCCACCGTGGCCGTGCTGCCCGAAGCCGACGAGGTGGAGGTGGAGATCAACGAGAACGACCTGCGCATCGACGTGTACCGCGCCGGCGGCCCCGGCGGCCAGTGCGTGAACACCACCGACTCGGCCGTGCGCATCACGCACCTGCCCACGGGGCTGGTGGTGCAGTCGCAGGACCAGAAGTCGCAGCTGCAGAACAAGATCGCGGCCATGGCCGTGTTGCGCGCGCGCCTCTACGAGAAGATGCTCGCCGAGCAGCAGGCCGCCGAGGGCGCCGAGCGCCTGGCGCAGATCGGCTCGGGCGACCGCTCGGAGAAGATCCGCACCTACAACGGACCGCAGGACCGCGTGACCGACCACCGCATCGGGTTCAACGGCACCTACAACGGGGTGCTTCTGGGAGACGGGCTGGGCGACGTGATCACCGCCCTGCAGGCTGCCGACCGCGCGCAGAAGCTCGAGGCGGCTGTGTAAGCTCGCACTCGGCCGTATCCCATATCGGCCGGCATGCGGCAGAACGCGCTCCGAAGTCACCGTTTTGGCCGCGGTGAAGCCCTTTCGCCGCGATAGGGGCCTTGTTTTCGACGGAGCCGTGGAATGACGAGAATCATCATGCGCTTGACCTGGCCTTCTCCGGAAGGGTTGTGGCGCGGTGGGGCTGCGCGCCGAAAACGGGCTTCACGGCGGCCAAAACGGTGACTTCGGAGCGCGAGAAACCGTAGGCACGCTTCAAAGCGGGTCTCGATGGGGGCGGCTCCGGTACCTGCAAGATTCGGTTCGAAGGGGATATGGTCGTGGAGAACGACATCTGGACCATCAAGGCTGCGCTTGACTGGACGGTCGGGTACCTTGAGCGCAAGGGCGACGAGAGCCCGCGCATCTCGGCGCAATGGCTCCTTTCCGAGGCGTGCGGCCTGTCCCGCATCGAGCTCTACGCCAACTTCGAGCGCCCGCTGTCGATGGACGAGCGCGACGCGCTGCGCGGCTACGTTACGCGCCGCGGCCGGGGCGAGCCCTTGCAGTACATCACCGGCGAGGTGGGGTTCCGCCACATCACGGTGCGCGTGCGCCCCGGCGTGCTCATCCCGCGGCCGGAGACCGAGGTGCTCGTGAGCGAGGCGCTCGCGCTCCTGCCCCCGGCGCCGCGCCCGCGCGCGAAGGGCGAGGAGGCCGAGGCGCCCGCCGAGGGCGAGGCAGGGCTGGCCGATGCCGCGGGCTCCGATTGCACCGAGGCGCCCCCGGCGCCCGCCGAGACGTCCGCGCCCGAACCGCTCTTCGTGGCGGACCTGTGCACGGGGTCCGGCTGCATTGCCTGCTCCATCGCCTACGAGCATCCGCTCGCGCGCGTTTACGCTACCGACATCGCACCCGAGGCCGTCTCCCTCGCGCGCGCGAACGCCGCGGCGCTCGGGCTGGACGGGCGCGTGAGCGTGGTCGAATGCGACCTGGGCGAGGGGGTTCCCGCCGAGGTCGTGGGCGCGCTCGACCTCGTGGCGTCGAACCCGCCCTACGTGCCCACAGCCGTGCTCGCCGGCCTCCCGCGCGAGGTGGCCGCCTACGAGCCTGCGCTCGCGCTCGACGGCGGCGCCGACGGGCTCGACGTGTTCCGCCGCCTGCTGGCGTTCTGCGCCCGTGCGCTCAAGCCGGGCGGAGGCTTCGCCTTCGAGCTGCACGAGACCTGCCTGGACGACGCGGCCCGTCTGGCCGCCGAGGCGGGCTTCGTGGACGTGCGCACCGTGTCCGACCTCGCCGGCCGCCCCCGCGTGCTCGCGGGACGTTCCGCGCGGACCTAGCTGCGGGCGGTGCGCATCTGAAGGGTTCGCCGCGGCCGGCGCGGTTTGCGCGAGCGGCTTCCCACCGCTATGCGGCTCGCGCGAGCGGCCACCCTGCGCCGCACGGCGATTCGCGTGTCGGGGCGCCGTTGGGGGCTGCGGTATGGTGAGAGGGCCTATAATGGAGCGGTTGCACGTTGGTGAGGGGAAGGGGATCGCATGAGCAAGATCGTCAACGAGCCGAAGAACACGTTCCCGCTGTTCGTGAAGGTGCGCGAGCAGCTGGAGCACCGGGCGCTGTGGCTCTACCTGCTGGTGGACGAGGCGCGCAAGCACGGGCTGCCCGACGACGCGTTCGCGGCCGATGCCGTGAAGCGCTGCGGGCTGTACCAGGGCGCCGAGATCGTTGATAAGAGCGGCACGAAGAGCCTGAAGGGCCTGAAGAAGGTGCTGTTCACGAAGAGCGCGCAGATCGTGTTCGAGATGAAGGTGGTGGAGAGCACCGACGACAAGCTGTCCATCGACTTCCACTATTGCCCGCTTGTGAAAGCGTGGCAGAAGCAGGGCTGCACCGACGAGGAGATCTCCCGGCTGTGCGATTTGGCCATGTGCGGCGACCGCGGCATCGGCGAGGCGCACGGCGTGGAGCTGGACCTGCCCAAGACCATCGCACGCGGTGACGACTGCTGCGCCATCCGCTACGTGCGTCGCGACGGGGCGTCGACTAGCTAGGGAAACACAGGTCGATACATGGTTCGACCGGTCGGGTAGGGCAAGGGCCCTGCCACCGACCCGAGGCAGTCTAACCCGTCGAGAGGCAAGGGCGGGGGCCTTGCCCGAGCGCATGGACGAACGCCGCATGGATCGGCGTTTCCCTTGGTCGGCACTCCGCTCCGACATGCGCTAGAATACGTCTAACAGTAGCTATCGTCCTCTATCTCGAAGGAGCAGCAATGGCCCAGCGCAACGTGTTGAAAGAGAACCTTGCCGAGTCCGCGCGCGTCGTGCGCGAGCGCATCGGCGACCGCCGGCTCGAGGTGGGCATGATCCTTGGCTCGGGGCTGGGCCCGTTGGCCGAGCGGATCGAGGACGCCGTCTACGTACCGTACGGCGAGGTTCCCCATATGAGGACGAGCACTGCCACGAGCCATGTGGGCCGCTTCGTGTGCGGCATGCTGGGCGGGAAACGCGTGCTGGCCATGCAGGGCCGCCTGCACGGCTACGAGGGCAACACCGCCCAGGAGGTGGCCTACCCCGTGTGGCTCATGCACGAGCTGGGCGTGGGCACGCTGTTCGCGACGAACGCGGCCGGGGCCATCAACGAGGGTTACCGCGTGGGCGACTTCTGCCTCATCGAGGACCACATCAACTTCACCGGGCGCAACCCCGTGGCGGGCCTCGAGCCCGACGGCATCGCGTTCCGCTTCTTCTCCATGCTGGACGCCTACGATCCCGCGCTGCGGCGCCTGGCGCGCGAGACTGCCGACGAGCTGGGCATCCGCGTGCAGGAGGGCGTGTACCTGGGGCTGCTCGGCCCGAGCTTCGAGACGCCGGCCGAGATACGCGCCTTCCGCGCCTGGGGCGCCGACACGGTGGCCATGAGCGTGTGCGAGGAGGTCATCGCGGCGCGGCATGTGGGGATGCGCGTGCTGGGCATGTCGCTGGTGAGCAACATGGCCTGCGGCATCGAGGGCGCCTCGCCCACCGACGAGGAGGTGCTCGACGTGGCGCGCGACCGCGAGGCCGACTTCGCGCGCCTGGCCACCGCCATCGTGGAGCGCATGTAGGGAAAGTGCCCGCGCGGCGGGAGGAGCCTGCGCCCTCTCCTCAGTCCTCCAACTTGAGGTCGCCTTCGGCGATGAGGCCGGCGCGGCGCATGAGGATGCATACCGCCCAGCTGATAACGGCGGGCAGCACCAGGCACACCAGCACGAGGCCCGCCCATTCGAACGCGCCGGGTGCCGCCGCGCCGGCCTCCATGCCCGCCACCCAGCCGGTGTACACGCCGATGGGCCCCACGAGGCCGCACGTGCCCATGCCCGAGGCCACGGCAGGGCCGTTCTGCTGCAGGGCGAACACGCAGGTGGCAAGCGGCCCGGTGACGGCTGACGCCACGATGGGCGGCACCCAGACGAGCGGCTTCCTCATGATGTTGCCCATCTGCAGCATGGAGGTGCCCAGGCCCTGCGACAGCACGCCGCCCCAGCGGTTCTCGCGGAAGCTCATGACGGCGAAGCCCACCATCTGCGCGCAGCAGCCCGCGAGCGCAGCCCCGCCGGCCAGCCCCGTCAGACCAAGCGCCGCGCAGATGGCGGCGGACGAGATGGGCAGCGTGAGCGCGATGCCGATGACCACCGACACGATGATGCCCATGAACATCGGCTGCAGCTCGGTGGCCCACATAATGAACCCGCCCACCGACGACGCCAGCGCCCCTATCCACGGCGCCACGCCCAGCGCCAGCCCGCAGCCGGCCAGGACGGTGACGGCGGGCGTGACGATGATGTCCACCTTCGTCTCCTTCGACACCGCCTTGCCCAGCTCGGAGGCCGCGATGGCTATCACCAGCACGGCCAAGGGTCCGCCGGCCCCGCCCGCCGCGTTGGCGGCGTAGCCGACGGCTGCGAGCGAGAACAGAACGAGCGCTGGCGCGCGCAGCGCGTAGCCTATGGCAACGGCCATGGCCGGCCCTGCCACGCTCTTGGCGAACGTGCCGATCTCGTTGAAGAAACCGACGCCGGATAGGTCGCCCACCGTGGTGAGGATAGTACCGATGAGCAGCGAGGCGAACAGGCCCTGGGCCATGGCCGACAGCGCGTCGATGGCGTAGCGCTGGAACGATACCTCGATGTTCTTGCGTGCAAGGAATGCTGTAACGGAGTGCTTGGGCATGCCGTCCCCCTTCGGGCGCGAGCGGAGCTATGCGGTTCTGACCGGGATTTCTCGTGGAACCATGGTAGACGAAGCCGCAGGCGGGAGGGACGGGAGCGCGGCCGGCGCCCGTCTGCGGCGGATTTCCGGCGAGCCTGTGCGGTTTGCGGCGTCCCCGCGCGGCCGAGGGGCGCTTCGGGTACAATCGACGCGAAGCGACAGGACCGAAGGGCCGCGAGGCCGCGCGATGGGGCTGCGGGGCCGGATGGCGGTGCGGACGGAGCCGGGCGGGATCGGGCAGGAGGGGCGAGCGCAGGCGTGGATATGGTTTTCGAAGAGGTCTTCTCGCGGCGGCAGATAGAGGCGCGTCGGGTGGCCGACGGCGCGGCGGATGCGCCGGTTCCGGCTATGACGCAGGCACGCCTCGGCACTCCTGTGCCCGGTGGGGCGCGCACGCTGCGCCTGCACGTGCTGGCCAGCGGCAGCCGCGGCAACGCGGCCGTGGTGGAGGACGCGGCCACGGGCGCGGGCGTGCTCGTGGACTGCGGCATCTGCAAGCGCGACTTCTTCGCGCGCTGCGACGAGGCCGGCTTCGATCCGGCGAGGCTCGCGGCCATCCTCGTGACGCACGACCACACCGACCACACGAAGGGCCTCGGCGTGGTGCTGCGCGGCCTGGCGAAGAAGGGCGTCGAGCCGGCCGTGTACGCGGACGACGCTGTGCGCGCTGCCAGCAGCGAGGTGCGCGCGCTCGAGGATGCGCATGACGTGCGGTCCCTGCGCGCAGGCGATGCGCTCTCGCTTGCCGGCCTGGCCGTCCACGTGTTCCGCACCTCGCATGACGCGGCCTCGTCGTGCGGGTTCCGCTTCGAGAGCGCCGGCGGCGACGTGGCGGGCTTCGTCACCGATACCGGCATCGTCACGGGGGAGGCGCACGAGGGCCTCATGCATGCGCGGCTGTTGGCGCTGGAGAGCAACCACGATGTGCAGATGCTCGCCGACGGCCCCTACCCGTATCCCGTGAAGCGCCGCGTGGGCTCCGATGTGGGCCACCTGTCCAACGACCAGGCCGCCGCCGAGCTGGAAGCGCTTCTGTGCGACGAGCTGGAGCAGGTGGTGGCCATGCATATCTCGCAGAACAACAACACCTACCGCCTGCCCGCCGAATCCCTCGCCGCCGTCGTGCGCCGCGCGGGTCATCCCGCTGCGGTGCAGGCCGCCCTCCAATCCGTGCTCGTGAGCGTGGGCTGACCGAGGTGGCCGCTATACGGCCGTTGACGCTGGCAAAAGGGGAACGGTGCGAACGCCTGCACCCTGCGAGCGCTTCGCCCGCCCCGCTCTCGACATGCCCTACATGGTCTTCTGCGCCTTCGCGATGAACGCGACGTAGGCGATGAAGGCCACTACCTCGATGCCGACGAACACGAGCATGCCGACGAGGGTTACCTGGCCCAGCACCCACAGCACGAGCGCTGTCACCGGTACGAGCACGGAGAACAGCGTGAACGCCCGCGTCGCGGCCAAGTTGCCGATGGCCACGTTGCGCTCGTCGTTCTGTTCGACGAGCTCTTTTTGCGTGGGCTTGTGGGCGAGTGCGAACAGGCCGCACACGATGAGGGCGAACGCGCATCCTCCCAGGCCGAAGGCGGCTTGGGCGCCCAAGGGCAGCGCGTCCGACACGCCGCCCAGGTTGAAGGCGAAGGCGAGCGTGGCCACGAGGAACAGCACCCCGATCGACAGGGTGATAACGGCGGGCTTGTTGTTCATTGCGCTTCCTCTCGGTAGATGAACACGTCTTCGATGCTCAGGTCGAAATGGCGGGCGATCTTGAACGCCAGCAGGATGGAGGGGTTGTAGCGCCCCTTCTCCAGCGAGCTGATGGTCTGGCGCGACACACCCAGCTCCGTGGCAAGGTCCTCTTGCTTGATGCCGC
>HHCFC01400__coassemble_997_pt1 | contig 29436 bp, 24 predicted proteins | sample HHCFC01400__metabat2_low_PE_042 | metagenome-assembled genome bin HHCFC01400 | reverse complement strand
GCGCGCTCCTCCGCACAGCATCCCCCTCGCGGCGGCTTCTCCTTAGTCGATCCCCTCGCGGGGGTCGTGCAGATCGTTCGGTGGTACGCGCACCTCGTCCCAGCCCATCTGCTTCAGGGCGTCGGCAGTGCGCCACGGCGGCGTGACGTCGTCGAACTTCGCGCAGTAGCACAGCGCCTCCACCACGGTGATGGCGTGCATGAGGTCGGCCATGGTGTCCACGTCGGGGATGGGTGGCAGGTACAGCGCCGGAAGCCCCTGCTTGCGCGCCTTCGCGATATAGGCGGGCAGCACGGTAAGGCCGTCGGGATTGTAGAACACGCCCGTGTGGTCGAAGTCCGTCTCGCGCGTCCATCCGATCACCGACACGCCCATCTCCTGGTCCGGCGCCAGCACGATACCGCCGCCCTCCACGTCGTCCAAGCGGTGCAGCGCGTCGAACCCGGCAATGACGTCGGCTTTCGTGAGCGCCGGCATGTCGGCGCCCATGGACAGCACCGCGTCGGCACCGCGCTCGAACGCCTGCGCGAACGCATGGTTGTAGTGCTCGTCAAAGCTCGAGCCCTCGTCGGCGATGAACGTGATCGGGCGCGGCCACGTGCCCGCCTTGTAGTACAGGTCGCGCATGACCCCGACGTTCGACGCCGGCGTTGTGGAGATGACCAGCTCGTACACGTCGCGCACGCCCTCGGCTTCGGCCCGCTCGGCCGAACGCGCCTCGAGGTCGGCGAGCGCCGCACAGCAGACCTCCGTCACATCGAACAGCATGCAGTGGTACAGCGCCGAGGCCACCTCGGGCGTGAACACGCCGTCCTTGAGCGTTGTCAGGCGAGTTTTCACCAATCCCGGCGCCGGCGGTTTGCTGAACAGGACCAACGAGTTCTTGCGTTCCCTCAAATTTCTCCTCCTTGCTCTTTGCGGCGGCCCTGCAAGGACGCGAGGCCGCCGCGCACCGCCCCCCAGCGGTGCGCTTGCGTGCAGCTGCTATCGGCGAGTTGCTAGCGGGCGATGAGCACCGGAAGGCTCGTGCCGTTCAGCACCTTGTGGCTCACGCTGCCCATGTATTCCTTGAGGCCGACAAGGCCGCGGTTGCCGATGACCACCAGGTCGTAGTCGCGCTGCTCGGTGAGCTTGATGATCTCCGTCGCGGGGTTCACGCCCGTCATGAGCAGGGTCTCGGTGCGCGCGGCCACGTCTTCGCCAAGGCTCTCCTCCATCTTGGCCAGCACGTCCTCGCCGTCGGATATCATCATGTCGAGGATATCCTTGAAGCTGGCCGTCTGCGACTCGTCGAGCAGCGGTATGGGAACCACGTACACCAAGTCCAAGTGCATGTCGGGATCGGGCGTGGCCAGGGCCTCCGCCAGCTCAAGTGCGCGCCGCGCGCCCTCGGACTCGTCCACGGCCACCAATACCTTGTTGATCTTCATGTCGCGCTCCTTTCGCGCACGTCCGCTTCGAACGCGCTTGTCGCCGGCGAGCTTCCTTCACTGACAGTATAAAGGTTTTGGCAGGCTGCGTGCGCCGTTGTTCGGAGGCGGTTGCCTGGGCGGCGCGCGGCGGGCTGCATCGCGGTTTGCCAACGGCTCGGTTATCGCACGGCGCAAGGGAGCCCGCGCGACAGGTTACGCGCGCGAGCAAGACGTACGATGAGCACAACGCGCGCAAAGCGCGCACCCACCAGAATCAACCCGTTGCGCCGTAGGCGCGTGCACGCGGCACCCGGCCGCGCGGACCCCGAGGAAAGGAAGAGCCATGGACCAGGTAGATGCGGCGATCATAGGATTCGGAGCAGCCAGCAAGCCCTTGGCGCTCGACTTGGCGAGCGCGGGTCTCACCGTCGCCGTGATCGAGCGCTCGAGCCGCATGTACGGCGGGGCCTGCGTCAACACCGCCTGCCTCCCCTCGAAGATGCTCGTGCATGCGGCGGCCGTGAGCGCGTTCGAAGGCGGCGAGTTCCCGGCGCGTGCCGAGCGCTACGAGGCCGTGATCGACGAGAAGAACGAGGCCACGGCCCGCCTTCGCGAGCGGAGCTACCGCACGCTCGCCGACAACCCGCGCATCGAGGTCATCGACGGCGAGGCCACGTTCGTGGACGCCACCCACCTGTCCGTGCGCACGGCCGACGGCGAGCGCCAGCTGGAGGCGGCGCGCACGTTCATCGACACCGGCTCCGTGCCCGCGCTGCCCGACATTCCCGGTGCGGACGGCAAGCGCGTGTACACGAGCGAGTCGCTGCTGGACGTGAAGATACTTCCCGAGCGCACGGTCATCGTGGGCGCCGGCTACGTAGGGCTGGAGTTCGCCTCGCTGTTCGCCGACTTCGGCGTTGACGTGACGGTGCTGCAGGGCGGGGAGGATTTCCTGCCGCGCGAGGACGCCGACATGGCGCGCGCCGTGCGCGAGGACTTCGAGCAGCGGGGCATCAAGCTCATGCTGGGCGCGCAGGTGAAGAGCCTGGAAGACGATGTGGCGCAGGTGCTGGTCATAGCCGACGTAGATGGCAAGGAAATGCGCCTGCCCGGCGATTTCGCGCTCGTGGCCACGGGGCGGCGCCCCGCCACGGACGGCCTGAACCTCGAGGCCGCCGGCGTGCAGGTGGACGGGCGCGGCGCCATCGTCACCGACGAGCACCTGCGCACCACCGCGCCGAACATCTGGGCCATGGGAGACGTGACGGAGCCGCAGCAGTTCACCTACGTGTCGTACGACGACTACCGCATCGTGGCCTCCGACGTGCTGGGCGACGGCACGAAGACGAAGGGCACCCGCGGCGCCGTGCCGTCCTGCATCTTCGCCGACCCGCCGCTCGCCCACGTCGGCCTGACCGAGCAGGAGGCGCGCGACCAGGGGTTCGACGTGGCCTGCGCCGTCATGACGGCCGACGACCTGCCGAAGGTGCCGCTCTTGGGCAAGGAGGCGCTGCTCATGAAGGGCGTCGTGGACAACGCCACGGGGCGCGTGCTGGGCATCCACCTGTACTGCTCGGGCGCGCCCGAGATCGTGAACCTGGCGAAGCGCTTCCTGGACGACGGCTGCACCGCCGCCGACATCCGCGACGCCGTGTTCACCCACCCCACCGTCACGGAGGAGCTGAACAACCTGTTCGCGAAGGTGGCGGGGTAGGCGCAAGAGGCAAGCACGGGCGGCGGAGCTTGATGCAGGATGGCGCCGTTGCCGACCATCGTGCAGACCGTCGGCGTTGCCGGCCAGCCAAGCAGGCTGCGCCGCGGTCGGAAGAGGATTTTGCCGAAGCCCCTGCCGGTATAAGTGGCGGACGACGCGAGGCCGTGCTATCATGCGGGCGAGCCGCAGGGAGCTGCTAACTCCCCACGGCTCTCGAATCGCTTCGGCGGTTTGGTCTTACTTTGAGGGCTCCCCGTCCTTGCGGATTGGGAGCCGCTCCAGTATTACAGCCACTAACTGCACCGTACTGGCAGCCAGCTCGAGATTGCCACCGCCATAAGCACCAAATCGGTCATGGTCTCCACCACCCTTCCGTTTCGCCCAACACTCGGGGATAGGAGTGGAAAGGGGTGTGGAACCGCGCCACCTCCGCGCTTCGTGGCATGTATCCTACCGCCGCAACCTTGCACCGCGACCGTCAGGAAGGCCCGTGCAAAACCGCGAGAACCTTGTGCGGTTCCGACGCAGCATTCCGCCAAACCTTGCGGGGAACTAACGAGAATCTAGCAAAATCCCCCTTTGTTTTCGCTTGCGTCGCTCGCGGGAGAAATCCTACTGACCGTGTTGACTTTTAGAACTGTATGCTTTATTGTTACAGTCAATAACTGTATCTGAAACGGATACAATAAATGGGAAGGCGTAGGAGGGAGCGAATATGAGAAAAAACAGGACCAGGAGCAGGTCGCTCATCATGGTCGCAGGAGCGCTCGCCTTGACGGCGACGCTCGCTTTGGCGGCCTGCAGCGCGCAGACCGGCGGAATGACGGGCAGCCCGAACACGGGCGAGGGTACCCGATCGGGTGCAGATGCCGGCACGGGCTCGGGCGTGGATGCCGGCAGGGGCGCGAGCGCCTACCATAAGATCACGGCGGAGGAGGCCAAGGCCCTCATCGACGAGGGAGGCGTTACCGTGGTTGACGTGCGCACGCCCAAGGAATACGCCGACGGGCACGTGCCCGGTGCCCTCAACATCCCGAACGAGGATATCGGGTCGACGCAGCCCTCGCAGCTGAGCAGCACCGACGACAAGCTCATCGTGTACTGCCGCACCGGCGTGCGCAGCAAGCAGGCCTCCGACAAGCTGGTTGCCCTGGGCTTCACCGAGGTGAACGACATGGGCGGTATCGTCGACTGGCCTTACGGCACCGTGGCCGGCTCCACGCCGGACGGCGCCTAGTTGCGGCGCAAGCCCCTCCTCCCGCATTCCGCCCCCCGCTCTCCCGGCTTGCACGGCACGCCGACCGCAGAACCGGGGGCGTCGGGGAGCGTGCCGCCACGACCGAACTCGTAGTTGTGTGGGCAAACGCAACCTCGACGAGTCGCGCCACGCCGGCACGCTCCCCGACGCCCCCGGCCCTGCGAGCACCACGAGCACCACGAGCAGCGAACCATCCCCCTTTCCTGAAAGGAAACATCATGAGACAAGTCGATGCAGCCGTCATAGGATTCGGCAAGGGCGGCAAGACGCTGGCAGGCGCGCTCGCCGCAGCGGGCAAGACGGTGGCACTGGTTGAGAAGTCTCCGAAAATGTACGGCGGCACCTGCATCAACGTGGCCTGCATCCCCACGAAGTCGCTCGTGCATTCCGCCGCGCTGTCGGCAGCGCAAGGCGGCACGTTCAGCGAGCGTGCCGCGCGCTACGCGACCGCCGTCGACGAGAAGGATCGCGTGACCGGCCTGTTGCGCAGCAAGAACTACCGCAAGCTGGCCGACCTGCCAAACGTGGAGGTGGTGGACGGCACGGCCTCGTTCGCCGACGCGACGCACCTGACCGTGGCCAAGCCGGACGGCACCCGGGAAACCATCGAGGCCGCGCAGGCGTTCATCAACACGGGGGCCCGCCCGTTCGTGCCGCCCATCCCCGGCGTCGACGGACCGCGCGTGCACGTGAGCGAGACGCTGCTCGACGTGCGCACGCTGCCCGAGCGCCTGGTCATCATCGGCGGCGGCTACATCGGCATGGAGTTCGCCTCGATGTACGCCAACTTCGGCTCGCAGGTCACGGTCGTGCAGAACGAGGACGCGTTCCTGCCCCGCGAAGACGCCGAGATAGCCGCGGCCGTGCTGGACAGCGTGGAAGGGCGCGGTATCCGGGTGATCCGCGGAGCGGGCGTGCGGCGCATCGACGACGAAGCCGACCAGGCCGTCGTGACGGTGGAGATCTCCGGCGCCGAGGAACGCCTGCCCGCCGACGCCGTGCTCGTGGCCACCGGCCGCCGCCCCAACGTGGACGGCCTCAACCTCGAGGCGGCCGGCGTGGAGCTCACCGAACGCGGCGCCGTGCGCACCGACGAGCACCTGCGCACCACCGCGCCGAACATCTGGGCGCTGGGCGACGTGGCGGGCGGCTTGCAGTTCACCTACATCTCGCTCGACGACTCCCGCATCGTGAAGGCGGACGTGCTGGGCGACGGCGCGCGAACCACGGCGAACCGCGGCACCGTGCCTTACAGCGTGTTCTTGGACCCGCCGTTCTCGCGCGCGGGCATGACCGAGCAGGAGGCGCGTGACGCCGGCTTCGACGTGAAGGTGGCGAAGCTGCCCGCCGCGGCCATCCCGAAGGCGCAGCTGCTGCAGAAGCCCACGGGGCTGTTGAAAGCCGTTGTCGATGCCGGCACCGGCCGCATCCTGGGCGCCCATCTGTTCTGCGAGGAGTCTTACGAGATGATAAACACAATAAAGCTGGCCATGGATGCCGGGCTTCCCTACCAGGTGCTGCGCGACGCCGTGTACACGCATCCCACCATGAGCGAGGCGTTCAACGACCTGTTCGCGCAAGTAGGGTAGCACGCGGCCCTGCGCCCGTGGCGGTGCGGGTGCAGATCCCGTGCGGCCCTGCACCCTCGCCGATGGCAGCCGCTTGCGCAGGGACGCGTGCGCCCCCGCGCAAGCGGCTGCCCGGTTTTTTCACCGCGCAGGGGAACTTCCGCTTGACAGGCCCCGCGAAGAGAATTACTGTTACCGTCATAAACTGTAATTATCTTAGATACATTTACGTCCTTCCCCCGCTCGCCGTGTCGGGAAGGGCAGGCGGGAGGACAGCATGGCAGACGGGGAAGGCTCGGTCAAAGTCATCATCACGGCCGAGGAGCAACGGGCGCTCGACTCGGGCGCCTACCACCTGATCTCAAGCGAGGCCGCCGAGGACCTGGTCGACCGGGGCGGCGTGACCATCCTGGACGTGCGCTCGCCGCAGGAGTACGGCGACGGGCATCTGCGCGATTCGCTGAACATGCGCTACGACAGCTTCGACCAGCTTCCTCCGGAGCTCGAAGGGCTCGACCGCGATGCCCCGGTGCTCGCCTACTGCCGCACCGGCAACCGCGCCCGGAAAACCTGCGCGCAGCTCATCAACAACGGCTTCACCAACGTGTACAACATGGACAAGGGCATCCTCGACTGGGCCGGCGTGACGGTAGCCTGGTAGACGGCTCCCGCGCCGCGGACTCGAGCGCGCGGAACCTGCGGCAACCCGCCCAGGCCGGTGTGCCCCGCCGAGGGAGCGCCAGGCCGCGCGCCGCAGGTGCGCCGCCCGAGTCCGCGGCGCCGCCCGTCAGGCCGCAGCCGCGCCCTTCGCATCCTTGCCGTGACGCTTGCCATGCACGAACACGATGGTCCCCACGAGCGACACGCCCAGCAACGCTGCCTGCAGGCCGAACGACACGCTGAACCCGTGCATGCTCACACCCGCCCCGGCAACCACCGCCGCGCCCGCCGACGCGTGCGCCACCACGGCCACCATGACCGACGAGCCCAGGGACCCGCAGATCTGCCGCAGCGAGTTCACGATGGCCGTGCCCTGGGGAAGGTCGTCCCCGCCCAGGTCCGTCATGCAGTACGCCGTCATGGGCATGAGAATGAACGCCACGCCCACCATGCGCACCAGGTACAGGGCCGCCACCAGCACCACGGGCGTTGAATCCGAGAAGAACATGAACGAGGCCGTGCCCGCTATGAGAAGCGAGAAGCCCGCGATGCCCACGAGCTTGCCGCCGAAGCGGTCGAACAGGCGCCCCGTCACCGGGTTCAGCAGCGGCATGCACAGCGCACCCGGCAGCAGCGTGAGCCCCGACTGCGTGGCCGAGAACCCGTGGATCTCCTGCAGGTAGAGCGGAACCTGCAGGGCCGACGCCATCATGGCCATCTGCGCCACCACCAGCAGCAGCACCCCCGTGCGGAACACGCGGTTGCCGAACAGCCTAAGCTTCAAATACGGCTTGCGCAGGCGCATCTGCCGCACGGCGAACACCGCCACCAGCGCCACGCCCGCGAGCGTGGGCCCGAAGGCGCGCGCATCGAGGAACCCGAACTGCTCGAGGCCCGTCACTCCCACCATGAACACGACCAACCCGAACGTGTACAGCAGCACGGACGGCACGTCGAGCGCGATGCGCTCGTGCCTGCCCACGTCGCGCACCACAAGCGACGAGGCCAGAAGCGACGCCACGGCCACGAAACCCAGCAGCAGGAAGATGGTGCGCCATCCGAGCGCATCCGTGATGATGCCCGACAGCGTGGGACCCACGACAGGCGCGAACCCGAACACCAGCCCCACCAGGCCCAGGGCCTGGCCGTACTGGTCCTTCGGGTAGATCTCCAGCGCCACCACCTGGATGAGGGGCATGAGCACGCCCGTGCCGCACGCCTGCATGAGCCGTGCAGCCAGCAGCAGCGGGTAGGCCGTGGCGTTGTACGCGAGCGCGCAGCCAGCCGCGAAGAGGGCGAGCGCGCCCAGGAACAGCCAACGCACGTTGCAGCGGGTGATGAGGAACGCCGAGAACGCGGCCACGATGCCCAACGTGTACATATACGACGTGGTAAGCAGCTGCCCCAGCGTGGCATCCACGCCGAACTCGCGCATAACAGCAGGAAGGGCGCTCGTGAGCATGCTCTGGCTGACCGAGGCCACGAAGGTGCCCACCAGCATGGCGACCAGCACCACCTTCGGGCTGAACTGTTTTTCGACGAACGGCATGCCTTGATCATACGCCCGCTGGCAACCGCGTGTCAAAGAACGGTCGGCCAACGTGCGCTGTCAACCCTTTCAACTACATTTTAACCGTATTGACATGGGGTTACGGTCAAACGACGATAACAGCGCCAACTATTTTCAAAGGAGAGGAGACCACCCATGGCGGTCGAGGCGTACTGCATGAAGTGCAAGGAGAAGAAGGTCATGGCTGACCCCGTGGCCAGTACCACGAAGAACGGCAAGCCCATCACGAAGGGCACGTGCCCCGTGTGCGGCAGCACGATCTGCCGCATCGGCAAAACCAAGTAACGGCCGGCAGAGGAATCGGCGCGCCCGCAAGCAACCGCGCATCGCGGGCGCGCACAGGCAAGAACGCATCGGGCCCGTGCAGCGCATGAGCCCGCGCAAGCATTCGCTTATCGAAAGCAAGGGGAGCCTCAATATGGAAGCATCATCGATGAAAAAGTACGCCGCAGAGGCGTTCGGCACGTTCGTGCTCACGCTGTTCGGCTGCGGCAGCGCCGCCGTGGCGGGCGCGACGCTGGGCACGCTCGGCATTGCCATGGCGTTCGGCCTGTCCATCGTGGCCATGGCGTTCGTCATCGGCAACGTGTCGGGGTGCCACATCAACCCGGCCGTGTCGTTCGGCCTGTTCCTGGACAAGCGCCTGTCGGGCAAGGACCTCGTGGGCTACTGGGTTGCGCAGTTCGTCGGCGGCATCGTGGCCGCGGCCGTGCTCGCGCTCGTCATAAGCATGTGCGACCTGGGCGGCGTGGCCGCCACGGGCCTGGGCTGCGACGGGTACGGGGCCGCATCGGCCGTGGGGATATCCCTGGTGGGCGCCCTGATCGTCGAGGTGATCCTCACCTGCATCTTCGTGCTCAGCGTGCTGGGCTCGACAGCCGACGAGCGCACGGCACCCTACGCCGGCATCATCATCGGCCTCACGCTGGCGTTCGTGCACATCATGGGCATTCCGCTTACGGGCACGTCCGTGAACCCGGCACGCAGCTTCGGCCCGGCCCTTATGATGGCCGTCTCCGGCGATGCCGGCGCGCTTTCGCAGGTGTGGGTATTCATCGCGGCCCCGCTCGCAGGCGCCGCGCTGGCCGCGCTCATCTGGATGGGGCTTAAAAAGCGCAAGTAGCGAGAAGGTGCGGTATGAAAGTTTCGCCTCGTCGTCTGTCCCGGGTCGAGCGTAAGGCAAGGGCTCTGCCCTTGCCTTACGGCGAGACCGCCTCGTAGGGCAGAGCCCTTGTCCTGCGAGGCGGTCCCCAGGCCGGGCTTGCGTTCTGGGAGTTTAGATGCAGCCCGTCGTTAAAGGGAGCCTTCGGATGCGCTACTTCAGGAACGGAAGCCCGCCGTCGCCCAAGCGCAGCTTCTCCACCACGGATCGCATCATGGCACCGCGTCCCTTAAGGCAGACAAGGCAGATGGGCACGGGCACGGCGTCTTCCGGCGCCAGCACGCGCACCGTCAGGGAAGGGTCAACGCGGCCGAGCGCGGGAATGCCCGTCGTGAAGATGATGCCTCCCTCGCTAAGGAACCGCACGACATCCGCAAGCGCCAGCTCGACGAAATTCAAGTGCGCATCCTGTTCGCGGTAGTGCTCGACGATGGTGTCGTTCGCGTCGTCGAACCAGCTTGAAAGGCCCATGGGATACCGCGCGAGGTCTTCCAGGCTGACGACGTCCTTCTGGGCGAGCGGATGCCGCGAGCCCATCATGACGCCTGCCGGAACGGTGCCCACGGGGAAGCACTCCACATCGCCATGGCGGAACGCCCCTACGGTGACGATGGCATCGTACGTGCCGTCCGCAAGCCCTTCGAATCCTGCCTCTCCCGTGGCAAGCTCGTACGTCACCTCGATACCGAGACGTGCCCGCGTGAACGAGGCCGTGTTCTCGCGCACCATCTCGTTGCCGGGAAAGGCCGGCGTGTTCAGCGCAAGCCGAAGTCGATCGGGCGGGCCGCCGCGCTCGCCGTAAGACCGGGCGAACGCCTCCAAGCTGTCGAACCCGGCGATAACATCAAGCGCCTTCTTGCCGAACTCCTGGCAGAACGGCGTGGGACGCATGCCGCGGCTCTCGCGCACGAACAGGCGCTGGCCCAGCTCGCGCTCGAGGTCGGCGATGGCCTTCGACACCGCCTGCACGGTTACGTACAGGTCTTTCGCCGCCGCGGTCAGACTGCCGTGCTCGACGACCGCGGTCAAGTATGTGATTTGCTTTATGTTCAACGACGCACCCTATCGTACCGAGAACGAGCGTAACAGCGTGCCATTGTACCCGGCCCTCCCTGCCGCCCACCGATCAGAAAAGCCCTTCAAATATTTTTTCAAGTCGCCCTACGATTTGCCATGGCAGAGATACGAACACCGTATCGCACGCTTCCTCATCGAGGGGACGAGGCGATCCCTCCCCCTCCGACCACGATCAGCTCGCTCGCAAGCCAACGCTCGAAGGCAAGGTAAGCCGGCGACTTGCGGTCTTTCATGCTTACCAGGCAGAGGGGAATGGCAACCGCGTCGCCGGAGGCCAGAGGCTTGATGACCGTACCAGGGTACATCTCGCCCAATGCCGGGATATGCACCATGAGGCACACGCCATGATGGACCTCGAGATGCTCGTCGAACTTCTCCGGTATGATCGGCACGAACATCGCGTCCACCTTGCGCCTGCGGTACACCGCGACGATGGACTCGTTGAAGCTGTCGAATTCCTGCGACACTGCAATGGGATAGTCCGAAAGATCGGCCAAGCTCACCTCGTCCTGACCGGCCAGGGGATGCGACTTGGACATAACCACCCCTGGTGCGACCGTCCCAACCGGCATGCAGTCGGTATCGGGAGTCGAAAGCGTGCCGATGGTGATGAGCGCATCATAGTCGCCTGCCCGCAACGAGAACAATCCTTGCGTGCCGGTCTCCAGCATCACGGTCGAATCGAGGCCGAGGCCCCGGTTCGCGAACAAGGCTATGCTCGCGCAAGCCTGCTCGTAACCGTAAAACGCCGGCGAGCACAGCGCGAGGCGAAGCGCATCGGGAAGGACGCTCTCGTGATAGAGCTTGGCGAAGGCCTCCAGCTCGCCGAAATCATCCAGAACCGGCAAGGCCTTTTGATAGAACGCCTTGCCGAACGGCGTGGGATGCACGCCGCGGCTCTCGCGCACGAACAGGCGCTGGCCCAGCTCGCGCTCGAGGTCGGCGATGGCCTTCGACACCGCCTGCACGGTTACGTACTGACCCTTTGCCGCCGCGGACAGACTGCCGTGCTCGACGACCGCGGCAAAGTAGCGGATCTGCTTGATATTCAACGACTTTGCCCCCAAACGCTCCTCGTTACCCTATCCCTTGAACTTTACAGCGACAAATGTCACCTTTTCATGCAGCCAAGCTCATTCAACTTCTTTTGAAACCTTACGGTTGCAGAGCTGTGGCGCGGGACAGCAGCCCGACTGCACCAGATAGCGGCCGCCAGCCCGAAGAGGGGCTGCATGCAGCCCCCTGCGCATTGCCCGGCCCGCGACGCATCCCGCTGCTTGGAAGGTTTGTGGCGAACGCCTGGGTCGGCGGACCCCCTGGCTGCGAAGCGATACCATGGAGCCATCATCGGGGCGAGCGAAAGGGCCGCATGGGCATCCTCAAACAGGGCGACTGCGCCGACGTGCAGCGCGTGGGCGTCCCGCGGGCGCTGCTGTACTACCGCTACGGCACGCTGTGGGAGACGTTTTTCGGCGAGCTGGGGCGCGAGGTGGTGCTGAGCCGCCCGACGGACCGCGCGCTCATGGAGGCGGGCGAGGCATTGTCCGTGGACGAGTGCTGCCTGGCGTCGAAGGCCTACCTGGGACACGCCGAGAGCCTACTGGGCTCCTGCGACGCGCTCTTCGTGCCGAGCATGGGCAACCTGGGGCGGCGCCAAGGGTTCTGCACGAAGTTCCAGGCGCTGCCCGACCTGGTGGCGAACACCTTCCGCGACCGCGGCGTGCGCGTGGCCTCATGCCTGGCAGACGCCGTGGAGGGGCGCTCGTCGCTGCGCGACGCATTCCTCGAGCTGGGCGGGCGCTTCGGCGCCAGCCCGCGCGAAGCGAAGCGGGCCTGGAGGGCGGCATCGCACGCCCAGGAGCGCGCCGATCGCACGGCGGCGGGCGCGCAGGAGCGGCTGCTGGCCTCGCTGGAGGCCACGCAGGGCGCGGGGCGGCCGTTGGCCATCCTGCTGGTGGCGCACCCCTACCTGGCGCACGACCCCTACCTGGGCGGCAGCGTGGTGGATGCGCTCGAGCGCCTGGGCGCCACGGTGCTCTACGCGGACGAAGCGGACCACGAGCGCGCGCTCAAGGCCAGCTTCGACTTCTCGGACACCATGCCCTGGGTGGTGAACCGCGAGCTTGTCGGCGCTATCCTGCTGCTGCACGAGCGCATCGACGGCATCGTGCTGGTGAGCGCATTCCCCTGCGGGCCCGACTCCATGACCGACGACGCCATCATGCGCTGCATCCAGGGCAAGCCCATCCTGAATCTCACCATCGACGCTCAGAGCGGCACCGCCGGCCTCGAGACCCGCATCGAGAGCTTCATGGACATCCTGCGCTACCAGAAGAAGGGGGGCTACGTGCATGGCTAACCTCGAGGGAAGCGCCCGGGACCGCGGCAGGTCGAACAGCGGCACGACAGGGGCCGGGGAAATCGCAGGGACCGAGGACGACGCGAGGTTTCGCGACGGCACGGCAGGCATTGCGGGAATCCCGGATGCGGAGGCCGGAAGCGCCCTGGAGATCGGCCGGGCGGACGGCTCGGACGACACGCTGCGCGCCCGCACCGCCGTGTTCTTCGAGCGCAAGCGCCCGCCGCGACTTGTGCTGCCTCATCCGCGCCGCCGCCCGAAGCGCGACCGCCACGCCCGAACGCGCGTGGCCTTCCTACGCTACAGCTACTACGACATCGTGTTCAAGTTCTTCGTGGAGCACGTGCTTGACGCCGACTACCTGCCCCTGCCCGAGCCCACCAAGCGCACGGTGGAGCTGGGCAGCCGCAACTCCGGCGATTCGGTATGCGCCCCCTTCAAGCACATCCTGGGCGACTACATCGAGGCCTTGGAGCTGGGCGCGGACGTGCTCGTGCAGTTCGCCGGCCCCTGCCGGCTGGGCTACTACGGCGAGCTGCAGGAGTCCATCCTACGCGACATGGGCTACGAGTTCGAGATGCTGAACTTCGCCACCGTCACGGGCAAGCCGCTCACGGACTACATCGAAGCGTGCAAGAAGAAGGTGAACCCGAACCTGTCGGTGCCGCACGGCGTTCGCGGGATGCTGGCCGCGTTCAAGATGATCGAGTTCCTGGACGAGGCGCAGGACTTCTACCTGGCGCATGCCGGGTTCGAGGCCGAGCACGGGTCGTTCGACCGGGCGCTGGCCGCCTACCACGCCGAGATGCGCGCCGCGGCAAACGAGCGCGATATCGCCGAGGCGCAGCGCCGCGGGCTGGAGTCGCTGCGCGGGCTGCCGGTGCGCCGCCCGGCGCGCCCCGTGCGCGTGGGCGTGGTGGGCGAGTACTTCACCGCGGCCGACCCGCATTCCAACCTGGGGCTGGAGCGCAAGCTGCTCGACCTGGGCGTGGAGGTGCACCGGCAGCTGAACATGACGAACCGCAACCTGCGCTACAACGAGAGGAACCTGCGCGCGGGCATTTCCGACTACGTGCGCTACGACATGGGACCCACGTCCAGCATGACCATCGCCGCCGCGCTGAGGTACGCGCAGGAGGGCTTCGACGGCGTGGTGCACTTGAAGTCGTCGGGTTGCACGCCGGAGGTGGACTGCATCCCCGTGCTGCAGCAGGTCAGCCGCGACACGGGCCTGCCCATCCTGTACCTGAGCTACGACTCGCAGACCAGCGACACCGGGCTGGACACCCGGCTCGAGGCGTTCTACGACATGCTGGCCATGAAGAAGGAGAAGACGATATGACGGAGCAGGAAGAAACTGGCCTGACCACCGACGTCGGCGAGGTGCCCTCCGGCGCCGAAGATTGCCGTGAAAAGCAGACGAAGCGTGTTTCTGCACGTGAGGAGGGCTTGGAGCGGCAAGGTTCGGCGCCGGAGGGCACCGCAGCGTCGGGCATTCCGCTCGTCTCGCCAGGGCGAGCGGAATGCTTCCTGGGAATAGACATCGGGTCCATCTCCACGAAGGGCGTCATCGTGGACGCCGACCGCGCCATCGTGGCGCGGTCGTACCTGTGGACGGAGGGCAACCCGACGGATGCGGCGCGGCGGGTGGTGGCCGACCTGGGCGCGCAGATCGACCATGCGACCATGCGCGTGCGCGCCGTGGGCACCACCGGAAGCGCACGGCGCCTCGTGGGGGCCATGCTGGGCGCGGCCGTGGTGAAGAACGAGATCACCGCGCACGCCGTGGGCACGACGTACCTGCACCCGGACGTGCGCACCATCTTGGAGATAGGCGGGCAGGACTCGAAGATCATCTGCGTGGAGGGCGGCATAGCCGTGGACTACGCCATGAACACGCTGTGCGCGGCCGGCACGGGCGCGTTCCTGTCGAGCCAGGCGGCGCGGCTTGGCGTGGAGGTGGAGGAGTTCGGGGAGATCGCGCTGGCATCGAAGCGGCCGGCCAACATCGCGGCGCGCTGCACCGTGTTCGCCGAGAGCGACCTGGTGCACAAGATACAGGTGGGCTACGCGCGCGAGGACATTATCGCGGGGCTCTGCCGCGCGGTGGCGTCGAACTACCTGAACAACGTGGGCAAGGGCAAGAAGATCGTCGCGCCCGTGGTGTTCCAGGGCGGCGTGAGCAAGAACGTGGGCGTGGTGCGCGCGTTCGAGGACATGCTGGGGATGGACGTGCTCGTGGACCCCGACGGCCACCTGATGGGCGCGTTCGGCGTGGCACTGCTGGCCGCCGAGGCGAGTGCGGCGGAGGCCGGCACGGGGTCGACGGGCGCGGGCGCATCCTCGCGCACCGCCGACTGCGAGGCGTTCGACTTCCAGGCCGTAGGAGACTTCGCGTTCAAGACGCGCGAGATCGAGTGCGCCAAGTGCGCGAACCACTGCGAGATCATCTGCGTCTACCGCGACGAGCAGCTCATCGACTCCTGGGGCAACCGCTGCGACCAAGGAGCCGTGCGGGCGGGATAGTGGATTTCGCAAATTCTGAAAGAAAATTTTCGAAATTTGCAAAGTTTCATCATCGATGCCGCCTCCGCAGGACATGGCATCCACGGCGCGCACGGCACATGCCTTCGCCTGCCTACGCCGCCTCGTTTAGCTCAACCAGTGCACACGGTCCTCGGCATAGCGGTCCTTGCCCTTGGCGCGTGGCTCGGACTCCGGATAGCCCAACGCGATGACGGCAAACGGCTCCAGCCCCGCCGGCGCGCCCACGATCTCGGACACGGCGGCCATGCGCTCCGGCTCAGGCGCGATGCCCATCCACACGGCGCCGAAGCCAAGGTCGACGGCCTCCAGCAGGATGTTCTCCACGCAGGCGCTCATGTCCTGCACGGCGATCTCGGGAAAGCGCAGGCCCTCTGTGCGCATGCACGGCACGATGGCGCAAGCAGCGCCGGCCGCCGGTTTCGCATAGGGGCTGGCCTCGGACAACAGCTGCAACGTGGCCCGGTCGCGGGCCACGTAGAACTCCCACGGCTGCTGGTTGCCACCCGAAGGTGCTGCCATGCCCGCACGCAGCAGGGCGCGCACCTCGTCATCGGTCATCGGATCGTCCGTGAACCTTCGCACGCTCGCCCGTTTGAAAATCACATCTGCCATGGGTCCTCCTAGCGCTCGGCTTCGTCATGCGCCGATGATAGCGCTTTCCGCACAGTAGCGCGCGGCACGTGCGAGAACGGGAAACAAGTCGATAACAAAGGAGGGCGAGGCGCGCCTTCCCTCGGATGTTTCACGTGAAACATCCGTTCGCGCGGAGCGCGAATACGGGTGCGCTCCGCAGGAGCCGCGCCCCTCGCGCGCCAGCGCGAGAACAACCGTGCAGGTGGCATGGGCGGGAAGCGCAGCTGCCCGCCCATGCGCCCGGAGGGCGCATAACTGCCGCGCAGGTTGCCCGTGCGGGCGCGCAGCGGCCACACGCTCATGCGCCAGCGCGAGAAGGAGCTCGCAGGTAGGAGCCGGAGCGTCCGCAGCCGGGGCGCCCGCAGGGCGCCCCTTCGCGCCGGAGGCGCGAAAATGGCCGTGCAGGTTGGCGTAGTAAGTCAGCGAGAAGCCCCCTGGTGCCCGAGATTGGCGGGATCGCGGAGGTGAAGCGTACTTCGGTACGCGAACCTCCGGGATCGCGGCAAGATCGGGTGCCAGGGGGCTTCGCAGCGTCGAGTCGTTCCGGCGGCCGGCAGGCCGTCGGAACCTGATTACATCAGCTTCGCGACGTTCTGGGCGAAAGCGACCGGATCGTCGATGGGCATGCCCTCCACCAGCAGCGCCTGGTTGTACAGCAGGTCGGCGTAGAGGCGCACCTTGTCGGCGTCACCGGCCTCGTGGGCGGCCTTCAGCGTGTCGAACACCGGGTGCTTGGCATTCAGCTCCAGCACGCGCTGCGACTTCACGCCGTCGGGGCCCTCGGGGCCCTTCGACAGCACGCGCTCCATCTCCAGCGACACGGGGCCCTCGGTGGTCACGCACGCAGGCGCGTCGGTGAGGCGCGCGGACACGGCCACCTTCGTCACCTCGTTGCCGAGCGCGTCCTTCAGCGCCTTGAACAGGTCCTCGTTCTCCTTCGTGGCCTCTTCGGCTTCCTTCTTCTCGTCCTCGGTGGCGAAGTCGAGGTCGCCGGACGCCACGTTCTTGAGCTCCTTCGCGCCCTCGCCGTCCTCGTTCGCACCGTAGTCGCGCATGGCGGTGAAGCAGAACTCGTCCACGTCCTGCGTGCACAGCAGCACGTCGTACCCCTTGCCCAGCACCGTCTTCACGATGGGCATCTTGTTCAGGCGCTCCACCGAATCGCCGGCGGCGTAGTAGATGGCCGGCTGGTCCTCGGGCATGGCCTCGAAGTACTCGGCCAGCGTGACCAGCTTGTCCTGCTTCGCGGAGTAGTACAGCAGCAAGTCGGCCAGCGTGTCCTTCTGCGAGCCGTAGCTGGCGTAGATGCCGTACTTCAGGCCGCGGCCGAAGTTCTCGAAGAACGCCTCGTAGCCCTCGCGGTCGTTGTCGCGCATGTCCTCGAGGTCCGACGTGATCTTCTTCTCGATCTTCTTGGCGATGGCGCGCAGCTGGCTGTTGTGCTGCAGCGTCTCGCGGCTGATGTTCAGCTGCAGGTCCTGGCTGTCCACCACGCCGTGCACGAAGTTGTAGTAGTCGGGCAGCAGCTCCTCGCACTTCTCCATGATAAGCACGTTGGAGCTGTAGAGCGCGAGGCCCTTCTGGTAGTCGCGGCTGTACAGGTCGAACGGCGCGCGGCTCGGCACGAACAGCAGCGCGTCGTAGGACAGCGCGCCCTCGGCGTGCACGGAGATGGTGCGGGCCGGGTCGGCGAAATCGTGGAAGTCGGTCTTGTAGAACTCGTTGTACTCCTCCTGGTCGACCTCGGACTTGCGGCGCTTCCAGATGGGGATCATGGAGTTCACCGTGTCGAGCTCCTGGTAGTTCTCGAACTGCGGCACGTAGTCGTCGCCGGCATCCTCGGGCTTCGGCAGCTCGCGCGACTTCGTCACCTCCATGCGGATGGGGTAGCGCACGTAGTTGCTGTAGCGCTTGACCAGGTCTTTAAGGCCGTACTCGGACAGGTAGCCGTCGTAGGAGTCCTCGTCGGTGTTGTCCTTGAGCGTGATGATGACGTCGGTGCCGTGCTCGGCGCGCTCGGCCGGCTCGATGGTGTAGCCCTCCACGCCGTCGCTCTCCCAGGCCCAGGCCTCGTCGCTGCCGTAGGCCTTCGACACCACGCGCACGCTCTTGCCCACCATGAACGAGGAGTAGAAGCCCACGCCGAACTGGCCGATGATGTCCACGTCGTCGCCCTGCACCTCGTCGTTCTCCATCTTGAACGCCATGGAGTCCGAGTGCGCGATGGTGCCCAGGTTGCGGTCGAGCTCGTCCTTCGTCATGCCGATGCCGCTGTCGCTCACGGTGACGGTGCGGGCGTCCTTGTCGAAGCTCACCTGGATGGCGAGCTCGTCCTTGGAGAGCTCGATGGACTTGTCGGTGAGGCTCTTGAAGTAGAGCTTGTCCACCGCGTCCGACGCGTTCGAGATGAGCTCGCGCAGGAATATCTCGCGGTTCGTGTAGATGGAGTTGATCATGAGGTCGAGCAGCTTCTTGCTCTCTGTTTTGAACTTGCGCATGGCGGCGTCGCTTCCTTTCGGGTACGTTCCTTCGTCAAGCGGTCGGACTGCCCTGTGTGCTAGCAGTCCAAGCCTTCGAGTGCTAAAACGAGATTTTAGTACGACGCGGGGCGATGTCAAGGAGGGTGGGCGGCAATTCCAAACAACGCCTAAGCGGCAGAGGAATACCGCCGAGAGACTGCTGATCCGCCCTGTGAAGCGCTCCGCAGGGCAAGCGCCCTCATATCCCCCGTTCGCAGACAAGCAGCCACTTGCCGCCGGTGGAGGCGGCATGGGGGCAGCCTATGCAGGAAGGTTCCGAGCAGCGCTCGGCCGAGGGCGGGGCGTCGTGGGCGGCGGCGCGCAGCGCGGCGGCGCCGGGGAGCGCGACGACGCCCAACGCCGAGCTGCCGCCCAGCGCCGAGCCCGCGGCGTTGTCCGCAGCCTCCATCGCGCGCAACATCAACCCTGCGAATTGGCGCATGCCCCGTGCCGTGGGATGCGTGCCGTCCAAGGCCTCGTAGTCGCGACCGAGTGCGCGCACATCGGCCACGCGGCAGCCGTGTGCGCGGGCCGCGGCGCGGATGGCGTCGTTGTATGCGTCGAAGGGCACGCCGCGCAGGCGGTAGGCGAACGTGGAGCCGTCGCGGCCGACCACGCGACCGGGGCAGAGCGTGCAGCACCACACCTCGGCCTGCGGGTAGGCCGTGCGCAGGCGCGCGAGCATCGACCCGTACGCAGCTCCGAACCGCTCGACCGCATCGGAGGCGGCCAGACCGGGCTCGCGCTGCTCGCCGAGCGCGTCGACGTCCAGGCAGGCCGGCAGCGCGTTGCCCCGTCCGGCCGCCTGCGCGTCGGCGCCGCCCCAGCCGTAGTCGTTGATGCCCATGAACACGAGGACCGCATCGGGGGCCTGCCCGTCGCGCGCGAGGGCCGCGACGCGCTCCGCGCTGTCGCCGGCCGGGAAGCCCGCGCCCTCCACCATGCTGCCCGAGAACGACCCGTTCGCCAGAAGCTCGCCGCCCAGCGCGTCGACCACCTGCGCCCACCACGTGTCGCGCGCCTCGCGCACGCCCGTGGCAGCGCAGCGCTCGCCCTCGTAGAACACGCGGAAGCCCGTCGGGCTGCATCCCTCGAACGTGCTGATGGAATCGCCCAGAATGGAGAACCGTCGCTTTCCCGCCATCGCCTCGGCCATGATCTCGAACTCCCTCGTCCTCGGGCGCTGAGCGCCCGTCCAACAACCATCACGCATTATAAGGCTCTCGAGCCCGGCGCCCACGGTGCCCAGGCAACCGTTTCCGGACAAACTGCGCTAACCGGGCGCAAGCGCGCAGGAGCGCGCTATGGTGGAGCTGCACCGCCGCGCGATCGCCGAGGCAGCTGCGACCGACGCAACTGCCGCCGCCGCAACCGCGCCTCCAACCGCAGCCATCGAAGGAGTTTCCATGGGCCAACCGGAATCTCGCAACCTGCACCTGACCGTAGGGAGCCTGCCCGTAGACGAGACGGTCCGCCGCCTCACAGACGAGCTGGCGGCGCGGTCCATCCCCGTGTTCGCCACGTTCGACCACGCGCAGAACGCCGAAGGAGCGGGCCTCGACCTGCGACCCACCACGGTCGTGGTGTTCGGCTCGCCCCAAGTTGGCACCGCGCTCATGCAAGCCGACCAGCGCATAGCGATCGAGCTTCCCCTGCGCATCTCCATCTGGGAAGACGAGGCGGGCCGCACGCAGATCGCGTTCCCCCAGATGAAGGAGCTTGCCGCCCGCTATGGCCTGGGCGACCTGCCCGTCATCGCGAAGATGCAGCAGCTCCTGGAAACCTTGGCCGGCCAAGCCGCGAGCAACCGATAGGCCCGGTTGCGCCGACCGTGCCCACCGAGATTGCGGCGACGATGCTGCCTTGAGCCCGACGCGCACGCCAATCTGCACGCTTTTCACCGATTATTGCATCTTCGACACTGGCAATTCGCTCTTCGCATCCCGCCCGTGAAGACTTGCGAACATTTCCCCATGTCGCTGTTGCTCTGCTTCCGAAAAAAGAGCGCTCCGAAAGGCCCCGATGCAATAATCCGGTGATTACTGTGCAAAAACCGTCGTCTCGACCTACGCCATCCCCAGCCACACGGTGATCTTCGGCACGTAGCCCATCACGAAGATCATCAAGATGAGCGCGGGTATGCCGAACTTCAGCCACAGCTTCGACCAGCGCGGGAAGCGGATGCCCTTGCCGGTGTCGGCCTCGGCCAGGAAGTTATCCCAGCCCCAGCCGCCCTTCGTCACGCAGAACAGCACGTAGAACAGACTGCCCAACGGCAGCAGGTTGTTCGACACGATGAAGTCCTCGATGGACTGGATGTCGCCGATGGCCGGAATCTGCACGCCCGCCAGCACGTTGAACCCGAGGGCGCACGGCAGGCTGAGCACACACACGATGACGGCCGTGCGCGCGACGGCGGTCTTGCGCGTCCAACCCCACTTGTCCATCGACCAGCTGATGAGGTTCTCGAACACCGCGATGATGGTGGACAGCGCGGCGAAGCTCATGAACACGAAGAACAGCGCGCCCCACAGCTGCCCCATCGGCATCTGGTTGAACACACTGGGCAGCGTGACGAACACGAGCCCCGGGCCGCTGTCGGGCTGCACGGCGAACGCGAAGCACGCGGGGAAGATGATAAGGCCCGCCACGAGCGCCACGGCGGTGTCGAGGCCGCAGATGCGCAGCGCCTCGCCGGTGAGCGAGCGCTCCTTGCCGATGTAGCTGCCGAAGATCTCCATGGCCGAGATGCCCAGCGACAGCGTGAAGAACGCTTGGCCCATAGCCGCGTACACCGCGTCGCCGAACGTTGCCCACTGCTCGGCGGTCGTGGTGCCGGCGAACAGCTTGCTGAAGTCGGGAATAAGGTAGAACTTGAGGCCCTCGAGACCGCCCGGCAGCGTGACCGCACGCACCACGAGCACCGCCATGATGCCCAAGAGGCAGATCATCATCACCTTCGTGATGCGCTCGACGCCCTTCTGCAAGCCCAGGCTGCACACGAGGAAGCCCAGCACGATGACCACGAGCATCCAGCCGACCAGCTCGGTGGGGTTCGCCAGCATGTCGTTGAACACGGCGCCGACGCCCGCGCTGTCCAGGCCGTTGAACGCGCCCGTGCCCATCTTCACCACGAACGACAGCATCCAGCCGCCCACCGTGGTGTAGAACATCATGAGCACCATGCACCCGATGTAGCCCCACCACGAGAACCAGTGCCACTTCCGCGAAGGCTGCAGCGTGTCGAACGCCACCGCCGAGCTCTTCTGGCTGGCACGGCCCACGGCGAACTCCATGACCATGACGGGAAGGCCCAGGATGACGAGGAACACGAGGTACATGAGCACGAACGCCGCGCCGCCGTACTCGCCCGTGATATAGGGAAAGCGCCATACGTTGCCCAGGCCGATGGCGCATCCCGCGGATATCAGGATGAAGCCCAGACGCGAGCCGAACCGCTCGCGCTTGACGACGTCTGATCCGACCTCGGCCGCTCTGCTCCCCCGCACGGCCTCACTCGTCGCTCCACCACTGTTTGGTTGGTTGGCCTCGGCCATGCCACACCCCTCCGAAAAAGTCTTGTACGATATTGCCCCCACGGCAAAACGTTGCAATTGTACAGCAAACAGGTCGGCGGAGCGCGCACGTTGCCTGTCTTTTGCGCGTCCTTGCGGCTTCGCGCAGCAGGCTCTAAGATATGCCCCGAGGCGAGTCGACCGAAAGGGGTGCGCCATGAGGGAGTACGAGTACGTGAGCGTCGACTACAAGAAGCGTGAAGTAATCATGGTTGGATTCGGCATCTCGGAACACCGCGAGATCATCGATGATTACGCGGCGCGCGGCTACCGCTACGTCGGCTCCATCATCACCGAAGTCGACAGCAACGCCCGTATACGCAAAATCGACCTGGTCTTCGAGAAAGACGCGTAGGGGAGGCGCGCGCCCCGACAAGCCGGCTAGCGCTCAGCAGGGGGCGCGTCGGTGAGCATGGCTGCGGTCGACGGGTTCGGCGAGGACACGGCGGCGGGTACGGGCGGCGCGGCCTCTGCCGCTCGCTTCCGCCTGCCCGTCCATGCGGCCTCAACGCCGATAGCGGCGATACCCGCCCAGATGAGCGCGAAGCAGATGCCGTGCGCCATGGTGAACTGCTCGCCGAAGAAGGCCACCGCCAGCACGAGCGCGATGGTGGGGCTGACGTACTGGATGAAACCGATCACCGTGAGCGAGATGCGGTTGGCCGCCGCCGAGAACAACAGCAGCGGGATGGCCGTGAGCACGCCGCAGCCGGCGAGCAGCGCCATGTCGGCCACCGGGCCGGTGACGGCCATCGGGTCGGGCGTGGCGGGCACGAGCTGCCAGATCCACGGAGCGGCCGCGCCCACGATCAGGGCCACCGCGCCGATAAGCCCCGTGAGCAGCGACTCGAACGCCATGCCGGGCAGCGCCGGGTAGCCGCCCTTCTTCTTCACCGCGCCGTACACGCTGAACGTGAGCGCCAGCGCGAAGGCAATCCAGATGTCGCCGCCGTTCGCCACGATGAAGTACCCCACGCCGAGCGCCGCCAGCACCGTGGCCACCGTCTGCATGGGCGTGAGCCGCTCCTTGAAGAACACCATCCCCAGCACGATAGTGAACAGCGGGCACAGGTAGTACCCAATGCTCGTCTGCAGCAGATGCCCGCTGTTGGCGGCCCAGATGTATACGCCCCAGTTGCACGAGACGATGAGCCCCGAAGCCAGAAACGTGCGCACCGCGCGCGGGTCGCGGAACAGGTAGAGAAAGCGCGTCCGCTTGACCAGCACGCACAGCGCCACCACCGCCGCGCACGACCACACCATGCGCCACGCCAGTACCTCGAACGCGGGAACCGCCGACAGCAGCTTCCAGTACACGGGCATGACGCCCCACAGAAGGTAGCATCCGAGACCCTGGAGGAACCCCGTGCGGTCGGTCCGCCGACCGTCCCCGTTCGCGCCTTCTCCTACGCCTTCGTCCAAACCTGCCGTAGCCACAAAACACGCTCCTTGCCCTCGATCGATCCGCAGCATTATACCCCCGCCCCTTCGCACCTGCCCACGCTTTTCAACCAGCGAGGGCATTGCCAGGGCAGGATGCCCCTTGGTTGCGGGGCCGCGAGGATGCCGCTGCACTGCGAGGCCGCCGCGGTGCGGCTGCCGAGCTGCGGGGCGCTGCGGAGTGCTGCAGCGCTGCGGGGCGCCGTGAAGCCGCAGCACCCCGCACTGGCAGGAGCTTGCACCTCTGATGTTTCCCTCCGATTAGGAGCACAACATCAGCCACGGGAGATATAATCGTGAGTCTACGAATGGAGGACTGCATGCGGATCGTTCAAGCAAAAGACACCCGCTCAATTGAGCCGCTTCTCAACACCATCATCGAAGGCGACTGCCTTGAGAAGATCAAGGCCATCCCCGACGAATCGATAGACATGGTGCTCTGCGATCTGCCCTACGGGACCACCCAGAACAAATGGGACTCCATCATCAACCTCGATATCCTGTTCACCGAGTACCGCAGGGTGATAAAGCCGCGCGGCGTGATAGCCCTGACGAGCAGCGGCCTGTTCACCGCCAAGCTCATGCTCCACGAAGCCGACCTGTACAAGTACAAGCTGGTTTGGATCAAGTCGAAGGCGACCAACTTCCTCAACGCGAAGAAGCAGCCCCTTCGGAAGTACGAGGACATCTGCATCTTCTACCGATCGCAGCCGACCTACCATCCCCAGATGTCCCAAGGCGAGTCGTACGACAAGGGGGTGCGCAAGAACCAGCTGACCGGGAGCTACGGCGACTTCGACCCCAAGCATGTGCAGAGCGACGGCAGCCGCTACCCAACGGACATCGTCTACTTCAAGACCGCCGAATCGGAAGGCCCCGTGTACCACCCCACGCAGAAGCCGGTTGAGCTGGGGAGGTACCTCATTCGCACCTATACCGACCCGGGGGACGTCGTGCTGGACAACGCCTGCGGAAGCGGCTCTTTCTGCGTTGCCGCCTGCCTTGAGGGGCGTCGCTATATCGGCATAGAGAAGAACGAGGGCGTCGCCCGCTTCAAAAACGAGCCCATCGACTATATCGAAGTCTGCCGTCGGCGCCTCGAAGAAGCACGGTCCCGCATGGACGAGGAAAACGCGATCGCCTACCCGGCATCGTCGTGAGCAACGAGGGACGAGGTTGAGCCTATGAGCGCCCAGAGCGTCCATGACAACGAACGGTCATACGCCATCGAGCTTATCAGCGCCATCAACGACCACCTCCACGGCAAGGACATGCACATCAAGCGGGCCGGCGGGGAGTCGACCATCAACGAGCACGGCCGCGTCAAGTTCCCCGACGTCCTGCTCTTCTCAGATCGGCAACGCTCGACCATCCTCCAGGGCTGGGAGATAAAGTGCCCCGACGTCAAGATAGACGACGAGGAGTTCGTCGCCGACGCCCACCGCAAGGCGGACCTGCTGGGATGCAATTCATGCATCCTGTGGAACTTCCAGCACGCCGAGATTCATGCGAAGACGAAAGGGAGCTCCTTCGAGATTCTCGAATCGTGGACCATCTCGGAGCACATTACCGACAGGGCGTCGATCAACGCGTTCCAAGGCGAATGGATGGCGTTCCTCCACTCCCTCGTCGACAAGATAGAGCTCTTCATAGCGTCGGGAAAAATCAAGCAGCGTGAACTGGGCGAGGTCATCACCGACTCCATCATGCCCAAGATCATCAACGAAAACAAAGATGCCGTGGCCACCGCACTCAAGAGAAGGGCCGCGGTCGATGCCTTGGTAGACATCGACATCGGATCTTGGTGGCGCACCGTGGCGAAGGAGTACACCCTCGACGAGGTGGACGCCTATCGCGCCTATGCGAAAATGCTCCTGATCGGCTGGCTGAACAAATTCCTCTTCGCGAACCTCATCAAGATCTACTACCAGGACGCACGCGAGGTCGAAAGCATCACGGAGGGATGCACGGTTGAAGATGCCGCGCGATGCTTCGCCCTCATTGCAAGCCGCTGCGGGTTCTACCACATCTTCAGCAGTCCCCCATACTGCGACTCGCTGCCCGACGCCACCCTGTCCGACCTCGTGCAGTTCAACGGGCTGCTTCAGATGTGCGACCTTGAGCAGCTTGACAGCCGTTATCGGCACCGGCTGCTCGAAGAGAGCATCTCCTCGGCCAAGCGGCAGATCTCCGGCCAGTACCCCACCCCCGAGCCCCTCGCCAAGCTCATGGCCGAGCTTGGCGTGAGAAACGCCACCGGCCACGCGTGGGACTGCTGCTGCGGAACGGGAACGATCGGCAAGGCCCTCTGGGAAAGGAAGATGAAGCTGACCGAGCCGGTGATGGACGATGCAGCCGACCGGGCTTACCGCACAACCTGGTTGTCGGACATCCACGATTTTCCCCTTCAGGTGGCCACGCTCGCCCTTTCCCCGCGCGAGCATGTCGATTCCCCTCTTCTGGTCTTCCAGAAAAACGCGTTCGAAGTCGAGCCGGGGACCATGGTCGATTTCATCGACCCTTCCACGGGGGAAGAGGTCGGCAAAGCCGTGCCCCGCTTCGACACCATTGCGAGCAACCTCCCCTACGTCGACTTCAACACCCAGGAGATCAGACGGTATTCCCAGATCAGGAACGAGCTCAAACAGGAAGCTCAGGCTGCGGGCATCAAGCTTCATGACCGCAACGACCTGTACTGCTATTTCTGCCTCTACCTTGAGCGCTTGCTCAACGACGGAGGCGTGGCATGCCTGCTTACCTCGAACACGTGGCTCTTCTCGCAAGCGGGAGTCAGCTTCTTCGAGATGCTTGCACTGAAGTACCAGATCGAAGGGATATTCGTTAACGGGCAGGCGCGCTGGTTCCACAAGACGAAAGTCATGAACGCGCTGCTGGTGCTCAGGAAGAAGAAGCCGGGCGACGTCACCGGCAACGTGCGTATGGGGGTTGTCCACGCGAGCATTGGCGACCTCGACGACCCGGCGAAACGATCCGCGATCGTGGCGAGCATCCTTTCAGGCGGCGACCGCAGCGCCCTCGTAGCGCAGCATCGCTACTCCCTAGAGGACATCCGGCGCTTCCACGCATGGGGGATAACGCTGTACGCGCTCTGCTTCGGGGTATCGTCCCTGTCCCCGCTCACCGGGAAGCTTGTCCCCATCGGCTCTTTGTTCGAGGTTTTCCGCGGCGTCAAATCGGGGTACGACGGCGCCCTCTATTCGGACGACCCCTGCTTCGTCGACCCTCCCTTCTGCTTTCCGCTGGTCAAGAACCTGCGCGGCACGCATTCGTACACCCTCGAGCCGAACCAGTACGTGCTCATCTGCGACAAGTCGAAAGACGAGCTTGCGAGGGAGGGCTATCTCAAGACCCTCGGGCATATAAGAAGGCACGAAGCGGGCGTAACGAAATCGGCGAAGTCGAATGCCCCCTATTGGTACTCTCTGCCGACGTGCAAGAGCTTCCATTTCGCAACCATGATGAACCCGGGCGACCGCCTGTTCTTCGCGCAGGCGGGGGGAGACACCTGCTTCGCGAACCAGCGGCTCATCTGCCTTCGGGCCCTCTCCGACCATGTCGACCTTCCGCTCGCCCACGCCCTGCTCAACTCATGTACAGGCCTGCTGATGCTGGAGTCTTCCGGAGGGCCTATGGGGGACGGAGCCCTGGACAACCGGAAGGAGAGCCTGGCCGGCCTCTCGATGCTCGACCCCTCCCTGGTAGCTGCCGAATCGAGGCAGGCGATCCTCGACGCTTTCGAGCCCCTGAAGAGAAGGGCCGTGAAGCCCCTTCAAGAAGAGCTTTACGAAGCCGACCGGGAGGCGTTCGACAAGGCGGTCCTCCAGGCATTCGAGCTGGAGGACCTGCACAACCAGATAAGGGACGCCCTGTCGACGATGGTCAAGGTGAGAACCGAGGGGTTATCCTGACGATACGGCCACAACGAGGGCGCGAAGGCGTGAGGGCGCGCGGCCGCCCTCACCCCCGCACCGTGTAGCGCTCCACCGCGTCCTCGTCGAGCGTGAGGCCCAGGCCGGGGCCCTCGGGCGGGTAGACGCGGCCGTTCTCCATGCGGATGCGCTCGTTGACCAGGCTCGGAGCGGCGGGGTCGTCGAAGTCCATGAATTCGCAGGGGTAGCTGATGGTTTTCAGCGCACAGCCTATGTGGACGAGGGTGGCCATCCCCAGGCTGCTCTCGGATTGGCTGCCGATCATCATGGGCCGGTGGTACGCCTCGCACAGCGCCGCGATCTTGCGGCCGTAGGTGAAGCCGCTGCGGGGGATCTTGATCATCATGATGGACAGCGCGTCGATGTCTATCTGGTGAGCTATGTCGTGCAGCGTGAAGTTGCTCTCGTCGCCGGCGATGGGGATGTCGATGGCGTGGGCCAGGCGCACGCGGTCCTTCTCGTTCGTGGCGGCGATGGGCTCCTCGAAGTAGTCCAGCTCGCCGCGCAACGCATCGTGCACCTTCTTCGCGCCGAAGTACGTGTAGCTCTGGTTGCCGTCGATGTAGAGCCTCGTGTCGGACGTGACCGCGCGGCGCAACGCATGCACGCGGCGGATGTCGGCATCGGGGTCCAGCCCGCCCTTCACCTTGAAAGCCCGGTAGCCCTTCGCGTTCAGCTCGCGCGCCTGGTCCACCATGACCTCGTCGCTCGTGAGCCAGAGTATCCGGCTCGGCTCGATGCTGTCGCGGTAGCCTCCCAGCAGCTTGTGGCAGGGCAGGCCGCACGCCTTGCCCATGATGTCCCAGAGCGCCACGTCGATGCCGCCCTTGGCGGCCAGGTTCCCCTTAATGAAGGCCATGGCCTCGTGCACCTTCTCCACATCGAACGGGTCGAGGCCCGCAACCAGCGGCGCCAGCAGGTCGTTGATCACGTGCACCATGCCCACCTGCGTCTCGCCGTAGATGTTCTCGCGCGGGATGGCCTCAGCGATGCCTTCGACGCCCTCGTCCGTCATGATGCGCATCAGCACATGCGCCTGGCTGGTCATGCGACCGGTGGCCCACTCCATCGGATGGGGCAGGGGCAGGTCGACGGGGATAGCGCGCACGTTCGCAATCTTCATGGTCGGTCATCGCCTTTCGCTTCGTTCTCGCAGAGCAACGCAATACGGTATCAGATTGTAGCACCGGCCATAGGGGAGCCATTCTGGCGATCCCCCCGCAGCAGTCTGGCGTTACCGGTATATAATCTTCGCAATCGTCAATAGCAGAAGAGCCGTCCGAAAGGATCCGGTATGGCCGATCGGTTGTTCATCCGCAATAAGGGCAAGGATTTCAGGGATCGAACAAACGACGCGCATATCGGGGGATGCGACCATCGCGGCAAATATATCATTTCGTTTGGCCCATACAGCGAACCCCTCTATTACAATCCGGAAAACGTCGCAATCGTATCGAGCGAGAACGTTCCCTTCGAGGGTACTGCCCTCTTCGCAAAAGGGGTGCGCCAATACTACGCAATCAAGCTCAATCGACTTAGCTCGCAAAACCCGGCATTCGGCACCCGCTTCGAAATCATCTCGAAGGCTAGCAGCGGGAGAATCTACGCCAAACTGTACTGTCCCTCGGAAATCGAACAAAAAGAACTGGCATCGTCTAGCAGCTTGTTCCGCTACCTCCAGTCGGTGGCCGAGGCCATAAAGCCCGATGTTGAGGACGTTGACAAGCGCGAATACCTTCCTCGGCAGTTCAAGCGGCTCCAAATACTCGAAGGAACGCCCGCAGACCGCATGGCACACCCGGAAAAGGCTGCCCCCCTCCGCGTTCCACCCGAAACAATCATCTATCCGTTTGGATCCAACCTTAGTCAGATGGAGGCCGTCGAGAACGCCTTGTCTAATCAACTAAGCCTTATCGAAGGCCCACCGGGAACCGGAAAGACCCAGACCATCCTCAATATTATCGCTAACCTGCTTATGCAGGACAAAACCGT